>Ga0351955_1024_pt1 | contig 14221 bp, 12 predicted proteins | sample BONcelT113001D15_FD_205812 | JGI IMG/M metagenome (GOLD analysis project Ga0351955, IMG submission 205812) | Enriched cells from coal bed in the Powder River Basin, Montana, United States - BONCAT cells T11 rep3 HSBNCT.T11.300.1.D15 ...
CAAGTACAATATGGCGTTCATACTTGCCTTTACAGATTAGCCCGAAGTCATCGTTAATTGTAAAATCAATATAGATTACAGAACCCTCAACCTTGGTCACTCTTATATTCAGTGAGATTTGCTCCCCTACGAGAATTGGACTTTCATGGGATAATTCAATTTTACTTCCTACTGTGATATAGTTCGGAGGCAATAAAGGATCGAGCATCTTGGCCGAAGCATTGATTATAAGTGACGCAATCGTAGGAGTGGAAAGAAGACTGTCAAGCTCTTTGGAACCATAAGAATATGAGGAGGGTGGGACAGTCTCTTTAAATACCGTGGAAAGCCCTGCTGTGATTTCATGATGAATCATATCACATTCCTCCTTAAAGTTTATTTAGACTTTGTTCATGAAGTATACCGGGAATGGTAGTAGGGCAGGAATCCTGTAATCTAAGTATACACTATTTATTTAATATTTACAATAATTGTCAGACAACGGACGGCCTTCTTTATAAAATAATGTCTCTGAAATTGTGGGAGATGCAATTTGCAGAAATCCCTGCGTTATAAAAAAACTAAGTCGACAATATATTATCCTAAGAAAGCTAATAAGGGGTGATTATTGTGGCGACCGGGATTATACTCGCAACACTGTTGCTTATAGTAGTCCTTTTTTTAATTAGCCGGTTTAGCAATAGCCCATTTAAGGATATTACACAAAATATTATAAATTACAGCGTCCAACTGATAACGCTCGCCCACAGCAAAATACGGCTCTTAAACAAAAAATTAGCGGCAAAACAGAAGCTGCTCAAATCGAAAAAGGAACTTTCCCTCGTAAATCAGATAGATAAGGCGCATCGTGAACTGGAACAGGCGAGAGCGTTTTTCGAGGAGGCCAAAGATCCTGCTCTGATTGATTATGCTATCTATGCCATCGAGGCTGCCGAAAGAAAGTACATCTACCTGCTGAAAATTGCTCAACAAGAAAAGAAAATCGACGATACTCTTTATAAACTGCAGGAAAGCAGACAGCATACTCCCCTGGAAACAGACAGGTTTGGGGTATGAGAGGGCGAAAAGCCCTTTTTTTGTCGTAAAATTTTTAAATATCTAAGAAGAGGAGTACTTTTTTTCATCTTGCTCGTCTATTATAATTATGACATAATAACCTATTGTTGAGATAAAGTTAAAAAAGTAATGAATATAAATAAAAGCCAGAATTAAAACACGAAAATTACCGGAGGGTTGAATCCGTGGACGCAAAAGATATTTTTATTATGCCAATGGACTATGTAATGATTCCAGCCCAGATAATATTTTCAGTCTTAGCTGTATATTTCTTCATCCTCGGTATTGCCGGACTGTTCCAGACCAAGTCACCAAAGAACGCAGAACCAAAACAGGTTTTTGCGGTTATTGTTCCTGCACACAATGAGGAAATGGTCATCGGTCCGCTTGTAGAAAACATAACAACCGTTAATTACCCAAAAGAGCTTTTCGATGTTTTTGTCATAGCGGATAACGCTACTGATCAGACAGCCAAAATTGCTGCCGAACATGGCGCCATTGTATATGAACGCTTCGATACTACACAGCGCGGCAAGGGATATGCACTGGAATGGTTCTTCAACATACTCTATCAGCTGCCGAAAAAATATGATGCGGTAGTTATCCTTGATGCTGATAATTTGGTAGATGCAAGCTTTTTGAGGCATATGAACAACAGGCTTTGCGATGGCCACAAAATTATTCAGGGATATATTGATGCCAAGAATCCTCTCGACACCTGGGTAACAGCCTCTTTCGCCATGTTTTTCTGGGTGTCAAATCGTATGCTGCAGTTGGCCAGATATAACCTGGGCCTGTGTAATTACCTTGGCGGCACCGGTATGGCTATTTCCCTGGATGTATTGAGAGAAATAGGCTGGGGCGCCACCTCTTTGACGGAGGATTTGGAATTCAGTCTGAAAGCCTTGCTGCGCGGGTATAAAACCACTCTGGCTTTTGAAGCTATTGTTTACGACGAAAAACCCTTGACCTTTAGACAGGCTTGGAATCAAAGGAGACGCTGGGCTTTGGGTCACGTTCAATTGTTCCGTATGTACAGTCTGGAATTTATTAAACAAGTATTTATTAAAAGGAGGTTCATCTATTTAGACGCCACTATCGTATCGATTCAACCGTTATTAGTGATATTCATGGGAATATTCATTGCCATCAGCTTCATGGATGCGCTTGTTGTCGATATTTATACTCCAATCTTCAACAAGATCTGGCCACCGATGCTTTGGGAGCTTGTTATCACTCTGCAGTTGCTCAATCCGTTTTTGGTTATGTGGGTGGATAATCTGCCGCGCAAGGTTTTCAAATGGATACCTATCCATTACCTGCTTTTCATGTATAGCTGGATTTTTATAGTCTTTATCAGTTTCTTCAGGAAAACGAGCGAATTCTGGTCACATACCCTGCATACAAGAAATATAGGGATTAATGATATCACGCGAAACAGATAATCATCCGAACAGATAATACTTGCAGGACAGCGGGTTACTATGCAAGGAGCATTTGTTTGCTTGTTTTTATGCTCAAAATGTGATATTATTTCGACAACTGAATAATCCACATAAACAGATGCCTTCATTGAAGGTTAAAAGGGAACCGGGTGAAAATCCCGGACGGTCGCGCCACTGTAACCGACGAGATTTTTATGAAGCCACTGGAGTGTTAAGCTCTGGGAAGGTATAAAAATCGTCTGAGTCGGAGTCAGGAAACCTGTCTGTTTATACAAATCAGTTATCCTTCGCGTCAGGGGATAGGACTTTTTTTATTGGCAAAATAAAAAGCCTATCCCTTACAGAAGGGGGAAATTATGGCTTGCATACAGTAATATGGGAGGAAGAGGCTGTGAAAAAAAGTATCTTGGTTTTAATACTGGCGGTTTTAGTTATTTTTGCGGCAGGTTGTGGCCCTAAGAAACAGGAAAAGACAGGACCCTTTGCGGTTCTTGAGGACCAAATGGGCAGAAAAGTGGTTATTAACAAACTCCCCCAGAGGATTATTTCCCTTTCTCCGGGGAATACCGAAATAGCATTTTCAATCGGCTTGGAGCAAAGAATCGTGGGGGTTACCGACTTCTGTAATTATCCAGCGGAAGCCCTGAAAAAGGAGAAGGTCGGTGGCTTTGCCAAACCCAATCTTGAGGCTATCATTGCTCTGAAACCGGATTTGGTGCTGGCCGGCAATATGCACGACACAACCATAAAAAAGCTGGAGGAAATGGGGATAGCAGCGCTTATTTTGTCCCCTGCTTCGCTGGAAGAGGTTTATGCTTCGATGAAATTGGTGGGAGCAGCTACAGGCAATGAAGAGGCGGCGGCCAAGGTAGTAGCCGGTATGCAGGGCCGCATACAAAAGGTTCAGGAAAAGCTGGCTGCCATCCCGGCACAGAAGAGAGTCAGGGTCTACTACGAGGTTTACTCCAAGCCCCTGATGAGCGCCGGCGGCTTATCGCTGATTAACGAGGTGCTTTTGCTGGCGGGCGGTAAGAACATTTTTGCTGATGTTTTAGAGAAGCATCCCAAGATAAGTGACGAAGCGGTAGTGGAAAGGGACCCACAGTACATATTTTTCCCTAAAATGCATGGCTCGGAAGAAATCAAAGGTGACTTTTTTGCACAAAGACCGGTATGGAAGAAAATAACGGCTGTTAAAGAAGAAAAGGTATTTGGTGTCGAAAGTGATGCGATTTCCCGTCCCGGCCCGCGCTTGATTAATGCGGTAGAGGAAGTGGCAATACTGCTGTATCCGGATTGTTTTAAATAAACGCAAGTGAAAAGGGATGGTAAAAGTGCAAGCGCCGGCAGAGGCAAATAAAGGCTGGGATTCAGGCAGAATGAGGAAAACGCTGCTCTTGGTATTTTTGATTCTAATATTAGCGCTGACGATAATCATTGCTACAGTGAAGGGAACTGTGACTATACCCTGGAAGTCCGTTCCGGCAATTCTTCTCTCTCCTGTACCTGTCCTCAACCAATTGTTTGAGCATATTGAAACGAGCGAGATAAATAAGGACATTCTCCTTTATATACGCCTGCCCAGGGTAATCCTGGCAGCAGTAGTGGGCGCTTGTCTGAGTGCGGCCGGGGCTGTCTTTCAGGGGATTTTTCGTAACCCCATGGCGGACCCCTATGTCCTGGGGGTATCTTCCGGAGCGGCACTGGGAGCCATACTGGCCATACTTACCGGAGTAAATCTTTTCTTTTCCGGCTTTACAGCTGTCACACTCTTTGCTTTTGCCGGAGGGATACTGTCTATTACCCTGGTTTACTATATGGCCAAGGTAGGGAAAGCTGTCCCGGTCATGACCCTTCTTTTGGCAGGTATTGCTGTAAGCGCGTTTCTTTCTGCGCTGGTTTCCCTTCTAACGTATTTTTCCGGAGATAAGCTGCACGAGGTGGTATTTTGGATGATGGGCGGACTGAGCGGAGCAAGTTGGGCTCAACTGCTGACAATGCTGCCTTATGTCCTAATAGGGTACTCCTGTATTCATTATTATGCCAGAGAGCTTAACATCCTGCTCTTGGGAGAGGAGACAGCCCAACAGTTAGGTGTGGAGACGGATAGGGTAAAGAAGATTCTTATGGCCGGCGCTTCTTTATTGGTTGCCGCGGCTGTTTCTACGAGCGGCATCATTGGATTTCTGGGTTTAATCGTCCCTCATTTCATCCGGCTCGCGGCCGGCCCCGATCATCGCTTTTTGCTGCCGTCCTCAGCTCTGCTGGGGGCAAGTATCCTCATTGCCGCAGATACATTGGCCCGGACGATTATATCCCCTACAGAGCTCCCCGTCGGGATTATCACGGCTCTGGCAGGAGCGCCTGTATTCATATATTTATTGAAAAAGCGAAAAAAACTCCGCTATTTTAACAGCTCGGAGGGTTAAAATGAGCCTGAATCTGAAAGTTCACGATTTGATAATGAAATATGACTCCTCGCCGATTCTGGATGGTATTGAATTTACCATCAGGCCGGGAGAGATGATAGCCCTTTTGGGCCCTAACGGCGCGGGAAAATCAACACTGCTGCGTTGCATCAGCAGGACCCTGGAGCCCACCGGGGGAACAGTTCTCCTTGGCGAGAAGGAAATCAGCAGCTTCTCTGCCGTGGAGATTGCCCGTCAGGTAGCTGTTGTACCTCAGGACACGGGGGTAGACTTTGATTTCACGGTCGAAGAGGTTGTCCGGATGGGAAGATATCCCTATCATAAGCATTATCGCAAAGAAGGGTTAGATGATGAACAGATAGCTTGCTCTGCCATGGAGAAGACCGGCATCCTCCCGTTAAGGCATCGTTCTGCTGTTAGCCTGAGCGGTGGAGAAAGGCAACGGATGGTTTTTGCCCGGGCGCTCTGCCAGGAACCAAAGCTGCTTATCCTCGATGAACCCACGGCCAATCTGGACATAGGTTACCAGTGGGAGATGCTGAAGATAGCGGTAGAACTTAACCGGGAAAAAGGCCTGACAGTGATAGCGGCAATCCATGACCTGAATCTGGCTGCCTTGTTTTTCCGCAAGTTCATTCTGCTGGCCGAAGGCAAAGTTCTTTCTATAGGTACGGCGGAAAATGTTCTGACCAAAGAAAATATCCTTAGCTCCTATGGGGTCTCCGCTGCTGTTTTTCGCCACCCCCTGCACGGTCGCCTCCAGGTTAGTGTCTGTGAAAAAAAAGTTCCTCCGGGGACGGGAACTAAAAAGTTAAAAGTCCCGGGCATGAGAGTCCATGTTATAGGAGGCGGGAAAGAAGCTATTCCCATTCTGGAACTGCTCCAGGACAAGGGCTATGACCTTTCTGTAGGGCCTGTAAGCAGGGAAGACAGCAGTTATCTTTTTGCCAGCTATTTTAATATCCCTGTAATTGAGGTCCTGCCCTTTGCTACTATCACCGATGAAATCCAGATGAATCATATCAAGCTGATGCAGGAAGCGGCAGTTATTGTCATTCCTGCTATTCCTTTCGGTGTGGGAAATCTCCGCAATCTCAAGGCGGTGGAAGAAGCTCTCTTGCGGGAGCGTCACGTGTTAGCACTGGAGAAAGAGGATGAGGAAAGGGATTTTACAGGGGGAGAGGCCCAGACCATCATCGGGCGATTAAAGGAAAAAGGGGCGCTTTTCTATACCGACCCGGAGGAAGTCCTGGCTAAAATTGAGGCATTAAAAGTGGCTCAAGGCTTGTTGGAGGTATGAAATGAAAGTCAAGCTGCCAAGAGTAATGTTTGCGGCCCCCAATAGCGGAGACGGAAAAACTACAATAACATGCGCCGTTTTAAAGGCTTTGTTGGAGAATGGCCATAAGCTGGCTGCTTTTAAATGCGGACCGGATTATATCGATCCCATGTTTCACTCGGAAGTGGTTGGCGCGCACTCCCGAAATCTTGACCTCTTCATGCTGTCGGAAAAGACTTGCCGTTATCTTCTCGTGAAGAACGCGGAACATAAGGATATCGCTATTATGGAAGGTGTCATGGGTTATTATGACGGAATATCCGGCCAAAGCACGAAAGCCAGCTCCTATGACCTGGCCGCTAAAACAGAAACGCCTGTTATTCTGATTGTTGGCTGTAAAGGCGCGCATCTGTCTGTGGCAGCGCTGATTAAAGGGTTTGCGGAGTTCCGCAAGGACAGCAACATTCAGGGTGTTATTCTGAACAATGTTTCCGAGGCCCTCTATCTTTCTTATAAAGAATTGGTGGAAAAGGAAACCGGGATTCCGGTTGTGGGATTTTTCCCAATGATACAGGAGTGCCGCCTGGAAAGCAGGCACCTTGGCCTCGTTACAGCTGCGGAGTTGCATGGCCTGCAGGAAATGACCGCCAGACTGGCGGCGCAAGCAAAAAAATCCATTAATCTCGGGTTGTTGCTAGAGATTGCCCGTCAGGCGCCGGAGCTGGTATATGAGGTGCCTTTCCTTGAAGAGCTGGGCAAGGTTCGGGTCGCTGTGGCCAGGGACAAAGCCTTCTGTTTTTATTACCAGGACAGCCTGGAGCTCCTCGAGAAAATGGGGGCAGAGCTCATATATTTCAGTCCGCTTGCGGACAGCACGCTGCCGGATTGCGACGGACTGATTCTCGGTGGCGGCTATCCGGAACTATACGCCAGGGAGCTTGCGGGCAACGAGACAATGCGGGAAGCTATCCGCAAGGCCGTCAACGATGGTCTTCCCTGCATCGCGGAATGCGGCGGTTTCATGTATCTGTTCGATGCGATGCGGATAGAGGATACGGAAGGCCAGCTGCTGAGATATCCTATGGCAGGCGCCATCCGCGGAGAATCCTTTATGACTAAAAAACTTAACCGTTTTGGGTATGTAACCTTGACGGCGCAAATGGATAATCTTCTTGCAAATCAAGGGGAAGAGATAAATGCGCATGAATTTCATTACTCTGATTCCACCTCCAATGGGCAGAATTATCTGGCGACAAAGACCACGGGCAGTGGGGGCTGGAGCTGTATTCACGCAAGCGGGACACTGTTTGCGGGATACCCCCATATACACCTTTGGGGGAACCCGGACTTTGCCGGGAATTTCATCAGGGGATGTCTGAAATGTAAAGCTGAAAAGAAATAGCAGCGGGGAAAAATGCAAAAAGCTGTTTGTGAAAGGGAAGCTCATTATATGGCAAAGTCGATTATGGTGCAGGGAACGATGTCCAATGCAGGAAAAAGCCTTTTTACGGCAGGATTGTGCCGCGTTTTTAAGCAGGACGGCTATCGGACGGCGCCGTTCAAATCTCAGAATATGGCCTTGAATTCTTATATAACAAAGGAAGGTTATGAAATGGGGAGAGCCCAGGTTGTACAGGCCGAGGCAGCCGGAATAGCCCCCCATGTCATGATGAACCCTATCCTTTTGAAACCAAGCAGTGATAAAGGCTCTCAGGTCATAGTAAACGGAGAAGTCCTTGGGAACATGTCGGCTGCGGAATACTATGCCTATAAAAAGAAGCTCGTTCCGGAGATACAAAAGTCCTTTCGCGCGCTCAGTGAGGCCTATGACATCATCGTCATCGAAGGGGCGGGCAGTCCGGCGGAAATCAATCTGAAAGATAATGACATTGTTAATATGGGGATGGCAAAAATGGCTGGGGCGCCGGTGCTGCTCGTGGCAGATATTGACCGCGGCGGGGTCTTCGCCTCGATTTACGGCACAGTCATGCTCATGGACGAAGAGGAAAGAAATATGCTCAAGGGCATTGTCATCAATAAATTCCGAGGGGATGTAGAAATCCTGCGGCCCGGGCTGCAAATGATGCAGGAAAAAATCAATATTCCGATCATTGGGGTTGTTCCTTATCTGAACGTCGACATCGAGGATGAAGATAGCCTGTCTGACCGGCTGTATGGGGACAAGGCCATAGATTTGGTGGACATTACGGTTATCCAAACCCCGAGAATGTCGAATTTTACGGATTTCAATGTGTTTGAGCTGATACCCGGAGTTTCCTTGCGCTATGTGAAAAGCGTCTCCGAACTGAAAAATCCGGATATGCTCATTCTTCCGGGAACCAAGAATACTATGGGAGACCTGCTATGGATGCGGCAGAACGGATTGGAAGCACAAGTCCGGAAAATTGCTGAACAGGGAACCCTGATTTTCGGCATTTGCGGGGGTTACCAGATGCTGGGCAACACGCTCGCAGACCCTTACGGGGTTGAGCACGGAGGCAGTATCAAGGGAATAGGATTACTGAATACGGAGACAGTCTTTACAAAGGAAAAGACAAGAAGTCAGGCCAGCGGAAGATTCAATCAGGTTGGGGGCATGCTGCATGAGCTTTCCGGCAAGGCTTTTGCCGGTTATGAAATTCACATGGGCATGACAGAAATCAATTCCGGTCAGCCCCTGTTGACGATTGACTGCATCGCCGGCAGGCCGGTCTGCAATTTGGACGGAATCAACGAAAAAAATGTGTTCGGAAGCTATATTCATGGCCTCTTCGACGGGGATGGCATCGCGCAGACAATCGCAGCAAGCCTGCTTCGCAAAAAAGGTTTGGAGCCGTCCGGCATCAAGACGATGAGTTACCGTGACTATAAGGAAACACAGTATGACCTGTTGGCCGCTGAGCTCAGAAAAGCAGTTGATATGGCAGCGGTTTATAAAATATTGGCGGAGGGGATCTGAATTATGGAGCGCGGTTTGGTCCATGTATACTGCGGCGACGGTAAAGGCAAGACGACGGCAGCGTTAGGGCTTGCTGTCCGCTCGTGCGGCAGAGGGCATAAGGTATTGCTGGTACAGTTTTTGAAAAGTCAGGATACCGGAGAGCTTTTTGCCTTCGAAAAACTTCCCGGTATTACGGTGATCAGAGGAAAGGAAGGATACCGTTTCTCTTTTCATATGACAGAAGAGGAAAAGGTGCATTGTCGTGCGGTACAGGATGAAAATCTGAGCCGTGCCATTGCGCTATGCCGCTCTCAGCATGTGGATCTTCTCATTTTGGACGAAGCGATTGGCGCCTTGGACAAAAATCTTGTAAACAGGGAGCTTCTCCTGGAATTTTTGAATTCAAAGCCGCTAGGGCTGGAAGTGGTTCTGACAGGGAGAAACCCGGATGACGCTCTACTGGAGCTGTCGGACTATGTCTCGGAAATCAAGAAGGTCAAGCATCCGTATGACCTTAACATCACTGCCCGGGACGGCATAGAAAGGTAGATGGATATGCCAATCAGTCAGGCAACGTTATTTGCCATTATCTCAGGCTTTCTGTTGGACTGTATATTAGGCGATCCCCAGAACCTCTATCACCCCGTTAGATTCCTGGGATGGTTGATTACAATGGCGTTAAAGCTTTACAACAGACTACGTCCGAAAGGGAATTTGACCAAATTTTTGTATGGCCTCCTCATGGCAGTCGTAACCGTTTCTCTGACGTATTTGGGGGTTTGGGCGCTCATAAAGCTTCTGCACCGTTTTAATTTTTGGTTTGGCTTTGCCGCAGAAGCTGTCTTGAGCTATTTCATCATAGCCTCTCAAGCGCTATACAGGGAAAGCATGAAAATCCATTCCGCACTTGGCAGGGATGACTTGGCAGGCGCCAGAGAAATTTTGTCAACTATTGTAGGCAGGGATACGGAGCATTTAGGCCAGGAAAAGATCGTGAAAGCGACAGTTGAGACCATAGCGGAGAATCTTTCCGACGGAGTCATCGCTCCATTATTCTATCTGTTCCTCGGAGGAGTTCCGCTTGGCTTTGCATATAAGGCTATTAATACGCTGGATTCCATGGTTGGTTATAAAGACGATACCTTTATGTATCTCGGCAAGTTTTCCGCACGCCTGGATGATGCGGCGAATCTTATACCCGCCAGGCTAGCTGCTCTTTTTATGATTATTGCGGCCGGCCTGTTAAGGTTGGACATAAAAAATGCGGTAAAAATATACATCCGGGACCGCTATAACCACTTGAGCCCAAATTCTGCACAAACTGAGGCTGTTTGTGCGGGGGCCTTGAATATCCAACTGGGCGGGCCAAGCACCTATCAGGGGATGCTCGTACACAAGCCTGCGATAGGTGATGCACATCGGAAAGCTATGGTTTCAGACATAAAGTCCGCCAACCGGCTTATGGTTGTTTCATCCGTTTTATTTCTTGTTATCGGTGTCACAATTATTCTTATTCTGCTTTGAGGTGGAGAAAATGTATAAGTATGAGCATGGAGGAATAGCCAGGTATACAAACAAGAATGTCCTGGATTTTTCCGCAAATATTAATCCGTTGGGTTTGCAGGCGGGAATCCGCGAGGCCATTAGCGCGGCTGTTTCCGATTGTACCTTTTATCCCGACAGTTTTTCAACGGCGCTGCGCAACAGTATCTCGGAATATGAAGCTGTCCCTGGCAGACATATCATTTGCGGGACCGGAGCGTCGGACCTCATCTTCCGGATTGTTTACGCACTGAAACCAAAGAAAGCCCTGGTACTTGCACCTAGCTTTCTCGATTACAGCAGGGCTCTGCAGGCGGGAAACTGCGAAATCCATCAGCATCGTTTATATGAGGAAAATAATTTCGAACCAGGGCAGGATATGCTGGACATTATCAGAAAAGAAAGCTTTGATCTCGTTTTTCTGTGCAATCCTGACAATCCCACCGGAGTTTTAACAGGCAGGGAGCTTATTTGCAACATAATCGATGAATGTGGAAAAGCAGGGACCGGCATCGTCGTAGATGAGTGCTTCATGGATTTTGTCCACAATCCGGAATGCTTTACTGTTAAAGGGCTTCTGGCTCAATACCCGAACCTCCTTGTCCTGAAAGCTTTCACAAAGGTTTTTGCCTTGCCGGGCATCCGGCTTGGCTATGCTCTATGCTCAAATGAGGAGCTTCTGAACAGACTATACTTCCATGGAGCCGACTGGAGTGTCTCAACCCTTGCCCAGGCTGCAGGGATAGCCGCCCTGGAAAACCCGGCGCAGTATCTTGAGAGCACCAGAGAATTTATTCATTCTGAAAAAGAAGTAATGGAAAACCAGCTTAAAGAAATGGGGTTTTTAATATTTGGCAGCCAGGCCAATTATATTTTCTTTAAGAATCCTTATCCTGTTGATTTAGCGGAGAAACTATATAGGAATCATGATATTTGTATCCGTTCCTGCGGTAACTATTTCGGGCTGGATAAGAGATTTTATAGGATCGCGGTATTGCAAAGCCCGCAAAACGAAAGATTGCTTCAGGCAATGAGGCAGGTTTTATAATTGTCGCGGCAGTTTATTGATTAACCAGCAATACGATTTTTCCTACATTTTGCCGGCTTTCCATGAGTTGGTGTGCCTGGGAAGCCTCCTCTAACGGTAAGGTCTTGCCAACTTTAACCTTTAATAATCCTTGAGACATATAGTTTAACACCTTCTCAGCTGTGTCTTGTAATAATTCGGGACGATGATTTCTTGTCGTACCCAAGCTAAAACCAAGAACTGCACGACAACTTGCATGTAAGTCTTTTGTTTCTATCTGTCCGGCTTGACCGCTGGCAATTCCAAAGAAGTCTGCCATACATTGCCAGGCATTCCAGACTTCTTTTTGTCACCGATCCGGCAATTGAATCTAAAATCAAGTCAACTCCTTTATTGTTGGTTAATCTATTTACTTCGGAAACAAAATCCTGTTTATCGTTACAGATCACCACGTCCGCACCCGCTTCCAAGACAACGGATTGCTTTCGTTCATTTCCCACAGTACCAATAACGAGGCCGGCACCTAAAAGTTTTGCTAGTTGGATAGCAGTCGTTCCAATGCCACCTGATGCGGCATGAATCAGAACCGACTCGCCTGGTTGCAGTCTTCCAACATCCGCAAGTAATTTGTAAGAGGTAAAAGCAACCAGCGGACTGGCTGCCGCCGAAATAAGATCAATGTTTTCAGGCAAAACAAAAGTCAGATTTTCATCAGTAACAACGAATTCCGCATAACCTCCATTTTTAGGGAATGCCATCACGCGCTGCCCGACTTTTAATTTTGTGACCTTATCACCAACCTGCTCAATAGTTCCGGCAACATCTAAACCTGGAATAAGCGGAGGCTTCCCGGCAGCATGATAAAACCCCTGTCTGCTCATAATATCTGCAAAATTAACGCTGGTGGCAAAAACCCGGATTAAAACCTGATTTTCTTTCACAACGGGGACTTGAACCTCCTGCATTTTCAAGACATCAGGCCCACCAAATTCAGAAATAACTATTGCTTTTATGATAAACGCCTCCTTTATTCTATTAGATTTATTCTATCACTAAATTGCTATTCAATTATTCGAATATCAAACTATCGAATATCGGGTTAGCAGATTGCATGATATAATATCATTGGCAGCCGTCATGCGGGCGCCTGTCCCATTGATCCGGCAGCAAACTTAAATAGCGAAAGGCGGGTAACGGCATGTTGAAATTGATTAAAGGCGGCAAAGTATATAACCCAAAGGACCTTGGGAAAAAAGACATCCTGATCGCCGGCAGCAAGATTCTCAAGGTAGCGGATCATATCGACCCGCCGGCGGGATTGGATACAGAAATTATTGACGCCTCTGGTATGAACGTGATACCGGGTATAATTGACGGGCACGTCCATATATTGGGTGCAGGCGGTACAGTAGGTCCCAACTCAAGAAATTCAATGCTTCATCTGAGCACAATAGCCAGGGCCGGTGTTACGACATTGATTGGAGTAGTTGGCGTAGAGAGCCTCGGCAATACCATGAAGGACTTGTATATCAGGGCCCGAGCGCTGGAAATGGACGGCATCACCACTTATACATACTCCGGTTCCTTTGAACTGCCGGTGCCCACGATAACGGGTGACATCCTGGAGGATTTATGCCTGATCGATAAGGTTATCGGGATAAAAATCGCGATAAACGACGCTATGAGCTGCCACCCGACAAAAAAAGATTTGAAAGAAATCATCAGTAAGACCCGGCGGGGTGGCAAGTTCGGCGCGAAAGCCGGCGTAGTGGACTGCCATCTCGGCGAAGCGCCCGGAACCTTGATGTTTGTGGTTGAACTATTGGAAGAAATGGGCTTGCCCAAGGAAATGTTTGTAGCCACACATGTGAACAGGTGTCCTGAGGTATTTGAATATTCCATTGAAGCAGGACTGAAAGGACTTTCTCTGGATTTGACTGGAAATGTCAGCAATGAAGAGATGATACCGGCGTCCCAAGCCCTCCGGATGCTGCTGGACAGTGGTGTACCCATGTCGCAGATCACCTTTAGCTCCGATGCCAATACGCCTTTTGAATACAAAGACTACAAAGGGACTTCGCCGATTAGCGTTTGTGCGAAAGAATTAAAAAAAATGGTGGAGGAAAATGGCTTTACCTTAACGGAAGCCTTGCAGCCTCTCACTACAAACCCGGCTGCACGGTATAAGCTGGAGAACGCCAAAGGCAGTCTTGATGCGGGTAAGGACGCCGACGTAGTATTGCTGGACAAGAATCTGCAGGTAAGTACTGTAATCGCCCGCGGCGCTGTGCTACTGCAGGATGGAGTGCCGCTGGCCAGGGGCCGCTACGAGGATGTCATGCGCAAAAGCCTGGAATAATAAATAGGAATGGGAACACTTCAACTACTGATTAGTGAAGTAACCGCAGTTGGGTTCTGTCAAAAAAAGCAGGGAGGAGATATTATGTCCTTTGTAAAAAGTGAAGAGGAGTTAAGAGAAATCCAAAAAATCTTCTCCAAAAA
>Ga0351955_1025_pt1 | contig 14047 bp, 10 predicted proteins | sample BONcelT113001D15_FD_205812 | JGI IMG/M metagenome (GOLD analysis project Ga0351955, IMG submission 205812) | Enriched cells from coal bed in the Powder River Basin, Montana, United States - BONCAT cells T11 rep3 HSBNCT.T11.300.1.D15 ...
ATTGCATGAATACACTGAAAAAAGAATACGGCGACCTGGGAATCAAAGTATCCCATTACACAGAGTTGATCGCATCGCTGATTAAAAATGGTTCTTTGGTTCCCAGGGAGTCATATAATAAGAAGGTTATCTACCATGACCCCTGTTTCCTGGGGAAACAAAACAACATCTTTGATGAGCCGAGAGATATCCTGACATCTATTGACGGACTTGATCTTCTCGAATTTTCAAGGTCGAGAGAAAACTCAATGTGTTGTGAAGGCGGCGGCGGAAGGATGTTCTTCGAAGTAGAAGCTGTCTACCAGAGAAATGCCGATTTGCGGGTTCAGGAAGCAGTTGACAGAGGGGCTGAAGAGATTGCAACAAGCTGTCCTTTCTGTGTTATGACCCTTGAGGATCCGGCAACAGAAAAAGGAATCAAAGTGAAAGAGCTTTCCGAGATATTGATGGAGGTGTTATAAAATGAATCTTTTAGTCTTTACAAAAAGAGTTCCTGCAACACAGGAAGAAGAACTTCGTATTGTTGACGAGGGCAGGGGGGTTGACCTTTCAAAGGTTCCCTTCAAGGTGAATGACTGGGATAATTACGCAGTTGAAGAAGCTGTAAGGATTGTTGAAAAGACCGGTGGAACCGTGACGGCAATTTCCATGGGCGATGCCGAATCAGACGAGGTTTTGCGAAGAGCCATCGCAATGGGAGCAAAGGACGGTTTTCTCATTGAGACCGATCAGATACTTCACGATCCCGGTGCAAGGGCAACCGTCATACAGAATTTCCTGAAAAAAGAGAGCGTTCCTTTTGATGCAATCTTCACAGGAGTACAATCCGAGGACGATCAGTTCGGCGCGGTTGGCGGTATTCTCGCGGCCAAACTGGGACTTCCTTTCGTGTCTATGGTGATAGGCATCGACGCCTTTGAAAGTGACCACATCATAGCAAGAAGAGAACTCGAAGGCGGTCTTCAGGAAAAGGTAAAGATTATGCTTCCCGGTGTCATATCAATCCAGACAGGAATCAATGAACCAAGATATGTTTCCATCATGGGGGTACGGAAGGCATCCAAGGTAGAACGTAAGATTTTCAAAGGAAAAGAGTACGATGATAACGTAAACTCCACCATAGAGCTTGTAAAATGGGCTTACCCGGTCAGGAAGGGCGAGGCAACCATGCTTAATGGAGAACTTGATGGCATATGTAAAGAACTTCTTGGGATTCTGAAGGAAAAGGGGGTATATCAATGAGCTATACACTAGTTGCAGCTGAAGTAAGACGCGGAGTCTTTGAAGAAAGAAACCTGGATTCCATTGGTATTGCAGCCCTCCTGCAAAAGGACATCGTTCTTCTCGTACCGGAAGGCGCCTATGAAATTAAGGGAAACTTTGTAAATATTATTATCAAGACAGCAGTAAATGAGGAGATATTTCTTAATCCTTTGAATTTCATAACTATTTTAGAAAAGATAATGAATTCCCGCGGTAAGCCGGATGTGATCGTCTTCACACACTCATCATCGGGCACTGAGCTTGCGTCCTATGTAGCAGGACACTTCAATATGCCTCTTGTTACTGATGTAAGCGGTTTCGATAAAGAAACAAATGTTTTTTATAAAAGCTATTATTCGGATAAAATATTCGGTGAATTTCGTCAGGCAGGAAACGGCCCCTGTGTTGTCACCGTGCGAAGCGGCAGTTTTAAAGAGCATGTTATTGAAAAAGGTCCTGTGGAAACCGCTGCGCTTGAAGACTTTGCCCTTGCAGAGGGCAGAACTTTTATTGAGTATGTAGAAGAGGAAAAGGGAGATGTAGATATCACCAAAGCCGAGTTCCTTCTTTCCGTCGGAAGAGGAATCGGGAATAAGGATGAAATAGCCGATTACCAGGAACTTGCCGGATTTCTGCGGGCAACCTTATCCGGTTCCCGGCCGGTCATTGATAAAATGTGGCTTCCCAAGGCGCAACAGGTCGGAACTTCCGGCAAAACAGTTAAGCCCAAAGTATATCTTGCCATGGGTATAAGCGGCGCCTTCCAGCACATAGCCGGCATGAAAGATTCCGACTGTATTATAGCTGTTAACAAAGACCCTGAAGCGCCTATATTTCAATATGCACATTACGGTATAATCGGCGATGCTAACAAACTAAGGGATAAGTTGAAAGATATAGTGAAAGGATAATTTGATTTTACAGATTTTTGAAATCGGATTGCATAATGGATAACTCATCTTCTCAAGACAAACATGTACTTGTAGTAGGCGGTGGCATTGGAGGCATAACTGCTGCCCTTGAACTTGCAGCCTGCGGAGTTCATGTGACCATGCTTGAAGAAGGTCCTTCCATAGGCGGACGGATGATTCAGCTTGACAAGACCTTCCCTACACTGGATTGTTCCACATGCACCCTTTCACCCAAAATGGTAGAGGTAGCACTCAACCACAATATAGAACTGCTCTCGTGGGCACAACCCAGGGAAGTAAAAAAAACTGGGCAGGGGTTTCAGGTATCTATCCTGAAAAAATCGCGATATGTGGACATTCAGAAATGCAACGCCTGCGGCTCATGTTCCCCAGGATGTCCAGTGGTGATGAAGAGTGAATTCAACATGGGCACAGGTCCGAGAAAGGCAATCTATATTCCCTTTCCGCAGGCCATTCCCAATAAGGCAAGTATTGACAAGCGTGAAGACCGTCCATGCAAAGCTGCCTGCGTTGATGCATGCCCGATTCACACCAACGTCCTGGGGTATCTAAAGCATATCAGCGAGGGGAGGTTTGCCGATGCCTACATGCTCATCAGGCAGACAAATCCCTTTCCTTCAGTATGTGGAAGGGTCTGTTATTCACCCTGCGAAGGGGTCTGCAACAGAGGGCAACTGGATGACCCTCTCGCAATTCGTGACCTGAAGCGCTTTGTTGTTGATCAGTTTGATGTGAATTCCCTTGAGATACCCCAGATAACGAAGACAGAGAAAAAGGTGGCTGTTATCGGAGGAGGTCCTGCAGGACTTGCCTGCGCTCACGACCTTGCCGTGGAAGGTCATGACGTAACTGTTTTCGAGGCCCTTCCCGAGCCTGGCGGTATGCTGCGGTATGCCATACCGGAATACAGGCTTCCCAAAGAAGAGCTCAGAAAAGAAATCAATTATATTGAAAAACTTGGCGTTGTTATTAAATGCGGAATAGAGATAGGCAAGGATATAACCATTGATACAATAAAGAACGATTTCGACGCCATTTTCATAGGAACAGGTGCTCCGAAAGGCTTACTTCCTGGCGTGGAAGGAGAAGATATATCAGGCGTTATCGATGGCATAAAATTTCTTCAGGCAGTAAACAGTGGTGAGCCCCTGACAACAGGGAAAAATGTTGCTGTTATAGGTGGAGGCAATACTGCCATCGACTGTGCGAGGACAGCAAAACGGCTCGGCAGCGAAAATGTGAAGCTTATCTATCGGAGAACCCGTGATGAAATGCCGGCGGCTGACGAAGAAATAGATGCCCTCCTTCATGAGGGAATAGAAATACAGTTCCTTACCGCACCGGTTCGTTTTTTCGCGGAGAATGGAAGGCTCTCAAAGATGGAGTGTGTCCGCATGGAACTCGGCGAGCTCGATGCAAGCGGCCGCAGACGTCCTGCCCCCGTGGCTAACTCGGAATATACGCTCCCTCTCGATACAGTCATTACGGCCCTCGGTCAGACGACTCAAACCTCTTTTGTTGAGGCAATAGGGGTGTCATTGGCAAAAAACGGCACGATTTTAACAGACCCCGCAACTGGTTCAACCAATATTGAGGACGTCTTTGCCGGAGGCGATGTTTCTACGGGACCTGCATATGTGGTTGACGCCATTGCAGCCGGACAGAAGGCAGCCAGGTCCATAAACCTTTATTTAAAAGGTGAACCAATCGCTGCGGTTAAAGATGAAAAAAAACCTGAGCAGCTTACAGAGGCAGAAGTTGCTCGACTGGCAGCAAAAACTCTGAAAGAAGAACGTATCCGTATGCCGGAGGCTGCCGTTAATAACAGGATAACCAATTTCAGCGAGGTAGCCGTCGGCTATAGTCCTGCAGATGCTGTGGCAGAGGCGTCACGCTGTCTTGCCGGTCGTATAGAAGGGTGCATCCAGTGTGGAGAATGTGAAAGACGATGCGAAGTAAAGGCTATTGATCATGATATGCAGGACGAGATTATAGAAAGAATATACGACAGTATAGTTCTTGCCCCGGGTTTTGATCTGTATGATCCGACGGAAAAGAAGGAATACGGCTACGGCATTCTCGAAGGGGTGATAACCGGCATTGAGTTCGAGAGGATATGTTCAGTTACCGGCCCTTCCGGCGGCGATATTCTTTTAAAAGGAAAGGAACCGAAAAGGTTTTATTTTATACAGTGCGTCGGCTCCAGGGATCGGCAAAGCGGCGCCAGATTCTGTTCGCGGGTATGCTGTATGTACACGGCAAAACATGCCAGCATTGTCAAAGACAGGATTAAAGGCGCAGAGATATATGTATCCTATATCGATGTCAGAGCCTATGGAAAAAGTTATGAGGAATTTTATAAAAGCACCCAGGAAAGCGGCGTTTTATATATACGAGGTATTCCAGGAGAAGTAACGCAGGGTAAAAATGGTTTACTGTTAAAGGTGGAGGATATGTTAAGCAATGAAATGCTTGAGGTTGAAGTGGATCTTGTTGTTCTCGCAACAGGGGTAAGACCGCGGAAGCAGACAGAGGAACTCTGCAAAATCATGTCCATAGAGAGAGACGAATACGGCTTTATCAGTGCTGACTCTATCCATCCGTCACGTACGAATATAGATGGCATTTTTGTTTGTGGTATGGCCTCGGGACCAAAGGATGTGCCTGATACTGTTGCATCCGGCGGAGAAGCCGCTGCCAGGTGCCTGGAGTATATGAATCAGTGAAAAGTGGAAAAAACAAGGGAAAAAGTTTTTATTGGTCCAATAAGTCGTATAGGGCATATAAGACTTATAAAGGAAGGCTCTCGGTATGAAGACCGGTATATTCATATGTCATTGCGGTCATAACATAAAACACACCATTGATGTAAAGAAACTGAGCCAGTATTTCAAAAAATATCCCGGTGTGACCGTTGCGGAAGACTACCCCTTTGTTTGCTCTGAGCCCGGTCAGGACATGATCAGAGACAACATTGAGAAAAAGGGACTTGATCGCGTGCTCATCGCATCATGCACCCCTTCGCTCCACGGAGAATTGTTCAAAGACCTCCTGAAAAAGTCGGACCTGAACCCCTTCCTCCTGAGAAGGGTCAGCATAAGAGAGCATTGTTCCTGGGTTGGCGATGACCTGGATATCAACACAGAAAAAGCAAGAAGACTGATCCTGGCAGGGCTTTATTCGGCAGCTCATTACGTTCCCCTTGAAGAGAAGATAGTAGATGTTACCAAGACAGCCCTTATCGTAGGAGGTGGGGTTTCGGGCTTGAGCGCGGCAGCCTTTCTTTCAAAAATGGGTATGCAGGTCTATCTTGTTGAAAAAGAGGCCGAACTTGGCGGCCATACGCGGGCTCTTAAGGATATTTGGCCTGCCGGAAGGGACGGCAAGGACATTATCAATGAAATGGTGAATGAGTTAACCGGGAGAAGTAATGTTGAAATATTCACCTCAACAACAATCAGTGCCTTTGAGGGTTTTTTCGGAAACTACGAAGTAACCCTCAATACCCCGGAAGGTGAGAAAAAACTGACTGCCGGCGGAGTGATTGTGGCTGTTGGATTTGCACCATTTGATCCCGTTGTAAAGCCTGAACTGAATTACGGAAAAGATGAAAGAATTATCACAACTCTTGAGTTTGAAAAGATGGCCGATAACTTGCAGCTTCCGGAAAATCCGAGAATAGCCATACTCCATTGCGTTGGTTCCAGGGATGAACAGATCGGGAAACCCTACTGTTCAAGGGTGTGCTGTATCAATGCACTTCGTGTCGGTGACGCAATAAAAGAGAAATATAAGGATTCATACATTGAGTCTTTTTATATGGATGTAAGAGCTCATCCGAGAGGCGGAGAAGAATTCTTTGAAGACACGCAGGAAAAAGGCGTTCTGTTCACGAGGAGCAATATCGCTGAAATCATTCCTGGTTCCAAGGGTATACTTGTCCGGGGAGAAGATACACTATTTAATGAGTTCTTTGAGAGGGAGTTTGATCTCGTTGTCCTTTCAATCGGCATGTCTCCCCCTGTCGACAGCAAGCTGATTGCCACTCTTTTCAAGATAACTCTTGATAAAGATAAATTCTTTCTTGAAGCCCATATTAAACTGAGACCCTTTGATACAGCGGTAAAGGGCATCTTCATCGCAGGTTCATGTTCAGGTCCCAAGGATGTTGAAGAATCAATCAACCATGGAAGGGCCTCCGCAGTGAAGCTCTACGGATTCCTCAACCTCGGATATGCCTTTGTAGACCCCTTTATCTCAGTCGTTGATCCGAAAAGATGCAGCGGCTGCAGGATGTGCGAACAGGCCTGCGTTGCAAAGGCAATAAAATATGATGAAATAAAGAGGATTGTTCATGTAGAGGAAGCTGCCTGCATGGGATGCGGTCTCTGCAACAGCACATGCCCCTCATCTGCAATAACTTTAAAAGGCTATGCGGATATGATTATTGATGATGAAATAAGCGCACTAACGGAGGCAATTTAGTTCATGGTTCATAGCTGATATTAAAGCGATAAAAGATAAAAAGGCTTTTTATGTGCTATGAGCTACGTTATGAATGGAGGTATTATGTCTGAAAATAAAACTGAAAATAATCCTGAAATCATCGGTTTTGCCTGTTCTTTTTGTACGTTTAAGGCATCCGAGATGGCAGGAAGCCTGAGGATGAAATATCCGGATGGGGTGAAGCTAATTCAGGTGCCCTGTTCAAGCAGGGTGGACCCGGCATTCGTGATAAAGGCAATATTTGAGGGAGCTGATGGTGTCTTTGTTGCCGGATGTCATCCCGGTGATTGTCATTTTATTAAAGGGAATTATTTTACCAGGAGAAAGATAGCTGCCTTGAAAGAGATGTTCGATGCATTCTCTATGAAGGATAAACTGCGCCTTTTCTGGGTAAGCGCTGCTGAGGCAAGACGTTTTGTTGAAAAAGTTACAGGCATGCATAACGAGATAAAGGAAAAGAAAAATGCAGGGTAAACAGGTTGACAAAAGCAATATCGAAAACGCTCTTAATCAGTTTTTGAAAGATGAACAGCATCTGGTCCTGGGATTTGAAAAAGGAAAAGATGGCGTAAATCACGGGATATTTAAAAAACATGTTGATAAATATTCGCTCCTGAATCCAATGTTCGGAATAAACGGGGCTTTATACTTTCGCCGTTTATTCTCCAAAGGAACCGGGATTATTCTCATGCTAAGACCATGTGAGATAAGGGCATACAATGAATTGGTCAAACTGAACCAGATCGAAAGAGAAGATATTATCGCCGTGTCTATCGATTGTCCTGGGACCGTTTCATTAAAACAAGAGACTGATGATATACCCGCAGAAGTATTGCAGACAGCAGAATATATGCAAAGTTCCGGCAAGATGCGATGGGCCTGCGAAGTATGCAGAGAGAAGAGGGGAGTTGCAGGAGATGCAGGTATAAGAATAGACAAGAAAGGTATTTTCTGGGCATTTTCTTACACAGAAAAAGGGGAGACTTTCCTGTCGCTTATAGAAGGCGACGTTAAAGAAGCGCCTGCAGAAATGCTCATAAGCGAAAACAAGGAGTCCGGCAAGTTTTCCACTGATATGGATGAATTTTCCAAAGACTTCTCAAAGTGCATCATGTGCAAAAATTGCAGGGATATGTGTCCGGTATGCTATTGCATCGATTGTGTGTTTAACGGTGATGAATACCTGCCCAAGGGCGACGCGCTCATAAACAAGATTTTCCGCACCGGCTCTTCAGTGATGCCCCAGGGTAAAGAGCTTTTTCATATGATCAGGATGTTTCATGTTTCACAAAGCTGCGTGGGCTGCGGCGCATGTGAAGAGGCGTGTCCCCAAGGCATCCCTCTAACTAAGTATTTCAAAGGCATATCCGAAAGACTTCAGGGTATGTTCTCTTATATGTCAGGCAGGAGTATTGATGAGGAAATACCTTACCTTACATTTCTTGAAGACGAGTTGAAAGATGCAGAAGACTGAGCACATCATAGAGCTGGCCGGATATGAAAAAGAAGATCTCACAGTCTGTCTGGGATGCAAAATATGCGCATCGGTTTGCACTGTAAATGATCTTTCCATCAGTACAAGCCCCCAGGAACTTCTCCAGACGCTCTTTCTTGGAAAGGATATTGCTGCCGATAACCCTCTGGTAAGGTATTGTACCGGCTGTTACCGGTGTACTCACGCCTGCCCATGGGATATACGGGTACCGGAAATCGTGAGGGCTCTCAGAGATGATCTTGCTGTAGGATCACCTTTTGAAAAAGCCTTTAAAGGTTCTGTGGCCATATGGGGAAGGGTATATGAACCATATGTGCTGCTTAAGGCAGTGTCATTTCTTGTTAAAGAAGGATACTTAAAACATATGAACAGATGGATTGAATATATGGGTATCCATTTACCCCATAAAGTTAAAGCAATAAATTCTTCAAGCAATACAGGCGGTTCAAAGGGCAAAAAAGGCGGGACATTATGAATTACGGTTATTACCCGGGTTGCTCACTTACAGGATCAGCCCACAAGCTGGATAAAGGGGTAAGGAAGGTTCTCGAAAAACAGGGTCATATTCTGAAAGAAATCCCTGATTGGAACTGTTGCGGTGCATTTGAATATGGCGACAGGAAAGAACTTACCAACTTTTCCAAAAGAAACCTGGAAAAGGCCAGGGGTCTTTTTTCAGAGATTGTTGCTCCATGCCCGGCGTGCTATAAAAATCTGAAAGAGGCAGATGAGAAAAAGGAATTTGATATTCAGCACCCCCTCGACCTCTGCGGAGAGGCCTTTCTTTCCTCGATGAAACAGTTACATGATCTTAAAGGCCTTGTATTTACACCGTATTACGGCTGTATTCTCTTACGGCCACGGGAAACTGCAATCAGCAATAAAACAGTAATGGAAGATGTAATCTCCCGATTCGGTGGAGAGATTGCAGGTGAAAAAGTAAAGGATAAATGCTGCGGAGGTAATCAGATTTTCATTAACAAGTTTGCCACAGAAAGACTCTCCAGGCTTATACTTGAAAAATCAAAAGGAACAATGGTCGTATTCTGTCCTCTCTGTCATATGGCCTTGAAAACATTTTCAGGGGACAGAAAGGTAATTTATTTCACTGACCTTCTGCTTTATATAATGGGAGAAAAAAACACGTTATGAACGCATTGATTGTAGGCGGCGGTATAAGCGGCATATCAGCGGCAAAGGTTATTTTAAAAGAAGGCCATCATGTTACCATACTGGAATGCGCCCCTGAACCAGGCGGCCTCATGGCGCGCATCGCAAACTGCAGGGTAGGGTTTAAGACATTTTTTGATGAGATAAGAGATAACAATAATATTGATGTAATAACAGGCACTAATATTAAATCAGTTGATAATATACATGATAAATATGCTGTAACAACTTATAATAATAAAGTAATAAATGCTGATAAGATAATTATAACCGCAGGTCTCATCCCCTATGATCCGGTTGAATATAAGGGGAAGAGGGTACTTACAAGTCTTGAATACGATGCCCTTATAGACCAGCGTAACGGGGAACTTCCCGATGATTTTAACAAAATCGGCTTTGTACTCTGCGTGGGTTCACGTTCAAAGGAATACCCCCTTTGTTCATCGGTGTGCTGTTCTTACACCATACGCGAGATTAAATGGACCCTGCAGAGGACAAAACCGGAGATCAAGGTCTTTTACAATGACCTCCGGTTTTTCGGCCAGGAATTTTATATGGAAAAGATATACAGGGATGCAGGTGTTACATTTATAAGAGCAAATTCAAGATACTTCGAAGAGGATGAAAACGGTGTTACAATCCGGTATTACACCGGCGATGCTCTCAAAGAGGAGCGTTTTGATTACGTGGTCCTCGGTATCGGTCTGCGCCCGAATCCGCAGCTTGTTACCTTGAGCAGATTATTCGGCTTCTCCCTCAACGAGTATGGATTTGTAAAGGAAGAGACACCATTAACAACGGATGCTAAAGGGATTTATGTGTCCGGAGGATCCCTTGAGCCTATGAATATAAAGGATGCTATTCTGACAGGATTCGGCGCAGGCATGCTTGCGCTCAGGGGTGAGGACTTACCATCGGAAATTTCGCGGAATAATGAAAAGATATATAAAGAACCGGAACCTGTTTTTACAGAGGTTGCCGGTGATTTTTCGACGTGCCTCTTTTACCTTGGAACGGAAGATGCTGGCTCAGCAATGTTCTACGAGTATGTTTCCGCTAAATTTCTGGATATGGCGAGGGATTTCAGAAGGGCCGGGAAAAATGTCTATGTTCTGACAAAAAACATGGTTATGCCTTCGTACGGGGAGTTGATTTATGAAAAGGCAAGACGTGAAGGCATTTTATTCATTCATCTTGAAGAAGGCGAGACGGTTTCCTTTGAAGAGGGCAGGGCAGGTATTACAGGCCTGAAGAGAGAACTTACAATAGACGCCGACAGGGTTATACGTTTTGACGATTATAAAGATCTGTTTAAAAACCGTGAATTCCTTTCTCTATACAGATCTGAGCCTCAGCTCAGATGGTCGCCTACCAAGTGGGGAAGAAAGCGATACCATGCTGGTTTTATAAGGCACCCTCGCGCGGAAAGATGGGAGTCACGTGAGGTGCTTGGAGCCTTAGGCGAGATGCTCCTCGATGTGGAAGAAGAACGCGTACTGCCCGAAGTGAATGAAGAACGCTGCAGCGGCTGCGGTTCCTGCAAATCAGCATGCCCCCAGAATGCAATAGAGATCAATATACAAAAAAAGGCTGTATCAATATTCGGACCGCAAACGTCCTCTGATATACCTATGGCGCATATTAATGAAGACATATGCACTGGTTGCGGATTATGTGCATCAACATGCCCGTCAGACGTTATAAACATAACCCCGTTAGGTAGTTGATACTGCGTGGTTTTCACCTGAAGTACTGTTTCTTCCCGAAATGCACGGCTGCTTAATAAAAGGAGCTATTTTTACAAGGATAAATACTTGACATAACCATGTATATATCCAACAATATTATTAATAATTATATCTTGATACTATTTATTGCCATCAGGAGACCGGATGAAAGATTTGATAAAAACAAATCAGCAATTGACCGAAGAGATATCCTTCTTAAAGCAGAGAATCAAAAAACTTGAACAATCTGAATTAAAGCACATAAAGGCAGAAGAAAAACTACGTGAAAGTGAAAAGAAATACCAGAATATTTTTGAGAATTCTGTTGAAGGAATATTTCGGGCAACAGGTCAAGGTCGCTTTACAAATGCCAATCCTGCCGCAGCCCATATGCTCGGTTACGAGTCGCCTGACGAATTAATCAACTCTATGACGGATATAGCGACTCAACTTTATGTATATCCAGAAGACCGTGACAAAACACTTGAACTACTGTTAAAACATGGTGTTATCAAAAACTTCGAGGTAAAGTGTCGCCATAAAAGTGGAAACGTTATTTGGGGCGTACTAAATATGCAACTTGTAAAAGATGGTCAGGGTAATATTCTATATATTGAAGGTACATGCCAGGACATTTCCGAACGCAAACTTGCAGAGGTGGCGCTGCGGGAGAGCGAGGAAAGGTATCGTCAACTCGTAGAAAATATCAATAAAGGTATATGCGTTGTCCAGGACAGCATGCTTAAGTTTGTCAATCCGATGTTAATGGATATATTCGGTTATTCAGACCATAATCTTATAACATTACCCTTCACAGAATTCATCCATCCTGATGATCGCAATATGGTATTGGAAAGCCACACAAGGCGGATGAAGGGAGAGAAATTTCCAACCAAATATGAATTCCGGATTTTAAACAGCTACGGAAGCATAAGGTGGGTAGAATTAGATTCAGTCCTGATACAGTGGGAAGGTAAACCAGCCTCATTGGCTTTCATAGGCGATATCACCGAGCGCAAGCAGGCAGAAGAACAACTGGCCTACGAGAGGCAGAAGTTTGCCATCCTTTCGGAAAATGCCCCTTTCGGTATGGCATTAATTGAAATAAATGGACAGTTTCTTTATATAAATCCCAAGTTCAGTGACATCTTTGGTTATGATCTTGGCGATATACCCGATGGGAAAACATGGTTCAGAAAGGCATATCCTGATGCAGCTTTACGGCATGAAGTCGTTTCCGGATGGTTAATTGGGCTGAACAGCACCAGTTATGGAGAACAGCGCCCAAAGGTTTATAATGTAACATGTAAAGACGGATCAATAAAAACAATCAATTTTATCACTGTGCTCCTGGGAAACGGGGATAATATCATGGTATGTGAGGATATTACCGAGCGGAAAAAACTTGAAATACAGCTTATCCACGCCCAGAAAATGGAGGCGATCGGCACCCTTTCAGGAGGTATTGCTCATGACTTTAACAACATTCTTATGGGCATTCAGGGGTATGCATCAATCATGATGCTGGATATCAGTACAGATCATCCCCACTACGAACGGTTAAAACGAATCGAAGAGCAGGTGAAAAACGCATCAGATCTTACCAGACAACTGCTTGGTTTCGCAAGGGGCGGGAAATATGTTGTCAAACCGGTCAGCATGAATGAACTGATTGAAAAAACCTCCACAATGTTCGGAAGAACCAAAAAGGAGATTGCCATCCATCGCAAATACGAAAGTGATGTATGGGCTGTAGAGGCAGATCAGGGACAGATCGAGCAGGTGCTCCTTAACCTCTACCTTAATGCATGGCAGGCTATGCCTGCAGGAGGAGACATTTCCATTGAGACCAAGAATATCGTTATCGGTGAAAATTTTGTAAAAACTTATTTGGTGACGCCCGGAAGGTATGTACGAACATCTATCAGCGACACCGGTGTAGGCATGGATGAAAGAACTAAAGAAAGAATCTTCGAGCCTTTCTTTACCACAAAAGAGCTTGGCAGGGGTACCGGATTAGGTCTTGCAATGGTTTATGGCATTATAAAAAGTCATAACGGTTTTATCGACGTAATTAGTGAGCCTGGTAAGGGTACTACATTTGCAATCTACTTCCACGCATCAGAGAAGGATGTTGTGAAAAAGGAATCAGTAACTCCAGAAATGATGAGAGGCACAGGGACAGTCATTATAGTCGATGATGAACCGGATGTCCTTGCCGTGAGCAAAGAAATCCTTGAGTCCCTCGGGTACAGTGTATACACAGTAAAAAACGGAGAGGAAGCAATTACACTCTACAAACAAAAGAAGGATAAAATTGATCTTATTGTCCTCGATATGATCATGCCGGGGCTCTCGGGGAGTGAAACTTTTGACCGTATCAGGGAAGTGAGCCCTTCAGCAAAGATAATCCTCAGCAGCGGCTACAGTTTGAACAGTCAGGCACAGCAGATAATGGATAAAGGATGCCAAGGGTTTATACAGAAACCTTTCGATATAGCTCAAATTTCACTAATGATCCGGGAAGTACTGGGCAAATAGGCAGTAAAAAAATAATTTTGCCTCGATCTCACCCTCCTTTGTCTTGCATAAAATAATCACTTGTCAATCTTCAATCAAAAAATAATGATTGTTCAATTCATGGGGGCTGCTCCGCTATTACATAATGCAATAACAACTACATATTTTACTTGAAAATTGGTCAATGTTCAATTGACAAAACTTTACTATTTTTACAAGTTGTATGCTAAATTTAGCTTATACTTACAATGAATGAAAAGAAATTTGATCCCAGAAAATTAGAGAAGTTGAACAATCCAGAACGATTGAAGGACATATCTCCTCAATATATTTGGAACAAACTAAACATAGAGAAACCGGATGTACTTGTTGAAATAGGTGCCGGAACAGCGTTTTTCAGTATAGTTTTTCTTAAGCACGCTAAACCGTCGAAA
>Ga0351955_1026_pt1 | contig 13822 bp, 8 predicted proteins | sample BONcelT113001D15_FD_205812 | JGI IMG/M metagenome (GOLD analysis project Ga0351955, IMG submission 205812) | Enriched cells from coal bed in the Powder River Basin, Montana, United States - BONCAT cells T11 rep3 HSBNCT.T11.300.1.D15 ...
TGATTTAATGATTCTTCATCATCAATACCATCCGGTTTCCAGCGGAAACAAACCAGACTGAAAGTTACCGGAGCCATCAATTCAAAATCTTCGGTTTTATTTATTTGCCCGGCAAACCATTGAGCCAGACTTATGTGTTTTCGTAATTTTTCTTTAATGCCTTCAACTCCAAAGCTTCTGATTACAAACCATAATTTCAGCGCCCTGAATCTCCTGCCAAGCGCGATGCCCCAGTCGCGGTAATCGTTTACCTGTCCCCGGGTTTTGGTTTTAAGGTATTCAGGCAGGATTTCAAAAGTTCGTATCAGCATTTCCGGGTCACGGACAAAATAGGCCGAAGCATCAAAATTGGTGAACATCCATTTGTGCGGATTGAAAACGTAGCTGTCGGCATATTCAAGGCCATTTGCATAATGATGCATCTCAGGCAAAATCAATGCAGTGCCCGAAAATGCAGCATCTACATGAAACCATATGTCATGTTCAGCACAGATTTTGCCGATTTTCTCAATCGGGTCAACTGCAGTAGAGCCAGTAGTGCCAATTGATGCGATCACACAAACAGGCAGATATCCTGCATTTTTATCTTTCAATATAACTTTTTCAAGTTCTTCCGGAATGAGCGCAAAATCCTTGTCAGTCTCAATTTTTACGAGATTTCTTCTGCCGAATCCTGCAATTTTAACGGCTTTTTCTATGGAAGAATGTGTTTCAGTTGAACAATAAATTCTGAGTTTGTCAGATGAGGTGAAACCTTCCTCATTGATGCGAAATCCCGTGGCCTTTTCCCTTGCAGTCAGCAGTGCCGCCAATGTTGAAGCCGATGCAGTATCCTGAATCACTCCTGTCCAGTTGGCTGGAAGACCGCACATTTCGCGCAGCCATTCCATCACCCTTTCTTCAAGCTCAGCAGCAGCAGGAGAGGTTTCCCATATCATGCCCTGTTGTCCCAACGCAGCAGTCAGCATCTCGGCCAGTATGCTTGGATAGCTTGAATTGGCAGGGAAAAATGCATGAAATGCCGGACTTTGCCAATGCGTGATGCCTGGCATGATAATGCGTTCAAAATCTGCCATTATGCCAGCCATGCCTTCCGGTTCATCAGGCGGAGAGGCTGGCAATTGTGCCAGAATTTCACCGGGCATTACCTGCGATTTCACCGGATATTCTGAAATATTTTCATAATAATCGGCAATCCGATCGGCCATACGGTGGGCTTCAGCCCTGAACTCAGTGATATTCATTGCGTGGTTTTTTTTGTTCGCTAAGTTTAAGCAAAATCTTCTCTGATGGCGGTAATCAATGCATTTAACTCTGTCATTGTTGTAAACGGGTTCATGAGCGATACCCTGAGATACACTTTCCCGTTTACCATGGTTTGTACGATGTAGAACCGGGCATCTTTAAGACTTTTATTGCGGATGGCAGCGTTCAGCACATTGAGGTCACCATTATGGTTTTCCGGACAATACCTGAAACATACAATATTTCCGTCGGGTTTCACGGCAAGTTCAAAATCAGGTTGTGCTTCGATCAATTCAGCAAAGCTTTGTCCCAGATCATAGGCATTGGTGATGTAATCCCTGAAAAGGTCGTCGCCGTATAGCTTAATCATTGCATATACTTTAACGCCCAGCATTTTCTTGGTGCATTCAAGGGCGCGTGCAGCGCTGTCGTACCATGGTTTTTGCTTGCCATCGCCCAAAAGGTATTCTGCTTTCTGGGCAAAAGTAGCATAGGAGTGTTTTCCGTTTCTGAACAGTATAGCTGTGGTAAGGGCCGGAGCCAGCATCATTTTATGAAAATCAATCACCACAGAATCAGCTCGATCCATGCCTCTGGTGAGATGGGCGTATTTTGCAGTCATTGCTGCAGCACCGCCATGTGCGCCATCAACATGAAACCAAAGTAAGTGTTTTTGTGCGAAGTCGGCCATTTTATCAAGCGGATCATACGTTCCGGTTGAAGTGGAGCAGGCATTTCCTACAATCGCAATCACTTGTAAACCATTGGCAGTCGCATTTAAAAGTGTTTCTTCAAGTTTGGATGCATCGAGTTGCATGTTTTCATTTACCGGAACTTTTACCACGCCTTTTTCGCCCCAACCCATTATCCGGGCAGCACGGGAAACGCTGTAATGTGCTTCCTCTGAGACCATGAGTGCAAACGGATGATCACCATTATTGCCTTCGTCCCACACATTGAATCCGCACATGGCTTGCCTGGCAGCAAGCAATCCGGTAAGGTTTCCGGCTGAGCCTCCCGATGTTAGTATTCCTTCTGCTTCATCAGGAAAACCAATATGTTCGGACAGCCATCGTAAAACTACTTTTTCAATGGCTGTAGATGCCGGCCCCATTTCATAAATGGCCATTCCGTTGTTCAGTAATGCTTCCAGCAGCTCTGTCAGGGCCGAAAGCGGAGCAGGAGGCACCACCTGATGTCCCATATAATTGGGGTGGTGAATATGATTGGATTGCAAAATCAGCGTCTGATAAAATTGCTGAAGGTTAAAGTCTCCCTGTTTCAGGTCATTTTCCCAGAAGGCCAGCATTTCATCTGGTGTTGAAGGTGGCAAAACAGGCATTGTTGCACCCGCGCGGCAATCCTGAAGGTAATTCGTGAGCAGATCAACAAGTTGGTAGCCTTCTTTTCGGAAGGTTTCCGGATCAAAAGCCTGAGAAAGCAAAGTATTCATGGAGAAAAGGTTTAGAGGGTAAAAGTAGGAATTTTGATATTTTCAGAAAGCCTCACTTGTATTAAAATCTCTTTGATTTGAAAAAGTTTAATTTTCAGTGTTTTAAAGCTTTAATATCCAGGTGTTTTCATTGTCGGGTCGCCAACAAAAAGTTTGGAAAGAGAAATCAGGATAAGCATCCTTAAAAGCTTTGACAGCAGAATGATTGGGTTTTTGATTTCCAAATTTAGCTTCATATGCCTTTCTGTTTTGATTTTCCTTAATTACAAAATCAACTTCGTTGCCGGATGCCGTTCTCCAGAACATTACTTCTTCGTGTCCGAAAATGGTTGACAATCGCTTTAGCAGATAGTTTTCGAGCAATGCCCCTCTGTCATCACGGTCAGTAAGCGGGCTGAAGTTATTTAGCAGGGTATTTCGTAATCCGGTATCACCGAAATAAGCCTTCGGCATCTTGACCAGTTCCTTTCTTAAATTACTGAAAAATGGCCTGATTAGCATTATGTGAAAGCATTTCTGCATAACATGAAGATAAGTTTCGACGGTTCGGACATCAATACGTAAAGTGGAAGATAATTCGCTTCTATTTACAAGGTTACCTGTTTGGGAGGCCAGTAATTTCATCATCCTGAAAAATGCTTCTTCATTTCCGAGGCCTGCTTCCAGTATGTCCTTTTTTATAAATGAATTTCGCAATTCGTTCAAGCGGGCTTTCTTGTCATTAAAATCCGGGTCAAGAACTACAGCAGGGTAGCCACCATAAATTATGTACTCTTCCAGAAGTATATTTAAAGGTTCTGCAAACGGAGACAAATACTCATCGGTTTGGCGAATTTTAAACAATTCATCTATAAGTGATTGCTGGTTTTTAAAAAGCAGAAACTCCTCAAAATTCAGTGTCCCGAGCATAAAAATTCGCTTTCTGCCTGCCAGGGAGTCTTTAAATCGGGTATCCAGATAAAAAGCACTGCTGCCTGTAACTATAAGTTTCAGATTTTCAGCGTAAGTATCATATAAGTATTTCAGGAACCCGGATGGAGATGTCAGGTATTGAATTTCATCAATCAATAAAAAAATCTTTTTGCTGATTCCATTAGTCAATGGATTTTCAGGTCTTGGGGAGAATTTGAAAATCTGTTCCGGATGCTCGTTTGCAGCTGCTAAAATGCCGGGGTCCTCCATCGAAAAGTAAGAAACAGTTTTCCCATGTTCTCTTAAGTCGCTATAAATCTTTTTTAGCAGCGTAGTTTTGCCAGCCTGACGAGCGCCTGTTATTACAGTAAACTCTTTCTTCTCAATATGCAGCTTAATCTGGCTGTAAAGTTCTCTTTCGTAAAACATATCCATGCGATTTTAACTCACCAAAGATAATCATAAATCGGATAATTCCTGCAGTGCGATGTATAAAATATCCGATATTTCATGCATAGGTATGTGTAAAATATCCGAATTGAGATAAAATATCAATGTCGTTTAGTTAAGGAATACTGTCTTCGATCCACCGCTCAGACTGACAGTCATCCTGAAATTAAACTAAAAAAAATTGAGCATAATGCTGAGATAACAGCAGATCAAGCGTTTAAACACTTCGACTCCGCTCAGTGTGACATTCGTGTTTGGGGAGCATTGCCCGGCTAAGCGGCATTTGCAATGCCGCTTTGAACATCATTGAATTTGTAATTCAATATATATGCCCGACTGACTCATTCCTTAAATCGCTTATTTGGATAATTGCAAATTATCCAGTGTTCAGAGCGGCATTACAAATGCCGCTCAGCCTTCATTGGTTTCTCCCTTTCGGGAGTCGAAGGACAAAACGAACAATCTGTCATTGGTAGCGGAGTCGAAGGATATTTGATTAACTTTTCTGCAAATTCGAAACCTTAACTAACGACATTGGATAAAATATCCTGACAAGTCCATTTCTGACTCGCTGAAATCCAAAATCCTTTCCTAACTTTGCCGATAATTATTGTCAATCACTTGTAAATCAAAATATAATGCATCTCTCTGAATTTCAGCAGGCAATCATTACCGGCATTCCTGAAACACTGCCATCAGCCAAATCCATTGATCCATCCGTCAGCCACGCTCCTGTGCGGAAAGACATCCTGAATCCAGAAGAAAAAAAACTGGCCTTACGCAATGCACTGCGCTATTTTGCTCCGGAACATCATGCGGCTCTGGCTTCTGAGTTTGCCGAAGAGCTTAAGAAATTCGGACGTATATATATGTACAGGTTCCGCCCTGATTACAAAATGTACGCCAGGCCAATCAGCGAATATCCCTCAAAATCAACGCAAGCCGCCGGAATTATGCTGATGATTCAGAACAACCTCGATCCTGCAGTAGCCCAGCATCCGCATGAGCTGATAACTTATGGCGGAAATGGCGCTGTTTTTCAGAATTGGGCGCAGTACCTGATTACCATGAAGTACCTTTCGGAGATGACCGATGAACAAACCCTTGTTATGTATTCGGGACATCCCATGGGCTTGTATCCTTCGCATAAAGATGCACCACGTGTTGTGGTAACCAATGGAATGGTGATTCCGAATTATTCAAAACCCGATGACTGGGAGAAATTCAATGCGCTGGGGGTTTCACAATACGGGCAAATGACGGCCGGTTCATATATGTACATCGGCCCGCAGGGCATTGTGCACGGAACTACCATTACAGTTTTGAATGCCGGTCGTAAGATTAATAAAAACGGAGCCGGCATAGCCGGAAGGTTGTTTGTTACCTCAGGTTTGGGCGGAATGAGTGGAGCCCAGCCCAAAGCCGGAAATATTGCCGGAGTGGTAACCATTTGTGCGGAAGTTAATCCCCATGCTGCGCTCAAACGCCACAGTCAGGGTTGGGTGGATGAGATTTCAGACAATGCAGACACTGCCATTGATATGGCTTTAAAATACCAGTCCGAGAAAAAAGCCCGCTCCATTGCATTTATCGGAAATATTGTGGATTTGTGGGAACGATTGGTTGAGCGGAATATTCATGTTGATATGGGCTCTGATCAGACATCACTGCACAACCCATGGGCTGGTGGATATTACCCGGTCGGACTGAGCTATGAACAATCAAATGATATGATGGCGCATCAGCCCGAAGAGTTCCGCAAACAGGTTCAGGAAACCCTTCGCCGGCATGTGGCTGCAATAAATACCCTGAGTGCACGTGGTATGTATTTCTTCGATTATGGCAATGCATTTTTACTGGAATCGGGTAGGGCAGGAGCCGATATTTTCATCGATGGTGGAAAGTTTCGCTACCCGTCTTATGTTCAGGATATTATGGGACCTATGTGCTTCGATTACGGCTTCGGACCATTCCGGTGGGTATGTGCTTCCGGCAAACCTGAAGATCTGGATACCACCGATCGTATTGCAATGGAAGTGCTTGAAGAAATTTCAGCAACAGCGCCCGTGGAAATCAGTCAGCAAATGAAGGATAATATCCATTGGATAAAAGGAGCAAAAGAAAACCGTCTTGTGGTAGGTTCACAGGCGCGCATTCTTTATGCCGACTGCGAAGGCCGCACAAAAATTGCTGCTGCATTCAACAAAGCCATTGCCGAAGGCACAATCAGTGCACCGGTGGTGCTTGGTCGCGATCATCATGATGTTTCAGGAACAGATTCTCCTTTCCGTGAAACCTCAAACATCTATGACGGCAGCAGTTTCACCGCCGATATGGCCATTCAGAATGTAATCGGCGATTCATTCCGCGGTGCCACCTGGGTTTCCATACACAACGGAGGTGGCGTAGGCTGGGGAGAAGTGATCAACGGAGGTTTCGGCATGTTGCTCGATGGGAGTGCCGATAGCGATCGCCGCCTGCGCTCTATGCTGCACTGGGATGTGAACAATGGCATCTCACGTCGTTCATGGGCCCGCAATGATGAAGCAATTTTCGCAATAAAACGAGCTATGGATGCTGAACCACTGCTGAAAGTTACACTCCCGAATTTTGCAGATGATAATCTGATAAACGGACTGTTTTGAATACTTGTACTTTTTTAATTGATGAATCTCGCAAAGACGCAATGGCGCATAGGTGCTTTGCATTAGCCTGATATTTGAAATGATATAATAATCAGATTCTTATTATTTTAACGAAGTATTAAAAAATGGCGGTTCCACATTGTGAAACCGCCATTTTTATTTCTAAGTGAAACCGTCGAAATAACTTCCCCTCTTGAGTACCCGATCTAACTGGTCTTTCTGCAAACTAATGTGTCCCCCAAAAACGAGAGTAATCGTCCCCTTGGTGCCTGAGCTCAGTCGAAGGCCCAAAAGGGGGAAAAGAGGGGGATATAAAATGCGTCTTATTTGAGGAAGTTAATTTAATATTCCTCATAAGTCAGGGTTTGATTAATTGAAAAAGTCTCGTTTTATTAAAACTTAAATTATCAAGACAAGCCCTGACATTCAATCAGTGGCTTATCTGATCACACTTATCTTTTTACTGCTAACTGCAGAACCATTGTCCATAACAATCATATAGATACCGGCAGGCCATGCAGAAGTGCTGATCTCAAGTTTTCGGGTTACATCAGATGCAGCCTGAACTTCATTGGAATATACAGCCTGACCCAACTGATTGACGATTTTGATTTTAATGGCTTGATTGCGTTCTGGTGTAAACTCAACAAATACCTGATTGGTGGCAGGATTCGGGTAAGCCTCAAAGTTTGTGATTGCGGGCATAGAATTTATTCCAACACTTACAACATCAAACTGGGCAGTGAGCATTTCACCAAAGTTTGTACCTTGAGCTACAGTAACCGATCCCGATGACAAACGAACAAATCCGGCCCCAAAGGCACAACATACGCCATTTCCCCCGGCATCATATACAAAGAATTCATAGCATCCGTCAGCTTCAACCGATACATCGGTATTGATAACAGTATTTGCCTGGGTGTAAGGGCCACCACTAGCCACAACGTCGCCATTTAAGTTTTTAATTTCCCAGGTTATTTCTTCAGGATTATTGTCGGTACGAACCTTAACAAGTAAATCGCGGGTGGTGGTTAGTGCTGGTTCAAAAACATGCAACAGTGTGTCGTTTTTTGCATATTCGTCGGTTCCGCCATTGGTAGCACTGGCATAAACCTTAAGTGTATTACTCGCGAGAAGTTCGTATGGAATTCCCGGAATTTCAATAAGTTCTGACTCAAGAAGTTGCAGATTTCCGCTCCAGTTAAGGGTTTGAATTTCTTCGTTGTTAACCTGGTATTTCAATTCCAGCGAAGTAAGCGGAGTATTTCCATTGTTGCGGATGCGCAGAACCGGGTTCAGTTCAGGTGTGCAATAACGGTCGGTCATATTGGTAAATTCCATCACATCAACATCATTGGCATAAAGAGCTGTAAATGCACCTTCAGTAAGGTTGCATGCCTGATGTACTTCCTTTGTGATGGGATTCTGAACAAATGCTACAACACTCAGCTGATTGATGTTGTAAACATTGGCTAGTGGCCAGTATGACTCAATAATATGATAATCACCCACCGTAAGGGGAGTTGGCAAAGCAATTCCTGTTCTTGTCGGAAGCAGTTTTTTCATCACATTGTAAAAGTCCTTTTCTCCATTTGACCCCGGAGGGGAATTGAAATGGATATGCTCCTCAATAACCGACATAAATGCAGATGCCTGACCTGTTACCTCTGCCGTTACCTGAATTAACATAGTAACAAAAATAGTGTCGTTCGCTGGCGATAGACGCTGATAAACGTTTAATTCAAAAGGAGAAGGTACAGCATAACGTGCATTTACTGTATTTATGTTCCATCCTGAGGGGAACCCGTTGAAGTAATTGCCATCCAGCACTGAATTCGGAACACCGGTAACGCTGTAATAAGAAGTTCTGGCAGCATTATCGGCTGTATTATGATTGTACATGGGATCAACCCCGGGCCAGCTGGTATGGTAATTAATTGAGGTGATTTTTGTTGGATTGTTCACTAACAGGGTGTGAATAGATGGATTCCAGGTAGCGCATGGACCACAACTTGCCTGAGTAAAATGCTCAAGCAGAACCAATCGCTGCGATTGGGCTGACAAGCTCACTGCAAAAAGAAATGAGACGAAAATGAGGGTAATTTTTTTCATGATTTATGATTTAGGTGTCGCAGATGCAAATATCTGCATTTTTAAATAGCAAAACACGGGTTGAAAAGTTTTTAAAATATTTCTTGAAGATTTATTCCTCCAAGTTCATATTTTTTGATCTTGATATAAATAATACTGCCCCTTTTTTGTAAAGAATGTTTAAAAAAAATTGGTTATTCTACCAGGTAATACCAAAATGTTATATTTTTACACTCCACCATATTAATGTAGTTAAGTGACTAAGCCTGATTACATCATGAGAATATACTTTTTGACTATAATTATACTATTCTGCTTTTCATTTTTGAAAGGCCAGAATCTTGTATTGAATCCTTCGTTTGAAGAGTATTCACAGATTCCTGATGAGTACTCAGATATTAATGAAAGGTATTATAATTCAAATGTTTTTTTTGCAAAATATTGGAGAAAAATTGTAAGAACTTCACCGGATTACTATCATAAAACTTCCAACTTTTTTGCTTCAGGAATTCCAATTAATAACATGGGCAATCATCCTTCAATTGAAGGCGACGCTTATATTGGATTTATTCCGGTTTTTTACAACGGAGTATTAGAACCTATAACAGGGGAGTTTACCCAACCCTTAGTTCAAGGTGAAATTTACAATGTAAGGTTTTCTTATAGATTTGCCGGTAAATCTGCTCATTCTTGTTTGAATCGCCTGGAAGCTTATATTTCTAATGATTATCCGTTTCCAAGATCCCTAAATTATATGAATGAGTTCAAATCTTACATTACTCCAGAAATTTCTAACAATGTTAGTTTCTCCAGCAATCTTGTTAATGATGGAGAATGGCATGAGTTAGATGGTGTTTATAAAGCAAAGGGAGGAGAGAAATATATATCACTTGGTGTGTTCTATCAGGGCAAGTATTTATATAATCTAATTGATGAATATCAAGCTGGGAATATATATAAAGCAGACACGACCACATTCCTCAGGTTTTTTAAAAAGTATGCCAAACATTCTGTTTTACAACCAAATCCAGGGTATGTGCCTGATCTTATTTATATCTATTCAAAAACTAACGAAGATGGAACCTCAACGGAATATTCAACGAAATTAAATCTTAAGGTTACATATTATTTCATTGATCAAGTGTATGTTGGATCTGCATCAGAGTAATGTTAACTTTCACAATATGACCATGATAAAACTAAATATGTATTGTTGTGTTGCTTTAACACTCCTTTGTTGCCCTATATATGGTCAAATATCTGATCTGCCTGAGAAAGACGCTGCTCTCACTCAAAAAATCACAGGCAAATATGACAAATTTGTTTTTAAATGTGATACTGCCCTGTTTAGCTATACGGCAATTTATCCAACTGAGTGGGGATTAAAGTTGGTGCAGGGTTTTATTGATCCTGAGAATAGTCAGACCTCATCACTTTTTTTGATGGTAAACGATAGTTTAAAATTAACTGAGTATGTTGTTAACACCAAAATAGACACCTTAACTAGTGTTGATTGGAGGAACTGTGAAACTTTTAACAATGAAAACAATATTTCAGTGCTTGAGCAAAAGGCAATTTACTCTTACATCTTACACCAATTCAAAGAATCCGGGATTTCGCAGGAAGGTTTTCCTTGTGTCAGGTTGTTAGTCCGGGAGGGAGCTTCCTTTGGTTCTTATAAATGGAATTTGGTTAAACTCAATTTTCGAAATGATTCAATTGCATTTTTAAAACAAGTAATGAAATTGGATAATAATAGCATGGGAATATATACAGTAACTGACGAATTTCTTGACTACAATGACTATAAATTAAGGAATCTGAATTTAAATCTAAAGAAGCTTCAATCATTTAATGGCATTGAATTACTTGATTCTTTTTCCAGTTATGATCATTATCCGTTTTTGTTGGAATACTTTGATGGTTCTGAAAGCAAAGTATTTATTTATAGTAACAAGAAGAACTTAGATAAGGATTTTAGTCGTGTTTATGGGAAAGTAATCAAAATGATTCTAAATTTGTAATATTTATTTTATGTGTGGAAACATTCCTCTTAGAAAAGCTACTTTTTAAGAGTAGTTGAGATTTTTTTCAATAATTGCTTATTGCTGAGTTTTTGTGTATTTTTATCCCGAAAATTCAACCCGAGGCAGTTAAGTGGCGGAGTTGCCGTGTAATCTTATAAGAAATCTGTTGTACAAAAAAATAGAATAGACTAAATATGAAGGAAGCAGCAATGTTATTAATTTTCTTTCTATTGCTTCTAAGAAGTGGCAATTCTCAAAATTCAGTTTTGAAATGTCCGACACATGAGGAGCTCAGCTTCCTTAATGAGTTTGTAATTAAAAAGGCTGGTAAAATACTAAAAGAAGACTTGTCCGATAAGAAGGTTTTTCATATTTTCCGTGTAAAACTTCCACATTTAGCAGATTCTGTGCAAATGTCTGATTCCTTAATACTTAGTATGACTCATGTAAAATATAGCCAAAAGAAAATCTCTTCCGGAAGGAAGCGACTGTTGCCAGAAGTTGAATCCTTTGTGGTCGATAGTTGTGGGAATGTTTTATACTATTATAATATGATAAGGAAGAGGAGGAATGTTTCTCGAAACAAATACGAAGTTGGTTACTATCTTTCTGGATCCATAAAGCATTTATTAGCTTTTAACGCAGCATATGCTTTTATACCTTCTGTCGGATACATGGTATCAATCGGTGATTTATTGGTCTATGATAACAAAACATACAAGCTGTATGAAAAATCACATGATGGTCTTAAAAAGGTGGACATCAGGAAGTTTATTCTGCGTTTTCCCCGATAAAATGAAATGGCCCTTTTACTTCTTTCTATATATTTTAGTCATTATGACTTTATCTTCATGCCGGATGATAAAGCATAGCAATGAGTATTTCAATCATGATTTGTCATTGTTAAGATATAATAAAGTTTTAGCGACACCACCAATTTCAACCATGAACAGAAAGAGCTTACAATTTGAAAATGGAGGTAAAAACATTATATATGATGTTAACGATTTTAAATTGGACAGCTTAGACAGAGTAGCTGATCTTAAGATTTTAAACTTCTTTTTCAGGAGAGATGTTTTATTCGTGTTTGATCCATATGTTCAATACGGTTGCTGCGAATACTGTGATAGTATCGAATATTCGTCGTGGAAACACAAGAAAGAACTATACATTGTCGGATTTGAACAGAAAACAAGTAATTTACAATCATACTATATCATTCTTCACGAGCAGTATTTTGAAGAGCACTCTCCATTTTACAAATCTGAACTATTCCTTGTGAATATTTATGATAATGAGCAAACAAATATCATTCAATTATCTGAATACTTTTCTGCTTCAGGCCATAATAATAAAATTATAACGAGAAAAAAGAATAATAAATATGTAGTTGAATCAAGATTGTCTATTGATGGTGTTATAGAAAATAGAAACTTCCATTATTATACCATTAATAACAGGGGTGAGGTATATGTTAATTAATAGAAAATTGACAACCTTTTAATCTTTGTTTTTCGCTGCTTCCTATACGTTACGATTTATCACTTGAAAATGTGGACGAATTGAATGTTCGTCTGGCTTGCTTTTTCTGTTGGTTTTTCAATGTTCATATAAAGTTGAAAAGTTTGTAACTAATCAGTTTGACAAAAATACTACGTTATTAACAATTTTCGGTGCTTTGTCAACGGGTTTCAAGTAGTTGCAGACTGACAACTTAGAAATTCAATGGTTACTAACAAAAATCTCCTATACGCGTTGATAAATAAGCAGTTAAGTTCTTTGATATAGTGGATTTCAGGAGTAGCTTTGCTGTATAATTCAAGCAGATGCCCGATCAAATAACAATGGAAGAACTGATTCACCTTGTGCAAACACAGGCGAAGATAATTGTTAGAATGGAGGCAAAAATTGACAAGTTGGAACAGGAGCTGGAAAAATATAAGACTCGAAAAGACAGCACCAATAGTTCCATACCTCCTTCCAAGGATGAAAACCGAGTACCACGCACCAGTAGCCTTAGGCAAAAAAGCGACCGTAAAGTAGGAGGCCAGCCTGGGCATGAAGGAAAAACACTGGAAATGGCCGAAGCCCCAGATGAGATTATCGAACACCGCGCATGTTTTTGCACTGAATGCGGTAAAGATTTGAACAACCAGCCTTTTGAATTTTTTGGCAAACGACAGGTGATCGATATTCCGACAATCAAACAAATTGTAACCGAGCACCGGGTTTATCGGTGCAAGTGTACATGTGGAAAGGTTGTAGAGAGCGAGTTTCCTGTTGGAATAGACAGCCCGGTAAGCTACGGCAGAAACATTGAATCCCTTGTTGGGTATCTCAATGTCAGGCAATATCTGCCTTTTAAAAGGCTTCAGGAGTTGTTGCATGACCTTATGGGGGCGAACATCAGCGAGGGAGGGTTGCATTGCCTGCTTAACCGGTTGGCAGCCAAAGGGGCTGATGCCTATGAATTGATCCGCAAAAGTGTTGTTAAAAGTAGTGTTATCGGTGCTGATGAAACGGGTATGAAGGTCAATGGAATGAAGCATTGGTTCTGGACATGGCAAAATAATAGAGCAACATATATTGCTGCCTCGACCAACAGGGGAACCGAAACGATTAATAAACATGTTGCCGATATATCGAAAGAAGTTACCCTTGTACATGATTGTTGGAAAGCTCATTTTCAAACTCAAGTAGACAGGCATCAAACATGCACATCCCATCTGGAACGTGAAACCATTTACTTTGAGAAGCGTTACAAAACAACCTGGCCTAAACGTTTTCGTAGCATATTGATACAGGCCGAAAAGCTTAAAAAGGAATTTATTCCCGCTGATTATATTAGCCCTAACCAAGCCAGAGATAGCCTTGAAAAACAGTTGAATATTTTGTTGGAAGAGCCTTTGAATCCGAAACATAAAGAATTGGTCACATTTCAAAAGCGGATAGTCAAATATCGCGATCATATTTTGACATTCCTTTACCATCCCGATGTC
>Ga0351955_1027_pt1 | contig 13671 bp, 7 predicted proteins | sample BONcelT113001D15_FD_205812 | JGI IMG/M metagenome (GOLD analysis project Ga0351955, IMG submission 205812) | Enriched cells from coal bed in the Powder River Basin, Montana, United States - BONCAT cells T11 rep3 HSBNCT.T11.300.1.D15 ...
TCCCATTTGATTTACAATTTAGAATAGGATACAATCAATTATCGGGAAAATTTGAGGAAATCGAACCAAAAGTATTTGGTATTAATGGAGTTCCCGTAAACGGCAATATTACCTATACAATCAATACAAATATTTCATCATTAGATTTTGGTACTTATGCGAAAAGGGAAATTGCAAAAAATCTTAATGTTTTTGCAGGGATTAAGCTGGGATATATAAATCAAAGTAAATTTGAACAAAAAGAACAGATTTCACATGGTGTTTTCGTTGACACTAAGTCGAACATAAGAAATCCACATACAGGTCAAATTCCAAATTTTTCCACTATTCTAACATTTTTAAGCATTGGAAGTTCCTATAATATCAATTTATTCGGAAGTCAATCATGGTTATTAAGTCCTGAATTATTTTTAGATTTGGGTTTGCAAAATTTAGTTAAAGATTCTTCCTGGTTCTTATTATCTCCGAAAGTCGGAATATCTCTTGCTTACCGCTTGAAAGCTCCGGAAAGAGAAAAGATTGAATATGAACATAAAGAATTTATTGATACAATCGAAATTATTAACCCGCTTTTGACTGAGAATAAATTTAGAACCGGAATACCTGTTATCACAATTGATTCTTCGTTTTCAAGAAGTGAAAATAAAAAAGTTATTACAGAATCGTTGATAAGAATTGATACTTTATTTTTATATAAGGACTATATTTTAAAAGCATCTGTAAGGGCTGTCGGTGTTGATGAAGGAATCGAAAAAGATATTATTACAATGGAAATCAAAGAATATCAGTATTTCAGTATGCGACCGCTATTAAATTATATATTCTTCGACGAGAATTCTGCAAAAATTCATGACAGATATGTTTTGATTAATAAAAAAGAGGCACTTAACTTTAATGTTAATCAGATATATGACTTAAAAACTTTGGATACTTACTATTATATTTTAAATATCATTGGTTTTCGTTTAAGAAATAATCCAAAAGCCAATATCACGATAGTGGGATGTAATTCCAATAGCGGCTTGGAACAAAATAATATGACATTATCTTTGGAAAGAGCTACTGCCGTAATGAATTATTTTATTAATACCTGGGAAATTTCAGCGGACAGGATAAAAATTAAAAACAGGAATTTGCCTGAAAAACCATCTCCTATGGAATATCCCGAAGGTTTAGAAGAAAATCGCAGAGTGGAGATATATTCTGATAATTATGAAATTATTGCCCCCTTGTTTATAAATGACACTTTAAGAACAACAACACCCTCAGATATTAGATTTTATCCGGAAATATATGCTGAAGCCGGATTAAAAAACTGGACAATTCAAGCTGAACAGAATAATATCATTTATAAAGAATTTTTTGGTCAAAATAAATTACCCAATTATCTTGAATGGAGTATTGACCTCGAAAAGAATTCTATACCGGTTTTCAACCAACCTTTGATTTATTATATTGAGGCAATGGACTCCGTTAATAATAATATTGTCAGTCAGATTGATTCGATAGATTTGCAACAAATAAAAATAGAGAAAACTAAAAATAGAGTGGGAGATAAAAAAATTGAGCATTTTAGTTTGATACTTTTCGATTTTGATGACACATCATTGAACGAAACAAATATTAAAATTAAGGATTATATTAAATCAAAAGTAGCACAGAATTCGAAAGTAATCATTGCAGGTTATACCGACAAGCTTGGTGAGGAGACATATAATCAGAAACTATCCTTAAACCGTGCTATCTCATTAGCAAAATTACTGAATTTACCTTTGAACATAACTAAGGGATTGGGTGAATCAGTTCTACTTTACGATAATTCATTACCCGAAGGGCGATTTTATTGTCGTACGGTCGAAGTTATAGTTGAAACTCCCTTATTGTTAAATCAAGAAGATTAATTAAATTGCATTTTTAAAAATTACAAATTTATAATTTATTATGAGGTTTTTATGAGAACATTGAAATTAATGGTTTCATTAACGTTGATTTTTTGTGTAACAGCATTTTGGGGTTGTAATAACAAAGAGTCAAAATTGCTTGAACAAACTATTACAAAGACAAACTTGTCTGAAATCATTACTAATTTAAAAAATGAAAATGTGATGGATTCCGAAGATATCATGTTATTCAGTAATGCAATTGGTCGTGTAAGTAATATTAAAATTGACAGTTTGAACGGAAAAACAGTTCAGCAGGTAATAGAAATTCAAAAAGAGTATCTTCGCGAGAACAGTTTTAAACAATTAGCAATAACCGGTACAAGAGTTGCAATGAACATGAATTACGAGATTAAATATCTTGGATTACAGATACTTAAAGACTCGGTTTCAAATGCTGAAGGAAATACTATACTGTATGAAATTAAAAATAATCATGACCAGGCAATTAAGACGGTAAAAGGATTTCTACAGTTTTACAATCAGCAAAATCAAATTATAAAACAATTTGAACTTGACAATCCTGAGCAAATTCCTGCAAATGGAAGTTTACAGTTTTACAAGGCATTTGCACATAATAGAAAAGAAGTTCGCGATTCATTAGTAAGATATCATAATGCTGAATTAATCGTCAGATGGCAACCGCAATATCTTGAATTTACTGATGGTACAAAATTAGAAGTAAAATAATTTGGTAGATTAAGAAAAAACTCGTAATTTTGTAGTCTGTTTAGGTTGATTCGTTAGCTCAGTTGGTAGAGCATTTGACTTTTAATCAAAGGGCCGCAGGTTCGAATCCTGCACGAGTCACTTATAAATTTAAAAGACTTACCGGATTTTTCGGTAAGTCTTTTTTGTTTTTTAGCAAATAGCAATCATTTTTGTATCTAGTTCACATGAATAATTATTTTTCTCAGCAGAAAGTCCACATAGGTCTTTCCTGTGAACAGGAGAGTTGAAAGCGTAGTGGTTGGGCGTACTATTCCTAAAAGATTCAAAAAGCGGGTCTATACTCAAGAACCTTCCAGTTTCAGAATCATATTGCCTTGCTCCCAGTGCAAAGTAGTTATTCTCGATATCTTACTCACGACCGATGAATCCCAACTTTCTGCTACCTTCGCTTTTGTTAATAATTTTGTTATTCATTCTACCAATTGCAATGTATTCTATCATCTTCGATCCCAAATAAGCACCATTGATTTTCCACAAAAATAAATTTAATATTAATAAAATTTTCATCAATCTTACTTTTTATTGTTATAGTATGAAGATAATTTCCAGTAGTAACAAGGAATATTGCATACCAATCATCACAAACAATATCGTATCCGTTCTGAAAACTTTTTTTTAAAATTTGCTTTTTACGATTTTCAACATTACTAAATGATAATTTGTTATTCTCATTAGTTTTAAACCAATCATAAACCTTTAAAGTTGAATCAGGATTTTCAATTATATAATTAACAAGTTGATAATTTGAACGAATAATACTATCATTAATATTTATTGATTTAAAAACAATATATTGACATTTACCCAAATAATTGAAAATAAATGCAAATGAAATATTATGGGATACTGATTTAACTGTTATAACTTCATATTGATATTTTGTTTCGAGATAGGCCAAATATTCCTTAGAATCATTAATTTGGTAACCATGACTAAATATTGTTTGAACAGTATCAAAAATAAAATTTTTATAAATTACTTGATCCTCGAGCTTGAAATCTATTATTGATTCATTAGAACAAGGATCTTCTAAAAAATTAATTAAATTCTCTAAATTGTCAGAATAAACATAATTATTGCTAATCATAAAAAATATAATTAATAGAAAATACTTTTTCACTATCTTAATCATGGTCTTTCCCTCCAAGGATATTGAAAATAACCAGAACTTACTTTTAATCCATATTGTCTTTCATAAAACCAATACATAAAGTTCCTATCTCATCTCTGTATAATCTTTTTCAATCAACTTTTTCAATTCTTCTTCTTTAGGCAAACTAATCAAATACTTTGAAACGAACAAATCATGCTCGAGACCACCTGTGGCATACTGAACAAGTGTTTCATTTTTATACGAACACAAAATAATTCCTACAGGTGGGTTATCTCCTTCGTACATCTCATTGTCCTTATAGTAATTCAGATAAAAATTCATCTGACCTGCATCTGCATGAGAAAAAGAACCAACTTTCAAATCTATCAATACATGACATTTCAATATTCTATGGTAGAAAACAAGGTCAATTTTATATGTTGTATTATCAATTACTATTCTCTTTTGCCTTGCTTCAAAACAAAAACCATAACCTAATTCCATCAAAAACTTCTGTAAATGACTAATTATAGCTGTTTCAAGGTCTGTTTCTGAGTATTCAGCTCTTTCTTCCATTCCCAGAAATTCAAGTATTAAAGGGTTTTTGATTATTTCATAAGATGTATCAGGTAATCCTTTTTCAAGCTTTGAAATCATTTTTTCTTTATTTTTTGATAAACCGATTCTCTCGTAGAGCATTGATTCTATCTCTCTTCTTAATTGCCTGACTGACCAACCCAATTTTATTGCCTGAAATTCATAAAATTCTCTTTGATTTTGTGTATCTAATTTCAATAATTCTATGAAATGCGAAAAGCTAAGTTTTGTTAATAATTCCTTAGATATTTTGATTTCTCGTGACACTGTCGGGAGAATCCGATTATTCAATTGTTCCGACATTGTCGGGATTATTTTCTTCTCCAATTCGGCAGACACTGTTTGTGGAATCTGCTTTTCTAATTCTCTTGACACTGTCAGGAGAAACTGACTGTTCAATTGGTCAGACACTGTCGGACCTATTTGATTTTTTAAAAAGCCCGACACTGTCGGACCTATTTGCAAGTTATGTATTTCGTTGACAATACATGAGTTAAAGAATGAATATGCCATATAAAACTGTCTATAAAGTTTTAGTTGTGTTTCTGAAAACCCTACTGTACCTTTTTTCTTTAACTCTTTTGATAAACGTGGAAGCAATCTTTCTCCATAAACGGCTCTATCTTCTCCCTTTTGCTCAAATTCGACAATGTAATACCCTGTCAACCAGTTCCTGATTGTCAGAAATATATTAGCTTGATAAACTTGAGCTTTGTGAAGTTCATCTTGAGTATTCTTAATTATTTCTGATAATTGGTCAAAATTCATATTACCTACTAATCTGCTTTTAAATATTTATCTAATTGTCCTATGTTCAGGACTTTTTATTTCAACATATCACATTTTTGAATTGGAGCAATATTCTTGCTATAACTTTACTGATTCAGCGTAAATAGGACAAAATACTCCAAAATTTGCATTGCTTTTAAAATCACCAATAATCCTTATGGCTTTACAAATCCCTTGCAAAAACCTCAGTGGGTTTGCCTTTTTTTGAAATTATTAAAGTCTTATTATTAAGCTTCCTTTCTTTAATGAGGTTTTTAATTGCACTTTTAAAGCCCTTAATAACTCCTTCTTTAATTTCTTCGTTAGTCAATTCCTTCATTTATAAATCCTTTCAATTTTTCAAACATATTTGGTTTATATAGAACAGTCTCGGAATTTGAACCATCCGCAACGATTTTCGGATTTACTTTCGAATTATTAATTAGAATCCAGTAATCAACTTTATTTTTATAAAAATTAAAAAAATTCGATATCCCTTTGGAAAACCTTCTTTTTATTACATCTTTTTCAACATCATGCCCTCCATTTTTTACTCGGTTCTTGACTCTTTTAATTGCGAGTTCTTCGGAATCGAGATAAATGAAGATAAGTGATATTTTGTAATTATTCTTTTTTGCCGACTCAATGAGTGATTTGGTTTGGAAAGAAGTAAGTGTGGTTTCAACCGCAAAATCTTTATTATTATTTATCAAATCATCTATTCTTGATAGCATTATTTTCCCGGCAGTAATAGCAACTGTTTCAGGTTGAAAAGGAGATAAACCTCTTGCAATTTCATCAGCATTAATAAATTCTTTACACTTCAATCTTTTGGGTAGAAAAGATTTCGAAGCTGTTGTTTTTCCAACTCCATTGCATCCAGCAATTATATATAAATTTGCCATATTCTAATTCCTTTAATATTTAAGCAAATATACAAAATTTTTTCATTTTATTATAAATAATTCTTTAAAAAACGGTTCTTCAATTGAAAATTATGGTTCTATATCATTATTAGTGATTAATTTATGCTGTATTAGTACTATCGAAAAAAATATACCAGCTCGGGTTTCTTTAACTTGTGTTGATTCGTTAGCTCAGTTGGTAGAGCATTTGACTTTTAATCAAAGGGCCGCAGGTTCGAATCCTGCACGAGTCACTTAGTAAAATAAAAGACTTACAGCGATTTGTTGTAAGTCTTTTTTAGTTTTTTTAGCAATAAGTAATCATTGTTATTCTAATTTCGCATAAACAATTATTTTTCTAAGCTAACAGTTCGCTCGGATTAGTACTCTTCATGGTTGAGTAAAAGCATAGCTGTAAGGAGTATCGTTTGGAACTGCCCTTCAATAATTTGAGAATTGAAAATGAGTAAACAAGCCTTCCGAATTATTTTAATCCGGAAGCTTGTTTAAAAAAAGTTTATTGCTTTTTACTGCAATCTATTTCCGGTAGTTTTTCCTGCCATTCATTCCATTTCTCTAATTGCTCAGAAGTTAAAATCTCTTTAATATTATTAAATGATATCTTTGCACAAGCTTTCATTTCTTCGCATGCCTTCATTCTGAGTCCATTTTCTTTCAATTCTTCTTTTAGTTCTTTGGCTAATTCTTTTAATTGTTCAATAGCATTTTCTCTCGTTATATCGCCATTCTTGTAGGCATCGTAAATTATTTTTCTTTTATCGTTATAAGGAACTATTAATTCTCTTTCAGACTCTCTTAATTTCATTACGCTTTCCTTGATACACAATCTGAAATCAAATAAAAATCCTTTTACCTGTTCTTTTTGAATGTCGTCAAGATTTAGGTTTTTTAACGCTCTTGCAATAGGATAAAATCTTCTTTTTTCCTTTAAAACTTTATCATTTTTTCTGGTTCCGTCGCATAAACGATAATCATTTTCCTCTGAAACAATGTCAAAAGGTTGTTCGAGAGTAGCTTCGGTAATCTCTGCTTCTGTATTATCCGGCTCAGGTGCGTACCACTCGGGAGCATCGAAAATACTCCAGTTGCTGTTAGTAGATGAATCATCTTTGTTGCATGACTGAAAAACGAGAATAGTCAGTAATGCGAAAGCAAAGACTGTAATTTTTGATAAATTCATAAATTCTCCCCAAAAAAAAATAAAACAAATTTTATCATTAGACTCATATCAATCAAAAAAGGTTTAATAATAAAAAAAATGGATTTAATAATGTATTCCTTTTAGTTCTATATCATTATTTGTGGAAAATTAATGTTATATTGATTGAAGACTATTTGAACGGTTGAAAGTTGGACGTAGAAAGTTAATAGCTTGATTTATAAGACCTTATTTAACTTCCCAAACCTAAGTAGATATGGAATTATACAGCACAGAAACCTTATTAACCTTATATAAATATCTTGGTAAATTTGCTTGAAATACCTTAATATTCCATCCCGCTGGGATTCTGTTCCATGGGTTTATCATTTTTCTTTTTTTATTCTGGGAACGATTTGGGAACTTTCTTCAAGATAAAAGTTGTAAATATCGTTGAGTAGTCTCCAAATTTGAATGACCTAATAAGTTCAAAATTTCAAAGAGCGGAACCACTCCTTGTGATATTTTGAAAGTAAAATGATGATTTAAATTATGCCTTGATAACTTTTATTTTTTTTGAGAAAAATTTTGGGCTTTGTTAATCAAGTGTAAGTATTTTATCATTTCATTTTGTTATATGAAGTTAAACAAAATAAAAAACCGCCTTACTAATATCGCAAGGCGGTTTTTATTATCTAATCACATTAAATAATTATCTTGTTATGGACAACGATTGTGTGATTATTCCTCTTTCTGTACGCAATACGATGAAATGTGCACCCGAAGGTAAATTGCTAACACTCACACCATATACATGAGTTCCTTTATCCAAACTCACATTTTCAAGTACATTAAGAACTTCTTTACCAGCCAAATCTACTATACTCAATCTTGCACCGTTTGAAATCTCGTTCATTGTAAATGATATTGTAACGAAATTTTTCGCAGGATTGGGAGCTATCGGATTGAAGAATGCTCCGTTTGTTACCCTACCTTCATTATCATTGACTCCTGATATCGGGTCTGAAAGTCTTAAAACACCTTCAGAAATAGCTTGAGTATTTTCATCAAAAGTAGTGAATTCTATTTCAGCATTAGCTTCGTCAACTCCGGAAAGAGTCAAATAGATTGGCTTAGCTGATTGGGTCGGTTTAACTCCGGCAATTCCCTGATTGGCAACAGTTATTATATATGAACCGTCTTCAAGTAAATGTGGAATTAAAAATGTCCTGCCATCATTCGAACTTGGTGGTCCGACAGCCAATATCTTCAAATTACCCTGAGGTTTGATGCTAATAGCACTAATCGTTTCAGCATATCCATTTGTATTATTTATATACAAAGCATAAGATGCCACTTTGGCGGGTGTTGACGCAGGGTCAATGCCCATTTGGTCAGCATTTGCACCAGGAGATCTTGCTATATAAACTATTGGTTCAGTCTCAAGTGTATCATCAAAATCTTCAATAGTATAAATATAACGTACATAAATCGGGAATTTCATTAATTCAGCTGAATTATTGAATCTCAATTCAATTGGAGCATTATCGCCTGATTTAATATTAGTACCGACAAACCCTGTATTGTTTAGAACAGTACCATTTGTTGCACCATATTTAATTGAACCGAGTTGCACCATATCTGAATATACTTCTAATCCGGTAACAACTACATCATTATCCGGGTCGTTAGGACTAATTATCCAAAGTGAGCCGGCGTTTTCGTCGTTCATAACAATACTTGTGGAAGTAGGATTTTCAGCTTGTGATTTATCTGATTTAATAGAACCGTCTCCAATAGTACCTCTTAGTTTGTTGAATTTATCTACAACTTCCCATGGATTTGGTTTCCATTTACGAACAATCGTATAGAATATAACAGTATCGCAAGTTACACAATCGCAGTTGGTAAAGCTGTAACGAATTGCAAATCTTAAAGAATCTGTGCCTGCTTTGCTTCCAACTGAGGGGAAGAGCATTTTCAAACCAAGTTTTGCACCCTTGTTCCAATCTATACATTCACCTGTACCCCAAATTGCTTCACGGCTATATAAGCTAAGCAATTGCGGACCCACAGCAGGAGCAACAACTAATCCTCCGCCAAGAATATCACCAAAGATACGTTGCCATGGAGTATTTTGGAATTTAAGCTGAGCAGAAACTATCGTTGCAGAGAATTTCTTAATTGCAACAGGACCAGCGAACATAGAAGCACTCAAATTAACTGAGCCATCGCTTAACCAGCTAATTTGTGGTTTTTCGATTTTACGCATAAATTCGTGGCAACAATCCTTGGGCTGACTTGGAGGGCAATCCGGCAAGTCAAGCATTAGACTATCCCTGCAATCCACTCCTTCACATATTATTGAATAATATATTTTGATAGGATTATTAGCCGAAGTATGTGCGAACACAGTATTAAGCGTCCAGGGACTTGACGAGAAATTAAATGTTGATGGTGCGAAAGAAGCATCAGGAGAAGATATTGTTATTGTTGCAGGAGTACAACTCGATGCAACTATTTGCAATGAGTATTCAACAAGCCCTGCGGCATTTTTTCCTTTACATTTTATATCAATTTTCTCCAATTTCTCCAAGCATGGACGCGGATGCTGATTAGTATCTATTGTAACGCAAGCAGTATTTGATTCTGATTGACCTGCAAGCTGGAAGTTAACAATATTACTTTGAATCAAATGTTTAGTCCATCCACTTGCCGCAAATGAATTACATTCAATACCGCTAAGTGGGATTGAACCTTGAATAACATCTGCCGAGAACTCAACAGTAGCTCCACCTGACCCAACAGAATTACTACCAAAATGAGAACCCAAATTCTTATCTAAAGCAGTCCAGCCACTCGCCCATGTTCCACCTGTTGAAGCACAACCAATAGAGAAAGCATTGCCCGGTGCACCTGTCGGCAAGAAATTATTGACATTAGCCAAACCTCCGGTATAAGTATTTCTCCACTGAGTAATCGTCGGATTAGCACTGATAAATGAATTATATGCTATATCGAAATTACCTGTACTTCCTCTCGAACCACACAAATTCAAAATCTTTGAGTCTGTTGGAGAAGCATCTCTTGGTAATAAATCAGCAAAAGTTACATACCTTAAAGCGGCAGTACCTGTTGAATTCATTTTTAGACGATAATTAACCGTAGAACCTGCCGGTGTAGTTACTCCTGAACCATAGGTCTGGTCAGTTGGTTTTTTAACACCTTTATCGAGTGAGAAACCAACAGTTCCAACAATTAATACATAATCAATATTGGATGTATATGTTGTAGTTCCAAGCGAACCACCTTTTAAACTAAATGTATTAGGTACGTTACCAAGAGCAGATGAATCACGTACTTTGACATCAAATTCAATATAGTAGTAAGGTGCTCCTGAAGTTCCATACATTCCACAGGAAACATAAAATATATTCTGACAAATAGCCGGAATAGTATCTAATGTTGCTGTAACGATATTCGTAGTTGAATTATATGACAAACTTGCACCTGTCCATGGATTGGCAGGATTCGTCGTACAAGCAGTATTCCATGAATTGCTTATATAATAAGATGGATTTCCAACATATTCCAAATTAGGGTTAAGCTGGTCAGTCAAAGTGGCACCTGTCAAAGGCAATCCACCAATATTCTGAATTCTTAATCTATAACGGAATGTTGAACCCGGCAAGTAACTTGTTTGTTTGCTACATACTTCTTTCCATAAACATGGTTGAGAAGCAGGAGCATCAACAACGAAAGAGGCACATACTTTTGTTGGAGGCGAACCTGCACCTAATGACATATATGCACAATTTGTGATTGTCGAACCGATAGTAGCATTTGCCGGAATTGTAAAGTTGATATATACATATCCGCTTTGTCCAACAGCTAAAGTATCTGTAAAACTAACAATTCCTCCGCTTAATGTTGGGTTTAGATTCCAAGTATAACCAATACTATAATTCGACAAAGTTGTTGGAAGAGTATCTTTTACATTGATTATCAGTGGTGTTGTACCAGTGTTGCTTACATAAATGACATATTGTCCTGCACATCCTGGTTGACGATTTGTATAAAGCCATTTGTACAATTTTCCATCAGTAACCGAAATAACTTGAACGCAAGTTTGCTGGCTTTGAGTTGTGAAATTAGTACATGGTTGAGTAGTATCTCCCAACTGCCCACTAAGTGTTGCTTTATTTGTTATTGAAGTACCCGAAGGGAATAAAGAACTCGGATAATATACGGAAAACTGACAACAAACCGAATTATATTGCTGTGTTGCACTCATGTTTCCAACGCTCCAAGTGATAACATTACCAGTCTGTGTGGCTCCACAATTGGAATTCACAAGTTGAGCACCAGTAGGTAAAGTATCAGTTACTACTCCGGCGACTAAATTTAATTGTCCTGTATTTCCGACATCTTTGTAAACACATATTTGATATGTAATTGTATCGCTACTTGAAGCATATTGGCAATTTCCACCCTGCCATGCCGCACCGATAGGATACTTATTAATATGCCAAGGGTTTACAGCAAGTGCTTTTGTATTTACATAGCCGGTACAAAATTCATAATTTTTACCAGCCAACATGCCCATAAGGCAGACATTATTTCTTACTGAAGCACCCGGGCAAGTTATACCGTTCGGGAATGCAACCGTAATTGTGAATGAGCCGGTACAGCCCATTGGAACAGACGCCCAGCTTAATGAGTAAGTGCCACCCATCTGATTAACAGCAGGACTTACAACTGTTGGCGTGCCACAAGCATTGTTGAAAGATTGGCTTAAAAACATTACTCCTGCCGGTATCTGATCAGCTATTGTAACATTTGTTGCCCCAGCCGGTATTGTATAATATACTGTATAACTAAACGGTAATCCGCTTGCTATAGTAGTATCACTTACGACTTTTTTTATGATGAATCCACCTTGCGTTGCTTCCGACACCCATGATTGTGCTTGTACTGCTAAATTTGCAGTAATCAGGGTCAGAAAAACAGCAAAATAGAAAAGAGTTGTTTTCATTGTGTTAGAAAACTTTTGCATAGAACCTCCTTATTTATTAAAAAAACATTAGTAATTAAATATCTATGAATTAGCAAATCCATTCCCCTAAGCACTTGCTCTATGAGCGTTGTACCTGCTCTTAGATTATCATCTAATCCATTGATTATATTTAACTTTTTACATATCACAAAATAAATCTATTGTAATCAAATAAATAATTTAGTTTAACTAATATTAAATATTTTTAATTAATTATTCTTAATTCAATTTTAATTATTTCTAAATTAAACTTTTTATTTGTTAAAACAAAATTATATTAAAAAAATATTAATTTATTTTAACAATCAATGTTTTTTAAAGCGGTTTTATAAATTTTTATCCAAAAAATTTTTGTTCTTTATCAGATATAGTGAGTAATTAATTATGTATGAATACTATGGGAATTGTTGGACGTTAATGGCTTGCTTTATCATGCATTATATTCCTTGTTTAATCTCTTTGTGGAATCAAATGGCAAAAAGCACTTGATAGCTCCCTGAAATATCGAAGTAAAGAAATCATCAAATACCTTCATCTTCCATATCAATGTTATTTCAAATAATTTTTTAGAAATATATTTACCGTTATTTTCGTCATAAGTATTAATTTTGTTTAAAATAATGTTATTTTTTAATTATTTAGGATTTTCATGGCTTATAAAGTTGGAATTATTGGAACGGGATACGTAGGTTTGGTAACAGGCACTTGCTTTGCTGATACGGGTAATGATGTGATTTGTGTGGATATTGAAGAGGAAAAAGTTAAAAGTTTACAACAAGGTATCCCAACAATTTTTGAACCTGGTTTGGAACGTATGTTGAAAACAAATGTCAAAGAAGACAGAATCAGATTTACAACTGATTTGGTTGATGCTGTTGAAAATTCTCTTGTTATTTTTCTTTGCCTTCCGACCCCACCAAACGAAGATGGTTCGGCAGATTTACATCATGTTATGAACGTTGCCGACCAAATTGGTAGAATTATGAAAGAAAAAGGAATTACGGAAAAGAAAATTATTGTTAATAAAAGCACTGTCCCCGTGGGAACATCCGTAAAGGTTTCAGATGTTCTTAAAAAACATATCCCTCAGGAATTATTCGAAGTGGCAAGTAATCCCGAATTTTTACGTGAAGGTTTTGCTATCGAAGATTCGACGAAGCCGGAAAGAATTGTCATTGGTACATCTCACGATTATTCAAAAGAAATTTTAGTAGATTTATATCAGCCATTCGTAAGAACCGGAAATCCGATTTTGGTTATGGACGAAAAAAGTGCCGAAATAACCAAATATGCGGCTAATTCTTTCCTTGCAACTAAAATTTCATTTATGAATGATTTATCGGCATACTGTGAAGTTGCCGGAGCGGATATTGAAAAAATCAGACTGGGAATTGGTTCTGACAGTCGCATTGGAAAAAAAT
>Ga0351955_1028_pt1 | contig 13615 bp, 11 predicted proteins | sample BONcelT113001D15_FD_205812 | JGI IMG/M metagenome (GOLD analysis project Ga0351955, IMG submission 205812) | Enriched cells from coal bed in the Powder River Basin, Montana, United States - BONCAT cells T11 rep3 HSBNCT.T11.300.1.D15 ...
CATCATTGCAAAATTTAATTAGATTGTTTTGAGTAACAATAAGAGCATCACTTGTATTTTCAATAATATGGCGATATTTTAATTCACTATCGGACAGTTCTTTTTGCGAAGCTTCCAATTGTTTTATTTGCAATTTTATTTTCCTATGATAATATAAGCTACCTGAAAAAATTACTATTAAAAGAAATCCAATTGGCAAAAGAAACTCAGTCTTTTCGTAAAATGCACTCTCAATATTGAAATTATATTTGTAAATGTTCTCATATTTGTTGCCCAATAAATTCATTACCTGAACTTCAAGCGAATGATTTCCGGATGATAAATTCAATAAATCAATATTATTTGTTATTTGCCAATGACTCCAGTTGCTATTATCAAATCTATATCTGATGGAATAATCCGAAGGTTTTGTAAATCCTCGGTATGTATGGATTTTTAATTCGATAGAATTAATATCATTATTATTACTTTTAACAAAAAAATCAATGACAGGAGCCGGCAGTTTTCTTTCATCAAGATTTAATTTATTGATTCCTGCTCCGAAAGTACCAATTAAAATTGATTTATCATCAATAAGAATGGGCCATATAAAATTACTGGTTAAGCCCTGTTCATGACTAAATGATATTACAGCATTATCTACAAGGCAATAAATTCCTGTTTTAGTTCCTAACCAAAGATTGCCGTTTTTTTCAAATTCCAAAGTAAGAACCTGAAGAATATTTAAACTGTCAAGCTGTGGAATAAAAGAAGGTTGATCGTCTTTTATATAACCGACTCCTGTACTTGGATTTGCATAATACACTGTCTTGCCATCAGGATGCAGAGCCAAGCTAAAAATAAGGTCTGCCCGTAGTCCGTTCTTTGTATTCCAATGTTTCCATTTTCCATTTTTAAATTTACTTAATCCGAAATAAGTTGCAAACCAGTAATTACCCTGTTTATCTTCAAGAAAATCATAGATTCTATTACTTAATAAGCCCTTAGAACTATCCCAAACTTCAATGACTTTATCATTATCATAGACTAATGCACCCAAACCCTTTTCTTTTGAAATATTTGATAAGGTCAGGAACCACAGTCGCCCTTTCCTGTCTTTTTTGATTTTATGAATTTGAACCATTTGGTTGGGTATCAAATTTATATGTTCCCAAGTTGTACCATCCCATTTATATGTATTTTCAAAATATCCGCCACCGCTCCCAATCCAGATATTGTCATTTTTATCAATATTGATAGCAGTAACTCCTTCGAGCTTTAAATTTCCGATTTGACGTGTAAACTGAATTAATTTTCCGTTTTTTATATTGCCGACACCATCACCATAAGCCACCCAGAATGAACTATCTCGGTCTTTAACGATGTCGTTAATGAATTGCCGCTTATAAGTATCTTTATGAATCCAGTAATCCCATCTGTTTGAACTCAATTTGCATAAATATAATTTATTAAAATGACATACCCATAAATCACCATTTTTGGTAAATTTTATTTTTGTGGCATTTTTCATTATAAGAGGTAAATGGATTATTTCTGTCCAATCATTATTGATTAAACATTCAAGTTTTCCTCCATGGAACAGATTGAATATAATTCCATCCGGATTTACATCAGAAGTTAACAGTAGAATTTGTAAACTATCAATCAATTTTGGTTTACTATTGGGTTCAAAAGACCATAAACCTGATTTTTCGGTTGGGAATGCGATATAAAATGAATATTTTCCATTATGACCTAAAAGTGGGGTTGAAATTTCATAAATTGAATTCAATTCCGAACGCAATATTCTTATCCATTTATCTTGAAGCAAATAAAAAATACCCTTACTGCTATTAATCCATACGGAACCGTCAGAGCCATTGATAAAGTTCAATTCGAAAATCGAATCAACTTTTGATAATTCTTTGGGAGTGCTGAAATTACTTACTGTCTTTCCATTTAACAGATAAATATTTTTGCTTATTGCACCTTGTTCAGATGCCAACAATAAATAGGATTGATTATACCTTACAATATCATATATATAAAGATTTTTTCCATTATGCTCATATTTGACATTATTTATTCCATATTTGCTGATAAACGTTAATCCACCATTGAAAACAGCTACCAAATCACCCTTATTGCCAGCCAACAGGTTTGGATATTTGTGTAAAGAATATGGATTTTTTATATATTTTGTTATTGTGTCCTGAATATGGTGCCATTTATAATCATCAAACCATGCAAATCCTTTATTTGTAATAACCCAAATAATTCCTTCGGACTCAATAACATTAAGAATATCATTGGATTTCATTCCGAACGATATATCAAATTCGCTCCATCGCCAGTTTTGATTGAGTAAGTCCTCAATACTGTTGCTGTGAGCGTTTAATAATTGTAGGTTTGAACAAACTACAATAATCAGAAGCCATATTTTTATTATTTTGTTAATAATTTCATTTCCAATATAAAACAACTTATAAATATACAATATTTTAAAATTAAAAGAAAATATATTTCTTTACTTGCCGAAGATTTCGATGTAATAATAGGAGAAACTCCATAAGCTTTAACTGTTAAAAAGGTATCACCTACACAAGGCATGAAATCAGCTGAAAATCTTGCACTAATCCATCCTGTATCCATAGGTGCGGAAATAAAAACTGTTTGTGAACTACCTCCGGCAATATAGTGCGGCATAGATGAAAAATTACGAATATTATTGTTACCTTCGTAAAATACTAATTCTCTGACACTTTCTCTCGTGGTTGACGCCTTCCATGTCATATTTTTTGCATTATCCGTACCGCAATAAGCAGGATTTATAATTAATAAAGTATCCTGAGGAGCGGCTGTTTTTGTCATTCCCATACCATTCAAATCAACCAAAACCGTTGTTCCATAATCGAAATTGACTCTTAGCACGGCTGTTTTGACACCAGTTGATTTCGGTGAAAATCTAACAGTAACTGCTTCGTTTTCACAAGATTTGATAGTAAACCCGGAACCTGGTTTCACGATACTGAACTCGTTCAATGGGTCATTAAGAATCGCTAAAGTTACATTATCCGAATTGAAGTTAATATTTTGAACGTAAAGTTCCAATTCCTGAGCACTTGGAATGCACAACTCGCTAAAATCCAATCTGTTTTTATCAGTAGTCTGCAATGGTTCAGCTAATCTGTAAACACCTTCTCCTACTATCCATCCATTAGTCGGTGAAGTAAACCATATATCATCCAAATTTCCTGATTCAAAGCCACAATTCCTTAATTGCCAATTAATACCTCCATTAGAAGTATGCCAAACATTTTTGCTGTCTCCTGCCACCCATCCTGTCAAAGTATTTAGCAAAAAAGCACCGAACATACTCGTTCCGGTATTAAATCTGTTCCAGTTAACTCCATTGTCGGTAGTGAATCTCATGCCGCCTCCGCCGGAACCTCCAGAGCAACCATTGGATGTAGGTACTAAGAATGAATTTCCAACCCTCGTTATCTCCTCCTGCCAATCATGATTACCTGTATTTGACCATGGAGCCCAGGTTAAACCACCGTCGTTTGTTTGCCAAATCCATCCGCTACTTGATGCATAACCTGCACCACCCATACTATAAACAATTAAATCCGTTAATCCGGAATTAGGAAAATTTCCTATATATGGAGTCCAGTTTGAACCACCATCAGTAGTTCGCCAAAAATTTTGTGATGATGAACATCCGCCACCTATTACGAAGCCATTATTGTCATCGAGAAAATAACAACCCCAAAAGTTATCGTAGGTACTGCTTGATGGAGTTATTTCAGCCCAAGAAGCTCCACCATTGGTAGATTTGAAAATACCTTCAAGTCCGGACACATATCCAATATTGACAGATGGAAAATGTACACTTTCCAAATGATTTGCACCGGTTACTCTAGTACCTGACCAAGTTGTGCCTCCGTCTGTAGTTCTCAGTACACTTCCCTGAAAGCCACATATCCATCCATAACTCGGGTTTGAAGGAAGAAAATAAATATCAAGCCAATATGTTCCCGAAAAAGCAGAAGGTATGCTTGTAACTTTCGCCCAACGTTGTGCATAAGTTGGTGCAATAGTTATTAATAATAGTAATATTATATATAGTAATTTAATTTTTTTCATATCCATTTCCAATTCAATTTCAAATTGTTATATCAATTTCAACAACAAACAACTTAAAATATAAGAACTAATTATTATATTAACAATTATTTTTTAAAAAAATTTCAGAAAATTGGAAAATAATTCAAAAATAAAGTGATTTTATGGTATTTCTTAACTGTTGTATGATTTTTTAGTAATTAAACTCCGGTAATTCAAAAATAAATGAGCTACCTATATTTTGTTTACTTTCAACCCAAATTCTGCCATTATTCAGTTCAATAAGTTCCTTTGCAATTGATAATCCCAATCCTGAAGAAGATTCACCTGCAGTTGGTTTTGCTGATAATTTATGGAATTTATGGAAAACATACTTTAAATCTTCTTTGGACAACCCTTGTCCGTAATCCTTAACAATAAATTTAATAGTAACTTTATCATTTAAATTTACAATCTTTTCAATAATAATATCAATAGGACTATTCGCCGGTGAATATTTGATTGCATTGCTTAATAAATTGTCTATCACTCTTGCCAACATTGATTCGTCAGCAAAAACATTAACATTATCAATCGGACAAGATTTAAACCTTATTTCCTGTTCTTTCTTTTTAGCATTTGGATAATTATCATCAATTATTTTCAAAGTTAATTTGTTCAAACAAACTCTATTTTTAATTATTGACAGGTAACCGGATTCGATTTTACTCATTTCTTCGAAATCTGTTATCAAACTAAGCATTAATTTAGACATTTTTTTAATTGAAATTAAATGCTCAATAAGTTGAGAATCCTTGGGTAATTGATTTTCAACAATATCGGAACGAAGAAAAATTGTTGTCAATGGATTTTTTAAATCATGAATTGTCATAGCATGAAACTTTGTGGTAAGTTCTCTTACTCTTTTTAGTGCTTCATTTGCTTTAGTTAAAGTTCTTAATCTAACGAGCGTTTTTGTCCTTGCATGCAATTCTTTGAAATCATAAGGTTTAAGAACGTAATCATTGCCCCCCATATCGAAACCTTCAATTATATCATTGATTTGAAATTTTGCAGAAACAAACATAATTGGTAATTCATATATTGAATATTTCTCTCTGATAATAGTGCAAACCTGAAATCCGTTCATTTCAGGCATCATAATGTCTAACAAGATTAAATCAATATCGTATTCAGAATTAACAATTTCCAGAGCTTCTTTGCCGTTTGTAGCAGTTATAACATTATAGCCATTAGATTGTAAATTGATTTTTAATAGTCTTAGTACTATTACATCGTCGTCAACTACCAATATCTTAGGTTTGTTCGTATGTAAATCAATATTTTCCCAAAATTCATTCATTTCCTATGTATTAAAAGTTGAACAATGAAAATTAAGCAAAAATTTTTTTAGAAGCATCTAAACAAACGACCACATCAAAGATGTGGTCGTTTATATGAATCAATAATTAGTTTTACCATGCGTAACCGACAGCGGCAACTAAGCCAAAAGGTGTTAAACCTGACAATCCTTTAGGTTTAATCACCGGGAAATCAAGATTAATACCTACTTCTAAGGCAAATCCGTCCCATACCCATTTGTACAAAGCTTCTCCACCTATCGTAATTGTCATACCATCATCATAGATGCCTGTAATTCCATCCCAACCCCAAAAACTAAAACCTGCTTTCGGTCCAACAGAAAAACCTTCAATTGGCTTCTGTCTGGTTTTAAATAAATCAATATACCAACGGTAAGAACCACCTATTCCATAAGCATTCCAATCAGTAATTGAAAAATAATATCCACTAACAGTGAAAGAATTATTTGGAGATAATTGTTGTTCATACGTTGCATTCAACAAACCAAATGCCAAACCGAGCGGATTTGCAGTTATGGATTGAGAATAGGAAGACTTTGCGGCGAAACTATTGTTTGTCGCAACCGCAAAAAAGACAAAAGCTAATATCATTGTTGAAATATACTTTAATTTCATAAAAAACCCTTTTAAATATTTAATAAAAAAACCAATTATTTTTTCTAATCTAATATAAACATAAATTCTAATAATAACAAGTTAAATTGAATTTGTTCTCTTATTATGAAATTTAATTCATATTCACATAAAGTTTTCCACAAAACTCTAATTTTATCCACACTGTTTTCCACAGTTATTGAGAATTAAATAGTAGAGATGAATTTTCTACCTAAATCTCAATATTTCAAATTCATAAAAAAAACATAACTATAAATAATTTAAAGAAAACTACTATTATTTTTCAATTAAACCTCTACCGGATTTGACAATTAATCCCTTATTAATTAACATGTGTTTAATTGAATCCAAAATTCCATTAATAAAAGTTCCACTTTTATATGTAGAATATTTTTTTGCAATATCAATTGCTTCATTAATACTGACTTTAGTCGGTACTTCGGGTGCATATAGCATCTCATTAATTGCCAGGTGCATCAGCAATCTGTCAATTTTTGCAATTCTTTCAATTTCCCAGTTAGCGGCAAATTCAATAATCATTTTATCAGTTTTGTCTTTATTTTCAATGACTTTTGCAATCAGCCCCCTTGCGAATAATATCTCCTCTTCCTTCCATTCTATTGGAGTATCGGATTCCAATTCGATAACCTCATCTTCTGTCAGAATTTTGTGGTCAACTAAGTTTTCTTTGTCATCAAAATTAAATTTTCTGAAAAACACATGTGAAAAAATTGTCTGCCATGCAGTATCAGAAACCTCATGTGCGGTTAATATCTGCAATATTTTCTCCCTCGCAAGCCGTCTTGAACCGTTGACTACTTTTACCTTGCTTAAAGGGAATCCATCATTATCGTTTAAACTCATTTTCCTCTAAAAAAGAACGAATAATAAAATTTCCAATTTCAATATCAACTAAAATAATTAAAAATATTAATTTATTACTATTTTTTTTTATTTTTTTCGTATATTCACTAATATTTAATAACATTATATTAAAATTTGGAGTTAAAGCCGATTTTTGATTTAACATTACAAAATGCTAAAACTTATAATCAGTTTATTCAAAATTTTAAATACCTGAAAGGAAAATCTGCTTTTGTTTTAAATCTAAGCGAAGTAAAAAGTTATGATTCATTCTTTGTTGTCTTGACTTTAGCGATTCAAAACGAATGTGAAAAGTTGAATATTAAATTCGAAATTATCAACATTGATGAGCAAATGTCGCACTATTTAAAAGTATTGACTCCAAAAACCAATCCATTGATAATAAGCCAAAAAAGGAACTATTTTATCGAATATATTGAGAATATCGGTAAAATGGTTGCTGAAATGATTAGTGATGCGATGAAATTAGTGGAATTTCTCGGTAATCTTATTTTAAAACTTATAATTTTACCGTTCAGACCAACGAAAATGAGATGGAAGGATTTTCCTCATCATTTTTTGCAAGCCGGAGTTAATGCAGTACCAATCACTTTATTAATTGTTTTTCTTATAGGTCTAATCTCCGGTTATCAGGGAGCATTACAACTTTCAAAATTCGGAGCCGATATATTTATTGCTGATTTAATCGGTATTTCAATAACCAGGGAACTTGCTCCTTTGATGACTGCAATTTTAGTGGCGGGGCGTTCAGGTGCCGCGTTCGCGGCGGAAATAGGAACAATGAAAGTATCGGAAGAAGTTGATGCATTAAATTCTATGAGCTTTGATTATATGAATTTTCTTGTTTTGCCAAGAGTTTTGGCAGTAGTAATTGCTATGCCGATACTTGTATTAATAACTGACATTGCAGGGATTGCCGGAGGTTTGGTTGCGGCACTGTCCACTCTTGAAATTACGGTAACCGGTTACATCAATCAACTGAACAGAGCAATTACATTTTTTGATGTTTTTACAGGTATTGGTAAAAGTATCTTTTTCGGATTTTTAATATCGGGTATTGGTTGTTTTCGGGGAATGCAGGTAAGAGGAGGTGCGGAAAGTGTTGGCAAATATACAACTGCATCTGTTGTTACGGGAATATTTTTAATCATAGTCTTTGATGCTTTATTTACTTATCTTTTTCAAATTTTAGGAATATGAAAGAAAACGACAATATAATTGAAGTTAGAAATTTATCCGTTAGTTACGGTAAAATGTCTATTTTAGAAAATGTGAACTTCGATATAAAACAAGGAGAAATATTTGTAATCGTTGGTGGTAGCGGTTGTGGAAAAAGCACATTATTGCGTCAGCTTATTGGTTTGGAAACACCAAACAAAGGTTCTTCCATTCTTGTCAATGGAGTTGAATTAATAGGTGCAAAAAAAGATGCTCGCCGAAAGATTCTTCAAAGTTTTGGCGTTATGTTTCAATCCGGTGGTTTATTCGCTTCGATGACAGTCGGTGAAAACATAGGTTTATTACTTGAGTCTTATACAAAAGTAACCAAGAAACGAATTGATGATTTCATTGATTTGAATCTTAGTGCAGTAGGATTACGGGGATTTGAAAATTTTATACCATCAGAATTAAGTGGTGGTATGAAAAAAAGAGCGGCTATAGCAAGAGCATTGGTTATGAATCCTGATATCCTTTGTTTTGACGAACCGTCTTCAGGTTTAGACCCTGTTACAGCCGCATCTATAGACCAATTAATAAAGGATATTAATGCTTCAATAAAAACAACTATGATTGTTGTTACACACGATTTGGCAAGCATTCTGAATATATCAGACAGCATTATAATGCTTGATAAAAGTAAAAAAGGAATAATTGCCAAAGGTACTCCCGAAGAGTTAAAAAATTATAAAGATAACGAATATGTATATAAATTCTTTAATAGAATTGCTTAATTAAAAATGGTGAAAATATGTTAGGTGCAAATAAAATCACAGGTTCTTTTCTCATCGGACTTTTCGTAATAATTGGATTCGGATTGCTCGTCGGAACAATTATTTGGTTGGGAAAAACTCAATTTTTGGAGGATACAAAATTTTATGTAACTTATTTTGATGGTTCTGTTGAAGGACTTGAAACAGGTTCGGCTGTAAAGTATCTTGGTGTTCCAGTCGGAACAGTTCATCGTGTAAGAGTGGCACCTGACGGAAAAATGATAGAAATAATCATGCAAATTGATAAATCGTTGGATGTTGATACAAATTTGAGAGTCAAAGCTGAAATGGCTGGCTTAGCGGGTGGTAAATTCCTGCAATTAAATTATTTAAGTTCAAACGAGATGATGAATGCCTATCCCAAGTTAACATTTGAACCTGAATATGAAGTAATCAGGTCAACTCCATCCGGCTTTGAAGAGATTGAAATTGCAATGAAAGAAGTTATGAATAACCTTAGATTATTACAGGTTGCCGAAATTTCAAACGAAACATTAAGATTTCTTGAATCAGCATCATACTTCTTTGAAAATAAAGAGTTATATGGCATAGTTACAAAACTTAATGATGCTTCAACAAAATTTGATAATATTCTTTTAAAAGCTGACAGTTCCAATTTTATTGCTAATTTGGAAAATACCAGTTTAAAGTTATTGAAAACATCTGATGAACTATTGTTATTTGGTAATAGATTAAATAAAGAGTTAGCCGATTTACAACTTAAAAATAAAGTTGACAGAGCTTTTGCTCAGGTTGATTCTACCTTAGACGGAACAAATAGGATAATTCACGTATTAGGAACAAGAACTGAGGATATACTTTTCACACTTAATGAAACATTATTTCAATTACAAAATACAAATAAGGAATTGCGAAAAGCAATTCGTGTTTATACTGAGAATCCGGGACAACTATTGCTTAGTCAGCCACCACCGAAGGAGAAATAACTGATTCGGATTTTTTAATTAACCTTGCGGCAAAAGCTCCATCGCATTTGTGGATATGTTGAAAGGTCATCATAAATCCATCTTTACAAACATCTTTATGAAGATAATTTTCTGCTCTATCCAATTCGAATTCAGGATGCTTATTTAAAAACCATTCAATATTACATTCATTCTCATCAGGTTCAATAGTACAGGTCGAGTAAACTAATACTCCTCCGACTTTTACCTGTGCTAATGCATTTTCGAGTAATTCTCTTTGGGTATTTACTAAAACAGGCACATCTTCTCTTTCACGTTTCCAACGGATATCAGGCTTCTTGGACAAAGTTCCCAACCCGGAACAAGGAGCATCCAAAAAGACTATATCGAATTTTTCTTCAAAATTTAAATTTGTAGAATCAGCTTCCTTAGCTGATATACAAGTAATGCCTAATCTTTCACTGCCTTCTTTGATAAATCTCAACTTTGACGGATATTTATCTAATGCTATAATTGAACCGTTATTATTTATTTGTTCAGCAAGGCAAAAAGATTTTCCACCGGGAGCGGCACACATATCTAAAATTTTATCACCCGGTTTTGCATTTGCAAGTTTTGTAGCAAGAGAAGCACTTGTGTCCTGAATTGAAACTTTACCTTCTCTAAACATATTTAATGCAAATAAGTCAATACCACGTGTTTTGATTGTAATTGATTCTTCAGAATACGGCGAAGTTGAAAACTCAATACCGTTTGCTCTCAAATAAGCCAGAATTTCACCTAAATCTGCCTTTAACTTGTTAATTCTGAAAGTAGTAAAAGGTCTTTCATTATTAGCTTTTAATATTTTTATTGCGGCGTCAACACCATATAACTCAATCCATCTTTTAACCATCCAGCGTGGATGAGATTCCATAACTGTATAATAGTAAACAACATCTTCTTCTTCGTTTGGATATCTGATATTTTCAATATTTCTTGCTATGTTTCTTAGTACACCATTAACAATATTGGCAATTTTTTCACCTTGAATTCTTTTTATCATTTCAACAGATTCATTAATAGAAGCGTGGTCAGGAATTTTCTCCAGAAACAGGATTTGATACAAACCAACACGAAGTGCATTTTTTACAATATTCAGGCACTTTAAATAATCGCCTCTGTAAAAACCGGTAAGCACCCAATCAAGTTTCCAACGCCATCTGATAACTCCATTAACCAATTCGGTTAATAATGACTTATCAAGTTGTAACATATTACCCTGTTCCATTTCACGAGCCATTAATATATCAATATAAGCATCGCTTCTTTCAAATCGAGTAAGAATTTTTACAGCCGCATGTCTTGCAGGATTGACTTCAACTATATCATTTTCTTCAACTTGTAAAGAACCTTCTTTCTCATAAATTTGTGTTGTATCCATTCTTTTTTACTGCCCCTAACAATATTTTTTAATTTTAAGTTTCAATAAACCTAAATATTATTTATAATAAATGTTAATACGGTTTAACTAATGAGAATATTGTTTTTTATTGTGATTTTGGCATGGTTGCTTATGCAACCTGCTAACTATATTTTTGCCCAAAAGCAATCAACACCGCTGGAAGCTCAGGCACCTCCTAAACAAATGGAAATTGGCGTACTGGCAGGTTTAGGATATAATTATCAATCCGGTCAGTATCTTCCGAATTTATACTTTAATCAATGTAAATACTGTCTATTTGAAAATGGTGATGATTTAGGGATTTCACTTGGAGTACTATTTGAAAGAGATTTCAATGAATATTTCAAATGGGGTGCTTCGTTTAGCTATGTTTCAAAATCCATAGAAGCATCGTACATTAAATATGATACAGTACCTATTGAAATAAATGTAAATGAATATGAAGACCGGGCGATACCATTCAGAAATATAGCTGATTTTGATATTGCACTTTTATCCTTTCAACCATATATTAAATGGTCACCTTATGATTTTGTTTTTGTCAGACTTGGATTAGCAAATTCCTTAGTTACTATTTCCGAAGTAACTCAGAATAAAGAATTACTCAAATTTAAAGATACATTAACCACAGGAGAAATAGTTGATGTATCAATTAAAGGGACTGATCAGAACATAGTTCAAATAGATAAAAGAACGATTCCCGGAATAAATAGTTTACAATTTTCTATCGAACCTGCAATTGGTTTTAATTTCTATCTTGGTAATCAATTGTATATCTCTCCATTGTTTAATTTTTCAATACCTTTAACGAAGTTATCGACTGAACAGCCCGATTTTGCTGTTAACCACTGGAGATTTATTGTGGAATTTAAATTGGCTCTAACTATGAGAAAATTCAAATTATAATAGCTTAATTCATGAATTTAGGATAGATATGCTATGAAAAATAAAGTTTGTTTTAAGTTAATGATTGTCTTTTTTGTTATAGTAAGTTCAACTATTCTTAAATCTCAGGATTGGGAGAAATTCGATATCCATATTTTAAATTCATTAAATACCCAATATATGGATTATTCACCAACAATTAGTATGGATGGCAGGACTTTATACTTTATTTCCAACAGAAAAGGAACAAAATGGAATGTAGAAACCAATGAATTCTCACATGATATTTTTGTAGCTCGGAAAAATCATCTTTTAGACTTGAATTTTACTTCAATATCCAATTATGATACAAGTAGTTTTTGGGGAGATTTGGGTATTAACACATCTTTCAATGAAGGCGGAATTACTTTTTCAGCCGACGAAAGGATTGCATATTTTACAGGATGCAACAGAAGTGATGGTTTTGGCAGTTGTGATTTGTATTCATTTAAAATTAATTCCGCCGGGATAAGCCAACCCGTAAACTTAGGAAAAGACATAAATTCTTCTAATTGGGACTCACAACCATCACTATCTCAAAGTTCCAAGAGACTTTATTTTGCATCGAACCGCCCGGGACCAAACGGAATCAGGAATTATGATATTTGGTATTGTGATTATGATTTTGAAAACGAAAAATTTAATAGACCAAAAAACTTATCGGAGATTAACACATCAGGCAGAGAAAATTCCCCATTTATCGCAGATGACGAATTAACGCTATATTTTTCATCCGATTCACATTCACCCAATTATGGTGGTTATGATATATACTCAACAAAGTTTGACCCTGAAACCAATACCTGGTCTAAACCTGAAAGTTTAGGTACAAAAATTAATTCTATCGAAGATGATTTATTTTTTAGTATTTCGAATGACGGAAAAGTATGTTATTTTTCTTCCCTCCGTCGAAACATAAAAGGGTATAAAGGAAATTATGACATTTTTATGGGAATCAATACTACATCAATTAAGTAATTTTATACAAAAATTCCTTCCCTGTTCTTTTGCTTTCTGTTCTATATATTGAAATCGTCTGGTAAATTTATCATTTGTTTTTTGCAATGCCTCTTCTGCTACTACATCTTCGAATCTTGCCGCATTGACAATGGCAAATAGAATATCACCCAATTCCTCAGATGCCTTTTGATAATTATTTGATTCAATTTCATGACGAAATTCTTGCAATTCCTCTTCGATTTTATCCCAAACTCCCTGTTTGTTATCCCAATCGAATCCAACTTTCGAAGCTTTAAACTGAATTCTTTGTGCCCTCATCAAAGCAGGTAATATTTTTGGTACTCCCTGCAAAATGGATGTCTGACCTTCTGCTATTTTCAGATTTTCCCAATTCCTCATTAC
>Ga0351955_1029_pt1 | contig 13441 bp, 8 predicted proteins | sample BONcelT113001D15_FD_205812 | JGI IMG/M metagenome (GOLD analysis project Ga0351955, IMG submission 205812) | Enriched cells from coal bed in the Powder River Basin, Montana, United States - BONCAT cells T11 rep3 HSBNCT.T11.300.1.D15 ...
TATCTGCGCCTCTTCGGCGCGCTGTAACCATTCTCGACAGGGTTCACGTTGACGCTGCCCCGCCCGGGCATGTAGGACTGTCCCCGGTTGCCCGGGTGGCGAAACTGGTAGACGCAAGGGACTTAAAATCCCTCAACCTTCGGGTTATGCGGGTTCGAGCCCCGCCCTGGGCACCAATCATATCAACAGACTAGAGGACGACGGAACAGCCGCCGTCCTTTTTTCTTGCCTTTCTGCTCCAATTTTGCTCCACTCGCTCCAAGAAGTGGAGCAAGGAGGAGCCAATGGCCACCATCCGAAAACGTGGAACCGCTCAGTGGGAAGCCCGGATCAGAAAGAAGGGCTGGCCTGTCACCTGCAAAACCTTCGACACCAAAATCCAGGCCGATCAGTGGTCGCGGCACATCGAATCCGAGATGGATCGAGGCGTGTTTATCTCACGCACTGAGGCCGAAACCACAACACTCAATGAAGCCATTGAGCGCTACATCCTGGAATACATCCCCCGACTTTCCGACCCAAAGCGCGAAGAGAACCGCGCGCGGGCTTTACAGCGACGTTTCATCGCGACACGCTTTCTCGCCAACATCCGAGGTAAGGATGTTGCGGAGTTCATCAAGGAACGCCAGGACGAGGGAACCGGAGCCAACACCATCCGGCTTGACCTGGCACTGCTCTCCCGGCTCTTCGAAGTGGCAGGCTCGGATTGGGGCATGGAAAGCCTTTCAAACCCCGTGAAGCGGGCGAACAAGCCCAAGATGCCCAGTGGCCGCTCCCGTCGCCTGGAAGGCGATGAGGAGGCTCGCCTGCTTGCCGTATGCCCCTACCCATTCCGCGAGGTCGTCAGTTTTGCCCTGGAAACGGCCATGCGCCGAGAAGAGATTGCTTCGATGAAGTGGAGCCAGGTTGACTTAAAGAAACGCTCTGCCCTGCTGCCGAACACTAAGAACGGGGAAACACGGTCCGTCCCGCTCTCCCCAAACGCGCTTGAAATTCTTCGCACTCTGCCGCGCAAGGTATCGGGGTCCGTCTTCGGCATAGACAAGGCCAACATCACTCGAAATATGCTCATCGCGGCACGCAAAGCGGGAATCAAGGATTTGCGATTCCACGATTTGCGCCACGAGGCAACGAGCCGCTTTTTCGAGAACACAGACCTGGACGTGATGGAAGTGCGGGCAATCACCGGCCACAAGGCCATGCAGATGCTAGCGAGGTATAGCCACTTGCGGACGAGTCGGCTGGCGGAAAGGTTGGCGGGCGGGAAACGGTAAAAAGCGTTCGTAATGTGTAGGCCAGGAGTTCAATCCTCCCCATCTCCACCCAAGAAAACAATGGCTACAGAATAAAACCTGTAGGCCGTTTTTCATTTTCCTAACCTATTCCTAACAGCGTTAGAGACGAATCAGATTGAGGACTAGACTAGACGGGGTAATGGTATGCAGAGTTGCCCTAGTTCTATGTTGTGTGGATGCCAAATGGACTCATAATCTGAAGGACGTAGGTTCAAGCCCTGCCCCTGCTACCAAATCAAAAAGGCCTTACGGTGAAGTCGCCGTAAGGCCTTTTTCGTTTCCTCGCACCATTCCCACTCGTCGTGCGAAAGCAGGTCCGCAGCCCCCAGTGCGAGCACCAATGGCAGAGCGATCAGCTATAGTCGCTGGCCCAGGTGCTATCGTACAAGACCTTCGCGCTCTTCGCATCCTTGATTGCCTCCCGGACATCAGCGCGGGTCAGATCCAACACACGGAGCCTGCCACCTGCTTCTGCAACAGACTCAATGCGCCTGTAGCATTCCGCGTGGGTTTCGGCATACAATGCCAGCCCTTGCAATTTGGGCAGGGCATCAACCAAGTGCAAACCATGCGGATCAACCAAGTCAGCCACAACTTTGCCGTCCTGCTCGGCAAAGAAGAGGAAGTCAGGGCGGACTATTTTGTATTGCTCATCTTCCAAGTAGGCGATCCCTAACGAGGACTGCCCCGGCTGCTCCGGGTTGCGGTACCAAAAGCTAAAACCCGGACGCCCGGACTCGGCCTCAACAACGGCTCGCTCCCATCCGTCCAATACGCAAGGGTACTTGCCATCCTTGTCGCAAAGCAAATGGCTTTTCCAGGTCGGAAAAACCATTTCCTTGTCACCTTCGCGGGCCTTGGTCGCCTCATAGCGGGATTCGGGCTTGGCCAAGTTTACACTCTGCGGCTCAGTGCTCATTTCAATAATCTGTCGATAAGACTCTTTTCGGTCGTCGTTCAATTCTTTGATCTGTGACGCATATCTCGCCAGCCATTCTTTTGCCAGTTTGTCAGCCTCTCCATCAAAGAACGCTTGCACTTCCGTAACCAGCCCCAAACCGGCGACGGTTACACGTGCCTCGATGATGGCCTCCAAATATTCTTCCGGGTCGTCGTCTACGCTGGCGACCTTCTGCGCCAGATGCTCGACATACGTGCGGGCAATGTCCGGACTAAAGATGCGCGCCGCACGCCGGTAAGCGTCGTCAATAACCGCCACGTCGGCAGCTTCCCAGAATTCGTCGAAGCTCTTTTCCTTACCCTTCATGTCCGCGATTACAGTCTTACCGTCCACGGTCATCACCGACTTGCGCTTCGCCTCGATCTTCTCTTTTTGGCTTTCCTGGAACGTATCCAGCACGTTGTGCATCTTGGCATGAGCGAGTCTGCCCGCGCCAGGGAGAATGCCATCTGATGCCAGCTCGTGAGCCAGCGCGGTTAATCGTTTCGCCGGTTTCGCGCCACGCTGCGGGCGGGTTTGCGTCGGCAACGCCTCGAACGCTTCCCAGACAGCCGAGGACGCATCCGGATGAGGCGTCACCTCCACGTGGTCGACAAGGATGCGTCCGGATGGAGGTGCCGAGTCATCGCCCTTCATCAGGGCATCTACGACTTCTTCCACGGTCTTGCGGTTAAACTTCGGCAGTAAACAGTCCACAGCGTTCAACCGGTCATTGCCAGGAATACGGCGGGCCAAAGGCGAGCGCACCATGCGGCCCAGCAACTGGGTAATGTGGGTGCGGTCGCTGGCGGCACGAAAAGACACCATGACCTCAGCACGTGGGCAATCCCAACCGGTACTGATGGCGTCCTTGGCAATCAGCACGCGCACCCAGGAGGCATCTTGGACGCGCTGTGGCTCGATGTAAGGCACATCACGGTTGCCGAACCGCTGCGTGGTGTGATCGGCGAGGACGTGCGCCACACTGGCTGAGGGCAGTTCGCGGTAACGCTCGAAGATGGTGTCCAGCGCACGCCCAATATCGCTGGGATTGGGTGTATTGGGAACCTGCAACACCATGAGCGGAACAACGACACGCGCCTCTTCTTGCTGCTTGGCATATTCGCTCCATGCGACGGTCGCTTCCTTCAGCTTGTCAGTCGCACGCCGCACCAGCACGGTATCGAAATCGCCAACTTCGTCAGGAATGTCTAACAGAATTGTGTCCTTAATGAGGCCGGATTCCTGCACCTTAGATGCGTCTACCACCACATTCGGAAGCTTGATGTGCTTGCCCGCAAACTCAATCGCCTTATTGAAACGCTCGACTGTCGCAGAAATGCCCCAGACCACCGGGATACCAGGCACACCACCGGAACCATTGATGAGCCTTTGGACAATAGTGCCCTTCTCCTGCGGCGCAGCAGTGCCCATACCGCGATGCGCCTCGTCCAGCACCAAATAAAGAGTCATGCCCGATTCTTCGATGGTGTTCTGAATCGTGTCCCAGATCGTGTAGGCACGCAGATCGGGGCGGATATCGGGTAGCGGCAGTTGCTTGTCCGCTTTAGCATCCATTTCCTCCGCATCATGGCCGCGCACCAGCAAGCTGTTCTTGCCTAGCTTCTGAGTGTTGAGGAAGTATATTTTACCGGCCTCAAATCTTGGGCGGTTGAAGGTGTTTTCAACCACCACCAGATCTGTGTGGTTGATGCGGTCGCTCGCTTCCATCAAGCGGAAGCGTGTCTGCTCGTTCAACGAAGGGTCGTCGCTGAACCATATCACTACCGCCCCAGGGTCGGCGTCAAAGTCGAATTCTTCGTCACCGTGAAATAGTGCCTCAAACGCAGCTGCGGCCATCACGGTCTTGCCAGCTCCGGTCACAGCGGTCAGAGAAAACGCGGTTTTGTCGGACTCGCCATGCCACAAGCGGCGGGCCTTTCTGATATTGGCCAAGGCATCGCGCACTGCGTCGCGTTGGTAGTCCTTGAGAGTGAATTTCATACCCTATTCTCCATTGGCGAAGCTGAAATTGGTCAAGTAGGACTCGTACAGCCGCACAGGCTCCACGCCGTCAGGCAAGCGTTTGGCAATCGCCTGGAAGCGGCGGTCGTCGTCAGTGACGATGTAAGCAATACGCAGACCGCTTGCCTTGTGCACAGCGTTGACGAAGGGCATAGCCTGGTCCACTTCGGTCAGCAGCCCATAGGTGTCCGCCACCGCCCAGCCCTCGGGAGGGAGCTTGTCAATGCGCTTGCCGCTCGCGCCAGCGCGTAGCCACAACAAAGGGGCGACGCGGGCATAGGCCAGATTGTGATTTACTGCGCTCTTGGCCTCATAGGTCAGAGTGAAAAACTCGGCGTTTTCCTCTAAGCCTTCTGACATCGGAAATTCATCGGTAAATTTGTAATCACCCTTGATCGGCTCGCCGTCTGGTGTCTCGCCAGTGATCGCGGCGGCAACACGCGGCTTGGTAATATAATCACAGATGCCGTGCTTTTCCCACTCTGTGTCGCCGGGACGAAGGCCTTGTCCGCGAAGCATCATTTGTTCGTCCGCAGCGACCTCATTATTGGTAACGGAAATGCACTGACGACGGCCGCCGTCTTGGCGATTGAGGCGCATGACCGCATGCACTGTAGTGCCTGATCCACTAAAAAAGTCTAAAACGACCGCGTTTGTATTCTTCGCCAACATGAATCTTAGGCAGTCTTCAATGGCGTATAGCGACTTGGGATATGGGAAACGTCGCTCAGGTATGAGCTTTTTCAGTAAGCCTGCTCCGTGCTCACTTGCACTATGTGAGACCATATTCCAAAGTGTTCCAGGATTTCGCGTTCCAACTGAATCTGCAAATTTCAATTCAAGCGCGCCTTCGCTGTCGCGGCCAGTAGCGACCACATCCCCGCTCTTGATCATTTGTCGAATGCCGGCTTGAAGATATGAGATAGAACGTGTTCCTGATTCCTTATCTCGCTTACCAAGTTTGACGTGGCCAAGAGCCAAATATTCCCTGAAGGAATTTGGGTTTAGACGCCACATAAGTTCTTGACCATTCCCATCAATCGGAAAAATTGCGATCGTCCCCTCAGGCACCTCAATTTCGCTAGGACGGACGTGAACTGGTGGGGGGTCTCCTGTCGAATGGTATCGACCGTTATTTTTGTCGATAAATATTGGGAAAAACATGGAAGGAATTCGAGTCCGTCGACTTCCTTCGCCATTTCTCATCAAACCTGCCCAGCGTACACTTCGCCCATTTTTCTTGACCTCTCTTAACATGTCAGTACGCCAAGGCACCACCTTCGAATTGCCAAGGAAAACGAAATAGATATATTCGTCTACTCGGCTAAATCTACCGGCCCGCGCAGACCCTTTTGGGTTAATAACACTGCAAATCATCTGTATAGCGGCCTCTGGGAATAGTTGCTCCAGCAACATCCCCAGGCGCAAGTACTCCTTCTCATCAATGGTGACAATCAATGCCGAGCTTGTCGGGTTCATCAATTGCTTTGCCACCAGCAATCGACGCTCCATCATCGCAAGCCACTTGCTGTGCCTATAGAGATCGTCGCTCTCAACATAGTCGTTGTTGTATTTCCAGTCCTTTGCGCCAGTATTATATGGTGGATCGATGTAGATCGCGTCTACCTTGCCCCGATGCGTGTAGGTCAGTGCCTTCAATACGTGGTAGTTCTCACCATTGATGACTGTGTGGAAAGGCTTGTCACCGCCACGCTGCACAATTCCCGTGCTGACTAGGCCCGGATAGATCGTGTCACGGAACTCAGCCACGACAACCAAGTCGTCCAGAGCTACAGATTGCGTTTCAGGCTCGGCAGCTCCAATCAACTCCAGATCAGCGACTTTCTTCGCCCTGTGGATGGCTTTGACCTGCCACAGGCGCTGGTCCCCCTTCTTGGTAGAGCCACGCGCAGGCAGCACGCGCACTTTGTCACCCTTGCGGATGGGGCGCAGTGGCAACTCCACAACTTCGGGACTATGCCGCTCGAAATTCAAGCCGAATGGCAGCCGCGACGACAGGACCTTGAACTCCCGCTCTAAGTCCGCTCCCAGTTGCGCATCCTTGGCTTTGGTCTGAGCGAGCAAATCAGTAAGTCTAGACACAGCGGCTCCCTAACGTATTTGCAAGAATTCAATTCTTCGCGACGAAGCAGGCAAGTGCCCCGAGCGGAACAGCCCGCTGGAACTCTCGGCAGCGCTGTTCTGCCACGGCTTGCCAGGGACTATCAAGGCGATATCGTGAAATTCGTTCACTAAACGGAAAGGAAACGCAGTTTGCCCGCTCCAACCTGAGGATTATCGCTAGAGCTAGTATTTTCCGCTAGAAATGCTAGATTGATGCTATCCTTGATAACTGCCGGGTGAAAATGGCTGTGGCCATGCCACCTCGCATTTTGGCCCATGCTACCCGCCGTTTTGCTCATGCTACCCCGGTTTCGGCCCATGCTACCCCGCTTTTGGGCCATGCTACACCGCTTTTCGCCCATGCTACACCGGTTTTGGCTCATGCTACACCGGAAAACCGCCATGCTACACCCCAAGAAAAATGCGCAAACGGCGGCCCTCTTGCTTCTCGCGGCAGCTGTGACTCCTTGATAATGCCTTTAAATTTAGGATTTTATGGCCTTTGCCTGACAATCTCATCCCTGATGGAGATTAACAGCCCTGAAAAATTGCGAAACTCTTGTATCAGCTCATCGTGGACCTGGGCGAGGTCATCAGTTTTTAAAAAATCATCCATGTTAAACGCCAGCGCGATCTGATTCAGGTTTCCGCCAATTCTGGCCAGTATTCTCGTAAGCCGCCTGATCTCCTCCATGTGCTCTTTGATCTCTGGTATGCGCGTATGGCCCAAGAAAAACCGCACGGAGCGACGGGCAATGGCGCTCACGCTGGTGTTTTCTGCTATCGCTCGCTCAATCAAGGGTTCACTCAACGAGCCCCAGCGGACGCCTATCGTTTGCCTGGTGCCGTCTGCACCGGCGAGCTTTGGTCGTGGCGGCGCTTTAACTCTCTTCTTTTTGAGATAAGCCCTCAGGGCTTCGCGTGCGATCTCACTCCGGGGCCTTCCCTCGGATTCTGCCAACGCTGAAAGAGCTGGATATAGCTCGCCCCAGCGGACATTGCTTTGAGAGTTTTGCTTCTTGGGCATTCCTCTATTCCTTGGATATTTGTTCCTGTCCCGTGGGGCTTATGAGCCAGAGGCGAAGAGGGGACCCCGAAGGGGGGGCGAAGCCACGGCCCGAAGGGCAGTCAGCCCCGCCAGGGGCCAGGATCGCCCCGAGGGGGCGAAGCGCTTGGGACACAACGTGGCACAAAGCGCGTATCCTGCCTCTTCAGCCAAGCCTTACCAAGTGGTGACATTCGTCGTTGACTCAGACGCCAATCCACCTCAAGCCCCCGGATCATGCCTCAGCCTCCTTGGCCCTGACCAGCCCCTTGGATTTGCGAGGCGCAGGCTCTTGATGCAATCTCAGGGTCACGGGAGTCACGTCTTGCGATAGTCCGCTGAGACGAGTGTGTTGCAATAAGATCAGGCCAGACTCGCTCGCGAAAGGCAGTCCGCAGCAGGGCATCCCGAATGCTTGGTTCGGATGGCTTTCGGCTTGGCAGGAAGCTTTCAAGCGCCTCGGCACTTAATGAGTCTCGCCATATTTCGAACTCACGAGCGGCCAACTGCTCAAGCGCTGCCTTACGACGATTCGCCTCTTCGGTTGCGTCGAGGAGTGCCTGCTCTTCTGGGGAGATATATCCCTTTGGCCGCCGATAACTTCCGTTCGTTGCGAGGGCGCGGTACAGCCAGCCTGCGGGATCACCAACTTGTACCCCACCTTTATCAAGCATGACCCCGTGCTCTAACTCCCACTCCGCATAACTCAACCCTTCAAGGACCTTCTCCGTAGACTTTCCAATCTTCCGAAGTTCATCCACTACTTGTTCGACCAGAGAGACACCAACACCCGCTTGAGCGAGTCTGGGCCAGTGCAGCGCATAATCATTTTCAGAAAGAGTGAGAAGCCGTGCAGTCGCGTGATCATTAGAGATAGATAGAGTATTTCTTTCTGTCTTTCTAAAAGATGGAGCGTCACAGCCCGATGCCTGTTCGGCTGTCTGCACAGGAGAACGCACACATGTGACAAAGGGCCGGATATGGCAGCAAGGGTCGGCACTAAAGGTATAGAGGTTGCCGCTATGGCTTAAGCTGCGGGCTCTACTCCTCAAGAGAAATGCATGACGAGGCATTCTGTTGATAGCTCCGCGAACGGCGTTCTCCGTGATTTCTTGGCCCCAAACATTCCCAATGAGATCGGCAAACTGCCAGTAGGAAAGCACGCCCGGATTGGATTTGACTAAGGAGAGAATACCTATCTGCAACCGGGATAATCCAAGTGGACACCGGCCTGGTCGAATTGGGACCTGAACACTCTGCCCGCCTCCAGCCTGAGCAACTGCCTCTCTACACGCTTGCATGCACGGCAGATTGCCTCCATGCAAAACACCATTGTCATACATCCATGATTCGTTGGTCATAACTCACCGCCTTTTCGTATATTACTCAAAACGCAAAGACATAGCCTCAACCGCGTGCGGCACAATCAGCCACATCGTTTTCGTGGACGACCGACTGGCCGGTTCTGCGGATCAGATTGAGGGGGTCTGTTGGCCGAAGCGTACTGGATCTTCTCTGCAAGCCAGAGATTTACGGCTGCGACGGACCAGGCCAAGCGACGGCCAAGGCGAATGGGTGGGGGCACGGCATCGAAATTCTTCCGGGCCAGATGAGCATGGATGGCTGAAACTGTGAATCCAAGGATTGCAGACAACTCATTAACATTATACAAGAGTTTTGACATATGCGCCTCCAAAAGTAATCGTGCGCATACAATGGCAAACATTCATGGAACAAGCATCCCTCAAAAATTGCAATATGAATAAGAAGAGAATTACTCTTGCCGACTTTGACATCGGCAAATATCCCAAAGAAGAACCTATCGTTCTTGAGGGCGAAGACCTTTTGCGGAAGGCGTGGAAAGGCCTCACGCCACGAGAAGTGGCTAGAGAAATGGCTTCAGAATACCTACGCCGCTTCCCTCAGCCCATCATGCCAAAAAGCATGGCAATACAGGGCGAAGAGCAAGAAGACGTTTGGCGCAAATGGATTACTCCGAGAGAAAACACATGGGGGGAGCTCGAAAAGTCGTTAAAGCAAGCAGCACGGCTTTGTGTGGGGCACGGAGATCACCTTACGTACTGGGATTGCATGCGCTCACTCTTTCGCCATCTTCCTAACACTTCAACAAGCAAGGGATACCGAAGGATAAAGAAAACAACGGATAGCGAGAAAGAAAAGCAAAACGTAATTATCAAAAAGGAGAAAGCGAAAAACGATGGATCTAAGTTAAATTGTGAATTTGACGTATGCCGACTATGCTGGAGAGCTGTGCAAAGACGAAAAGGCGAGGCGTTCTGCTATTGCCATATTACAAGTTGCGACAAAAATGACCAGACGACAACTGAACACAACTCAAGACGAAGAAAATCAGATTCTAAAAAAATACGTCCTTACAGCACGCTTCTACCAACTGACATGTATTCAAGATATTGGAATATATGCTGGCCAGGATTTAAGACTTACGAAGTATATGTGACAAGCAATGCTCTCGGCATACCAGAACAAAGACGGCGCATTACTACTTTTGAAAAAGTATGGTTACAAGACCCAACTTACATCTTAAAGAGACTACCACATGTGCTACAATACCTTACAGACCTCAACGTAAACATTCACTCCACCGAGCATATAATCGAAGCGCTTGAGCATCCTCGTCCGCCAGTTGGTAACAAGGAAGAAGAACTTGCTAGAACTCGTTTCCTTTATAATTGTTGTGAGTTCTATCACATGTATGTCCCACATCTAATTTGGGCAGAAATTTGGTTACGCTATGAGGCAGAGCAAAAGGCCCGCGGCGGCGCTCGAAAGGGGGCTGGCAGGCCGCGGAAAACTACGACTGAATCAAGCTCAGCGCAGACCGATAACGACGAAACAGAAGGGTGTTCGAGCTAATTTCTTGCTCCAATTTTGCTCCACTGCGAGTGCAAAACTCCGAATTTTCATGAGTGCTCACGAATACGCAAACAGCTAAATTCGTGCAAAAAAGTTCAGCAACCACTTGTAATCATTAATCACTTTTCGAGACTTAAAATCCCTCAACCTTCGGGTTATGCGGGTTCGAGCCCCGCCCTGGGCACCAACCTTGAAGCGCGGCAAAGCGCCGCGCATCCATTGCCTTCCCTTCCGGCCAGATACACCGCCCCCCCCCGCAGCCAACACAAAGGCAGCAGTTCTCCGCATGCCCCAGGCAAAATCATGGTGACCAGTGGGCCCAGATGCACTATCGTTGGCCGAAAGACGGCTTGAGCCAAGCCGAGTCGAGGAGGTTCATGAATAATTTACTGCAGCCCCTCGACCAAGTGCGTGCTTCGGCCCTGGACATGGCCGTCCGGTTCGGGCCGAAGCTTGTCGCTGCGCTCATCATCATCGCTGCGGGCTACATGATCGGGCGCTGGGTTGGCCGCATTCTGGACCACCTGCTGCTGCGTCTGAACCTCGAAGTCCCGATCCGCTCGCTGCTGGTCCGCTTCGAACGCGTTCTTGTCCTGGGGCTCTTCGCCATCATGGTGTTCCAGAATCTCGGCGTTGAACTCTCGCCGCTCATCGCTGGCCTCGGCGTGGCCGGCGCGGGCGTCGCCCTGGCCGTGCAGGGCATCCTGGGCAATGTCGCGGCGGGCCTCACCATCATCTTCACGCGCCCCTTCCATATGGGCGACAACACTCCCATCGTCGAGGCAGAAGGCGAAATCGTAGACATCAGCCTTTTCAGCAAAACATTGAAGCACACGGACCAGTCAAATGTCGCAAGTCCGAACCGCAAGAGCGTCGGCAAAATTATTCACAACGATGGTCAGATACGCCAGCTCACCAGCAATGTCGGGGTATCCTTCGGCACCGATGTCGGCCTTGCCTTGAGCCTTATCGGTGGAGTGCTGCGCGCAAGCTTTCGCGTGTTCAAGGCGCCCGCGCCGGTCTTCGGCGTTGCCCGCCTTTCCGGATCCGGCGTCACACTCGCCGTCTCTCCCTGGGTCACCGTGCCCGACTATGTCCCGGCGGGCAGCGAGCTGAATCAGGCCATACTGGAGACGTTCCGCGCACGGGGCATCGTCATCCCCTTGCCGCAGCGGAAAGTCAGAATGCTTGGCGTGAGCGCTTGAGGGCCAGCGGATGCAGGACAAGGCTGGAACAGTAATCCTCCACGACTACGTGGAACAGACGGACGGGGGAAGCCGGCTCTGCCTGACGCTCGGGGAGGCCCTTGAGGCGGATTTCTGCTGTGGTTTCATCAGGTCTGGTCATCCCTTTCTTGCCGAGCCGTACCCGGGGTTGGTGCGTACGCTCATGCCTGGGCTGCCGCTCCCGCTGGTGCGGCAGTTGGCCCTGGCCCTGGCCTTTGAACAGTCAACCAGCTTCATCACGCGATATGAGACGGCAGTCTTCAGCGGTGCATACGCCCCCCTGGCGGCAAATCGGAGGGCGCGGCAGCACAACGTGTACTACTGCCACACCCCGCCTCGATTCCTTTACGATCAGCACGAGTTCTTCCTCGGCTTGACGCCCTGGCCCCTGCGCCCGGCCTTCTCGGCCTTCTGCTGCTGGCTGCGTCCACGGTACGAGGCCGCAATGAAGCACATGGACGTGGTGGTGGCGAACTCCCTGTCGGTCCAGGCCAGGGTGGAAAAATACCTGGGGATGAAGGCCCAGGTCGTGTACCCGCCATGCGATGTGGACCGCTACCGTTCCGGGCAGGATCACGGATATTTCCTGTCCTTGGCCCGGCTGGACCCTCTCAAGCGCGTTGAAATGGCGATCCGGGCGTTTTTGCGCCTGCCAGACCAGCGCCTGCTGGTGACCTCGGACGGGCCTGAGGCCGGTCGCTTGCGCCGCTTGGCCGCAGGCGCCGCCAACATACAATTCACAGACACCGTGGACGAATCCCGGCGCCTTGATCTTTTGGCCCACTGCCGCGCCACCCTCTGCCTGTCCCGGGATGAAGACTTCGGCATGGCCGCGGTTGAGTCAATGGCTGCGGGCAAACCTGTCATAGCCATTGCCGAGGGTGGTTTTGCCGAAACAGTGCTGAACGGCGAGACCGGCATCTGGCTGCTCAGCGACGCGGGGCCAGAGGATGTAGTCAAGGCGGTTACGGCGATGGACGAAAGAACAGCCGGGCGCATGTCCGAGACGTGCCGCGAACGCGCCAGGCTCTATGCGACCCCCCGCTTCCTCTCCGGCATGTTGGAGGCGTGCAGCCCACCGGGAAAAGGTTAACAAATAATCCTTCCTGCCGCCCCTTGCCCTGTTGTCACCGGCCATGTGGTTGGGGTACTGATTCCAACGAGCTTGACGATTCAAGCTTAGACGACTTGAGAAACGATACATTCACTCGGCTCGTTGCAGCCGTGGCATCAGAAATACAGAGGGACGCCGTCATCGACATTCTCTATCGCTCAGATATGGAAACCCCCAAGGTGACCCTGGTCTTGCTGGACTGGAACTGCCGCGAGAGCTTCCACATCTTCCACTACCTCCGGCAGCAGAATGTGCCTCGCGACTGGTTCGAGGTGCAATGGATTGAATTTTACTCGCGCCAGCCGGATGAAATCTCGACGACGCTTGACGCGGCAAAGGCTGCGGGCGAAACGCCACCGCTGGACCTCTGGCTCGTCATGAATGTTCCGGAGACGTCATACTATCACAAGCACTTGATGTATAATGCAGGCATAGCCCTCGCGCGGGGGGAAGTCGTTTGCATCATGGACTCGGACGCCATGCTGAAACCCAGCTTCGTGCGCAGCATCGTGGAGGCCTTCGAGCGGGACAAAAGCATCGCCCTGCACCTGGATGAGGTGCGCAACGTCGACCGGCGCTTCCATCCTTTTGCGTTCCCCTCCTTCGAGCAGGTACTGGGCCACGGCTGCATCAACTGGAGTGGAGACTCGACCACAGGGCTGTTGGACCAACGCACGCCCCTGTTCACGCGCAATTACGGGGCTTGCATGTGCGCGAAGCGGCAAGACCTCATCGACGTGGGCGGAGCCGACGAGCACCTTGATTATCTCGGCCATG
>Ga0351955_1031_pt1 | contig 13096 bp, 8 predicted proteins | sample BONcelT113001D15_FD_205812 | JGI IMG/M metagenome (GOLD analysis project Ga0351955, IMG submission 205812) | Enriched cells from coal bed in the Powder River Basin, Montana, United States - BONCAT cells T11 rep3 HSBNCT.T11.300.1.D15 ...
TATTACGGCAGGGTCAAGGTGCTTTGTCTTGATCCGCCCTACAACACCGGCAAGGAATTTATTTACCCGGACAATTATTCCGAAACCCTGGAGACCTATCTTTCCTATGCCGGGCTGGCCGATGACCAGGGCCGGAAATTTTCCACCAACACGCCCAATGAAGGCCGGTTCCACACCAAGTGGCTGAATATGATGTATCCGCGGCTTTATCTGGCGCGGAATCTATTGCGGGATGACGGGGTGATTTTTATCTCTATTGATGACAATGAGATCTCTAACCTGCGTAAAATTTGTGATGAAATCTTTGGAGAAGAGAATTTTGTTGCCTGCGTGTCATGGCAAAAAAAATATTCTGTCAGCAACAATTACAAAGGTGTGGCTTCAATCAGGGATTTCATTGTCATTTATGCAAAAAGTGACGATTTCCAAAATGGTATTCTCCCGCGTGATGAAGAATCTATCGCAAGATATCAGAATCCCGATAATGATCCGCGCGGTCCTTGGAAGCCTGTTGACTATTGGAATGTTGCATCACCTGAAGAGAGGCCCAACCTCGTATATAAAATTCAAAACCCAAACACAGGCAAAGATGTCACGCCAGAGAAAAAAGCATGGAAGTATTCAAAAGAAACCCATGAAAGCCATGTCAAAGACAATCGAATTTGGTGGGGAAATGAAGGGCGCAATTCAGTCCCAGCTTTAAAACTTTTTTTGTCTGAAGTTAGGGATGGACTTATTCCACATAATTGGTGGCCGCATGAGGATGCCGGACACACGGATGAAGCCAAGAAGGAATTGGACAAACTGTTTGATGGGAATGCGCCATTTGATACCCCTAAACCAGTACGGCTCATTAAAAAGATCTGTCAAACCGGAGCCGTTTCTCAGACTGACATCATCCTCGACTTCTTCGCCGGCTCCTGCACCACGGCTCACGCCGTCCTTGACTTGAACAAACAGGACAACGGCAACCGCCAATTCATCATGGTCCAGCTTCCCGAACCCTGCGATGAAAATTCCGAAGCCTTCAAAGCCGGGTACAACACCATCGCCGATATCGGCAAGGAGCGCATCCGCCGGGTCATCAAGAAAATCGAAGCCGAGCAGGCGGTCGGCGCAAAAAAAGCCGCCGGCGAATTGCCCGGCATGGCAACGGAAAAACCGGCCCGACTGGATCTGGGTTTTAAGGTCTTCAAACTCGACAAATCCAATTTCAAACTCTGGGATGGTTCCGATCCGGATATCCCCGAAGAAAAGCTGGCCCGGCAGTTGGAACTCTTTGTCGATCATATCAACCCCAAAGCCTCCCCCGAAGACGTGCTCTACGAACTGCTGCTAAAAGCAGGGTTCACGCTCACGGAAACGGTGGTCAAAAAAACCATGGCCGGCAAAACCGTGTTTTCCATCTCAGGCGGCGCGCTGCTGATCTGTCTGGAAAACGAGATTACCCGGGAACTCATCGACGCCGTGGTCGAAGCCGAACCCATTCAGTTTATCTGCCTGGACCGAGCCTTTAACGGCAACGACCAGCTCAAGGCCAATGCCGTCCAGACCTTCGAGGCCCGCAACCAGGGCCGGGACAAGGCGCAACAAATCGTTTTCCGGACGGTGTAGGGGGGTGAGACGATGAAACTCAAATTCGACGCCGCCCTGGAATATCAGCAGGACGCCATTGCCGCGGTGGTGGACCTGTTTGAAGGAATGCCGGCCCGGCGGGGAACGTTTGAAGTCAACACCGCGGCCCGTGGACAGATGGACTTGTTTACGGAACTGGGGGTGAGCAATCCCGCGATGCTTGACGACGCCATGCTGATGAAAAATCTCCAGGCCGTCCAGGAACGAAACAATATCCCCAAATCCCGAACGCTCATGGATACCGGCAGTCCTTACGCTTTTCCCAATTTTAGCGTAGAAATGGAAACCGGCACGGGCAAGACCTATGTGTATCTGCGCACCATTTTTGAACTCAACCGCAAATACGGGTTCACCAAATTCATCATCGTGGTGCCGTCCGTGGCCATTCGGGAAGGGGTGCTGTCTTCCATCAAGATCATGGGGGATCATCTCAAGGGGCTTTACGACAACGCCGCCTTTGATTTTTTTGTGTATCACTCCAGGGATTTGAGCCGTGTCCGCCAGTTTGCCGCGAGCAATGAAATCCAGATCATGATCATCAACATCCAGGCGTTTCAAAAAGACGCCGGGGATGTGGAGGATTATGCAAAGCTCACGGACGATCAGCGCAAAAAGCTCAACATCATTCATCAGGAGCAGGATAAAATGTCGGGCCGACGGCCCATTGAATTTGTGCGGTCCACCCGGCCCGTTGTCGTCATTGACGAGCCCCAGAGCGTGGACAATACGCCCAAATCCCAAAAAGCCATCAAAACCTTAAATCCGCTGCTGGGTCTGCGGTATTCAGCCACCCATATCAACCCCTACCATCTGCTTTACAACCTTGACCCCATCCGGGCCTACGACATGCGCCTGGTCAAGCAGATCGAAGTGGATTCCGTCCGCGCGGAACAAAATTTTAACGAAACCTTTATCCGGCTCGACAGCATCGGATACGCCAAAAACGCCAAAACCCCCCATGCCAAAGCCACCATTCACGAAAACACCAGAACCGGCCCCAGGGAAAAGAAAATCACCCTCAAGCACGGAACCGACATCAGCGGCCAGACCAACCGGCCCGGCTATGACGGCTATATTGTGAGCAACATCAGTGCGGAGCCCGGCTTCGAGCATGTGGAATTTGCCAACGGCAAGCGGCTGGAAGTCCGGCAGGAGCAGGGCGGCATGGGCGAGGAGGTGGTGAAGCGGCAGATTTACGAGGTGGTGGAAGAGCATTTTAAAAAGGAAAAGAAATATCAGGACAAGGGCATCAAGGTCTTGTCCCTGTTTTTCATCGACAAGGTATCCCATTACCGCTGGTATGACGAAGACGGCCACCCGCAAAAAGGCAAAATCGCCCGCTGGTTTGAGGACGCCTTTCAGGAATTTTCCCAAAGGGATGCCTTTCGGGGCCTGATCCCGTTTTCCGTGGATGACGTGCACGGCGGGTATTTTTCTGCTGATAAAAAGGGAGGCAAAGTTGTGGGCCTGAAAGATACCAGCGGTACGACCAAAGCGGACGATGAAACATATAAGCTGATCATGCAGGACAAGGAACGGCTGTTATCGTCAGCGGTGCCCCTGCGGTTTATTTTTTCCCATTCCGCATTAAAGGAAGGCTGGGACAATCCCAATGTGTTCCAAATCTGCTCCCTGCGGGAAATGGGAACCGAACGGGAGCGCCGCCAGACCCTGGGCCGGGGCCTGCGGCTGCCGGTCAACAGAGACGGGGAGCGTGTGTTTGATGAACACATCAATAAACTCACCGTGGTGGCCGGCGAATCCTTTGAGGAATACGCCCGGGGCTTGCAGGAAGACATTGAAAGGGATTGCAACATCAGGTTCGGCCGGATTGAAAAAATCGCCTTCGCCCGGCTGGTCGATGCCGAAACCGGCGTGGAGATGGGCCAGGAAACCTCGGCCCGTGTCTGGGAGGCCTTAAAAACTAACGGCTATCTGGATGGGGCCGGCGATATCACGGACAAATTCGACCCGGCAAAAGAAGGATTCCGGCTGGAACTCCCACCGGAGTTTGAACCCCTGCGGCCGGTGATCGTCGATGAAATGAAGCGCTATGTTTTCAAAAACCGGATCGTCAATAAACGGGACCGCAAAACCATCACATACAACAAGCGTGTCGAACTCAATGCCGATTTCAAGGCCCTCTGGGATAAGATCAGCCGAAAAACCCGCTATCGCGTGGAATTTGACACCCATGCGCTTATTGCCAGGGCCGTTGAAAACATCAGGGATATGGAGGCCATCCAGTCGGTAAAGATTTTAATCGATAAAACAGCCGTGGACATCACCCAGGCCGGCATTGAAGAAGAGCGGACGGTCTTCAGTAAAACCGTCACGGTCAAGCCCCATCGCTTTCTGCCCGATATCCTCGCCTTTCTGCAACAAGAAACCGAACTGACCCGGGCCACCCTGGTGGAGATCCTGAAACAGTCCGGCCGGCTCAAGGAATTTACCGTCAATCCACAGGCCTTCATGACCGAAGCCGCCCGGCGCATCAACCGCGCCCTGCATGAAATGGTCATCGACGGCATCAAATATGAACAGATCCGGGGCCAGTATTATGAAATGCGCCTGTTTGAAGAGTCCGAAATCGAGGAATATTTAAACCGCCTCTATGAAATCCAGAGCAAAGACAACCGCACGCCCTATGATTACATCCTCTATGAATCCGAGCTGGAGCGGGAGGTGGCTGAAAAACTCGATGCCGACGAAAACGTGAAATTCTTCTGTAAACTGCCCCGGTGGTTTAACATCCCCACCCCGCTGGGCACCTACAACCCGGATTGGGCCATCGTCACCCAAAACGGCCAAAAACTCTACCTGGTCCGCGAAACCAAATCCACCCACGACACCGCCAAACGCCGGGCCGATGAAAACAAAAAAATCAAATGCGGCAAGGCCCACTTCAGCGCCCTGGGCGTGGATTTCAAGGTGGCGACCACGATTCATGAGGTGCTGGCGGGGTGAAGTTGTTAAGTCAGTGCCCTCCCAAAAACAGCTTATCAGACGTATCATGAATTCAATGGAAAACATGCATCGAGGATAGAGGATCAATATGCGATTGATTCCGGCTTTCATATTGCCGCTGGCGGCATTTGCGCTGCAATGGCTGTTCTGGAACGACATTCGGCCTTATGCGTTAATCCTCTTTTATCCGGCGGTTTTTTTCAGCTCACGGATCGGGGGTTTATTTCCGGGCATCATATCCATGGTTCTTTCCACGCTTATCGTATGGTGGTTCTTTATTCCACCCCGCTATTCGTTTTTCATCGATCAGCAGGAGTCATTTTTAGCCCTCGGCGTTTTCGCCTTCATGGGACTGTTGTTTTCAATGACTCATGAGCGCTTAAGGAAAGCCGGACGGCAGGCCGAAGCTTCTTTGGCCGCCGATGCCGTCGCCAAAGAGAATCTGAAAAAGCAGGTTAATGAGAAGACGGCCGACCTGGCAGGGATTTCTGATTTGCTGCACGAAATGGGGCGGGTGGCCAAAATCGGCGGATGGGAATTTGACCCCGCGACCGGAAAGGGGACATGGACGGAGGAAGTGGCCAGGATCCATGACTTGGACCCGGCGGATGAAACCAGCATGGAAAAAGGCATGAGTTTTTATCATGGGCAATCCCGGCTGGAAATCGAAAAGGCAATCCGGGAGGCCGTTGGAAACGGAAAACCCTACAGCCTGGAGCTTGAAATGATAACGGCAAAAGGCAACCATAAATGGGCTCAGACCATCGGGCGTCCGATTATTGAAAATGGGAAGACCGTGCGGGTGAGAGGTTCTTTTCAGGATATCACCGAGCGCAAAAGAGCGGAGCAGGAACTTCGCAAAAGCGAGGAACGGGCCAGAAAATTGGCGTTGCAATTAAAGAGCCTTCAGGAATCGATTGCACAACTGGCATCCGCCAGAAGTCTTGATGAGATTATGGCAATCTCCAAAACCGCGGCGCGCGGTCTGTCCGGCGCCGACGGGGCGACCTTTGTTTTACGCGAGGACGATCACTGTTTCTATGCGGATGAGGATGCAATTGCGCCGCTTTGGAAGGGGCAGAAGTTTCCGATATCGGCGTGTATCAGCGGGTGGGTGATGCTCAATCATCAGCCCGTCGTGATCGAGGATATCTATGCCGATCCCCGCATCCCCATGGACGTGTATCGCCCGACCTTTGTGAAGAGCCTGGCCATGGTCCCGATTCGCGCCGTCGAGCCCCTTGGCGCCATCGGAAATTACTGGGCCGAAACCCATCGGCCCACGGACAATGAAATGGATCTGCTCGGCTCGCTGGCCGATGCCGTGGCCGTTGCCATGGAAAATGTCCGATCGTATGAAATGCTGGAGCAGCGGGTGGCAAGACGCACCGCCCAGTTGGAATCGGCCAATAAGGAACTGGAAGCCTTTTCTTATTCCGTGTCCCATGATCTGCGGGCGCCCTTGCGTGCCATAGACGGCTACACCCGTATCCTTGTGGAGGATTATGCGCCGATATTCGATGCCGAAGGCAAACGCATATGCGCCGTCATCAGTGAAAGCGCCAGGAACATGGGTCGGCTCATTGATGATCTGCTGGCTTTTTCGCGGGTGGGTCGCGCCTCGATCCAGCTTTCACCTGTGGACATGCAGGGCCTTGCTAATGCCATATTTTATGAAGTGACCACCCCGCAGGACCGGGAGCGAATTGAGTTCTCCCTCTACAATCTTCAGCCGGCGATCGGTGATCCGACCCTTCTGCGCCAAGTCTGGATGAATCTGCTGGCAAATGCCGTTAAGTTTTCCGCTAAAAAAGACCGGGCCGTCATTGGTGTCACGGGGGAAATTTCAGACGATGAGATTATTTATTGCGTGCGCGACAATGGCGTTGGGTTTGATATGAAGTATGTCGAAAAACTTTTCGGCGTGTTTCAACGACTGCACAGCATGAAGGAATTTGAAGGCACCGGCGTGGGTCTTGCCATTGTCCAGCGGATCATCCATCGTCATGGTGGGAGAGTCCGGGCCGTGGGAGAAGTTGATAAAGGCGCTGCGTTTTATTTTACGTTAAAAGCAGACAAGAAAGAAGGAGATAGATCATGAGTCTTGCGAATTCAGAGATAGTCGACATCCTGCTGGTTGAAGACAATCCGAAGGATGCGGAATTAACGATTCGGGCCATCAAGAAACGCAATCTGCTCAACCCGATTCATGTGGTGGAAGACGGCGCGGAAGCCCTGGATTTTATTTTCTGCCAGGGTGTTTACAGTGGCAGGAATATCAGCCGACCGCCAAGGGTGATTCTTTTGGATCTTAAACTTCCCAAGGTTAACGGCCTGGAAGTGCTTCAGTCGATCAAATCCGATGAGCGAACCCGAAATATACCGGTGGTTGTGGTGACATCCTCCCGTGAGGATCCGGACATCGCGGCCGCCTATAGCCTTGGCGCTAACAGCTATGTGGTTAAACCCGTGGATTTTGATGTTTTCGTTGACGCCATGAGCAATCTTGGACTCTACTGGCTGCTGCTCAATCAGCAGCCGCGTTAAATGATAAGAAATGAATTATGAGTAAAACAGGGGGCATCATGGAAGCGACCATAAATGTGCTGATCGTGGAAGACCTGCCGACGGATGCGGAGCTTAACGAACGCGAAGTCCGGCAGGTCCTTCCCCATAGCCGGTTTATGCGGGTGGAAACGCGGGAAGAATTTTTAGCGGCCCTTGAATCTTTCCACCCCGACCTGATTCTCTGCGACTATAAATTGCCCCGATTTGACGGATTGACCGCCCTTGATCTCGCGTGTGGCCGCATTCCTGAAACGCCCTTTATCATTGTGACGGGGTCCATAAATGAGGACACGGCGGTGGAATGCATGAAAGCCGGGGCGTGGGATTATGTTATCAAGGAGCATATCCGGCGGCTTCAAACCGCGGTAAATGGCTGTTTTGAAAAAAAAGCACTGCGCCGGGAGCAAAAGATCGCCTTGGAAAAATCAAGACGGTGGGAGCGTGTTTTCGAGAAGGCCCATTTCGGCCTCGGGCATGCGGATCCGGCAACCAATACATTTATTGAAGTCAACCCCACCTTTGCCCGTGAGCGGGGATATGCGCCGAATGAACTCGTCGGTCGTTCCATTCTGGATGTCTATGCGGCCGATGAGCGGGAAACCATGAAAAAAAGATTCAATGATATTGATAATCAGGGACATCTTGTATTTGAGACCAAGCATGTGCGCAAAGACGACAGCACTTTTCCGGTTTTGATGGAAGTTACCACGATAAAGGATGACGATGGCCGACCGATTTCCAGAATCGCCTATGCGCTGAATATAACACAGATCAAGCAATCGGAGCATCAATTAAGAAGTGCGCTGGCAGAGGCCCAGCGCTTGCGTGAAGCCTTAGACCGTGTTCCCTCTTACGTGTATATGAAGGACCAAAAATCCCGCTACATTTATGCGAATAAGACAACGTTGGAACTTTTCGGGTGTTCGGCTGAAGAACTGATTAACAACGATGATAGCCATTTTTTTCCTCCGGCCACGGTTGAACAATTGAAAAGCATTGATGCACGGGTGTTTGCGGGGGAACAGACGGCGGAAGAAGTTTATGTTAATAATCCAGCGAATGGTCAACGTGTTTACTGGGAGGTCAAAACGCCGATATATGAAGAACCGGAACGCAAAAAAATCCCGGCGTTGCTGGGCATTTCAACGGATATCACCTTACAGAAGCAAACAGAGAAAAGCCTTCGGGAGAGCGAGCAGCAGCTTCGTCTTATCACCGAAAACATGCGGGATATGATCTGGCTGATGGACATGAATTTTCGCACGACCTGGATATCGCCCTCCGTCTTCCGGGGTCGCGGGTTTACCCTGGAAGAACTGGCATCCATGCGCCTTGAAGGACATCTTACGCAGGAATCGTTAAATCGCGTACTGAACATGGCCGCCGTGCAGTTGACGTCCGAAAAATTAGGGGACCCGCATCTTGAGATATCGTTTAGCGATGAGTTTGAATGCTTTCGCAAAGACGGCAGTACCTTGTGGACGGAAACCACCATTACGCTGTTAAGAGATCCCGACGGAGAACCGACCGGTTTGCTTGGAGTTGCACGTGACATTACCTACCGTAAAAAGGCCGAGGAGGAGCGGGAGAAATTGCAGGCCCAGCTTCTTCATGCCCAGAAAATGGAGTCCATCGGGCGGCTGGCCGGGGGTGTGGCCCATGATTACAACAATATGCTTTCCGTGATTCTTGGGTACACCGAAATGGCCATTGATCAGGTAAATCAGTCCGATCCGCTGCATGCCGATCTGATGGAAATTTACACAGCGGGAAAACGGTCCATGGAAATCACCGGGCAGCTTCTGGCCTTTGCCCGGAAGCAGATCATCAATCCCAGGGTGATTGATCTCAATAAAACCATGGAGGGGATGTTGAAGATGCTGCGACGGCTCATCGGGGAGGATATCGATCTTGAGTGGCATCCGGCAGCTCGTGTATGGCCCGTTAAGATGGACCCTTTCCAGATCGATCAGATCCTGGCCAACCTCTGCGTCAATGCCAGGGACGCCATTTCCGGCGTGGGGAAAATGACTATTGAGACGAAAAACATCGTCCTTGACGCTGATTATTGCGCGCATCATGCCGGATTTATTCCCGGCGAGTATGTCATGCTCGCGGTCAGCGACACCGGTTGCGGGATGGACAGGGAAACGCTGGAAAGCATTTTTGAGCCGTTTTTCACCACAAAGGAAGTGGGAAAGGGAACCGGACTGGGCATGGCCACAGTTTACGGCATCGTCAAGCAGAACAATGGCTTTGTCAATGTTTACAGTGAACCGGAGAAAGGGACGACGTTTCGGATTTATCTGCTCCGCCATGTCGGTGAATCCGAAGACAAGCCAACGGAAAGGATTGCTGAAATTATCCCCGGCCGAGGCGAGACCATATTGCTTGTGGAGGATGAACCGGTCATTATAACAATGGGCAAGTTGATGTTAAAAAAGCTCGGTTATCAGTCGCTGGCAGCAAGCTCGCCCGGCGAAGCCATTCGCCTGGCGTCGGAACATGGCGGCGAGATTCATCTTCTACTGACCGATGTGGTGATGCCGAAAATGAACGGCAAAGATCTCGCGGATCAGCTTAAATCTCGTTATCCGCATCTTAAAGTTCTTTTCATGTCCGGCTACACGGCTGATGCTGTCGCTCATCACGGCATTCTTGAAAAAGGAGTCCATTTTATCCAGAAACCGTTTTCCCAGAAAGAACTGGCCGCCAAACTCAGAGCCGCGCTGGATTAAAAAAGACAACGAGCTTCCATAACATCGACTCAATCAATGGAGTCGGCCCTTCAGCCCGCGGCGACAAACAGATCCGTGCTGATATAGCGCTCGCCGGTACTCGGAAGAATCACCACGATGGTTTTGCCTGCCGCATCCGGGCCGGCGGCGATTTTCAGGGCCGCGGCCATGGCCGCGCCCGAGGAGATGCCGCAGAGCAGGCCTTCCTCCCGGGCCAGGCGGCGGGCGGTTTCCATGGCGGCGTCATTGGAGACGGTGATTACCTCGTCGATGACGGATCGGTCCAGAACATCGGGCACGAATCCCGCGCCGATCCCCTGGATTTTATGGGGTCCGGGTTTGCCGCCGGAGAGCACCGCGGAATCGGCAGGTTCCACGGCAATGGCCTTAAACGAAGGTTTGCGGGGCTTGATGGCCCGTGCCACGCCGGTGATGGTGCCGCCGGTGCCCACGCCCGAAATAAAAATATCCACGCTCCCTTCGGTGTCGTTCCAGATCTCCTCGGCGGTAGTCCGCTGGTGGATCTCGGGGTTGGCTGGATTGGCGAACTGATTCGGCATAAACGCGTTTTCCCGTTTTGCCAGTAATTCTTCGGCCGCGGCAATGGCGCCTTTCATGCCCAGCGGCCCTGGGGTCAGGACCAGTTCGGCCCCCAGATGGCTCAGCAGCTTGCGGCGTTCCATGCTCATGGTTTCCGGCATGGTCAGGCAGAGTCGGTATCCCCTGGTCGCGCAGACAAAGGCCAGGGCTATGCCGGTATTGCCGGAGGTGGGTTCGGCAATCAGGGTGTCGGGGGTGATTTTTCCCTGGATTTCAGCGGCATCGATCATGGCGGCGGCGATCCGGTCCTTGACGCTGCCTAAGGGATTGAAATATTCCAGCTTGGCGAAAATCGTTGCCGAAAGCCCCTGGGCAAGGCGGTTGATCCGAACCAGGGGCGTGGCGCCGATGGTATGCCGCACACTGCTATAATATTTCATGATTCTCCTGCTTTATCCGGGGAGGATTTTATCGTTAATGGCGGGAACGGGCGTTATGGGGTTTGAAGCCACTGAGATAAATTCTCTCTTATCCTTGCAAGCCGTTTGTCGTCAATCTCTCCGGTTTTTCCTACGAGAATATCGGCGTTGACAACGGCAAGCCTTCCAATTCTGACGAGACTTGGCGCCTTTAATCCGGAGTTATTGAAATCCGGATCATTTATAGCGATGATTTCATCGAATCCGGGAATTTCCTGATCGATTTGGGAGGATATCATGCAGATAAGCCAGTCGTTATATCGTCCGGGCAGTTTACGGATGAGGAGAGCCGGGCGAAGTTTCCCGGGGCGCTGATCTGTCAGAGGGAAGCGGAAAAGGACGATCTGGCCTTCGGCAATCATGAAAATGATTCCTTGATGTCTTCTATAGAATACAACGGAAGTTCGTCTTCCATGCCATTCATTGCAGACGTCAAGGAAAAATCAGACCATTGATCACTCTCGGCTTTGCTTTTCAGGAATTTTACAAAATCAAGCACTTCAGCCTTCTTTGATTCCGGCATTTCATGAATATGACGAATGATTTTTTCTTCTATGCTCATGTCCCCCTCACGGAAAAAATAATGGTGTAACAGATAAGAAATCGCTTTTATGCTGTAATTTATAGCAAATTTGATTTTGTGTGTCAATAAAAGAAGAAAAATAATATTTAGTCGCCTGGCTGTTTCCGGTAGATCAGGCGCGGGGATTCCATCATGACCGAGGTGTCGGCCGGGACCGACGAGGTGATCCAGACATTGCCGCCGATGACGCACCGCGCCCCGATGACCGTGTCGCCGCCCAGAATGGTAGCCCCGGAATAGATGATCACATCGTCTTCGATGGTGGGATGGCGTTTTTTCCCTCTGATTTCAGTGATGCGGCCCGCGGGCACGGAAAGGGCCCCGATGGTCACGCCCTGGTAGATGCGGACATTGTCGCCGATCACGGCGGTTTCGCCGATGACCACGCCGGTGCCGTGGTCGATGACGAACCGCTCGCCGATGGTTGCCCCCGGGTGGATGTCGATGCCGGTTTTCCCATGCACGTATTCGGACATCATCCGGGGAAGCAGCGGAATTTCCATGTGCCACAGCCGGTTGGCGATGCGATAAACCGTGACCGCGAAGATGCCGGGATAGCTGAAGATGATTTCATCGGTGCTTCTGGCCGCGGGATCGCCGTCCAGAGTGGCCGACACGTCTTTTTCCAGCAGGTCTTGCAACTCGGGGAGCGCCTCCAGCAGGGCAAGGGCGTGTTCATATCCGCGTTGAACGCAGTCGGTGCAGGGCAGGTCATATTTGAAACAGTCGTGCCGGATGCTGCGGGTGATCTGGTCGGCCATGGCGTCAAACACGTCGGATACGGCCCGGCCTACATGAAATCCGAGATTGACGGGATCGATTTTTTCGCTGGTAAAATATCCCGGAAACAGAATATCCCGCAGTCGGTGCAAAATCGTAATGGCCGCTTCCCTGGACGGCAGTTGCCCGTTATCGGCCCCGGCATGGCAGTGGGTCTTTCGGCATGATGATATGATTTCTTCAATAAGGGGAGCAAGCCGCCTCCGGTAATCACCACAGGATTGGGCGTCGTTTTTGCATCGGCCCGGATCAGCCTCGGTGTTTTTTTTCGTAGTCATATCAGCAGTTCCATTGCCTTATCCAGTGTCATATTTCAGGTCTCTGCTTGCCCCCTCAGATTCCCGATTTCGGCTTCGATCTGTTCGGCCGGGGTGTCGGCGGTTCGCCTCAGAGTCCTGGCGGCCACGATTCGGCTCACAACCGAAACCCGCGGCCTCACTCAGGTCTCTGATTGCCTCCCTCAGATTTCCGGTTTCGGCTTCGATCTGTTCGGCCGGGGGTGTCGGCAGTTCGCCTCAGAGTCCTGACGGCCACGATTCGGCTCATCACCGAAACCCCCGGCCTCACTCAGGTCCCAAACTCAGATTTCATGTTTCCCGCGTTTGGTCTCGATAAAAAGGGCATCGGCGGTTACGCCGTTAAAGCGGTCAGGCCGTTAAATCGGGGGCGCGATGGTCACCAGGACCCGCATGTCCTCAATGGCGCGGATGCCATGGGGCTCCCGGATATCTGATACCAGAACATCACCGGTGGCCGCCGGTATGATCCGGCCTTCGCCGCCGAGAAACTCGCCTTTGCCTTCCATG
>Ga0351955_1033_pt1 | contig 12922 bp, 17 predicted proteins | sample BONcelT113001D15_FD_205812 | JGI IMG/M metagenome (GOLD analysis project Ga0351955, IMG submission 205812) | Enriched cells from coal bed in the Powder River Basin, Montana, United States - BONCAT cells T11 rep3 HSBNCT.T11.300.1.D15 ...
CAATCAGCCGCTCAGTGCTTCTGGATGACGGCGACGAGGCAGAAGTCTCCCGCCTGTGCGAAGCGAACGTAAACAAGCACGCGGCGCTGCTGGACATGAGCCGCGAGGATATGACGCACGCCGTCGCAAACCTGTGCGATGAGTTCTGGAACAAGGTTCAGGTTTTCCGCCCGCCTTACACCATCTTCATTTCGGAACTCGGCGGTGCGCTCGTCGGTTACCCCATGGGTCTGACTACAACCAACAACTACGGCAAGACCAAATCAGTGGATGCAATTGTCACCTGTGAGGACGGCAGCGCGGTCGTCCAGTTGCTCATATACGACGGCAAGCCATGGACTGAGCGCGAGATGCTCGGCGCTCTGCTCTACGAGATGCCGTATTCCCTCATGCGTGCGGCAGCCTCCGTACGTAAATACGCCGCCTAGAAAGGAAGAACCATGAACCCACTACTTAGCACCCTCATTTCCGACATCTTGAACGACGCACCGATGGTCGACTTGACCCAATGCGGTCTGGCAACTCAGTCCGCAGCCTGCCTCACGAGCAACAAGGAACTGCGCGGCGTCATACGAGAAGCGGAAGCCCTTGAATGCAAGGTCACGAAGGCGGGCAAGCACGTCAAGTTCCTGCTGCCCAACGGCGAGGTCACATTTGCGCCTGCAACCACGAACTATCCGAACGCGGCAATCGAGACGCGGTCGCAACTGAGTCGCAAAGGGCTGCCAATCGCGGTCTGCAAGTCATACACACCCCCAAAGCGAGCGAAGAAGGTGGCATGAGATGGATACCTACAATGAGTTTGACAACATCATCAGTTTGAACTTCGGCAAGAACGCACCCGTGACAGAGTGCGAGACCGAAGATGAAGGGTATGACTGGCTCGGGTTCTCGCATGATTGGGTCGCTGAGTATGGGCTTCCCGATGAGGGCGCGTGCACACCCAATAACTGGCAAGAGATTGTGAACGGCAACATCCGCTATGCGCTTCCCATCGTCGTTGACTGGCTCATCCAAGACGGTGTCGCAGACGAACTGGCGGAAGTCTGGGCGTGCGACGAAGGCTTCATTCCTTCGCTCGCCGAGACATTGATGGTTCGCGTCAACAGCAGCCATTGGGATGGCGTGTACTGCGACGGCAACGTAGCGCAGCACAGCATCGCCGTCATTGACCTCGCCCGTCTTGCCACGGCGTTCGCCACGGCGCTTGAAGGGTGGCGATAGTCATGGGCTGGAATCTGAAAGAGCGCTTTGATGCGATAGAACCGTCCGTGTCGCAGAACGTGTTTTCCACGTTCGCGAAGGCTGGCGTGGGCGCGGTCGCCAGTGAGGTAGCACGGCGAGAGAGCGCAGCATGTGGTGGTGGCAGTGAATGCCATGAGCCACTTGACCCGAACGGCTATTGGCGACTCACGGTCATCGCCGTGGTCGCAGCGGTAAGCCTTGCCTTGGACGACGGCGTAGTGCCCGAGTACGGGACTGGTCACTTGATGTTCCTGTGGTTCGGGATGCTCAAGACGGAATACCTTGACCTCGCGCTGCCCCGCACGGGCAGTGGGATGGACGACCTCGCACACGTGTTCGCGGGCATCTGTGTCAGCGAACTCAAGCACCTCGGATACAAGGTCGCACGGGACAACGTTCACGACATGGTAGTTCGTCCAAAGAAGGTGGCGTGATGTGCGCATCGTCACCGATTGAACCGTTCACTGTTGACCTCGAGGACGCTCTGGCGACGGTCTTGAAGTTCACGGCTGTTGAGGTGGAAGGCTCACGCGAGGATTACCCGCTGACGTTTTACGTATCGACCATAGTCGGCGAGACCCTTGGCTACGAAATCCATGAGAAGCCTCGAAGCTTCCGCGACGCATGCGCTGCTGCCCACGGACTTGGGGTATCGCTCGCCAGAACACACGGACTTTCGAACATCGCTGCCGTATTCATGCTTGACGAAATCTGGGTTGACTTGACCGATGACGTGGTCGGCGACGCGATTCTCACTATCGGGGTGGCGTGCACGGGCGAGCGTGTGAGCGCTCTGCAGCACATCGCCCGCGACGCCAGTGGGGTGAAGCGCATCGATGGGGATGCGCGGAACGTCGACTCAAGGTCGGAAGTCGTGGACGCGTTCATCCACGGTCTGGACAGCATGCGTTGGGCGGCGTGACGGCAAGTCCGCAAGTGAGAAATGACGATGCAGAAGGGAGGTGAATGAAATGAGCAGTTATAGCAGATGGCAGAAAGAAAGATTGCACCAGCTTGCCGAGCAAGGTCGTCCGCTCACTCGGGATGAGTTGGCCTGGTTTGAGTCGGCAGCAGGCAACGAAACCGCAAGTGGTAACTTTCCCGCCCTGAGCAGCCTGATTGACGGCACGGTCAACGAAGCCGAGTGGTCTTACTGCATAGACACGATAGAGGACATGGAAGGCATCGTGAACGAGTTCCTTCGCAAGATGCTTGTCATGGGAATGCCGCCCCGCGTGATACCTGCTAAACACGGAACCGCCTTCGTCTGTGCAGTACCTGTGCATAGCCGCCACGGGTCAACGAATGTTGATGTGGGGCTGTACGACGAAGTGGCGAGGCGGAACAGAGCCGAGCGGTTAGGCAACAACTTCTCTGGCACGCGCTATTGCATCTCTTGGGACACGGATGAGTGCGGACACTACGACGTGGTTGCGCTGGTCGCCGCGATGTTCGATTTGCTCTGTAAGACAGGCAAGACAAGGCACTGTGCCTAGTGGAATCCGCTGAACCGATGACGAAAGGAGGTGATGGAAATGAGCAATGTAGCGAATGTTGAGTTGCACCTGACCGTTCGTGTGAGCCGAGCCGCTCTGCAAGACCTTGTGCGCGACTATGGCAAAGACCTAGACGCGATGCCCGACGAAGAAGTTGAGCATTTCGCCAAGTGAATCGCGCCGGGTTTCCCGGAGACTCCATCGTTTGAGAGGATGGGGTCATGGACAGACGAACGCGTTACCCACAGGAAGTGCGTGAACGAGCCGTACGGATGGTCTTCGAGCATGCGCCCGAGTACGACTCGCAATGGGCGGCGATCAAGTCGATCTCGACCAAGTTCGGCATGACGGCAGAGACGCTCCGGCTCTGGGTCAGGCGTGCCGAGACCGACGAGGGACTCCGGCCTGGCCTCACGAGCGATGAGCGGGCGCGCATGAAGGAGCTCGAGCGCGAGAACCGCGAACTGCGCCGAGCCAACGAGATTCTCAAGAGTGCCGCAGCTTTCTTCGGGGCGGAGCTCGACCGCCGACAGAGGAAATAGTCGACTACATCGATGCCCGCAAGGGCGATTTCGGGGTCGAGCCGATCTGCGAGCAATTGCCGATCGCCCCCTCAACCTACTATGCCGCCAAGACACGCCCGCCCTCGGCCAGGGCGGTGCGCGACGATACCCTCAAACCCGAGATCGAGCGTGTGCATGCCGACAACCTCGGTGTCTACGGTGCCCGCAAGGTGTGGAAGCAGCTCAACCGCGAGAAAGTCCCCGTGGCTCGCTGCACGGTCGCACGGCTGATGCGTGACCTGGGACTTCGGGGTGTGCGTCGCGGTGCGTTCAAGGTCACGACCGTCGCCGACGGCCGAGCGGACAGGCCGGCAGATCTCGTGGAGCGCAAGTTCATCGCGATCCGTCCCAACCAGCTGTGGGTCGCCGACATCACCTACGTGGCGACGTGGACCGGATTCGTCTACGTCGCGTTCGTCACCGATGTGTACAGCAGAAGGATCGTCGGCTGGAGGGTGTCGAGTTCGCTGAGAAGCGACCTCGCGATCGACGCGCTGGAGATGGCGGTGTGGTCACGCGGCGGTGACGCCGACGGCGTGATCCACCACTCGGACCGCGGCGTGCAGTACCTCTCGATCCGCTACACGGAGCGACTCGCGGAGGCCGGCGCCGTGGCGTCGGTGGGTTCGAAGGGAGACAGTTACGACAACGCACTCGCAGAGACGATCAACGGGCTCTACAAGACCGAGGTGATCAGAAGACGCGGACCCTGGAGGAACATCGACGACGTGGAGTTCGCCACCCTCGAGTGGGTCGACTGGTTCAACAACCGCCGTCTGCTCGAGCCGATCGGCGACATGCCACCGGCGGAGTTCGAAGGTCTCTACTGGCTTGAACAGGCCGCGAACGATACAGTCGGAGTCAATGAATCGAGTCTCCACTGAACCCGGCGCGATTCAAAGTTCTACGCGGAAGGATGCCCAATCTTCCGCGACGAAGACTACGACGCCGTGTTCATCAACCATCAGTAGGAATGGACGCGCGTCAGACGTGCATGTTAGGGGAACCCGATGAACGTGAAGGGAGGTGACAACAATGAGCAACGTCAAAGAGGTGGTACTGCGTCAGACCGTGCGCATTGAAGGTTGGGTGTTGAGCGAACTGGTGAGCGAGTACGGCAAGGACTTGAGCGCCCTGACGGACGAAGAGGTCGAAGTCTTCGCTAAGTTCTACGCCGAGTCGCACAGCGTGGTTGACGACAACTACGAGTCAGTGGTCATCACGAGGCGGTAGGAAAGGACGCCCGTGGAAACGGCGCATCCACATAGGAACCAGTACGAGAGGCTTGCGCAAGCGATTGAGGCGTTCGCAAGTGACCTCGCTCGTGAAATCGTGCCGACGATTGGGTGGGGCGTCGTAGTGAGGGCGACACGACTACTGACCGAGAAGATGCATCACGGTGGCTCCTGCCACCCCAAGCGCCTGATGAAAGGACGTATCTGATATGAGTATCAAGAGAACTAACAACGACAACATGTTCAGAACAGTCGAGCAATTCGTCACGTCGCGGGGACGGTACCCTAGCGCGGTAGCACTTCACAACATCTGCCGTGAGTTCGCCGAGAAGATGCAGGCGCTTGGCGTTACGAAACGTGGACTGTGGCTGTGGTCAAACGATGACGGCAAGTGGCTGGTGAGCAACGGCAAGCCTATTTCCGATGGCTACCTATTCTTGACCTTCGTCGGGTGCGACGATGACACGGAATATGTGACTTGGTACGTGAGCGGGGAAGGCGTGTTGCACTATTGTCGGCAATCCTTCGTCCTGGGACATTCTCAGGTCTGCAATCTCACCCGCATCACCACCTGGGACGAGTTGGATGCAGTCGCCGTAGCCTGTGACGGCTACGAAGCCGCCCTCTTCTACGACGACATCTACGAAAGCATGAACAAGATGCTTGAAGGCGCTGCATACGACCACTGGATGTCTGCATGCCGTGATACGAACGGGCGGTTCAAGAAGTCGGCGTAGCCAACTCACGCTCAGTCAGCAAGAAGGGGGACGCCCTTGAACACCCTCGTCAACATAGCGACAGAATGAAGCCCTCGGAATGAACCCCGAGGGCTTCTTCGTTATCCGTGCAAAATCACCAGACGCTTCCACTCACCGCTTCATCTTCGGTGACAGAACAATCTCGGCTCCATCCACTTGTACAAGAATGTCGTCGTGGCTCTCGTCTGCCCTGTGAGGCAACTGCAACCAACCGAGTTCGTCCATGACCTTGTAGTTGGCAGCGGTCGGCGAGTTGGCGACTACTTCATGGGTTTCCACGCCACTTGGTGACATGACCGTGACCACATAGGCGATGCCCGTCTCGTCTTCTGGAACACGACGGATGAACTTCTGAACCATGTGACCTTCGGCGCGGAATACTTTGCCATCGTTGCCACGTACATACAAAGCGCTTCCACCTGCTGAAGAGCTTGAACCGAATCCACCAGTCACGAAGACCGTTCGGTTCTGTTCGTCGTCCCACTGCGCTTCGTCGGACGGATAGTACTCACGTCCGAGAACGATGAGGCAGTTGGTCAAGTCCATGTTGAGTGAGTTCGCCACGCCGCCCAGGATAACTATTGGGGCGTTGCTGGCAAGCCCTCGAAGCCAACCGTCTTCATGGTTGAGAACGTGTGGTCGGTGGGTTCCCGTGTCAGGGCTTCTCGATTCCTATTCCTGCTGCTCACAGCGTCAAACAGAGTCGGCTGACACAGATGCCGCGCTTGATGTGGTTGCTGCACAGAGCAACAACGGGTGACGCCGCCTACAGAATGTTTCGTAGGCGGCACTTCCAAACCCGCTACTACACGCACTAAGTAGCGACGGCTTTGTGTGTCGGGCGTATTGAATCGTTTAGGCGAACGCAGGTAAGAGCGGCATGGACTGGTCAGCAATCATGAACAACGCGATAGGCAGCGCGATGGGCTGCGTGTTGTTCGCCGTGCTGTGCTGGGGGTCTTCGTGGCTGAAACAGTCCTGCCAACGGATTCACCGTCGGTGGAAGCGCTGGCGCAAGAAGCGTCGCAAGAAGCGGCGGCGTCGGTAGCCTCTGGTGTATTTGCGCCCATTGCTGAAGTCATCGGAGCCGTGGTACCTGGAGAATACGACGGCATGTCGTGTTGTCCGACAACACGCACCACCACGAATAGAGTCGTCAGAGTTACGCCGTCAACGCCCATCAACGGAAGACCGAGTGGACACGGATGTCGTCGCGGCTCTCATCTACCCTGTGAGGCAGCTGCAATCGTTTGCTGGACACAGGTGCGCTAGTGCCCGTTCGCTCTTTGGGCAGACTGGGTTCACACCTAGAGCCGAATTCCCTCGAACAGTCGGGCGCGGGGATAGTCAAACAACCCTCGTCTGCCCTTTGACGGGAGCGGACCGTATGCGTCCCACGCGGAGCTGTATCGCTCCCACCAGTAGTCCTCATACTCGCCCTGCCTCTGTCGGCGCAGTCGCTCGCGTCGTCTCGATGTCATCACAATCAACCTCGGTCGTAGCAGCACATACCGCCTGCCGAAGTCCATTCGCATCACGAACAACAGGAGGGCGCTTCTGGCGACGACATGAATGAGCCATGGTCGCCTCTGCTTTGCGTCAATACCCATGTCTTCATCAACCGACCAGTCGCTAACAGTGGTCGGCAGAGGCGTAGCCTCTTGCGAAGCGAGCAGCAGTCGGCGAACAACCTTGTAGGCATCGTTGAGGGCGGCTGCGTCTGCCGTGCTGCCACCGACATCTGGGTGATGCACCCGAATGAGGCGGTGGTACGCCTGCTCAACTTCAATGAGTGTCGCGCCTGGCTCGACTCCGAGGGTGCGGTATGCGTCCAGAGCGCTCAATCTTTCCGCCCAGTGGTCGGCGCTGCTATGTCAGGACAACTCTTCAGCGGCAGCGATTTCCACGACGGCAGCTGCGGCAACACTTGAGGGCAACGCAGCGACTGGCATAGCCGACTTCGCAGCGTCCAACCTTGCCGTGTCAGCCTGCACTCTGGCGAACTCAGCCTTGCCGCTTTCAAGTGCCTGGGTGTTTTGGCGGGTTGTGTCCAGCGAAGCCTGCGCTTCCTGAATAGCGACGATGCGCTGTTGGTTCACGTTGGCAGCATTCCTTGAGGCGGTGTTAATCATCGTCGCAAGTTCGCGCACCTTGGCACCGTCGTCGGGATTACACGCGATGAGCGCGCCAACGGTGGGGGACTCGATGAGCAGGTAGAGTTCGCGGTCGTCCTGCGACTGCTTCTTCTTGAGCATTCCGCCAGCCAACGCGCCGAAGGGTCCTGCCAAAGCACCGCCCACAACCATGCGTGTGAGCGTGGTGCGCTGTGAGCGGACGAGGTTGCCTGCCGTATCCACGGCGGCGCGGCACTCGCCTTCAAGCAGATTCGCTGTTCCCGACGGGGTCACGACATGCAGCTCATGAAGGACGACGGCTCCGTTCTTGCCCGTGTACGAGCGTAACTTACGAGTACCGATTTGCTGCGCCTGAGCAAGCCCGCGTTCTGCCTGCTTCACGCACTTGTCGTATTCCCTCTGTACCAATGCCAGTGATGTCTGTGCCGACTTCACATTGGACTTGTACTCGCGCTCCGCTTCGTACACCTCGCGCTCTTCGGGGGGCATAGCGTCGACACGCGCCTGCTCGCGCTTCTTGTACCAGAAGTAGCCGCCGATACCAGCAGCGATGAGTAGGACAATGACGATGATTGCTCCTGCGTTGTCCAAGATGCCACCAAGATTCTCTCAGTCGCCCCCCAAGGCAACGGTTACCCTTCCCTAAGCATACGCTAGCTTCGTCGGGACGGGACGATATGCGTCAGTTGTTGAAGACGGGACTCTCGTGGTACTCGTCCGCGATGACAGGGATGTTTTCAATCAGCACGTTGTCCCAGTTCACATCAGAGGCATTCTTCTTGGTCATCACGAGGCTCATGACTTTGTCATCGGACGAGTTGCCCTTTGCGTCCACCAACGGAAAGTACCAGTAGATGACGAGTTCCTTGACGTCCTTCCGCTCGGTGAAGACGCGCTCCCAGACGTCCTTGCTATCTATCCACATGCCTTCTTTGGTCATGTTGTTCGTGAGGTTCTCATTTCCGTTGAGTGAAACGAGGTAGTACCCCTTGCCACCTGATTCTTGGACGTCACGTATCTTCGGTTTGTCGCCCATGTTCGTCTTATCGCCCAACTCGTCCGTGACCGCTGTCCGCAGATAGCTCTCGATACTCGGCGGCTTGGATTCGGTCACAGGTGCTGGCTTCGGCGCAGGGGTGACCGCTGCATCAGGTGCAGCTGTTTCGGGCGTCGCAACAGCCGTCGAAGCAGGTGCGGGGGCTGATTCCGTGGGGGCGGCAACAGATGCGGGCTTGCTCGCGGTGGTAGTGGTGTCGTCATTACTCGCAGTGATGGCGACGCTGATGAAGAAGATGGCTGCAACGGCAGTGATTGCGATGCGGGCAACCTGTGAGTAGCGCTTGTCTTTCCACATCACGACTACTCCATAGACTATCGCCACGGGGTACATGAGGATGAACAGCACTTTGCCCCACACGGGCAGCTGACTGAACCACCCCTGCTTCGGCGGCGCTACTGGGGCGTTCGCCGCAACTGCAGCCGCATAGCCGAGCGCCTGATTGCGTACTTCATCGCTTGACCAAGTCACCTGACCGACGCGGTCGTATCCGATAACCTGTTCTGGCGTGACGGGTACGGTGCCAATAGTGAACTGACGGGCTGCCTCGTCATAGTTGAGCGGACGACCGTCAGTGTACGTGCCGAGTTCCATGAAGACCCCCTTCGCCGAGAACTCCCGCCAATGATGTGCGCGAGGTCTGACACCAGCCCCGTGTCTACCCCCATCCTCAACATCGTGTGCTTCAGTACGCCCAGGGTCAAACGACGACCTGCTTGCTGTAGCCCAGGCAGCCGTGATACCTGGACAAAGAAGGTGACATGCGTGAGACCGTCTTGGTCTCTACCTGCCTTCATCCGTGCGGGAAACAGGCTCGTGGTCTAAACCGAGTCAAAACATCAGGGGGTCAGCGATGTGCGTCGTATCAAGGGTTCACAAGGACGGGACTACCACTTATTGGTGCGTGGTTCGTCAGAACGGCAAGACGGTCTGGGTCAACGGGGGTCATCAGCCGCGTGCCGCCCGCGAACTGCACGATATTCTCGCCACCCGTGGGCGTGAGGGCAAAATTCCGACCGCTCGGGATTGTCGTTTCTCAGCCCTTGTTGAGCGCTATCTCGAACACGGCACACACGACTTGAAGTCTCAGACCATCAGCACCTACAAATCGCGGTTGGATAATCACCTCTTGCCGTACTTCAGTGAGATGAAGGTCAGGCGAAGCGTATCCACTGACGCCATAGGTAGGTGGATTGCGTTCGCTCGCCACTCGGGAGCCTCGGACAAGACCGTTCGTAGATGTCTCGTCACTCTCTCTGCTGTGATGTCGTATGCCGTTCGCATCAATCTCGTGAGCGAGAACCCGTGTGGACGGCTCAGACCACCAAAGGCGACCGACTATGGTGGGGTGGAATTCACGCTCGCACCTGAGCAACTGAACCTACTCATTCAGAACACGCCGAGGAAGAACGGCGACAGAGTATTGATGATGTTCCTCTGCCACACGGCGGTGAGACCCTCTGAAGCCAGCGAGTGCCGCTGGTCAGACATCTCATTTCAAGAGGGTCTGGTGATTATCAGCAGAACCGCTGTGAAGAAGAGCGAGAACAACTCGATGGGGGTCAACCCGACCAAGAACGGCAAGGTTCGCCGTGTTCCCCTCACGCCGTCGCTGAAGAACGAACTTGGTGAGTGGAAACGTGAAAGCGGTGGCGGCGGTGAAGACCTGGTCTTCCCGACAGTCATGGGCAAGCGCCGCGACATGCAGAGGTGGGCGAGGGATACACTGCGACCCGCACTCACGCGGGCAGGCCTGGCAGTCCCGCAGGGAAGCGACTGCAACTACATCACCCGCAAGTCTTGGATTACTAACGCTTTGACGAACCCGAGCCTGAACATCTCGCTGAAGATGGCGTCCGAGATTGTTGGTTCAAGTCCAGCGACGCTTCTGAGGCACTACACCAAGGTTCGCCAGCAGGACGCACACGATGCGATGAATCGCATGGACGCGATGATGGCAGGAGATAGCCGCGATACCAAGAGCGTGGTCGCGTAGTTGCGGTTGGGTAATCGCGTTCTGCGTTCGGGGGTCGCCGCTACTTCGCCTCGTGCAGTTCCGCAGACGAAGTGAACTCGAGGGCGTAGAGAGTTCCCGAGACTCCGCCGCGTGCGACCATCGTCACCATTCCTGCCCTCATACGCCCCTCATAAATGGCTCCATTGGTCAGCACGACCTTGACGTCGAATGTGTCGTCCTGAGCGAAGTCCAGCATCTCGAGGCTGTGGATTGCTAGTTGCCGTAGGTTGTAGTCCAGTCCTGAGCCATCCGTGAACTCAACAGGCGCGCCATCAATCCACACGAAACCCAATGCGCTCTTACTCACGGCCTACCGCCCTTCACTGTTCGGTTCTCACTTGCGCGACCGTAGCAGGGCACCGATGTAGGGTTCCAGCCCTTTCCCCAAGTAACCCGCTGAAATGTGGAACATCTCGCCAACTCGTTGGACACCTACGCGGGCGCGTATGTGGGAGATGGTCAGCGGGCGCTGGACGCCCTGGGTGACGCTGTGTTCGGGTTGCGCCCATCGAAAGCGATTCACCGAATCGTCTGAGGCGGGTTGTTCCTAGGGACGCCACACATCCGTGAGTCTACTGCGCCAACGGAACTGCGCGAGGCATGTAGCTGCCCGGTGCGGCCTGCGAGACACAGGTCGTCAGCGAGTACTGGGCACCTGCGCAGGTGTATGTGGGGCGACGGACAGTGGACGCTCGACGGACTTGCTGAATCCGTGTACTACGCGGCAAGCGCCGCTCAACATAGCCAACGCATCTCCTGATGTTGGGAGGCGTGACGCCCACGCGCTACTTGTTTGCAGGGACTTCGATTGAGTCTGGAAGGGCGTTCCATTCCGCGTCAGTCATCCGTACATCATCCGAGTGACCCGAGCAACAACAGGTAATCCGCCGCTCTGAGTTGTTGGCCGTCTGGCGGTATGAGTAGATATCGACGAACTCTTTCTGCGACTCGCACTTGATTTCGAGATGCTTGGCCAGCTTGATGGTGAGTCCCAAGGTTCCAGCGATACAGCGCGGACCTTCCATGGAGTCCATGGTCGGCCTCTTCGCAAGCTCCTGCATCGCGACTGCGGCGAACAGGCGCAGGTCTGCGTTGCCCGACTGTTGGTTGAACTCACTCAGTACGGCGAGTTCCAGGTCTGGGGCAAGTCCATTAATCAGGTCGAACGTACCGCAAAGACCAAGATGGGTGTTCTCGCGGTTGCCCATACGGACCTTGATGTGCTCGCGCAACTCGTCGGTCGCGCCCCTGGCGGCAGCTGCGATGTCGTACGGCTGGATGAACCCCACATGCGGGACAAGCAGTTTGACTCCCTTGTAAGCGTCTGCGATGCCCTCGTACCACCCCGTGTCAGATGTGATACCAATTCTTGTTACGACGTTAGCGGGGCTGGAATCGTCGAGCAAATCCACAGTGAGACCGATACAGCCCGTGCCGTAGCTGTCTTCATGCTCAGCGAACTGTGGGCGGACTGTCATGACATGATGACCGAAGCTGTTCTTGAGCTCCAAGACTGACTTGAGGTCAAGTTCCACGAGGTCGCTGACCACACGCTCTTCCTTCTTCGTGCGAACAAGCATCCCTTGGAACTTGCAGTGTGCCGTGTGGTTGAGGAACACCGCGACCTTCTTGGGAGTGTAGTCGTCGCCGTGCTGCATCTTGCCCTGCCGATTACGCTCGTAGAACAGGTCAATCAATGGCTCAAAGTCGTGCGTGTGGTCCGAATGCGCATGGGTCAGGAGCACCCCGTCGATATCGGCGACCGACAGTCCTCGATATCCGGTGTCGGACGGGACGCTTCGCTTAGTGTATTTCCCGAAGTTCTCGATGAAGTTAAACCCAGGGTCGATGACCAGACCATATCCACGCCAGTTCAGGAAGTAGCCGCCGCCAAACGATTCGCGAATGAGGTCGTTCTCGTCGTGATAGGGGACTCGAGGCATCGTCGAACTGAACTTGCGCAGGATGGTGAGAGTGTCAGGCGGAAGTTCGTCTCGCTCCATGAGCAGCCAGTTAACTGGGCTGTTCGCAGGTGTGCCGTAGAGTTCGGGATTGCCGATACACAACTTCGTCATCTCGCTTTGCCTTCCCCTCGCCGCAAGATACAAGAGAACGTGACCGTAGCACACGCCCATCGGCGAGAGTAGTGGTGCGTCACAACCGCCCGTATCTTGTTAAGAGAAGCAACGTCTGGAGTTCGTCGGCAACTTGATTCGGGAGCTGCGGCATGCGCACAGAATGGCAGAAGTTGTATCGGTAGTCCGAGTCACATACCCTCATCCAAGGCACACCTTTCGCACACCGTGGGGGATGTATGCGAATTCGGCTCGCAAACGACTGGGATTACCCGCCAAACCCGTATCCAACTGAGACCCAGAACAAGGGTCACTTCGTTGGGCGGCATGCTGAAGTCACG
>Ga0351955_1035_pt1 | contig 12549 bp, 10 predicted proteins | sample BONcelT113001D15_FD_205812 | JGI IMG/M metagenome (GOLD analysis project Ga0351955, IMG submission 205812) | Enriched cells from coal bed in the Powder River Basin, Montana, United States - BONCAT cells T11 rep3 HSBNCT.T11.300.1.D15 ...
AAGCGCCCTGGCCGGGGTGGGCTTTGGCTGGATGTGCTGCTGGCCGCTCTATCTTCTGGCGGCCGTGGTATATGGCTTCTATGGCGCCTACGAGTGCTACCAGGGCCGCAACTTCAAATACAAGTTCATCGGCAACTTGGTAACTGGTTTATGAAGATTTAGGGGACCACTGGGCCTAAAACGCAACCCCACCACCAGAATATATTCGAGTATGGGATAGATAGCCTCCCCGGTGCGCACCCCCGCCCTTGCTTCCCGGGTCATTGCCTTGAACTCGGCGCGGGACATAACCTGCCATATAGGGAAGGCCCCCGTGCCAAGCTCCTCGGGCGGATACCTTTTGAGGACGAAGGCTGGGGGTCGCCCCTACGCCGCGATTCCGGCTACCTCGGCGGCTATGGGATGGTGCAGAGGCTGTACGTGCTCAGCCTCTGCACGGTTGAAAACACGAAATACGCCCTAAATCAGGCCGCAGTCCTTGAGGATGGGCTTGATGAGGGCCTTCTCATCATCGGTGTAGGGACGCATCGGCCGGCACACAGTATCGTGGTCGAGAATGCCCATAATTTTGAGGGCGGATTTCATACCGGACAGGGTACCGGCGTTGGCGCAGCCGGCTTTGCCCAGGCTCATAATCTTTGAGGCCTTCAGTATCAGGTCGTCATATTTACGAGCCTCTTTCAGATTACCAGCCTCGCCCAGTTCCCAGGCCTTAACGGCAAACTGCGGGAAGAGGTTGGCGCCGCTGGGGATGTCGCCGTGAGCGCCCACGGCCTTGCAGGTGCTGATGCGAGCCCGGGTGCCCAGAAAGCGAATGCACTCTACACCTTTCAGGTCGCACTCCATCACTAGGTCGGCAAACAGTTCGCCCTGGCCAGAGGAGTCTTTTATACCAATGGTGGAACCTTCTTTGCACAACTGTACGATAGTGGATGGGTTGACGGTCACTTTCACCGTGGGAGGGATGTTGTAGATGAACAGCGGCAGGCCCACCTGGTCGTGCACATAGCGGAAATGCTCGAGTAACTCATCCTGCGAGTTGGAGAAGTAGTAGGGCGGAGTGGTAGCGATGGCGTCGGCGCCGCAACTCTTGATGGCCTTGCCCAAATCCGCTGAGCGCTTGCTACCGGCGTCGCCGATGTTGGCGATGACCGGAACTTTACCGTTCACGGCGTCTACGAAAGCCTCGATTGCCGCGATGCGGTCTTTATCGGAGAGGGTGGCGAATTCGCCGGTGGTGCCAGTCGCCCATATGCCGTGGATACCATTATCCAGCAGATACTTGACCAACTTTTTGATGGAAGCCTTGTCCACGCTTTCGTCCGGCATCAGGGGCGTCAGCGTCGGGGGCACGATTCCTTTCCACTTGGGGTCCATTGTTTCCTCCTGTTATGTCATGCGCCCCCACCCACTGGGGGCAGAAGAGCCAACTCGTCGCCATCGGCCAGTGTTTGTTCCGGCGTGGCGTTGCTATTGTTTAGCAGCAGGCGGATGCCCAGTCCGCCACGGGAGTAGTATACCACAGGCTGGGCATCGGGAAAGCGCTCCACCAAGACCACCAGAGCATCGCTTATCGTGGCGCCTGCAGGAAGTTCCAACCGCAATTCACGGCTTCGGGCGATAGCCCGCAGATGGGAGAAAAGAAAAAGAGTGATTTCCACAGATCTCAAGTATTCCCAGACTAATGAACATTATATCACTGGCACGATTTGTGCAGACAGCAATTAGTAAAGCCAATATGCCCAAATGCATCCATCATCGGATAAGGAGCGAACCAATGGAACACACCCTGCCTAAGTTGCCATATGCCAACGACGCCCTGGCCCCCAAGATTTCCGCCGAGACCATCGAATACCACTACGGTCGTCACCACAAGACCTATGTGGATAACCTCAACCGCCTGATTGCCGGCAGCCCCTACGCCGAAATGTCCCTGGAGGACATCGTAAAAAATGCCAGCGGCGGCATTTTCAACAACGCCGCTCAGGTATGGAACCACACTTTTTACTGGAACTGCCTATCGCCGCAGGGGGGTGGCGAGCCTATCGGCGCCCTGGCCGCGGCTATCGCCAAATCCTTCGGCTCTTTCGCCGCCTTCAAAGAGCAGTTCACCGCCGCCGCCGTGGGGCTATTCGGTTCGGGCTGGTGCTGGCTGGTGAAGAACGCTGATGGCAGCCTGGCCATCGAAGCCTTGAGCAATGCTGGCACACCGCTCAAGGATGGTAAAACCGCCCTCCTCACCTGCGATGTCTGGGAGCACGCGTATTATATTGACTACCGCAATGCCCGTCCCAGGTATCTGGAGACTTTCTGGTCGCTGGTCAATTGGGATTTCGTGGCGGGGAACATAGGGTAGGTTGCGGTCCATAGAGCGGGGCACTGCGGCCTGGTGGCCGCAGTATCTGCGACTTATCCCCGCAGGCGGCCGGGCATAACCTGTGCCCCGAAGGGGTAAGCCCGGCACTACAACGACTTAAGATCTAGGTGGGACGAGCCGCCGCGGCGTCGGCTAACTCCAGCGCTTCGTCCAGGATAGCCAGGCCTTGTTTCAGTTCGTCCTGGTTGATACACAACGGTGGGGCAACGAACAGGATGTTCCAGCGGCCGAACATATACAGGCCGCTCTGCAGGGCCTTCTCTCGGACTTCGGCGCCTACCCCCTGGGTAGGCCCATTCCAGCGGACCAGCATCTCCCTGGTTTCCTTGTCTTTGACTAGTTCGACGCCGCAGAAGAGGCCAATTCCCCGCACATCGCCCACCGATGGGTGGCGCTCCTTCATCGCCTCTAATTCTCGCAACAGCACCCTCCCCATCTGCCGGGAGTTTTCTACCATCTTCTCGTCTTTATAAACCTGGATGGTGGCCAAGGCGGCGGCGCAGGCCAGCGGGTGGCCGGCATAGGTGAGACCGCCGAAGAAGGTATGGTCCTCGAAGTAGTCGGCGATGGGCTGGCGCACGATGACGCCGCCCAGCGGGACATAGCCCGAATTTACACCCTTGGCGAAGGTCATTATGTCCGGCACGACATTCCAGTTCTGGCAGGCAAACCATTCACCAGTGCGCCCGAAGCCAGTCATGACCTCATCGGCGATGAGCATTATGCCGTATTTGTCGCATAGCGCCCGCAGGCCGGGCATATACCCAGGTGGCGGTACGATGATTCCGTTAGCCCCCACAACTGGCTCCACCATTATGCCAGCCACCTGGTCTGGCCCTTCATTCCAAACCAGTTCTTCCAGATGGCTGAGGCATTCCAGATTACATTCCTGTGGTTTCTGGTTGAAACTGCAGCGGTAACAGAAGGCATCCAGGGCGTGTACCACGCCGGGCATACCCGGCTCGGCGCTCCAACGGCGGGAGTCTCCACTAAGAGATAGGGCGCCATTGGTGGCTCCGTGGAACGACCGGTACCGGGTGATTATCTTGGGCCGGCCGGTGTACAGGCGGGCGATGCGTATGGCGTTCTCGTTGGCTTCGGCTCCACCAGAAGTAAACAGGCACTTCGTCAGGTCGCCCGGCGTAATCTCGGCGATGGTACGGGCCAACTCGGTACGGGGCATCGTGTTTAAGTAAGGGGTGATATAGCCTAGTTTTTCCGCCTGATCCTTGATGGCCTTAATAATGCGGGGATGCTGATGGCCAGCGTTAACATTAACCAGTTGCGAGGCAAAATCTATGTAGGCTTTGCCGTGAATATCGTACAACCAGACCCCGCGGGCACTGGCGATGACCACCGGCTTAACCCGAGATTGGACCGACCAGTCAGTGAATACGTACTTGCGGGAGTCTTGCTCTGCTTGTATAGCCGCCGATGCGGACTGCGCTTCCGCCATTTTGAGAACCTCCAGTTATCTTCACGAAGTGGAATAGGCTGAAATAAAGTGGCGATATGGTTATGCTAACACAAGGCACAGTGGAGTGTCACTTGGGAATCTGGGAGAGAAAAGCGAGGGCAGGTAATCCCACCCTCGCTAATAATGTGTCAGGCTAGCAGATTAGTCGCGGCGGATCCGGTCTACCAGCGTGCCACGAGCGTCACGAACGGTAACGATTAGGGGCATAGTCCCGGGTAGCGAATGAGTGGCGCAACCGAAACAGGGGTCGTAAGCCCGGAAGGCCATCTCCACCTTGTTCAGAATGCCCTGGTCCACCTTCCCGTTGCTAATCAGGCCTTCAGCGGCCTTCTTGATGGACATCGAGATGGCGGCATTGTTATTAGTGGTCCCCACGACCAGATTGGCCTCCTTCACGACGCCGTGTTCGTCTGTGACGTAGTGGTGGGTGAGGGTGCCTCGTGGCGCCTCCACGATGCCCACGCCCTCTGTCGGCGTTTCTGTGGGGATTTTTCGATATTCTGGGCCGGTAATCTCCGGATCGGTGATCAGTTCCAACAGGCGCTCAGCGGCATACAGCAACTCGATAGTACGCGCCCAATGGGTGGCCAATGTCTGGTGCACCGGCTTGCCTCCCAAAGTGGCGTACATGCGTTCGTATTGCTCCTGCGCCAGCGGGGTAGCCATACCGTCCGAGGCGTTAAGGCGAGAGAGCGGGGTAGCCCGATATACACCACTCTCTGCCCCGTCCACGAAGCCCTTCCAACCCACTTTCTTCAGGTAAGGGAACTTAAGATAGGACCAAGGCTCAACGCGCTCGGCGATATTGTCGGTATATTCATCTGGCCCATACTTGACCAGTTCTTGGCCATCGGGTCCTACAACCCGTACCTTACCATCATAGAAGTTGACCTTGTTGTTGGCGTCTACGGTGCCCATATAGTAGGTCTTATGGGTATACATATCGCTCTTAATGAGGTCGACGTAGCCGCTGTTAGCCAATACTACATCATCAAATACAGTGATAGTCTTCTTGGCAAACTCCAGCATCGAGCGCCCCATCGTTTCTATCTGCTGGCGTTTCTCTTCATCCAACCCGTGGCTCATACCGCCAGGGATGGCGCCGCAGGGATGTATCTTGCGGCCTCCCACCATCTCAATAATCTCGTGCCCCATCATCCGGGCTTTGACTACTTCCATGGTGAGGTCCGGCGCTGCCTTCAGGATACCGAAGACGTTGCGAACTGCCGGGTCGGCGTCGGGGCCGATAACGAAGTCCGGTCCGCTCAGTATATAGAAGTGTGTGGTATGGTCGGCGACATAAAACGCGCTGTACAGCAACTCTCGCAGTTTCTTGGCTGTGGGGGGCGGGTCGATGTGGTATACCGCGTCCACTGCTTTGACGGCAGCCATATGGTGCGCTTCTGGGCATACGCCGCAGATACGCTCGGTGATTTGGATCATATCCTCGACCTGCCGGCCCTCGGCGAACTTCTCGAAGCCGCGCAGTTCGGGAATTTGCAGGTAGGCGTTGGCTACGTTGCCGGCCTCGTCCAAGAAAATCTCGATCTTCCCGTGGCCTTCCAGCCGGGTCACGGGATCAATAGTGTATCTGGTAAATGTGCTCATACGATTCGCTTTCTCCTGAGCAGGGAATTCGGCAGGCTATACCGGTAGAATGTGCCAATCGGGTCTCTTATCGAGTCGGTAATCCGGGCGATTTCGTCTGGGTTATCTGAATCTATGATCGAGGTGACGGCGCTTAGGAAACGGGCGCCCTGGTCAATGACTCCATCCGGCGGCCCGTAGCAACCGGTACACGGCATGCCGGCCGATGGGCACAGGGCGCCACAGCCTTCCCGGGTGGCCACGCCGGCGCATAACAGACCCTGCTCTAGCAGGCATTTCTCTGGGTCGGTCATTATCTCGTGCGGGCGATAGAAGGCCTTCACCTTCTTCTCTTCCCGAATACGCTTGCATTCCTCGCATAGCGCTCGAACCCCCGCTCCAACCACACTACCTTTGGCGGGTAGATTGTTGGAGGCGATAGCTTCGATTACTGCCCACACTTGCTTGCCCACGGGCGGGCATCCGGGCAGAAAATAATCTACATCCACGGTCTGCCCCAAGGTACGCACTGTATCGTATAATTTGGGTAGAGTCAGAACACCTTCGGGAGCCTGATATTCGGTCACCGGCCGGATGTCCCCGACGTTAGCATTGCTGGGCGACGGGCCGTACACCCGATCGAAGATGCCTTGGGCGGTAGTCGTATTCGCCAAGCCGGGGATACACCCTTCATAGGCGCAGGAGCCGAACGCTACCAGAACTTTTGCCTTGGCCCTTAACAATTTTGCTATATGCTCTTGTTCCGAGTTCTGGATAGCCCCGTTGAACAAGCAGACGTCTATACTCTGGTCTTCCATCGCTTCGACGTCTTTATACTTGAAATCAACGAGAGCCGGCCAAAACACTATATCGGCCACTTCGGCCAATACAGCAACTTTTTCGCCGATTTCGAGCGTGGCAATTTCGCAACCCCCACAACTCGATGCCCAAAAGCCGGCGATTTTCAGCTTCGCCATGCCGACCTCCTCATCATCGAAAGATATCCTCCTAGTCTTTGTCAGGCCGTAGCGCTATGAGTTCCGTTAGCCAACGGAAGTTTTCCACAAGCAGAGCACCGGCCTCTAAACTCAGTTATATGGTACGAAACTTGACAGCCTGTTTTCCTGGCCACCCTTTCATCTATAGTAAAGTCAACTTCTTCTGGGATATCGAAGACATTCCCGCAGTCATCGCAGCGAAAATGGTAGTGGTTGATGGGATTGCCGTCGAAACGGGTTTCTCCCCCGGTCTGCTCGATGGCCATCACCATTCCATCACGGCGCATAGTTTGTAGATTTCGATACACCGTAGCCAGGCTAATCCCAGGAGTCATCTGCCGGGCCTGTTCGTAAATCCACATAGCGGTAGGATGGCAACGGGTGCTGTGTAGCACCTTTAGGATAGCATCTCGCTGGACGGTGTTTCTCGTCAATATTCCTCTGCCGGGCATAGTAACGTATCATTTGGACTATAGACGGTGGCTTGGGCTCAGTCAAGGATAGAGTACCTAAGTAATTCGGACTACTTTTGAGGAGTATGAACTGGACAATACCACGACTGGCTCACTAAAAAGGGCGGCTCCGAAGAGCCGCCCCCAGCACCAGGGCTATAATACTGAGTAGCGGGTATTTACCGGGCCACCGGTGGCTGGGCCGGAACGCCAATAGCCTCCGCCACAAATTCCAGGCCAAGTTCCCGTAGCTTGGCCGTGCTTGGCCGGACCGTTTTCGGGTCCCAGTCCATCGCTTTAAAGTAGTCGCGTACCAGTAAGGCATCTGGTATCTTCACATCGGCCACGTTGCCTTCCCGCAAAGGAGGTTCCCCAATGGCCCGCGGATTGATGTAGAAACTCTGTGGATTAAGTCCCTCACGTAGATTGAAGGCGTGGCGCAAATTACAGATGCGCTCGCCGATTTTCAGGCAATCGTCCACTGTATAAGTCTGGCCGGTAACCGCAGACAGAATCTCCCACAATGCAGCCGCCGGATAGGCGAAAAAGCCAAACTGGCAGATTCCGGCCGCGTTGACCACATGCATCATATCCGAAGAATATTTATGCTCCTCGCCAAAGTTGGTCCAATCATATTTCCCGGACTCTGGAAGAGGTATCTTGTATCCCATCCCCCAGTTGCGGGCCGATTGGGTGTGGCGCCCCGGTGTAGCGTCCATTCGATAGGTTACCGCCAGTCCTGGATGGAACTTCGGGTCGTGGGCAGGCAACTCCTGCCCCTGGGAATGCACCGCGTACCGCTCGGATCCCTGGCCGATACGCTCGGCGGCTACCTTTACCCCATCAGCAAGCGTGTCTCCAATGCCTTCTCGTTTGGCAATCATCAAGGCGAGATCAACTAGTTCTTTGCCCGAGCCCCATTTTAGTTCGATGCCGCCCAGGTCTTCTTTGGTCAGCACGCCATTAACTGCGCACTCCACCGCGAAGCCCAGAATGGAGCCCATCGAGATGGTATCTATGCCATAGTCGTTGCAGATATCGTTTATCAGAATTATCGATTCGAGGTCGTCGTTTAGCTGCAGAGCGCCGCACATACACAGGGTTTCATATTCGGGCTTGTGCGACATCTCCGCCCGGCCGGCTTTGGCCTTCATCTCCCCGCCGCAGCCTATTGGGCATCGCCAGCAACCATACTTCTTATGCTGCTCGGCAATGAGGGCATCGTCGCTGATGGCCTTAGCATTGGGAAAATCAACCGGCCCGCAACCCGACCAATTCTTGATTGGGCCGTCGCCGCTCATGGCTGATCCAAACATAAAACCACCGGTGCCGTAATCGCGCAGGGTCACCCCACCGCCCGATATATCTTTCATAAACTCGCGGCGCAGCGCATTGGCCTTGGCCTCGTCCGCCATCGGTACTTTACCGCTACCGTTTACTACTACGGCCTTTAATTTCTTGGAGCCCATTACCGCTCCCAGTCCTGACCGGCCTGCCGCGCGCCCTTTATTGTTGATGACGCAAGAAACCAACGACATTTGCTCGCCAGAAGGGCCAATCATCGCCGCTTCGGTTTTTGCGCCATACATCTCGCGCCATTTGTCCTCGGCTTCGCAACACCCCATTCCCCAGAAGGAACCGGCCTCCTTCAATTCGGCCTTGCCATCTTTGATGTACAGATATACCGGTTTGGGAGAAATGCCGGAAAAAAATACGCCATCATACCCAGCGAACTTAAGGTTGGGGCCAAAGTCACCACCAGAGTTGGCGTCACCCCAAGTACCGGTGAGGGGCGACTTGCCCACCACCACATAGCGAGAGCCAATCAGAGCCGGGGTGCCCGTAAGTGGGCCAGTGACAAACCCCAAGATGTTCTCTGGCCCCAGAGGGTCGGCGCCTGGCTTCATCCTATCCCACAAAATACGAGCGCCGATTCCATATCCCCCAAGGAAGTCTTGGCACATTTTCTCATCTAAAGCTTCTTCAGTGATTTTGCCGCTGCTAAGGTCCACGAACAGCAACTTGCCTATGTAGCCACCAGCCATCAGGTCCTCCTACACAGTATTCTCGAACGTAGTCTGAATTTCTCCAGCTACAGGTAATATATGCCGATATTACGCCCCAGTCAACCAACACCGCCCGACGCCAGGTTTTTTATCTCTTTATCAGGTAAGTTAAGGCTGTAAGGACCTTATATCGACCGAAAATTATCATTCAAACCAAGATACAAGGTAGTGTGCGATAGGTACTGAACGAGTACAGTGGATTGACTCCCTCAAAATCCCGTGCTATCATCTATCTGTAGGCTGAGTGGCCGCAGCCTTACTTAAATTTGTCCAAGTGAGGTGCGACCGTGGCCGATACCGTAACCAAGTTCCTTCTACCTGAGAGCGAGATTCCCACCAGTTGGTACAATCTGGTGGCCGACCTGAAAGAACCCCTTCCTCCCGTCCTCCACCCCGGCACACTTAAGCCCATTGGCCCCCAGGACCTGGCCGTTATCTTCCCTATGGGTCTGATTATGCAGGAAGTAAGTACTGAGCGGTATATTCCCATACCGGACGAAGTGCGCGAAGTCTACAAACTCTGGAGGCCAACTCCGCTGTTGCGCGCCCTTCGTCTGGAAAAGGCCCTGCAGACGCCCGCTAAAATCTACTACAAAAACGAGGGCGTTAGCCCGGTAGGAAGCCACAAACCCAACACCGCCGTCGCTCAGGCCTACTACAACAAGGCCGAAGGCATCAAACGGTTAGCCACCGAGACCGGCGCTGGGCAATGGGGTAGCGCCCTGGCTATGGCCTGCAAGTTCATGGGGTTGGACTGCTCGGTCTATATGGTTAAAGTATCTTACCACCAGAAGCCTTATCGGCGGCTATTGATGGAGACCTTTGGCGCCAAAGTGTTTGCCAGCCCTACCAATTTAACCAACGCTGGCCGGGGCATTTTGGCCGAGCACCCCGAATCACCGGGCAGTTTGGGAATTGCCATCAGCGAGGCGGTGGAAGACGCCGCCACCCACGGCGATACCAACTATAGCCTGGGCAGTGTTCTCAACCACGTATTGCTACACCAGACCGTCATTGGCCAGGAGGCCAAGAAACAGATGGAGATGGCTGGTGATTACCCGGACGTAGTCATCGCCTGCGTGGGTGGTGGCAGCAACTTCGGGGGCATCGCCAATCCGTTCCTTGGTGACAAGGTAACCGGCAAGGCGCCGAATGTCCGAGTGGTGGCGGTCGAGCCAGAAGCCTGCCCGACTTTGACCCGTGGGCCTTACGTCTACGATTATGGGGATACCGCCAAGATGGCGCCGGTGGCCAAAATGTATACCCTGGGGCATACTTTTATCCCTGCGGGTATTCACGCCGGCGGCCTGCGCTATCACGGGGACTCTCCTTTGCTATCGGCAGTTGTGGACCGCGGGTATATCGAGGCGGTGGCCTATACCCAACTCCCGGTGTTCGAAGCGGCGATGCTCTTCACCAATACGGAAGGCATTATTCCCGCACCGGAATCGGCCCACGCCATCCGGGCAGCCATAGACGAGGCCATTAAGTGCCGGGAGAGCGGCGAAGCCAAAACCATCCTATTTAACCTGAGCGGCCACGGCTACTTCGATATGCAAGCTTACCAGGATTATATGGAGGGCAAGCTGGAGGATTATACTCACCCCCAGCATGCTATTGATGAAGCGCTCAAGGACCTGCCACAGGTCAACCTCTAGTCTTTCGATGGCGGTATAACCGCCATCTGGCAGGAATCTGGAGGGTAGGCGAAAATGCCTGCCCTCCTCAACGTCGTCGTTGTGCCAGCGGGTAGGCTAAGTGGTAGAATGGTTTCTGTGTCGAGCCCAAGGCGGCTTTCGCTCCAACTCCAAAGAATGTCGGAGGACTAATAGATGTTTCGGTCCCGCTCGCTTCTCATTGGCGCTATCGTGGTAGTGGTTTTACTGGCTGGAGGTCTAATGGTGGCTGCAGCTCCGCCCGTCACCGAGACCGAATTCATCGAATTCTTTCCGCAAGGACCTCTGGCTAAGACAGCCCGGGGTGAATGCTGGACCTCTTCCAATATCCTTCCTCGGGTCAACGCCTGGCGTTGTATGGTGGGCAACCAGATTTACGATCCCTGTTTTAGCCAATCCTGGACATCACCCTGGGTGGCTTGTGACATAGACCCGGTACGTGATGGCGCGCTTGGGGTAGGATTGCGAGTTAACTTGACCAGCCCACTACCGGATGACGGGTGGACCGAGGAGTGGGGATTTGATTGGGTAATAGAATTAGAAGATGGTCAGAAATGTACTTATTTGGGGATAGACTCATTCACTGTTGAAGATGGCGACGTGAACTATGCTTGTGCTGGCGCTGACTATATTTTAGGCGACACCTTCCAGCAGGATGACGACCCGGATGGCCTGATATACTATGCCGAAAAGGTCCGCTTATCGTCAGACGGCTCCCGGGTAGTCCGCTCCACCCTCGTTCCGGCCAGGCGCGTCTGGTACTAAAGGCTCCATTAGGCCGGGTGAGTCTGATGATGCACCAAGTCGTACCATTTCGAGATAGGCAACACCCGCCGCAGCGTCCGGCCTCGAATTCTGACCAGTGTGGGTAAATAGTTTCGCGCCCCGTTGGCGGTTGAAGCCGGCCCGGAACGCCAACCGGGCCACAGAAAACATCACCTCGCTCTCTAAGGGCGTCGTACGAGCGTTCATCCTGGCTTGCGCCTGGCCAAAAACGCTTCGATGGCAACCGTTAAGCGCCGGTTTTACGCCAGCCAACGCGATGACGTACGCAAAGGAGTTACTTCTGCACTTGACGAATACCCTCGCCAGGTCAGCGTTACGGCTGGCTATCGCCGTTCTCGTTGTTTTATTGGTACTAGCGGCCGCTATTCCGCTGGCCAGGAAATCCCAACTTGTAGTCAGCGGCGATACCGTCAATCCTTATCTAGGACAATGGGTGTATTTGAGCGATATAGATTGGCAAGACTGCCATAACGGTTGGATAGCCATCGCCAACAGCGACCAAGCGGTACGAGATGCTACTTTTGCACGCAATGCATTAACTATTTCCGGGCAAAGTTATGAAAAAGGACTTGGCACCTACCCGCTCTCTCAGGTTGTATATCGTATTGATGCGCAATACGATGTTTTTGAAGCGTACGCCGGCTTGAGTGATGACTCGAATACAGAAGGAAAACCCGCCCAGTTCCTTGTCTTTGTAGATGACATCCTAGCCTATGATTCTGGTCCGGTTGTTCAGGGAGAACCTGCCCGTTTTGTTCAAGTTCCTTTGATTGGCGCTGACGAACTTAGATTAGTTACCCAGGTGGCAGAGGACGCCGGCGCGTCGTTTACCACCTGGGCCGATGCCAAACTTCTTAAGGCACTGCTCAAGGGCGATGGTGTCGCCCATAAGTCCTCTGCTATGGACCTCGATACTTTGCGGCGTCACCGGATAGCCGCCCGCCTACAAGACCGGAGAGTGGCTCAAGCCGCTGCTGCCGAGATGAATAGCCTACTAAAGCCTGCAGCCGACGCCTATTATGGGCGCACCAGTATTACGGTTGATGAGAAAGCCAATATATTGTTAATGCTAAATGGCGACATAGGAGTCAGCTTTGGCTTCGGTGGAAACAAGCATGGCTTGCTGAGTA
>Ga0351955_1037_pt1 | contig 12421 bp, 10 predicted proteins | sample BONcelT113001D15_FD_205812 | JGI IMG/M metagenome (GOLD analysis project Ga0351955, IMG submission 205812) | Enriched cells from coal bed in the Powder River Basin, Montana, United States - BONCAT cells T11 rep3 HSBNCT.T11.300.1.D15 ...
AAAGTCTCAAGAAGCCGGTTTCTTTCATCTTCGAATATTTTCTGTTTTATAAGCTCATTTTCCTTTTCGGCCTTCTGGAATTGCTGCTGGAGTTGCTGCTGTTTTTCTTTTTCAAGCACCGCGGATTTGTTGCCCCCGCTTTGATTGTTTTGAACAGGAGGCTTGTAGGATGTGGCATCAAAACCCGAACAGTAGGAATTGCTACGCTCAAAACCCGAGCTGGAACCTCTGTACGCTTCGCATTGTGAGCTGGTAGCAAAACTCCCTCTCCCATAGGCCCCGAACATCTTCTGGGCTTTGCCTGTGAAATAGACCTGCCAGTTGGCAAAAACAACTTCGGGCACAAGGACGGCAAAAGTCAGTAAAAAAATACCGGTGATTTTGATTTTATTCATGATTATATATACTTCCAATAAGAGTTAGCTTATGCTGGAAAGGAGTATAAAAATAACGGCACTGCAAGTCAAGGCAATATTTGCCATAAAATATCTTGACTTATCAATATATTGGTTTAAAATTGAATCTAATATTCAGAGAGTAATTCATCTATGTGGACTTTTATCCCATATCCTTCAGCTTTTCTTCTATGCTCAATAAATATTTTTATGTCCTTTGAATGTAATATTCAATTAATAAACAAACTGGTTGCATTTAATATGGAAAAAAACACCACATGAATTAAAGTGGTCGTATCTTTCACATGTTTTTTGCAGTTGAAATCTTTGGAATTATGCAGTCAACCTTAAAATTTGTCTCCTGTTTTTACGGGAGAAAATCAATTGCGGCAGTTTGAAGAATCAGGCCTGACTTTTGACAATAGCCTTAAGGCACAGGTCAAATAACAGGCTAACAAAAGAACATGTGATAAATTATGAGACCAAAACATGCCTGGCTATTGTTCATAATGTTTCTCCTGTGTATATTTTTTTATTACCTCGGTGAAATTATAGATTTCTTTAAATTAGACTTTCTGCATAGAGAGATCTTCTATACGGTTCACGACCTGCAAAGGGGGTTTTTTCTGATACCTGTTGTTTATGCCAGCTATCATTTCGGCATAAAAGGTGCGGTTGCCACCAATATCTTTATTTTCCTCTCAATCCTGCCAAGGGCTCTAATTTTTTCCCCCTATCCGAATCCTTTATTAAGAATGTCTTTATTTTCGGTTATATCCTTTATTATTGGTGTTTTTACAGCAAAAATGACTGAAGGTTTAAGGGCAAGTGAAGAGCGGTTTCGCGCAATAGCTGACTACACATACAACTGGGAAAACTGGGTCGGACCCGATGGAAAACTCATTTGGGTCAATCCTTCAGTTTCGCCATTAACAGGTTACTCTGTAGTCGAATGTCTGGCTATGACTGATTTTCCCATATCTCTTGTTGATGAATCCGACCGTGAGAGGATGGTAAAACTCTTTGCAGAAGCAGTTCAGGGTGTAAACTGCAACAACGTCGATTTCCGTATTCGATGCAAAGACGGCAGTATAAAATGGGGGGAGATATCATGTCGTTCCATCTATAACACAAAGGGAATAAACATAGGACATCGTTCAAGCATTCGCGACATTACAAACCGCAAACATGCGGAGGATGCACTTCTTGCATCCATTAAGGAAAAAGAAATCCTCATCAGGGAAGTTCATCACCGGGCAAAGAACAACATGCAGGTAATGTTAGGTTTATTTGACCTCCAGGCCTCGACAAACAAGAATCCGGAACTGACAGAAATACTTAAAGACGGCAGAAGCCGAATCAGGGCTATGGCGCTGATTCATGAGACACTGTACGATTCAAAGGATTTCACAAAAATAGATCTGACCGGTTATGTAACAAAACTTTCACGTGAGTTATTTCAGGTATACAAAGTAAACCCGCATGAAATAGAGCTGATTATTCAAACCGAAGGTGCCGTTCATATAGACATCAGTAAGGCAACCTCATGCGGGCTGATTCTTAATGAATTGATTTCCAATGCACTTAAATACGCCTTTACCGGCGATAAACCGGGTAAATTAGAGATCATCATGCACGACACGGGAAACGCGGAAATAGAGATTCTGATCCGTGATAATGGACCGGGTATACCGGATGATATTGATATCCATCAAACAAACTCTGTGGGATTGTATCTGGTTAACGGGCTTGTGACAAAACAGCTTGACGGTCATGTAGAAATAGTACGAGGTATCGGGACAGAATTCCGGATTATATTTCCTTCATTAACGACTGAAAAGGGGAGGTGACATGATGAAAAGCCAAAGCATCATGGTAGTGGAAGACGAATGGATCGTCTCCGATCAGATCTGCAGGGATCTTAAAGATTTAGGTTATAACATCTGCCAAACAGCATCCGCAGGAGACGAGGCCATTAGAGTGGCAGAAGAGGAAATGCCGGATCTGATACTGATGGATATTGTTTTAAAGGGCAAAATGGACGGAATTGAAGCTGCGGAACAGATCATCTCAAAATTCAACATCCCGGTTATTTATCTGACTGCTTACACAAATCATGAATATATCAAACGCGCAAGACAGACAAGGCCCTTCAGTTATCTGGTCAAACCTTTCATAAAGCATGAACTGTACGCAAATATAGAAATGGCTCTCCACAAGCACCGGGTGGACAAAAACATAAAGAGCTACCTTGACCGCCTGATGAAGTGCTTCAGGGGGACAATTGATGCTGTCATAGGGACAATTGAATTGCGCGGGCCCTATACAACGGGCCATCACAAGCGTGTAGCGGAATTAACGCGTGCGATCGCAATGGAAATGGGATTAACAAACTTCTCTTTGGAGGGGCTTCTGTTGGCAGCCTATGTCTATGATATAGGTATTGCCGATATGCCTGTCGATATAATAAGAGATTCCGGACAATTGACAGGACTCAATCTGGCATTGTATCAAACATACCCGCAATTAAGCTATCAATCTATAAAAGAAATAGATTTCCCCTGGGCTATCGCCGATATTGTCCTGCAACACCGCGAGTATTACGACGGCTCCGGATTCCCCCGGGGAATCAAAGGCAATGATATTCCCATTGAAGCCAGAATTCTGGCCGTTGCCGATGCTTTTGAAGATTTGACGAGTCATCGGGCCTTCCGGAATGCCTTTCCTTTAAATAAGGCTCTGGAAAAAATATCATCCGACAGCGGTTCCAAATACGATCCCGAGGTTGTAGATGCATGTCTAAGGTTTTTTAGTAAAAAAGAAAATATGGGTTAAATTCCTATTATTACTTTATTTTGAATGCTTCCTCCATGCCTATATACCTTTTCCTCAGCTTTGTCTTTTCAATCTTGCCGGTGGGGTTCCTTGGAATCTCACCGAAAAAAACCTTGCGGGGACGCTTGTATTTCGGCAGTTTCTCGCAGTATGCAAGGACCTCTTCTTCGGTAAGAGTCTTATCGGGGACTACCTCAACCACAATACCGACAATTTCTCCGAGCCGTTCATCAGGAATGCCGAATGGATGAAGAAGCAGAAACAGCTTATCGAACAGAGACTTATAGAGCCCAACAAGTATGCTGACTCGATTTATAAGTCGCTAAAGACTAATGCTCCTCCTCTGCCATGGAAGACATTTAATGAACTACAGCCCGGTGATGTGCTGCTAATTGAGGGTAGGGTAATAGCCGCGGTAGATAATAAATTATCCTCCGGGGACAATGCATCAAAGGCATCACATACGGTTATTTACCTTAAGGAGGTCAACGGCAGGAAACTTTTCCTGGATAATCAGCCCCTTGAAGGGCCCCGCATTATTTCTGAAGATGAGTTTTTCAGGCTGTATGGCACCCGCGGTGCTCAAGTAGCCAAATTGGCACAGCCGTTGAAGGAAAAGGAGGGGAAGCAGCTTTTTAAAGCGGCAGTTGAGATGGCACAAAAAAACCGTAAGGAAATATTCAATAACTGGTTTGGTACCCCCTTGCTGGATACGAACTATGGTTTGTGGGGCAAGGAAAATGTAGTCTGTTCGGAATCCGATTGGGCATTGATCAATGCAGCAGGCCGGAATATTCCAAAGTCCGGAGGCCGGATAAAGATGGGCTTGGGTGTTGATTTTAGCCCGGCAGACTTCTATAATTCGCAATACTTTCTGGTTACCTCTTTATGGTAATGCCCAAATAGCCAATCCTTGTGTTCCGGCAACTAATGGAGGATGTAAAGATGTATCGAAGACAGATTGAGTGTTTTATCAGTGTGGTGATATTGATATTTTGGGTTTCTGTAACACTGGCGGAGACCGTGTCCGAGGAGGCGAGGCGTTACATGGCACGGGGGATTGCCGCTGTTGAAATGGCTAAATCACCCGGTGATTATGCTCTTGCAGCAATTGAGTTCGAGCAAGCGGCCAAATTGGCACCGGATTGGCCGGTGATTTTTTACAATCTGGGAGGCGTGCAGTCAAAAATAGGTGATTATACATCTGCCATAAAAAGTTTCCAGCGATACCTGGAACTGGCGCCGCAATCGCCCGATGCCGCGAAGGTGCAGGAGGAGATATTTAAGCTGGAATATCGGCGCGACCGGGAGAAACTGGCTACAAACCTTGCAGGTACCTGGACCAGTTCCAACAGAAAGACGTTCAAACTCCTGCTGGATGGGTCACGTCTGCAGCTGACACGAGATGACCAGAACGGTGACGACGATATCCTTACCATAAAATCAATGGGTACCCATATAGGTCCGATGACGGATGTGCCGCTTGTTTTTTCCGGTACACTGATTGGCGATAAAATCTCCGGTTATTATCTGCAACCGGCAGGAAAATATGCAGGCTACTGTAATGTGGCGGAACGAAAAGGCAAATTCGAGGGTGCTGTCGACATTGCTGCCGGACAGATACTCATTGTCTACAGCCGTATAACATTTGAGTATGAGATGGAATTCAAATCATTTTTCTCGGCAGAACTGGTTTGCCGTATGACAAAACGGCAGGAAACACCGGGTTACGTGTTGGAGCTGAAACGTAATCCACTTTAAAAATTTATTTATGCAATTGTTTAATCGCGAAGGGAGTGTTGAGCGACAAAGACCGGGCTTCCTAACCTCACGATATTTTAACCCGGACAACCAACGCTATTGGCAACGACATATCCGGGATTATCTTCTCTGTGTGTTCTTTCTATCGTCAATCATAGGTGTGTTTATGTATATTCAGGCAATTTAAAATTCTAATTATGTACTCATTTTTTATAACCTGTTATAATAGAATTACGAAGCGTTACACTACCCTGATTTGTGGTTGACTGGTCAGCCTTTAAGGAGGCATGTTCACAATGGTTATTTTGTTTCTTCTCTCATCAATACCCTTAAAACAAACAATTTATCTTCAATTTTGCCGAGAAAAAACTTGATAACGCATAATTTATTGATCAGGATATGAGGTTGACAACATGGATGAAAGTAATAAGACAAAAGAACAAATAATTAAAGAACTGACTGAGATGCGCACGAGGGTTGCCGAACTTGAAAAATCTCAAACCGAACAAATGCAATTTAAAGCGGCCTCAAAGGAGACCGAAGAAACACTCCTGGCCTTGATCAATGCTACGAGGGAAACCTTGTTGCTTATTGATGCTGAAGGCACAGTCCTTATAGCAAATGAGGTGGTTGCTCAGAGATTGGGTAAAAGTGTCCAGGAACTCACAGGCGCATGCATATATGATCATTTTCCCCCGGATGTAGCAAGACTGAGAAAAGAACAATTCAATAGAGTCTTCCTTACCGGCAGGCCGGTGCAATTTGAAGATATCAGGGGAGGAAAGTCCTTCGACACATATTGCTTCCCTGTCTTTGATAAGACAGGGAAGGCATCAAGAGCAGCCGTTTTTGCCTGCGAAATTACAGAGCGGAGGCTGGCTGATGAAAAGCTTATGGAATCTGAAGAGCGTTACCGGGTGGCGATTGAACAATCCAACGACGGCGTAGCCCTGTTAAGGGGGGACCGGCATATATACGTGAATAATAAATTTCTGGAAATTTTCGGTTTCGACAGTCCTGATGAGGTTATAGGGAAGACACATGACATCACTGTATACCCTGATGATCTTCCCATGGTTATGGAATATAACAGGAAGAGGCAGAGAGGTGAGCCCGCCCCGTCGAGCTATGAGTTCAGGGGCATTCGGAAGGATGGTATACCGATCTTTGTGGGCATCTCCAGCGCCGGGACTATATTCCGGGGTGAACCGGTCACACTTGCATATTTCAGGGACATTACCGAGAATAAGCAGGCCGAGGAGGCCCTGAAGTTAAGTGAGCAAAAATATCGTGAACTGGTGCAGAATGCCAACAGCATAATACTCAGAATGGATACTATGGGGGTAATCACCTTCTTTAATGAATTCTCTCAGCGGTTCTTTGGATATAATGAGGCGAAAATCATAGGAAAAAATGTGATTGGAACTATAGTGCCTGAATACGAGACAACGGGACGTAATTTAAAGTTGCTAATTGAGGATATCGGGCGGAACCCCGAGTTTCATATCAACAATGTAAATGAAAACGTGTGCCGCAATGGTGAGCGCGTCTGGATAGCGTGGACAAATAAGCCAATATATAATGAGGACAAAGAAGTGACAGAGATTCTTTGTATCGGCAACGATATTACCGAGCGTAAGCAGATGGAAAAAGCGTTACAGGAGAGCGAAGAACAGTTTAGAAAAATCTTTGAGAAGAGTTCCCTCGGTATGGTCATGGCCGGCATCAACCTCAATTTTATAAGGGCAAATGAGGCCTTCTGCAACATGCTCGGTTACACGGAGCAGGAACTGCTTTTACTCACCTTCAAGGATATCACACATCCTGAGCACATTGCCGAGGATGTAATCCATGTGAATGATCTGATCAGCGGAAAGATCCCGCTCTATCGAACGGAGAAGCGATATATACGAAAAGACAAAGGAATTGTATGGGGATCTTCAACGGTCAACATCTTGTGCGACAGCAATGACCGGTTTCTGTACTTCCTTACCACGGTGGAGGATATTACCCAACGGAAACGGTCGGAAGAAGAAAAAACGCGACTTGAATCACAGCTTCGACAGGCCCAGAAGACGGAGGCCATCGGTACCCTGGCAGGCGGCATCGCTCATGACTTTAATAATATCCTTACTGCACTGATGGGATATGCGACACTGATGCAGATGAAGATAGACAAGTCGAGCCCCTTAAAATCATATGTGGAGCAGATACTTTCTGCTTCCCGGAAGGCCGCCGATCTCACCCAGAGTCTTTTGGCGTTCAGCAGACAGCAGCCCGTTATACTTGTCCCCCTGGATATAAACAATACAATCAAAGCGACAAAGAAATTACTCAAAAGGCTCCTTACCGAGGATATTGAGCTGCAAACATCCCTTATGCAGGATGATACGATTGCAATGGCCGATAAGTCGCAGATAGACCAGATACTCTTTAACCTTGTCACCAATGCGAGAGATGCCCTGCCGAAAGGAGGGACAATTACTATAGAGACGAATATTGCCGCTATAGACAAAACGTTCATCAATGGCCACGAGTTTGTGAAGCCAGGAAGGTACGTGCTTATAAGCGTATCCGATACAGGAATAGGTATGGATGAGGCAACTATAGATAAGATCTTCGACCCCTTTTTCACCACAAAGGAGGTCGGGAAAGGAACCGGCCTCGGCCTTGCCACTGTCTATGGTATCGTGAAACAACACAACGGATACATCACTGTAGACAGCAAACCGAACAGTGGTACAATCTTTCATATCTATCTCCCGGCAGTGCGGATGAAGGTTGATGATAAACAAGATAAGACAACCCCCATCGCAACTGGGAAAGAAATAATCCTTATTGCCGAAGATAATAAAGAAGTAAGATATTTTATGCGGGAAGCACTCCAGCAGCATGGCTATATAATCATAGAAGCAGCAGACGGTGAAGATGCGGTAGATAAATTCAAACAACACCGGGACACAGACCTCATCGTCGTTGACTCCGTCATGCCGAAAAAGAACGGTATGGAGGTCTACAAGGAGATACACGGAATAAACCCTCATATCAAAGTGCTCTTTACAAGCGGATATACAAAGGACGTTGTCCTTGATAAAGGGATCGAGGACAAGGAGTTCGACTTTGTTGCCAAACCCCTGTTACTCGACAGGCTTCTTCAGAAGGTCCGAGAGATATTGGACAGGAAGTGAGTTTCCTGATCTGTTAGGCCCGTTTTTTTATGACGGGTATCCCTCGTTACCCGGGTACCATCCGGGTGCTGTCTATGAATCAGATTGGCATTGCAGGTTGACATCAGTACATCTGTGTATTACCTTCATAAGATCGGCTGTAGTTTTAACTGACGTCCACATCAAAAATAAGGAGGTTTTTATGGCGGAAAAATTAGAGATATACAAATGTGAAATGTGCGGTAATATTATTGAGGTTATTCATGCCGGTAAGGGCCAGCTTGTTTGCTGTAATAAGCCCATGGCGCTCATGAAGGAAAATACCGTTGATGCCTCTCGCGAGAAACATGTTCCGGTTATTGAAAAGATGCAGGATGGTATTATGGTAAAAGTGGGAAGCGTGGCCCACCCTATGGAGGATAAACACTATATAGAATGGGTTGAGGTTGTTATAGACGGGAAAGCTTACCGTCAGTTTCTGTCTCCAGGAGGGGCGCCCGAAGCTTTTTTTCCTGTGAAGGGAGAAGGGGTAACAGCACGGGAATATTGCAATATGCACGGACTCTGGAAGGCATAGGATTTAAGGGAGGACAACCAATGAAAAGTTTAAAAGGAACGGAAACAGAGAAAAACCTTCTCAAGGCCTTTTCCGGTGAATCGCAGGCGAGAAACAGATACACCTATTTTGCTTCCCAGGCAAAGAAAGAAGGATATGAACAGATATCCTGGTTTTTTACGGATACTGCTGACAATGAAAAGGAACATGCAAAGAGATTCTTTAGTTTCCTGCAAGGCGGGGATGTGGAGATTACTGCAACATTTCCTGCGGGCGTCATAGCCGATACAAAATAGAATCTGAAAGAGGCTGCTGCAGGAGAAAATCTTGAATATACAACATTATATCCTGAGTTTGCCGATGTTGCCGAAAAGGAAGGATTCAGCGAAATAGCGGCTGTAATCAGGGCTATAACAACTGTCGAGCAGGGTCATGAAAAAAGATACCTTGCCTTCCTTAAAAACATTGAAAATGACCGGGTATTTAAGAAAGATAAGGTTGTTAAATGGAGATGCAGAAATTGCGGATATATTCATGAAGGGATGGAAGCCCCGAAAGAATGCCCTGCCTGTGCTCATCCGATGGCGTACTATGAAGCGATGGCTGAGAACTATTAGATGAAATAAGGAATAGATAAATTCAGGAGTCAGAATGATTTGTTTGGGGTTTTATCCTGTATTCTGGCTCCCGAATCACACTGACTTCTTCAAATATCCGCTCCTTGGTATTTTTCTTGACATGCCTCAATTTCATCTGTTAGTTTTGACATGATTGTGCAAAAGTGCAAATAATGAAATATACAGAAGATATTTTTCTGTATATGATGCTGTTTTTGCACCGAAGGTGCATAATCTACATAAAAAATAATAATGATACAGGTTAAGGAATATGAAGATAGCCGGCATTCAGTTTGCATGTTCTGAGGATAAGGAAGGTAATGTTGAGAAAGCTTTAAAAATCATGGATGTGGCCCTCAAAGAAGGGGCACGAATTATATGTTTTCAGGAAATGTTCAACCAGTATTGGTTTCCAAAGGGCAGGAATGAAAATGCATTTCTGTTAGCCGATGACAAAAGAAATAAGATTGTCAGTATTTTCAAGAAGAAAGCAAAAGCAGCAGATGCGGTAATTTTGCTGCCGATGTTTGAAAGATATAAATCACGTTTCTTCAATAGTTGTGTGGTTATTGATGCTGACGGTAAGATCCCCGGGGTGTATAGAAAAATCCATATACCTGATATACCGCTATGGGAAGAGAAGTATTATTTTTCCACAGGAGATAAGGGACTACCCGTCTTTGACACAAAGCATGGAAGGCTTGGGATTCAGATATCATGGGACAACCTGTATCCGGAGAGTACACGTATCCTTGCGCTGAAAGGCGCTGCAGTAGTTTTTTCGCCCACAGCGTGTGCATTCAAAACCCAGCATATATGGCAGACGGTTATTGCAGGAAATGCTATAACAAATGGCCTGTATATCATGAGGGTGAACAGGGTGGGAAGTGAGGACGCCCTTGATTTTTACGGGATGAGCTTTTGTGTGAATCCGGAAGGGGAGTTGATAGGAGGGCCGACAGGGGCAGTTGACAGCATCTTGCTGGCAGATATCGACTTTGAATATCTGAAACATATCAGGAGGGAATGGCCATTGATGAAAGAAAGAAAGCCGAAAATTTATAAGGAAATTATAAAGGGGGCATGATGGCCAATGAACCTTCGTTTTGTGTAGTTTGTGCATGGAGAGAGAATTGCCAGAAAAAGTTTTTGAAAGGTAAGGATACAACATTGAGATGTACTGATTTTACAAAGGATCTATCTATTAAAAATACGGAGACACCGGATGATAAGAAAACGGGTAGTGGAGATAATACATGAGGCGTGTGACGGCTGTAAAGCTGAAGGTATTTTGTCTCACGATGTTAATATAGAGCCCATTATAGAAATACCCAGAGAAGAAGAATTCGGCGATTATTCCACAAATATTGCCTTTTTATTAGCCCCTAAAATAAGAAAAAGCCCTCAGGATATTGCAAAAATTCTCATCAGGCACATGAGCTTTGATAATGTATGCAGGAAGGTCGAGCTTGCAGGAAAAGGATTTATAAATTTTTATGTAAAAGACGAATTATGGCAACAGGCATTATCGGAAATACACAACAACGGACTGGAAGCTTTTATGCCCGACCTGGGGAAAGGCAAAAAGGTCCTTATGGAGTTTGTGAGTTCAAACCCGACAGGACCGCTTCATATAGGGCATGGCAGGGGGGCCGTTGTAGGGGATGTACTTGCTAACATATTGAAAAAGACCGGCTACAATGTTGTAAAAGAATATTATGTGAACGATGCGGGCAAACAGATAGAGACACTCGGTGAATCGACCTATACACGGTGGATGGAGCTGAAGGGTGAGGACGTTGTCTTTGACGATCATTTTTATAAGGGAGCATATGTTAAGGATATAGCAGCCCTTGCAATCAGACAGGGACTGTTTGTTCCCGCGGATAGAAAAGAGGCGATAAAATATTTTGCAAAACTTGCCGGCGATACAGTCCTTGAGGGAATTAAAGGTGACCTTCAGAGTTTCGGCGTTTCCTTTGACAACTACTTCAGTGAGACAACTCTGCACAAGAACGGTATTGTCGAAGCAACCCTGGAATTGCTCAAAACAAAGGGCTATGCATACGAGCAGGATGGGGCGCTCTGGTTCAGAACGAGCCTTTTTGAGAAGGATGAGGACAGGGTACTTATAAAATCTGACGGTGAGAAAACATACTTTGCTTCAGATATTGCCTATCATAGCGACAAGTTTAACCGGTCCTTCGACATCCTCATTGATATATGGGGCTCCGATCACCATGGATATATCCCGAGAATGAAGGCAGGGATAGAGGCCACAGGAGGCCGCAAGGAAAATCTTAAGGTTCTCCTTATCCAGTTTGTTACACTCCTTGAAGATGGAAAACCGGTAGGCATGTCGACAAGGTCAGGACAGTTTACCACCCTCAGAGAGGTTCTTGATGAGGTGGGTAAGGATGTTGCCCGCTTCTTCTTTTTAATGCGGAAGAGTGATGCCCACCTTGAATTTGATCTTGATCTTGCGAAGAAAACATCAAGTGAAAATCCTGTATATTATGTTCAATATGCCTATGCAAGGATTGCAAGTATTTTCAGAAATGCTAAAGAAGATGGAGTAGGAATTGATTTTCTGAATATAAAAACCGGGCGGCAGATAGCAAATGATGACAAGGCGCAAAAAGAAGACGCTGTCAGGGTTGATCTTTTAACGGTTAAAGAGGAGATCGATTTGATTAAAGCGATACTCCATCTCTATGATATTCTGGAGGGGAGTTCGCGCAGCCTTGAACCGCACAGGATTACGTTTTATCTTATAGATCTTGTGAGTAAGTTCCACAGTTATTACAACAAGACGAGAATTTTAAAGAACGAAAAAGACCTGACTGTTGCAAGGTTGCTGCTTCTTTACATTCTTCAGCAGGTGATTAAGTATGGACTGGATATACTTGGCGTATCAGCGCCGGAAAAGATGTAAGAATCTGTAAAAAGTAAAAGGTGAAAAGTGAAAAATACAAAAGGTATAAACATGGAAAAATCAAAAGGAAAAACAAAGAGTAAAACCAGAGAATATGTTGAATCGTTAATTATTGCAGCAATTATAGCATTTTTCGTAAGGAGCTTTTTTCTTCA
>Ga0351955_1038_pt1 | contig 12326 bp, 8 predicted proteins | sample BONcelT113001D15_FD_205812 | JGI IMG/M metagenome (GOLD analysis project Ga0351955, IMG submission 205812) | Enriched cells from coal bed in the Powder River Basin, Montana, United States - BONCAT cells T11 rep3 HSBNCT.T11.300.1.D15 ...
AGTTCTTTTGCATGAGGTATTGACGTATCTAAACCCGCAGCCGGGCAAAGTAATAATTGATTGCACGTTAGGCGGCGGAGGGCATAGCAAAGCTATTCTAAAGAGAATTCTGCCGGGTGGCAGATTGATTGCACTCGATCAGGATACGGATGCAATTGCTGCAGCTCAGGAGGTTCTAAGACCACTTGGTGAAAATAACTTTTCAATATTCCACAACAATTTTCTTAATCTAAAAAGCATATTACAAGAAATTGGTATAGACAAGGTTGACGGAGTGTTATATGACCTAGGGGTTTCTTCATACCAGCTTGATGAAGCTGAGCGGGGATTCAGCTACCAGCACGACGCACCGCTGGATATGCGCATGGACCGGACGGTGTCCCTGACAGCGGCGGATCTCGTAAATCAATCTAGTGCAGCGGAATTAAAACACATTATCTTTGATTATGGTGAAGAACGCTGGGCTAAAAGAATTGCAGAGTTTATTGTCAATGAAAGAGAACAACGACCGGTAAAGACGACAGGTCAGCTCGTAGATATTATCAAGAAAGCGGTGCCCAAAGGTGCTAGGGCAGAAGGACCGCATCCGGCCAAAAGAACGTTTCAGGCCCTGCGCATAGCTGTAAATAATGAACTGGGCATACTGGCTCAATCAATTGAAGACGGACTTGAGGTGTTAAATACCGGAGGAATATTAGCAGTTATAACGTTTCATTCTCTGGAAGACAGAATCATCAAGAAGACATTTAAAAAGATGGCCGAGGGGTGCATTTGTCCGAAAGACCTGCCGCTTTGTGTCTGCAATCATCGTCCTGCAGCGAAAATTCTGACAGGCAAACCCATATCACCGGGTGAAGAGGAATTATTGGATAACCCGCGTTCGCGCAGTGCAAAATTAAGGGTGGCACAAAAAATTGCCGGGTTCTAAAGAAAGTAAGGGGTGAATATTCTTGGTAGTAGCGATAAAACGAGCTGTTGGTTCCGAGTATCAATATACTGGAGCAACTTATCTCCCGAAAGAAAAACTCAGCAAACAAACACGAGCAAAAAAACAAATCTCCCCTTCTTACAAGGTTGCTCTCGGCGTATTTTTTATAGCAATAGTGTTTTGCGGCGGGTTGTCTTACCTGACTATCAAAGCAGCTACAGCAAAAATTAATTATGATGTCAGCAATCTGAAAAGGTCAAACCAGGAGATTGTTATAGGAAATGAAAAGCTCAAGCTCGAGATTGAGAAATTAAAATCGCTGGACAGGATTGAGACGTTAGCTTCAACAAATTTAGGAATGATCAGAAGTGCGAACATTGAATATCTGGTCATGTCGGGTCGGGAAAATCCAGCAGCTAAAACAGCAAGTCCAGGCACGACTGTAGCAGCAGTGGCAGCAACAGATAAAAATACTGCTCTTTTGCATACGGAAGCGCAAATCTCATCCGGGGAGAAATTTTTGCAGAAGATTGAAATGTTGATTTTTAACAAGGGTTAGGATAAGGCAGCTGATGGAGTGAGGCATTTGTCCGTTTCTGTTAAGAAAAGGAAAAGAATAGGTATCGTATTTTTGCTGGCAGGCGTAATAATGCTAGCAATAATGGCGCGACTGGTCTGGGTGCAGTTTATTATCGGTGAGGAACTGCGGCAAAAAGCCTTTTCGGCACGTTTCCGCAATGTCGAGGTTAAAGCGAAAAGAGGAATCATTTACGATGCTAAGGGTAAGCCCTTAGCTATTAGCGTTAGTACTGAGTCTTTTTACGCTATACCGGCACAAGTCCGTAAATCGCAGAACGCAGAGGAAATTGCGGGACAAATATCGCAAGTTTTAGGCGCTGACCAGGCTAAGGTTTTAGAACTGATTACAAAACAACAGGCTTTTACGTGGATACAGCGTCATGTACCGGATGAAAAGGCCAAAACGCTCAAAGCCTTAAACCTGCCAGGGATCAACTACGTCGAAGAGCCGGAACGTTTTTATCCCAAAGGGGTTTTAATGGCTAATATATTAGGTTTTTCCGGAATTGACAATCAAGGGTTAAACGGTATAGAAACAACGTATGATAAGACACTAAGCGGTATCCCCGGGACCATCATGGTGGAATATGATGCCAAGGGTCAGGAAATACCGGGAGCCTTGTATAAGTATATACCACCGCAGGATGGAAACAGCATTTTTCTAACAATTGATGAGACCATCCAATACATCGCTGAGCGTGAGCTCGACGAGGTTATGAAGATAAATAAGCCTAAACAGGCTGGCATAATTGTCATGGAGCCGAAGACCGGTCGGATTTTGGCGTTAGCCTCGCGGCCTACGTTCAATCCTAATGAATATCAAAAATATGATCAGTCTGTGTGGCGCAATTTCCTGATTTCCGATGCATATGAGCCAGGTTCAACGTTTAAAACGGTTGTAGCGGCTGGCGCGCTTGAAGAGGGTGTAGTCAAAACCAGCGACACGTTTTATGACCCGGGCTATATAAAAGTAGGCAAAGAAACGATTAAATGCTGGCGACACGGCAGACCACACGGCCACCAGACGTTTGTTGAGGGTGTGCAAAACTCCTGCAATCCGGTTTTTGTAACAATCGGGCTGCGTGAGGGCAAGGATGTGTTTTACAGGTATTTATACGGTTTCGGCTTTGGCACAAAAACCGGAATAGAGTTGCCCGGCGAGGCTTTAGGAATACTTGTCGACAAGAACAGGGCCAAGGATATCGATCTGGCCACGATGTCAATTGGGCAGGCTAACGCGGTAACACCGATACAATTATTGACCGCTTTTGCAGCTATCTGCAATGACGGTTATCTTATGAAACCCCAGATTGTCAAGGAGATACGCGATAAAGACGGGAATCTCGTGCAAACTATTGAGCCGGAAAGGGTTCGTCAGGTTGTCTCGAAAGAGACGTCAGAGACGCTCTTAGAGATTTTGGAAAGTGTAGTCAGCGACGGAACAGGACGGAATGCCTATATCGAAGGCTACCGGGCAGGCGGAAAAACCGGCACGGCCCAGAAAATAATCCCCGGTGGGGGCTATTCAAGCAACGAGTTTGTAGCTTCGTTTATGGGGGTTGCGCCTGCAAATGATCCGCAGGTTGTAGCGTTGGTTATTGTTGATACACCGCAGGGCATATATTTTGGAGGGCAGGTTGCAGCTCCGGTATTTAAAAATGTTATCCGTGACACACTCAGGTATTTGCAGGTGCCGGCTCAGGTCACACCAGAACAAATAAGCGGCAATACCAAGGAATCGATTGTTGTTCCCAACTTGACGGAAATGAGTGTGCCAAATGCTGTAACCCAACTGCAAAAAATGAAATTATCCGTTGACGTAATCGGTGATGGCACGAAGGTCAAAGCCCAACTGCCTCTGGCTGGAAATCGACTCTCGCCAGGTAAAAAGGTGATTCTTTACACAAGCATCCCGGCTGCCGGCAGTAATCCTGAAACGGTAGTGGTTCCGGACTTAACCGGAAAAACTGTAGCTGAGGTAAATGAGCTAACGAGATTGTTGAATCTGAATTTTGAACTGCAGGGCAGTGGCGAGGTTGTAAGCCAGGAACCGGTTCCGGGTATCCAGTTGCCTGTTGGCAGTAAGATAACAGTATTTCTTGAGCCGCAAGCGAAGACAGCAATGGAACAATACGGTCCGTAGATTAGGCTGATACCTGGCAGGCAATAATAGAAGGAAAGTCATAGGAATGGGGTGTTATGATGGAGTGGGGAGAAATATTAAGCAGTACAGAGGTAATCGCCGCTAAAGGATTTCCCAAAAACGAGATCAGACATGTAACCAATAATTCAGGCCAGGTTAAAGAAGGCAGCCTTTTTGTTGCTATCGCTGGGTTGAAGGTTGATGGTCATAATTTCATAAATGAAGCAGTAGCAAAAAATGCAGCTGCGATTGTAATCGAGGACAGCCGGTTTGCATCAGATGAATACCCCTGGGTTCGTGTTCAAAACACCAGAAAAGCGCTGGCTGACTTGAGCAATGCCGTATACGGATTTCCAAGCGCACGATTGAATGTTATCGGAGTCACCGGTACTAACGGTAAGACGACGACAACGAATTTAATTGCCACAGTTTTGGAGGATGCCGGGCACAAAACAGGACTGATAGGAACTATACATAACCGTATCGGTACTGAAATCATCCCGGTTAGTCATACTACTCCCGAAGCGCATGAGCTTTGTGAGCTTTTTCTCACTTTTGTGGATAAGGGCGCCAGCTATGCCGTTATGGAGGTTAGCTCACATGCCCTTGTACTGCAAAGGGTTAGAGGGACAGAATTCGATGTGGCAGTTTTTACTAACCTGACTCAGGACCATTTGGATTTTCATGAAAATATGGAAAAATACCTTGAAGCTAAAGGACGGCTTTTCAGTGAGCTGGGTACAAAAAACAAAAAACAGAGAAGAAAGTTTGCCATTATTAATAACGATGACCAATATGCTGGTGCGCTGACAGATATGGCATCCGTACCTGTGATTACTTACGGGATAAAAAATGATGCTGATGTTAAGGCTGAAAGTATCGAGTTTAAACCGCAAGGAGTATTTTTTGTGCTAAGGTATACGAATAAGGTTCTGCCGATACAACTTAAAATGACTGGGTTATTCAATGTCTACAACGCACTCGCAGCTATCGCGGTAGGGTTAATCGAAGGTATTCCTGCCGAAGATTTAATAGCCTCTTTGGAACGGGTCAACGGTATCCCGGGGCGTTTTGAAAAGGTTGAGCAGGGGCAGGAGTTTACAGTAATTGTTGATTATTCACATACTCCAGATAGTCTTGAGAACTGTTTGAGGACGGCCAGACAACTGACAGATGGCAGGATTATTACGGTTTTTGGCTGCGGCGGCGATCGCGACAGAAAAAAGCGGCCGATTATGGGAGAAAAGGCCGGAAGGCTCTCAGATTTTTGCGTTGTTACCTCGGATAATCCACGTTCTGAGAATCCTCAGGCTATTATTGACGAAATTATTCCCGGTTTGAAAAAAACGACGAAGCCGGATAGCTTTATAGAAATAGTTGACCGGAGAGAAGCGATTTATCGTGCCATAAGTGAGGCCAGGCCGCAAGATGTTGTGATTATAGCCGGCAAGGGACATGAAACCTATCAGATTATAGGCACGGAGATAATCCCGTTTGATGACAGACAGGTTGCGAGTGAGGCGTTAAGAAATAGGAGATAACCATATAAAGGATACAAGAGGGGGAAACAGGGTGTGTTTGGGCTGACATTGACAAATATTGCTGAGATTGTACAGGGTAAGCTCACCGGAGGGTCAGGGAATATAGAACCTGTAGGCGCTGCTATCGATACTCGCTGTATCGGAGAAAAGGAGCTTTTTTTTGCATTAAAAGGAGAAAAAGCTGATGGACATGACTTTCTAACCGAAGCGAGGGATAGGGGTGCCATGGCAGCAATTGTCAGTCACCGTCCAAGCGAATATACTGATATAGGGTTCCCTTTGATTATAGTTGAAAATGTAACAAAAGCTATGCAGCAAATAGCTTTAGCGATGCGCAGGCGTTTTGGCGGGCCTGTCATAGCAATTACCGGGAGTACAGGCAAAACTACGACAAAAGATATGTTATGGTCGGTTCTGCGCGAAAGAGGGCCTGTCCTTAAAAATAAGGGAAACTACAACAATGAGCTGGGGTTGCCGCTGACTCTTTTAGCGCTGCAAAAGGAGCATTGGGCTATTGTGCTCGAAATGGGCATGCGTGGGATGGGCGAGATTGATTTCCTGGCTCGTCATAGTGAACCTGGGTATGGTGTTATCACAAGTATCGGTCACACTCATCAGGAGTTGCTCGGTACTGTTGAAAAAATAGCGCAGGCTAAAGCAGAATTGATTTCCCATATCCCCTATAATGGTGGGCTCGTTCTTAATATCAGTGATAAGGATAGGCTTAAACCCTGGCTGTCAAATATTAGGAGCGAGGTGTGCTGGGTTGGATTACAACGTCCTGCACAACTATGGGCAGAGGAGATCTCAGAAACCGGTGAATCTCTCACAGATCCTGTCTTAGAGTTTATGATATGCACAATAAAAGGGAAAGAGGCAGTTATAAAAATGCCTGTTTTAGGCAGGCACAATGTCATAAATGCCTTGTTGGCGGCAGGAATTGCGCGTCAGCTGGGATTAAAATGGGAAGAGATTGAAGCCGGCCTCGAAAAAGTCAGTTTGTCTGCAAGAAGACTGGAACTGAAGGAGGTCAGAGAACGCGACATCATGATTATTGATGATGCGTATAACGCTAATCCAGAATCTGTAGCTGCAGCCCTTGATACTCTCGTCACTTTGAAATCCGGGCAAGATAGAAAACGGGCTGTGGCCGTTCTTGGAAACATGTATGAGCTGGGCAGTTATGAAGAGGAAGGGCATCGGCTCGTCGGAGAAAAAGCACAGAAAGCAGGGGTATCTTTTTTAATTACGGTAGGGCAGCTTGCTTGCGATATTGCCGTAGGCGCACTATCAGCCGGTATGGATGCCACGCAAATCCGGACCTGTCAGAATAACTCGGAAGCCATTGCCTGCTTGAAGGAGATGCTAAAGGCTGGAGACTTAGTCTTGATAAAAGGTTCACGCGGCGTTAAAATGGAGGAGATTGTCTTTGGCTTGCTGACCTGGTAGACATACGAGGGGGTTATTCTTTTGCAGCTTTATTATATTGCACTAATAATATCAACAGTAATCTGCCTGTGCAGCGGTCCAGTCTTGATACCACTCTTGCGAAGGCTGAAATTCAGGCAGTTTGTACGTTCTGATGGCCCGACGACACATCTGGATAAAAGCGGTACTCCCACTATGGGAGGAGTGATGTTCTTTCTTAGTCTCGGCATCGGTACGGTACTCGCTACACCGCTTGAAAGCGGTGTGATATATGCTCTGCTCGTAACCTTTGGATTTGGGCTGATCGGTTTTTTTGATGATTTTATCAAGGTGGTCATGAAAAGACCGCTTGGGCTGCGGGCTCGGGAAAAAATAGCTGCCCAGATTATGCTCTCGGCACTGTTTGCTTATGTCGCTGTAGCGTATGGCGGTACCGGAACTGAGGTTGTCCTGCCCGGGACATCCTGGAGCTGGCAGCTTGGCTGGCTGTACATACCCTTTGTTGCGTTTTTGATGGTCGGCGCCGGCAATGCTGTGAACCTGACAGACGGGCTGGACGGGCTGGCGGCGGGTGTTACAGTATTTGCTGCTTTGGCGTATCTTATCATTACTAGAGCTCTGGGATTACCGCACTTATCTGCCTTTAGTGCAGCTTTACTAGGTACATGTCTTGGTTTTTTATTTTTTAATATCTATCCAGCCCGCCTTTTTATGGGAGATACCGGTTCTCTTGCACTCGGTGCGGCTGTTGGCGCTTTAGCGGTGTTGACGAAAACAGAACTTTTACTGCCTGTTCTCGGTGGTGTTTATGTTCTAGAGACCGTATCTGTAATTATTCAAGTTATATATTTTAGGTTTACCGGAGGAAAAAGGTTCTTTCGCATGAGCCCGCTGCATCATCATTTTGAGTTATCAGGCAGGTCGGAGCAGTGGGTTGTAGTTTTATTCTGGTCATTAGCAGCGTTGTTTGCGAGCTTGGCGGTAATTATTATAATCTAAAGGAGACAGGAAAGATGGACCTTGCCAATAAAACAGTATTGATATTCGGGGCTGCTAAAAGTGGGATTGCCTCTGCCCGCTTCTTAGCAAAAAAGGGAGCAATAGTATACTTAAACGACCAAAAAAGACGTGAGGAATTCGCGATAGAAGAGATAAACACGTTAGAGAATAACGGGGTGACATTGATTTTTGGTAAACATGCCGAAATTGCGCAAATCAAGCCGGAACTGATTATCACAAGCCCCGGAGTGCCATTGACGATAGCGCCTTTATTGGCTGCCAGGGAAAAGGGGATACCAATATTGAGCGAAATGGAGTTGGCTTCCCGGTTCACAGATGCACCGATGGTTGTAATTACCGGAACTAATGGCAAAACGACAACAACAGCCTTGATTGGCCAGATTTTCACTGATGCCGGCCGGAAGGTGTTTGTCGGTGGTAATATCGGGGTACCTTTCATCAGTGAAGCTGCAGAATTAACAAAGCAGGACATAGCGGTTTTGGAAGCCTCGAGCTTTCAATTGGAGACGACATATGAATTCAAACCAAAGGCCGCGCTGATACTAAACATTACGCCTGATCATATCGACAGGCATGGTTCCCTAGAAGGATATATAGAAGCCAAAGCGAAAATATTTGAAAACCAGGACGAGTCTGACTGGCTCATCTTAAATTATGATGACGAAGAAACAAGGAAGCTTGCCAAGAGGACAAAGGCACGGGTTATATTCTTTAGCAGACGGCATATTTTAGAAGAGGGTTTCTTTGTCAAGAATGGAATTTTGACAGCAAGAATGCAGGGGGTCTCGATTCCGCTTGTTGCAGCCGAGGATATTTACATTAAAGGTGGTCATAACCTCGAGAATGCCATGGCGGCCGCAGCGGCTGGCTGGGTTATGGGTGTTGACCCCGAGGTTTTAAACAGAAGTCTGCGCACCTTCAAGGGGGTTGAGCACAGGCTTGAGCATGTGTTGAACCATGAAGGTGTCGACTATATCAATGATTCAAAAGGGACTAATCCCGATGCTTCAATCAAAGCGCTGGAGGCATACGAAAACCCAATCGTTCTGATTGCCGGAGGCAAGAGCAAGGGCAGCGATTTTTATCCGTTTGCGCTGAAAATAAAGGAAAAGGCAAAAGCCGTTGTTCTCGTCGGGCAGGGAGCAGGAGAAATCAAAGAGGCTGTTGTCAAAGCCGGGTATTTTGAGTATTATCATGTAAATACCTTCGAGGAGGCGGTAGCAAAAGCCGCATCGCTTGCTGTTGCCGGTGATATAGTCCTTTTGTCTCCGGCCTGCGCGAGTTTCGATTTGTTCAAAAACTATGAGCACCGCGGAGAGGTCTTCAAAGAGCTCGTTAGGAAGTTAGCCGTACAATAGAAATATTTGGTTATGGGGGATTACTATGAGCCTGAAAAAAGGGACACCTGATCTCTTGATTTTCTTTGCTGTTTTGCTACTGTTGTCAATAGGAATTATTATGGTATTCAGTGCCAGTTACTATGATACCTTGGCTAAAGATCCGTATTACTATTTGCGCAAGCAGCTAACTTGGGGAGTAATAGGCTTGTCCGCGATGTTTCTGATGATGAAGATAGATTACTTCAGGTTTAAGCCGTACATCAACACAGCATTTATCCTGACTTTCGCGCTCCTTTTCGCGGTTATTATTCCCGGTGTCGGCTTTGAAGTCAAGGGCTCGACGCGCTGGATCAACCTCGGCTTTACTAATGTCCAGCCATCGGAGGTGATGAAGCTTTGTCTTGTACTTTTTCTGGCCAAGAGTTTAAGCAAGACCGGGAAACGTCTGGATCGTTTTTTCGCTGATCTCGGGCCGTATCTTTTAATTATTGCGGGAATAGGTGTTTTGATTATGCTGGAGCCGGATTTGGGGACGACAATGGCGATTGCAATTACGGCAGTAGTTCTTTTGTTTGCAGCCGGGATGAGATGGGGGCATGTTATTCTGCTAGGTTTTGCCGGCATTGCTGCGGTTGCTGGGCTGATAGTACAGGAACCTTACCGTTTAAATAGGATTATTGGTTACCTTGACCCTTGGGCGCATGCCTCAAAAGAAGGTTATCAAACAATAAATTCATTATATGCTCTCGGTTCAGGCGGATTATTCGGCATGGGTCTCGGAAACAGCAGGCAGAAACTTGATTTTCTTCCGGAACAGCATACGGATTTTATCTTTGCCATATTAGGCGAAGAACTCGGTTTTGTTGGAGCATTGCTCGTAATTATGCTTTTTTTCCTGCTAGCGTGGCGTGGATACAGGACGGCGCTGCGGAGTCCGGATTTGTTTGGCAGCTTTCTCGCGGTTGGAATTACTACAACGATAGTGTTCCAGGCCTTTATCAATATGGGTGTGGTTACCGGGCTGCTGCCTGTCACCGGGATTAGCTTGCCTTTCATCAGTTACGGCGGTTCATCGCTTCTGTTTTCGATGATTGGGGTTGGAATGCTCCTCAATATATCAAAGTACTGCGGCAGTACGTAAAATCAGGGTAAATGCTACCCTGATTTTTTGATTCTGTATTGCCAAAATATGGTGCATGAGATATTATGATTGTCGAAAGAAAGACGTAGGGGTGAAAAGATGCGTGTTATCTTAACGGGTGGCGGAACCGGCGGACACATCTATCCCGCTTTAGCTATTGGACAGGCACTATCTAAGAATTATCGTCAGGTGGAGTTTCTCTATGTCGGGAGCGAAACCGGGTTGGAAAAGAGAATCGTTGCGGCTGCCGGATTCCCGTTCGTTGCTATTGACGTGTTGGGTTGGCAGCGCCGAGTTTCTTTGCAGACTCTAAAGGTTTGTTATAAGACCGCCAGAGCATTGTTCGAGGCACACGCTATTGTCCATGATTTCCAACCGGATTTGGTTATCGGGACAGGAGGCTACGTAAGTCTTCCGGTTGTTTGGGCGGCAGCACGGCAGCAGAAAGCTACCTTCATCCACGAGCAAAATGCCTTTCCGGGCTTAGCCAATAAATTTTTATCACGACGCGTCAGCGGAGTGCTGCTTACTTACCCGGAGGCTGCCAAGTATTTTGCACCCGGTGTGCAAAAAAAACTGCACATTACAGGGCTGCCGATTCGACCGGCTATTATGAGAATAAACAGGGATGAAGGTTTGAAACATTTCGGTTTTACTATAGATAAGCCGGTACTCTTAGTCGTGGGAGGATCACGCGGCGCTGGGAGCATAAACCGTGCGATGCTTGATGTTTACAAGGACGTGAAACTGTCATCATATCTTCAGATAATCCATCTTGTCGGAGCAGTAGGCTATGAGGCTTATGTTCGGGAGTTAAGAAGTACAGGTATATATATGGGTAATTGTGGAAATATTAACGTCATGCCATATTTGCAGGAGATGGAATATGCAGTCGCTTGTGCCGATTTGTGTGTTGCTCGTGCCGGGGCTGCTTTCCTGTCGGAGATGACGGCCAAAGGCGTACCCGGGATACTGATACCCTATCCTTTGGCTGCTGAAAACCACCAGGAATATAATGCCAGAACCCTTGTGGATGCCGGTGCAGCGGAGATGATCCTGGACCGCGACCTTAACGGGAAAAAGCTGCTTGAGAGTATTCGAAACATCCTCTATAATGATAAACGCAGGTTACAGATGCAAGAAAATAGTTTGAAAGCCGGGAAACCCGAAGCACTTGAAAAAATAATACGTGTTATTACGAGCGAACCAACCTCCGTAACACCTTATCAAAAATTGCATATATAGTAAATTACGAAGTGATGGAGTCTTTTTGCTATATTTGAGGTTTATTAAATGACATAGTGAGCTTGACAGGGAAGGGGATATTAGTAAATGTCAGAAAAACAAAAAATACATTTTGTCGGTATCGGCGGCGCCGGAATGAGTGGGATTGCCAAAGTTTTACTTGAATTGGGGTACCCTGTTTCCGGGTCTGATTTGCATTTATCGGAGACGACAAAAAGACTCGAAAAGATGGGCGCAAGGATATTCCTTGGTCACCATGATGAGAATCTTGATCATCAGGTAGGTACGGTTGTTGTCTCTTCAGCAATACCAAAACACAACAATGAAGTGGTGAAAGCGCAGGTATTGGATATTCCGGTAATTCAAAGGGCCCAGATGTTAGCTATGCTCATGAACAGGCAAAAGGGCATAGCTGTTGCAGGCGCACATGGCAAGACGACGACATCATCAATGATTTCACTTGTTTTTGAAAAGAATGAAATGGATCCGACTGTTGTAGTAGGCGGCGAATTAAATGACATCGGCGGCAATGCCAAGCTCGGGCAGGGCGAGTATCTTGTCGCTGAGGCCGATGAATCTGATGGGTCCTTTTTAAAGCTGCACTCACATATTACGGTCGTGACAAATATAGAGGATGACCATCTCGATTACTACGGGACAAAAGAGAACATTATCAAGGCTTTTTGCGAATTTATCCTTGCAACAGACTCAGAAGGGTTCACAGTAATGTGTCTTGATGACCCTGTTATCCAAGGAATACTCCCGCTTATTAAAGCCGAAAAAAAGGTAATCACATACGGGTTTACGTCTAACGCGGATTTTTGCGCTCTCAATGTCAGGTTAAACGGGCTCTATACCAAAGCTGACGTGTATAACAGGGGTAAGCTGCTTGGTGAGCTAAGGCTATCCATACCCGGAAAACACAATGTTTTGAATGCATTAGCCACCGTAGCTGTCAGTA
>Ga0351955_1039_pt1 | contig 12321 bp, 6 predicted proteins | sample BONcelT113001D15_FD_205812 | JGI IMG/M metagenome (GOLD analysis project Ga0351955, IMG submission 205812) | Enriched cells from coal bed in the Powder River Basin, Montana, United States - BONCAT cells T11 rep3 HSBNCT.T11.300.1.D15 ...
GGTATAACCGTTTCATGACCCGGGTCAATGATACGCTCTATGTATGGGTGCTTCGGCCGACGGCCCTGGTTTACGGCACGGTGGTCAAGGAACCGGCGCGCCTGGCGGTCAACCGGTTTTTCAGCAATCTGGAATTTCCGGCCCGGCTGGTCAACAACCTGCTTCAGTTTAAATTCCGGCAGGCGGGAACCGAAACCGTCCGGTTCGGCTTCAATACCACCTTCGGGCTTCTGGGGTTTTTCGATCCGGCCAGAACCCGGCTGGGGCTTGAGCCGAGTCCCGAAGATTTCGGTCAGACCCTGGGCCACTGGGGAGTGGGGCCCGGGTTCCATATCGTGCTTCCCCTGCTGGGGCCGTCGAATGTGAGGGATGTCTGCGGCCGCATACCGGATGTTTTTTTGAGCCCGCAATATTATATTGAAGATGATCGAACGTCGCTGATCATCTCCGGGATCGAAAGGGCCAACGCCATCTCTCTGATGACCGACAGGATTGACGCGTTCCGCAGGGACGCGCTGGATTTGTATATTTTTTACAGGGATGCTTACGAGATGAACCGAAAAAAAATGATCGAGGAATAAAACCATGAGAAAAGCGGTTTTTTGTATAACACTGGCACTGATACTGCTGACGGTGGCTCTTCCGGTTGCCGCGGAACAGAAGGCGGAGGTGGAGGCCCTTTTGAAATCGCAAGTCGATGCGGTTCTCCAGATTCTGAGACAGCGGGAGACGCCGGATGTGGAGAAACAGGAAAAAATCATGGGGATCATCGGGCCGACATTTGATTTTGAACTCATGTCACGGCTCACTCTGGGCCGGGCCAACTGGATGAAACTCACCGCCGATGAGCAGAAGACATTCATTGATCTTTTCGTAGCCCGTCTGAAAAAAACCTACCTGGAGAAAACCGCTCTCTATTCGGATGAGGCAGTGATTTACAGGCCTGCGGTGGTGATCGGCGATAAGATTCATGCGTCGGTGGGCATCGTTACCGAAGGCAAGACCGTGGAGATCGCCTACAAGTTTTACGCCGCGGGCGACCAGTGGAGAATCTATGATGTGGAAGTCGAGGGCGTCAGTCTGGTCATGAGTTATCGATCCCAGTTCAGCCAGATCTTGCAGCGGGGAACGGCTAAAGATCTCCTGAATGAACTGCGGAAAGGGGAAGTCGGGACTTCGTCATGAATACATGGAAAATCGAATGATCCCCAAACCGGATTCACGGCCCGCACGTCTGTTCTTCGGCATTGTGGTCGACCACCCTAAAACCATGGTGGTCTGCCTGTTGGTGCTGATCGCCGTCATGGGATTTTTTGCTAAAGATTTCAAGATTGATGCGTCCGCTGAAACCCTGATCCGTGAAAGCGACGAAGACCTGCGCTACGCCCGGAAGATCTATTCGCGTTACGGCATCCAGGATTTTCTGGTCATCGCCTACACCCCGCGCGGAGATCTTCTGTCCGACAAGGTCCTGGCTGATATCGCAAGGCTTCGGGATGAACTGGAGGCATTGCCCCGGGTGGATTCGGTGGTCACCATCCTTGATGTGCCGATTCTGGAAAGCCCGCCCCTGTCGATTCAGGAACTCGCCGGTGAGATGCGGACCCTGACGTCGCCGGATGTAGATCGTTCAATGGTGCGGGTGGAGCTGGCCGACAGCCCCCTTTACCAGGAGCTCTTGGTCAGCCCGGACTTGAAGACCACCGGCATCCAGATCAATTTCCCCCCCCGATGATGATTTTTACGCATGGGTCATGCGCCGCGACGAACTCGATGAAAAGTCAGCGGTCAACGGCCTGAACCCTGAAGAATCCGAAGAATACCGCCGGATCATTGACAACATCGATGGTTTCCGCGAGGCTTTTGACAAGGACCGGGGCGAGGATATCGCCGCGATCCGGTCCATCATGGATCATTATCGGTCCGACGCAGACCTGTTCCTCGGCGGGGTTTCCATGATCGCCGACGACCTGGTAAGGTTCGTTAAAAACGACCTCAAAATCTTCGGTATCGGCGTGTTCGCCTTTCTGATCATCGTCTTGGGCTTTATTTTCCGAGAGCCCCGATGGGTGATCCTGCCCATGCTCTGCTGCGGATTTTCAGCCCTTATCATGATGGGCCTGTTGGGGCTGGTCGGATGGAAGGTGACGGTCATCTCTTCGAATTTCATCTCCATTCAGCTCGTGCTGACCATGTCGTTGACCATCCACCTGATTGTCCGGTACCGGGAGCTGCTGTCGAAAAATCCGGATATTGATCAGCGCACCCTGGTCCATGATACGGTTTCGACGATGGTTACGCCTTGTTTTTACAATTCACTGACTACCATCGCGGGGTTTTCCTCCCTGGTTTATGCCGATATCGTTCCGGTGGTCTCTTTTGGATGGATGATGTCGGCGGGGGTGGCGGTATCGTTTATTGTTACATTCATATTTTTTCCCGCAAGTCTCATGCTTATAACCAAGCCGGCGACGGCGCCGAAGCCGGTGCAATTCGCCCTGCCGCTGTTTATGGGGAGATTCACCGAAACCCATCCTAAAACGATTCTGGCCCTGACCACCATCGCTCTGATCGTCAGTGCCGTGGGCGTGACCCGTCTGACCGTTGAAAATTCCTTTATCAATTATTTCAAAGAGACGACCGAGATCTATCAGGGCATGACCGTCATTGACCGGCAGCTTGGCGGGACCACGCCTTTGGACGTGATCGTCAATCTTGAAGCCCCGGTCGCATCACGGCCGGCGCATGCAGCGGCTTCGGGCGCCAGCGCGGCATCGGTTGCTGAGCCGCCGGTCGACAATGATGATCTCGGCGGGGTAGACGATTTTGACGACTTTGGGGATTTTAACGAGTTCGTGGAAGAAATTCCTTCGAAATACTGGTTTACGCCGTATAAGATGCAACGGGTGGTCGAAATCCATGACTATCTGGATGAATTGCCGGAAACCGGCAAGGTTCTTTCTCTGGGGAGCATGATGAAGATCGCCGGGCGTCTCACCGGCGGCAGGGAATTGGACAGCTTTGATCTGTCGCTGATTTATAACGAGATTCCGGATAATTACAGGAATCTGCTAATCAGCCCCTATGTATCCGTGGAACACGACCAGGTCCGGTTTTCCGTGCGGGTAAGGGACTCGGAGGAATCCCTGCGCCGAAATGAACTGATTCACCGGATCGGGCATGACCTGATCAAGAAACTCGGCTATCCCAAGGAAAACGTCCACCTCACCGGAATGATGATCCTTTACAATAACATGATCCAGAGCCTGTTCGACACCCAGATCCAGACCCTGGGCGTTGTGTTGCTGGTACTTATGGCCATGTTTTATGTGCTTTTCCGGTCCCTGCGCATCGCACTTATCGCCATTTTCCCCAACCTGCTTTCCATTGCCGTGGTGCTGAGCTTCATGGGATGGATGCGCATCCCCCTCGACATGATGACCATCACCATTGCCTCAATCAGCGTCGGGATCGCCGTGGACGATACCATTCATTTCATTTATCGGTTCAAAAGCGAAATTACCGACGGCCGGAATTACATCCAGGCCATGCATCGCTCCCACGGCAGCATCGGATTTGCCATGTTTTACACCAGTATCACCATTATTATCGGGTTCTCCATCCTGACCCTGTCCAATTTCATCCCGACCATCCTGTTCGGATTGCTCATCGGCCTGGCCATGCTGATCGCCATTATCGCGGCCTTGACCCTGCTGCCGGCTCTGATCGTGATGATCAAGCCTTTCGGGCCCGAGGGGAAGCCGCCGCATGAGCCCTATTGATATGATTTTGCCTTGACTGGCTTGATTAACGTTCGTAGGTTCCGCCAAAATCCGATTTTTCGCTTCGAGATCTTTCGAGGCTTTTTCCCTTGAAATCCATGATCTCGCTTACAATTGATTTTTTGCCAAATCACCAGGTTTGTATAAAAGGATGTTGAGTTGACGACATATGACCGGGTCATCCACAACGGCATGATCATGACGGTCAATGCCGGGTTCGATATCATCCATGACGGTGTGGTCTGCGTCCGTGACGGCATCATCGTGACGGCCGAAGCTCGAAAAGGGCCGATCTGCGATTATCCGGCATGTGGCTACGTTGATGCGGTCGGCGGGATCATCATGCCCGGACTCGTCAATACACATGTGCATCTGCCCATGTCGATTTTCCGGGGGCTGGCCGATGACCTGCCCCTGGCGGACTGGCTCAACCATCATATTTTCCCGGCGGAACGGGATCATATCCGACCGGAAACCGTGCGTGTCGGAACCCTGCTTTCCTGCGCGGAAATGATGCTTTCCGGCGCCACCACCTGCTGCGACGGCTATTTTCATGAAGATATCGTGGCCACCGCCGTAGCGGAAACCGGGCTCCGGGCCGTTCTGGCCCAGGGGGTCATTGATTATCCGGCCCCGGGCGTGCCGGACCCGGCCCGCAATATCGATGCGGCATCGGCGTTTGTCAGAGATTGGCGGGACCGGAATCCCCGGATCACCCCATCTGTTTTCTGCCATTCTCCCTATACCTGTTCGGCCGAAACCCTGACGGCGGCCAAGGCCGCGGCCCGCAATCACGGCGTGCTGTTTCAGATTCATGTGGCGGAAACCAGAGATGAGGCAACGGCCTGCCGGTCCGAGCACGGCATGACGCCGGTGGCCTATCTGGACCGCCTCGGCATCCTGGATGAACAGACCCTGATCATCCACGGGATTTGGGTGGATGACGACGACCTGGAGATTCTGGTAAAACGAAAAGCATCCGTAGCCCACTGCCCGGAAAGCGCCATGAAACTGGCAACAGGGGTCGCGCCCGTTCCCCGGATGCTGAAAAAGGGCGTGACGGTCGGCCTGGGAACCGACGGGTGCGCCAGCAACAATAATCTCGACCTGTTCGGCGAAATGGATGCCGCGGCCAAGCTGCACAAGGTCGTCCAAAAAGATCCCACCGTCATGGATGCCCGGACCGTGATCCGCATGGCCACCATCGACGGCGCCCGGGCCATCGGCTTGGACCGGTTGGTCGGCTCCATCGAAGTCGGCAAACAGGCCGATCTCATCATCATTGATACCCATCAACCCCACTTGACTCCGCTTTATCATCCCGAATCCCACATCGTCTATACGGCCCGAGGTGCGGATGTCCGGCATGTGATGGTGTCGGGAGAAATCCTGGTCCGCGATTTCAGGCCGGTTCGGATCGACATCGGCGACATCCTGGACCAGGTCGAAGACATCGCCCGTCGGGTTTATGGCGGCCAGGTGGTGAATATTGACGAAAATGCCGATAACTGACTGCCTCGCAAAGAGTTGTTGCTGAACTATCCGATTTTTTACCAGTGCATCAACATTGAATAACCGAGAGCAGGGGGAGATGCATGGGATATCACATCAATACCACGGATCTGAACCTCCCCGGACTCCTGGCCGTAGCCCGGGGGGACCGGCCGGCGGATCTGCTTTTTACCGGCGGCCGGGTCATCAATGTCTTTTCCGGAGAGATTCTTGCCGCGTCCATTGCCGTCAAGGACGGGACCATCGTGGGGTTGGGCGATTATAAAGCCGAAAACATCGTCGATCTGAAGGGCAAATTCGTGGCCCCCGGCCTTATCGACGCCCATGTGCATATTGAAAGCGCCATGACGTGTCCGGCGGAATTCGCCCGGGCTGTGGTGCCGTTCGGGACCACGGCGGTCATCGCCGATCCCCATGAAATCGCCAATGTGCTCGGGGTTGCGGGAATTTCCTACATGCTGGATGCCTCCCGTGGCCTGCCGCTATCGATCTTTTACGCCATGCCCTCATGCGTGCCGGCAACGCCCATGGAAACCGCCGGGGCCGTGCTGGATGCGGCGGCCGTGGCATCCCTGATGGGCCATGAGCGCATCATCGCTTTGGCCGAGATGATGAATTTCCCCGGGGCCATTTCCGCCGATCCCGATGTGCTGGCCAAGATGGCGGCGGCCCGGCAACACGGCAAACCCGTGGACGGGCATGCCCCGGGCCTGTCCGGCAAGGGGCTCAACGCCTATGTCCTTGCCGGTATTTCCAGCGACCATGAATCGGTTTTCATTGACGAGGCCCTTGAAAAACTGCGCAGCGGCATGCATATCATGATCCGTGAAGGCACGGGCGCTAAAAATCTTGACTCCCTTTTACCGCTGATCACACCGGCAACAGCCCATCAGATCATGTGGTGCACCGACGACCGTCATCCTCATGACATCTGCGGCAAAGGCCATATCGACATGATGATCCGCCGGGCCATAAGCGCCGGCATTGATCCGGTGACCGCCATGCGCATCGGCGCCCTCAATCCTGCGCGATATTTCGGGCTGAGCCGCATGGGGGCCATCGCCCCCGGTCGGCGGGCCGACATGATCGTTTTGTCCGATCTTGAGAATTTTACGGTGGCGCAGGTCTATACCGGCGGGGTTCTGGCGGCCGAAGCCGGGGAGATGGTTCTTGACCGCATATCCCGTGAAACCCCCATCCCGGGATCGGCCATGAAGGTGGATACGGCGGCCCTGGATTTCCGCATTCCCGCCCAAGGCCGGCGGGTCCGGGTCATCGAACTGGTGCCGGGCCAGATCATCACCCGGTCTACGGTCATGGACGCATCAATGAAAGACGGCCTTGCGGTTGCCGATGCATCAAGAGACATGGCAAAGCTGGCGGTGGTGGAACGTCACCGGGGCACGGGCAATATCGGCAAGGGATTTGTGACCGGATTCGGTATTCAGCAGGGGGCACTGGCTTCCAGCGTGGCCCATGATTCCCATAATATCATTGCGGTGGGGGCTGATGACGCGGATATGGCAACAGCGGTCCGAACGGTGGTGGAAATGAACGGCGGCCTGGCCGCGGTGATGGACGGCCGGATTCTGGCCCGCCTTCCCCTGCCTATTGCCGGGCTCATGTCGGTGGAGCCATTGGGCAAGGTGCGGGACCTGCTCGACGAATTGCTTGACGCAGCCCGCCGGACCGGATGCCGCGTCCCCGATCCCTTCATGGCCCTTTCATTTCTGGCCCTTCCCGTGATCCCGGAGCTGAAACTCACGGACAAGGGCCTGTTCGATGTCGCGGCATTCACCCACGTCCCGCTGTTTGTCGCCTGATTCCTAACGGGCTTTTATACGCCGGAATCTTTGAGCCTGAATTATATCCCCAGAATTTTTTTCAGACTGGCGATATTCGGCGAAAATTCATTTCTTGTATTTCTTCCCGCTGCCGCAGGGGCAGGGGGCATTGCGGCTGATATTCATTTTTTATGTTTCCTTTTGCCGGCGGGCTTGTCCCATTGCTTTGGTTTAATCTCTTTTTCGATGGCAATTATCAATAGGCTCCTTTATGTGTCGCGGTTGATGGTTCACGATTGGCGACAGGTGATAAACCGGTTAGTTATTGTCAGACGCCGCGGAAACCAGTCGGGGAAGGGATTACCGCTTTAGAGATTTGACTCCCGCAGATTATTCTGCTCTGAATTTCCAGGATTTCCCGAATTTCCCGCCTTGACATTAATTCCCTGGTTTTAGTATAAATTGCTGAGTCTTCCCGGTTTCGTTTTTCTACAGCGTCTGCTTCCCGAATCATGCAAAACTGGAGATCAACATGCCCTTCACCGAAAGCCTCATCGCCAAAGTCATTGTTAAAATTGTCGAAAGATCTGCTGAAATAACCTGGAAATCTCTGACGCGCAACGACAAAATCCTGCAAGTCTTCAAATCCGCCGGGTTAAATACAGACAAACCCTCTCCTGATTTCGAATCCCTCTACGCCCATACTTTGGTTGAATATGGCATTGATCAGCCAGAACCCATCCTTAATTTTTTCCGGCATAAGGACATCCAAAACGCATTTCAACAATCCTTTGATAAAAATGATCCATCGATTCTGGTCCATGAGGCGGCGGGCCTGATTGAATGGAGCCGGATCGGCGATGAGTTGCGGGAGCTGGAACGTGACCCGCGCCTTGAATTCGCCCGGTTCACGTTTGTGTTTCATGAAATGGTGAGTCGTACCCGGACCCCCGCCCAGGTCCGGGTTGAGCATAAAATTGATCAAATACTTGAAATCGTAAATGAAAAGGATTTGGCCAAAATCCGGTGCAGAAACATCGAATCGATGCAGGGAACCCTGCCGGAAAAACTCAAATCCTGGTTTAAAACCCTGGGATACGGCACTGACAGCCATGATATTCAGACTGACACATATGCTGAATGGATCATTAAAATACCGGCCCGGCGCGGGTTTGACAGCATCCTGGTGAGATGCATCCAGACTCAGGCGGAAGTCAAGCACCTGGAGAGTCTTAAGTCCGCGGTCCGGGAACATAAAACCGATGAGGGCTGGCTCATCGCGGCCCACCGGAAATCCCGGTCGGCCATGGAATGGGCAGAAAAGGAAGATACGATTTTCTGCCATACCTTTGATGAACTGCTGGATGAGCAGGCGGATTTCAGCGGTTATTTCAATTGGCTGGAAAATTTCGTCAAAGAACGCAGCATTGATGAGAACTATATCCCCCTGGCCTGCCGCCGGGATATTCTCAACCCGGAAACAGGTGAGAAAACCGGAGAAGAACACTACGGCAAAGACTATGGCTGGATCGAAGGGTATATCAACAAGTGGCTGGATGACCCCTGCAAGGAGCACATTTCCATTTTGGGGGAATTCGGCACCGGCAAGACCTGGTTCACCCACCATTACGCCTGGCTGCTCATGAAAAAATACCGGGAAGCAAAAGAAAAAGGGCTTGCCCGGCCCCGGCTGCCCCTGGTCATCCAGCTCCGGGATTATGCAAAGGCCCTGGATTGTCAAAACCTCATTGCCGATTTTTTCTTTCGAAAGCATGAAATCAATCTCCCCGGTTATTCCGCTTTTGAGCAGCTCAACCGCATGGGCCGGTTGCTGCTGATCTTTGACGGGTTCGACGAAATGGCGGACAAGCTCGACCGGCAGAAAATGATCAACAATTTCTGGGAGCTTGCCCGTGTGGTGGTCCCCGGCGCAAAGGCGATCCTCACCTGCCGCACGGAACATTTCCCCCATGCAAAAGAAGGCCGGGATCTGCTCAATGCCCAATTGAAAGCATCAACCGCGTATTTGACCGGCAATCCGCCCCAGTTTGAAATCCTGGAACTGGAACTTTTTAATGAAGATCAGATCCGCGCCGTGCTTTCAAAGCAGGCTAAAAAACCCGAAGATGTTGATTTGATTATGGCCCATGCGGCATTGATTGAGCTTGCAACCCGGCCCGTGATGCTGGAATTGATTTTAGAGGCCCTTCCGGACATCGAGGCAGGAAAACCCATCGATTTATCCAGAATTTATCTCTATGCCATTCGGAAAAAGCTGGACAGGAACATTCAACCCTGGCGCACGTTCACCTCTATGGCCGATAAAATGTATTTCATGTGTGAAGTCTCCCATGAAATGCTGACCCTTGATAAAATGAGCCTCAATTACCGGCTGTTTCCCGATCGGCTCAAAAACTTGTTCGGCCCGGTGGTGGCTGAACAAAAAGACCTGGACCATTGGCATTATGACATGATGGGCAATAGTCTCCTGATCCGCAATGACGACGGGGATTATGCACCGGCCCACCGGTCGTTCCCGGAATTTTTCGTCGCGTTTAAACTCGCGGCCCAACTCGGCCTATTGCCCGCGGATTTCACGGATGCGGTGCGCGCCCACTCGAATGTGGATGAAAGCGCCGATCCCATACCCTGCACATGGAACGGGTATTTCAGGCGGGAGGCGGATAAGGACGGCAACATCCGGCAGATGCCGCCGTTGAAATATTTTGAGGCGGAAGATGCGGAAAACGCGCTGGAAACCCTCGGTCGGATGGGAGACGCGGTGCTCCGGCTGGTTCATGAAATGACCAATGTGGATGATATCCGGATAAGGCTTCATGAAAGGCTCGCGCGGGTTCTGGGCGAGTTTAAAAACGGATCAAGAGATCCGGCAAAACAGCAGAATATCATCCGCTTTATTTTAAAATACCGGGTCTTAAGCCAGGAATGGGAAGAGGCGGCAAACCAGGGGGACGCCATCCGCGGGTTCTGGGAAAAGCATCTTGAACAGGAGAAGGCTGCTGCTGAAAAAGGCGTGGGCAGAGAAGTTTTTAAAGTGCAATGTCAGGAGACCGATCCCATTGTTATCGAAATGGTGCGGGCGCCTTCGGGATCATTTCTGATGGGAGATGAGGATATCGGTCCGATTCATCGGGTCCACATCACGAGACCTTACCTGATTGCCGCAGTTCCGGTTACCCAGAAATTTTATCAGGCTATTACAGGCAAGAATCCAAGCCGGTTCAAAGGGGATGAATTGCCGGTGGAGAAAGTTACCTGGTTTGATGCCGTAAATTTTTGCAACCAACTATCAGAAAAAATGAATCTCGATCCAGTTTATAAAATAAAAGGGGAACAAGTTGTATGGGATAGAGAAAGCATGGGTTTCCGTCTGCCCACGGAAGCGGAATGGGAATATAGCTGTCGGGCCGGGACAACCTCCCGTTTTGCATGTGGTGATCTGGAATCGGAATTGGAAACAATGGCATGGTACAAAGAAAACAATCAAGGGAGCCTGCATTCAGTTGGCCAAAAAACAGCAAACTGCTGGGGAGTGTATGACATGCATGGTCACTTATGGGAATGGATGTGGGATCGGTATAAAAGATATACAGAATTGGCGATAAATGATTCGATTGGATTCTATAGCAGTTCTGTTCGAGTTATTCGCGGTGGAAGCTGGGGTGTTGCGGCGATTTATTGCCGATCTGCATTCCGCAATGATTCCCCGTCAGGATACAGCAGCGGCGCCTTGGGCTTCCGTCTCTCCAGGTCCGTTGCCCTTGTCCCTTGAGCCCTTGGACCCTTGGCCGCGCATGAAATGAGTTATCGATATTCGGCGGAGGCCATTTGAAAGGATTGTCATGAAGATTTTCACGGGAGTTTGTAAATGAAAAAAACGGTCAATGTTCTTCATCTCTCGGATTTGCATTTTGGCATTGAATTATCCGAGGATCGCACTGAAACAGCTTTGGCGAGACGGAAAAATACACTGGATGCTTTGATAACGGAACTTTCCAGGTTGGAGTACTCAATGAAGCCCGATATGGTCGTGATATCCGGAGATATCGGATGGAAAGGGATTGACGACGATTATCGGCAGGCAAGGGGCTGGGTTGAAAACAAATTGCTCAAAGCGCTTGACCTGTCGCAGGACGATCTGATCGTCTGCGCCGGAAACCATGACATTGACCGGGGCAAGACCACCGGGCTGGAGCCGCCGAAGTCGCCGGATAAGGCGGATGAGTGGCTGGCGATTGAAAATCTGGAAAATTTCACCCGTCCGTTTGAGCCGTTTAGCCGGTTCTGTGATGATTTAAAAATCCCGGTTTTGCATATTAATGGCAAACCATTTCATTTGATCGGCGTACGGGAACATAAGGGACTTCGGATTGTGGTTTTGAATTCCGCATGGTTTTGCAGAGGGAAAAACGACAAAGACAAACTCTGGCTCGGGCTGCCCCAATTGAAAGTGATGAACTCGGCAGGGCAACTGGCGGATCCGGAGCAGTATGATAGCGGTCCGATTTTCATCAGCATCCTCCACCATCCCACGGAATGGTTCAATGGTGCGGAAACCACCGGCCGCAGGGATCGACCCACCACGCTCGGCTATCTGGCGCAGCGCTGCCATCTCATCCTTTCAGGCCATGTGCACGGCGACCCGGATGAGCCGGATAGGAAATCCGATTCCGCTTATTTGTTTAAAGGCGGAGCCACATATTCAGGCGATGATTACAAAAATAATTTTTCAATTTTTCAAATCCATCCTGATGAACGGACGTTTTCCCGCCATGTATTTGAGTTTGATCCTCAAACCTCGCAATGGAACAAAAAAACCGGAAAACTCCGGTCCCTGAAAAAACCAAAGCCTCCCGAAGAAGCAGCGGAAGTATTTATTTCAGCCGATTTTGGCGCTGAAATAAATGCCTATTGCCTAAAAGCCAAATCCCTCCACGAAAATCTGCCGGTGGCCGGTTTTGCCACGCGATTAAAGGTGCCGATTGATATTGAGGATATATACATTCCCCTTCGGGCCATGATTGACTTGCGGGGGGTCGGCAAAGATATTTTTGCCGATGCCGCCGATGCCGATAATTGTCTGCTGGGATGTGGCGGGGGTCTTGAAATCTCTCTGCCCGAAGCCTTTCGTCAGTCAGAGATGCGCCGTCGCCGGGGGATCGTTATTCTGGGTGATCCGGGGTCCGGGAAAACCACCCACTTAAAGTGTCTGCTCTTGTATT
>Ga0351955_1030_pt2 | contig 12269 bp, 7 predicted proteins | sample BONcelT113001D15_FD_205812 | JGI IMG/M metagenome (GOLD analysis project Ga0351955, IMG submission 205812) | Enriched cells from coal bed in the Powder River Basin, Montana, United States - BONCAT cells T11 rep3 HSBNCT.T11.300.1.D15 ...
GGGAAATAAAAAGCTCGATGGCCACCTCTTTGTTGGAGAGACCGGAAGCCACTAAGCGGGCGACCTCTAATTCTCGGGAGGTAAGCTTGCGGGAGGGGCAGGCTTGAAACTCTCCTATCGCAACAGTTAGGTTACTTTGATAGTCCACCCCTTGCCTAAGGATAGCGTGGGCAAAGCTTTGCCCTTTAGCAGCAGGAGGGAGGCGCCGTAGTAAGCCATCGAGATAATCAATATTTTCGACAAAAGGCATCGTCAGATTATCGAGAGCAGCTAACTCGAGGGCCGTATTTAGCGAGATCTCGGCTTCGGGGCGCCGCAACAGCTTTTCACAAGCGGCGGCACGGAATATGTGGGCATAAATCTCCGCCAGCAGATTAGGAAAAAACCTGGCGTTGTCCAGGTGGCGGGGGAAACAGCCGAGGAAGCGCGAGTATTCTCCCCGGAGTAAAAGCGCACGGCCGAGCACAATCTGCCCCATGGGCAGACAAGGGAATTGCAAGGTTGCGGTTAGAGCGGCTTCGTCCAATAACCAGCTGGCAATTCTGCTTGGTTGGCGCAGTAGCCCAAAGGCAAAGCCCTCTGACAGATCCAGAGTTGCCACTGTTGCCGGATCTCGAGTGGTTTCAATCAGGTGGCGGTGCTGTTGGAATATCGCGCCTACCTCTTCTTTGTGGCCTTGGACGATTGCCAGGCGTAAGAGCAAAAACAAGGCTCCAATCCGGATGGCGGGGGAAGGGTGACTGCCTGCCTCGCGCTGGGCCCGGTAGCAGAGGCTTGCACTGTGAGAAAAATCGCCGCGTAGATAGGCCGCTTCCCCCGCCATCAGGGTCGCTGCTCCAGTCCCATGACCTTGAGTTAGCTCGCAATAGATGTGGATCGATTCCTGCATGGCGCGCTCATATTCGGATAAATGTCCTTTCTCCCGGTGAAAAAGCAAAACAATCGATGGCGAGCCAAAAGACCAGCTGCCGCTGGTGTCGAGAAATTCTGTCGGGCGATGCATCAGAGCTTGGGCTTTTTCTAGCTCTCGGGCCATTGCTAGGATGTCGTTGTAATGGGTAAAGCTGTTGAGGATATGGAATTCTCCCCATAAATGCGTCGAGGCATCGGACAAGGCCAGGGGTTGCATCGCTCTAGCGAAATTATGGCAGGCTTTTTCCATCCACGCAGTTTCATTGAATGTAAAGGCTGTCATTGCAAAAATGAGCAGGCTTTTAGGGTGGGCAAGCAGGGTCGCCTCTGGAATTGCCTCAAAAAATGTCAGCAGCCGTTGAAATTTACGTTGGTCGTCGATGCTTTTATTTTTATCCTGTTCCAGGGCCGCGAGCAAGCTCGTAAAATCTTTGCCAAGAAAAAATAATTCCATGGCATTTAGGTGCTCGCCGCTTGTTAAAAACCATTGGCCGGCTTTCTGGCAATAAGACGAGTATTGGGGTGATGTCGCCAGTTTATCCCGAAGAAAAATAGTCAGGATGTTGTGCATTTGATAGCGCCGGGTGTCGGTGTTAAAAAAGACAAAGGCGTTGCGGGCGACGAGGCTTGACAGCAAATCCTCCAGACCCGGGTTAGGCCAAATAAACCGTACCTGTTCGAGGGTGAATTCGTCAAAAAGGCACATATTTAATAATAACTGCTGACTTTCATCGGGGAGGCGAATAAAGACGGATTGCTCGAGGAGGAGATAAATATTGGCTGGTACGTCAAAATTCCCTGTTTGCAGGTAGTGGAGCAACAGCAAGTAGATGGCGCTTATCCAGCCCTCGCTGAGCTGAAAAATTTTGGCCGCCTCGGCTTCTTTGAGCTCGATGCCGTTGAGTTTAAAATATCGCATTATTCGGCTTTCGTCAAATTCCAGATCGTTTTTATCCAGGATCTGGACATAGCCTTTGAGCAGGTACTCGTCTAAAAGGGGCAAATTGCTATACCGGGTGGTAGCGACGAGATGCATTTTGGCAGGAAGATAGCGCAGGATAATTTCGACGAGCTGGGCGATGTCGGGTGAGTTCAGGTGGTGGAAATCATCCCAGACAAAGATTGTCGTTTCGTCTACCTCCCAGCGGGAAAGGATATCGATTAGCTGGTGGTAGGCCAAAGGGTCTTTGGGTAAACCAAGTTCAGCTAGTTCAGCGGCGACGGCAGCGTCAAAGCTGGCGAGGCACTGGCATAAGCTGTTCCAAAAATCGCTTTCCGAGGAGTCGATGATACTTAGCCACAAGACCTTCCCTGAAAAATTGAGTCGCAAAAATTCGCGAATGAGAGTCGTCTTGCCATAGCCCATGGGGGCTTCGATAATTGTTAGCGGAACTTGCCAGATATGGTCAAGTCGCGGAAGCAAGCTTTGGGGCAACAAAACCGTGCGCCCGGCGACGGGAGAAGGTCTAGTCAAACTTTCACAACCTTTTTTAATACTAGCTTGTAACGTCTATTGTAGCAGATTTATTTTGTAAATATACTTAACAATCACCCATCGGGTGATATGCAGAATGATTTTCATGCTCTAGAATTAAGCGGGATAATAAATGGGTGTTGCAAATTCGCTTCATCCTATAGCAACTTTATTATGTAGTAGATGGTCGTTTGATTAATTGCAACTAGTAGGCGAAGGGGGAGCATAGTATGTTTTGTCCGAAATGCGGCAATCAGTCCGCCGATGATCAGGTTTTTTGTCGTCAATGTGGGGCACAGATAGGTGAGCTGGGAGCGCAGTCTTTGCCTCCTCCGCAGCAGCCAGCCTCACAACCTCAGTATCAATCGCAACCGCAGCAGGGAGCCCCTCAGCCGCAGTTTCAACAGTCCGGCGCCGCGCCGTCAGCGAGGCCGATGCCGCCGATGCAAGGGACGCAGCCTGTTTATCCGCCACGCAAAAAAATGAGCCTATGGGCTAAAATTGCGATTGGCGTAGGGGTGGCCCTTTCCCTTTTTCTCTTGTTAGTTATTTTTTCACCCGACGAGACAGGGGATAGCAATAGTGCTAAAGCGAGTAGCGGCCAGACTGAAGCTCAGGATAATCTTGCTGCTGTCGATGATGGCAATGTCGAGACTCCTAAAGCCGAAAGCGCCAGCCAGACTACCTCTGCTGGTGACGCCAAGCGCAATGGGTACGCCCGGGTCGAGTACAGTGATGGTGATGTCTATGAAGGCAACTGGCAAAATGGTCAGCGTCATGGTGGGGGCACTTATTACTACAATAACGGTGATGTCTATGAGGGTAATTGGGTCAACAACGTTAAGAGCGGCTACGGGGTTCTTCACTTCGCCAGCGGTGCTTCCTACATGGGCAATTTTAGTAACGGCAAGTTCAACGACAAAGAAGGGATGATGGAATTTGCCAGCGGCTATGTTTACGAGGGTGAATTTTATGATGGCGAGCGCACTGGTTACGGTACTCAGACGTATTCTGACGGATATTACGAGGGTACTTTTTATCAGGGTTTGCGGGATGGTAACGGTGTTTTTGTCTGGACTTTCGGCAAATGGGAGGGAGATTGGTATAGCGGCGAGTGGCTCGACAACAAGATGCATGGGCACGGCGAATACTATAATTCTGCTAAGGATCAAATTTTCCCGGGGTATTACGAGTATGGCAAGCGCGTCTCCAATGGCTAAGACAAGCTTGCGGAGGAAAAATTTGCTGGTCAAGGATGCGCAGGCTGCAAGATTTTTTTGAATGGATTAAACTGCTGGGTTTGTAGCCCGGCAGAACAATCATAAAAAACGGAGGAGCTAAAAACATGAAAAAGACTTATAAAAATTGGTTAACTGGTCTGGTTGTATGTAGTTTATTGGCGGTCACAATGGTTGTGGCAATCCCCCAGGCTGAAGCCTCAGATCCGGTGGTGGTGGTCAATGGCGAGAGAATCTTCCCGAACGTCAACCCTTATATCAACAGCCGCAACGTCACGATGGTTGAAATGCGCTCGATTTTTGAAGCCTTGGATTGTACGCTGGATTACAACAGTGCCGATAAGACAATCTTTGTTGTCGCCCCCAACGGCGGAACCTTGCTGATGGAAGTCGGCAACCGCAACGTCGTTGTCGATGGCGAGTGGCAGACGATGGCATCTGCTCCTGAAGTCTGGTACGGGCGCACCCTTGTCCCGCTTCGTTTTATTAGCGAAAACCTGGGGGCCAGCGTTAGCTGGAACAAAAGCACCAATGTCATCTCCGTCGATACCTATTAAGCAGGATTATCGGGTATAATAGAGACGGCAAGAAAATATCCGTGCGGAGCTTGCCTATCTTGACGAGGAGGAAATGTTGATGAAAAAATTGAAGAAGCTTTTAGCGGGAATCGCATGTATCGCGATGATGGCTGGTCTTGCCAGCGGCTGTGGTGGAGAAGATGTGGCCGAAGACGCAGGTGGGGCGGGTCAGGTAGTTGATACGGCGCTGGCGGCGGAGCTGGAGCCATTGATTTATTCGCTGTGCTTTAGCGAGGCCTTGCATTATGATGCCTTTGATACCGAGCCAGATGAAGTGACAACCACATATACCTTGTGGCATTTGGTTGCTTACACGGATTTCCGCCATCGGGACGAGATGCCGGAGTTTGAGGGAGCTTACTATTTTAGCGATGGTCCGGAATCAGAAGAAATGGCCGATGATCGGGAAATCTACTATGGCCCGGATGCTCTCTATGCCGATTATTTTTCCAATGGGCAGTTTAAGTATGCTCCGGAGGAAATCAGCTTTTTGATTGAGGGGACGCAGACGGGAGTTGCCGTAAATCTTTCCGATGCACCCTATGCTATCGATACTCAAATCAACGAAATGACCGTTGATGGTGACAATATCGTTGTCAGTGTCACCATCAGCCGGGGATTCTATGATGAAAATCCGCCTGAATTAATCGGCAACGCTCAAATCGTTTTGACGAAAAACGCAGCCGCTCTGTATGGCTATTCGGTAACATCCTTCACGCCTGATTACGCTGCCTTTGAAACGATCTATCTCCAGTAAAGATGGCTGGCATCGCTTGTAGCACAATTTGTTAGTTATGTTGGGGTGTGGCCTGCCGGCGAAATGTCGCGCAGGCCACTTTTCATTTGAAAAAATTTCGGGTAACATTGATGCGTTAATGTTTGAAGATATAGATTAGATGATAAAAAAGGAGGGCGACAAGGTGGAAATCGTTATTAAAAGGGAATCGAACAAGACCTTGGTGGAAGTGACAGGCAGAGTGGACAGCAATACCTCACCGCAACTGCAGAGTCAGCTTGAAGAGTACTATAATCAGGAGGGCTTTGCCCTAGTGCTTGACTTCGCCGAGCTTGAGTTTGTCAGCAGTGCCGGGCTACGGGTTTTACTCTTGATGCACAAGATGGGTAAAGCCAAAGGTGGGACGGTGACGCTGCGTAATGTACGTCCGGAAATTATGGACGTCTTTGAGATGACAGGCTTCATCGATTTTTTGACGATTGAGGGGTGAAAAAATGCCTCAGGATAAGGACGAATATGTTAAAAACTTGTTTCAGCAACTGCAGGCTGGGGATGAAGCTGATGGCATTCCTGGACGCTTAGCAGATCTTTCCAATCAGGAGCTTCTGATGGGTCTGGTTGCACTTAAATCGGCGCCAGCCCAAACCCAGGAGATGGTTTTGCTGGATATTTTGCGCCTAGCCGAGGATAGCGAAATCGGCCGGAAGTATAATTTTGCTAAAATGTGCAGCAGTGATGATTTTCGCCGTGACATGCCGATAACCGAGTACGCGGATTATGCTGGTGCGGTGGAGAAGATGGCGGCCGGTGAGGCTGACATCTTGTTTCACGGAGCGACGACGCGTTTTATCGCCACCAGCGGGACAACGGGGATTGCGAAATTGATTCCGGAAAGTGCGGCTGGGGAATTGGTAAAATCCCTTGTTGGCCGGATCAGATTGCTGCTTTTACTGACGCTGGCTCCAGAAATCATGCGCCCAGAGCTAAAAATACTCTCGATTACTAATCTGTCCGAATACGCTAAAACAGAAGGAGGCATCCCGATTGGCTCGGCTTCAGGCCAAGCCGTCAAGGATATTCCGTCAGAAATGCGACAGAAGCTAATTTTGCCACCCGAGCTGCTCCTCGCGTCCGATTTGAGTAATGAGACAATGGATTATCTAATTCTGCTCTTGGCGCTAGCGGAAGAAAAAATGGCTGGTGTCGTCTGCAGCAATGTGGCACATTTTCAACTGCTCCTCGACAATATCGCCGACTGGGAGGAAGATTTGTTAACCGACATCGCGCGCGGCTCGGTTAGTCCTAGGCTTGGCCTCGAGCCGGCTTTACACGAGGCTTTGTCCGCCCGGTTGGCGCCAAATCCGGAGCGGGCGGAAAATCTAAAGGATATTTTGAGCAATTATCCTCACGGAGTCAGGGGGCAAGGGATCAAAGAGATCTGGCCGAATTTCTCCGTCGTCTCGTGTTGGATGGCGGCTAGCTCGGCCCGGATTGTCGAGGATTTACAGCGGCGACTGCCGGCTCCGACGAAATTTTTAGAGTGGGGCTATGGCGCCAGCGAAGGTAAATTTAATTTACCCGGCTGTATTAACGATCCGGCGGGAGATTTGGCCTTGTTTGGTTATTTTTTCGAGTTCCTCCCCTTGGGGCAGGTCGATGCCCAGCCGCTTCTAACACATCAGCTTGAGACGGGCGCATACTATGAGATGCTAATTACATCTTATTCTGGCCTGTATCGGTATAACATGAAGGATATCGTGTGTGTTGCCGGTCATTCAGGGGCCTCTCCCCGAATTGTTTTTGCTGCCAAAACATCGGAAACTTTGCAACTTGGAGAGCTCGAGCTTTTTATCTACGAAATCGACGAATATGTGCGGCAAGTGTCGGCCCGCTTGGGGGCGGGGGTTCGCTTTTATCAGGTTATGGCAGACACAACGCCTGGACTTGCTCCGGATAATCGGGGCGTCAGCGCCGGTGCCGGGCCAGTCAATGCTGCGCAGAAAGCCAGCCCTGCTCATCTGGTTGTCTACCTTGAAGCCAGCGACGAAGATTTCCCGGGTGAACTTTTCAGTCAAGAGCTGGAGGCGCTTCTCGTCCGGGAAAATGCTGTTTATCGGGCACAGCGCCATGCGGGCACGCTTGCCACTCTCGAGGTCGTGCGTTTAGCTCCTGGTTATCGGGACAGTCTGTTTCGGCGCGGGATTATGCCAGGGAAAAATGTCAATCAAACCAAACTGAAGACGATTATTCGCGAGCACCCGGAAGCGAAAGCTATCGTTCAACGTTTTAAAGGAGATGGCCGATGAAATTGCTTTCGAAATTGATTTTTACAATCAATGTTCACAAGGGGCGGAAGATAGCCAAAAGATTTGAAGCAGTGACCAAAGAGGCCGCTGCCGTCAATCAGAATTTGTTGCTCGATCTGATTCAGCGCAATGCCGAAACGGAATACGGACAAAAATATGATTTTGCCAATATCCACAGTTTGTCCGATTATCAGGCGAAGGTGCCGTTTTCCACTTATGACGATTACGCGGCCATGGTTGATCGGACGGTCAAGGATAATGAGTCGGGCCTGATGACCGTTGATTCGGTTGTCCACTATGCCTTGACTTCCGGGAGCGTCGATAATCCGAAAAAAATCCCTGTCACAGAGGCGACGATTCAGCATTATCGGGAGTACATGTCCCAATACAGTTTTGCTCTCATCGATCAGAAGTTGGCGGGCAAATGGAAAAAGGGCCGGGGGCTCAACTTAGTCGAGATCAAGTTTGAAACCCTTCCCAATGGCTGCTATGCTGGCTCTATTTCCGGCCGCGGGGCCTACAGTATTAAAAATATACTACATTTAATGTTTACTTCGCCCCAGGAGATCACCTTTCCTAAAGAAACGATGGATGCCAAGTATCTTCATCTGCGCTTTGCTTTGCCGGAACGAGAACTTTCTTTCATCATTTCCGCTTTTATGACATCGATTTCAGATCTGATGAAGTATCTGGAGATGAATTGGGAAATGCTAGTAGAAGACATTGAGCGGGGCACAATTAATCCGGAAATTAAAATCTCTCCCGAGCTTCGGCAGGCGCTTGAGGAAAGGTTAAGACCGGACCCGGCCCGGGCGGCCGAGCTCAAGGCTGCCTTTCAGCAGGGCTTTGCGGAGCCGATTATTCCGCGGATCTGGCCGGAGTTTGCTTTTGTCTTTGCCATTGGGAGTGGCAGTTTTTCGGTCTATACAGACAAGATGCGCTCTTATTTAGGAAGCATTCCTATCTATTTTAGCGCCTATGCCGCGTCGGAATCCTTGATGGCGATTTGCGACGATATTGAAAAGCAGGAATTTGTCTTGATTCCCGATAGTGCCTTCTTCGAGTTTATTCCCTTGGAGACAGATGCCGAGGCGGGGGAAGCGGTTGCAGCCAATTTGCCCAAGACTTTGACGATGGAACAGCTGGAGGTGGGCAAGGATTACGAGATTGTTCTGACTAATCGTTCCGGGTTTTACCGCTACCGGATTAAGGATGTCGTGCGGGTCTTGGGCTGGCACAATCAGGCACCTAAAATCAAATTTGTCTACCGCTTGAATCAGATGGTTAGCATCGCCGGCGAAAAAACGACAGAGGAGAGTGTAGCCTGGGCGGTTACGGAGTTTGCAAAGGCTGTCGGTTGCCAGCTGGTGGACTACAGTGTCTACGCTGACACAACAGTCTCTCCTGGACGCTACGTTGTGTTTGTCGAGACTGAGAAGCCTTTGTCTCTGTGTCGACTGGAAGAATATCGCCAGGTCATCGAAGCCAAGCTTAGTACCGCCAATCCCTCCATCGGCTCCAAGATTGCGAGCGGAGTGTTGGGACTGACGGATATTAAATTTGTCCAAGCTGAAACCTACGCGCTATATCGGGACATGATGATGATGCGGGGAATTTCCGGCAATCAGATTAAGCCTGTCCGGGTGTTTGATACACCGGTGAAAGAGAAGTTCTTTTTTGCCTTGATTGAAAAGGAGTAACCCGAGCATGCTACGATTATTGCTACGCTATTTAAAAAATTATTGGTTGCAAACAATTCTAGTTTTTCTTTTTGTTGGAATTCAGGCCGGCTGCCAGCTTTACTTGCCGGGGATGATGGGAAATATCGTCGACAACGGTGTGGCGAGGGGCGACATTTCATATATCTTGGAAAGCGGTATGCTAATGCTGGGAGTCTCACTTTTTGCCGCCGTGTGCATGGTGGCGTCAAGCTATTATTCGGCTTATGTCACGGCTTCCTTCACCAGCAGCATCCGTGCTGATGTTTTTGCCAAGGTGAAGAGCTTTTCTCAAACAGATTTTAATCGTTTTGGGGGTGCGACGCTGCTCACCCGCTCCACCAGCGATGCAACCCAGATGCAGATTGTTGTTATCAATGGCCTGCGCACTTTGCTGTTGGTGCCGATTACCGGGCTGGGGGCTTTGGTGATGGCTTTTCGGGTCAATGCCTTGCTGTCGACGATTTTGCTTGCCTCTTTCACGCTAACGACTTTAATGATTTTATTGACGGTCAAGCGGAGCATGCCACTGTTTGCGACGCGTCAGGAAAAACTTGACCGCCTGAATATCCTCATCAAAGAAAAATTAAGCGGTGTGCGGGCTATCCGCGCCTTCCGCCGCCAAGATTACGAAAAGGAAAAATTTGCCGACGAAAATGCTGATGCCATGGCAGCAGCCTTGCGGGCAAACTATGCTGTCTCGTTTTTTAATCCGTTGATGCAATTGATGATGAATTTGACGGTGGTCGTGATTTTGTGGATCGGGGCCGAGCAAATTGAGGCCAAGGTCTTCTTAATCGGTGATTTGATGGTTTTTATCCAGTATGTTTTGCTCTTTATGTCGGCGTTGAGTCTGATTTCAGTTTTATTGATGGCTTATCCTCAGGCTCAAGTGTCAGCACTGCGGGTCAAGGAAGTTTTGGATAGTAAAAATGCGATTGTCGATCCGCCGGAGCCTCGAATTCTGCCCCAGGTCAAGGGGCGAATCGAGTTTGACGCAGTCAGTTTTGGCTATGATAAGGCGGAAAAACAGGTGCTTAATAGTCTGAGTTTTGTCGCCGAACCCGGCAAGGTGACGGCGATTATCGGGGCGACCGGCTCCGGAAAAACGACCTTGGTGCAATTAATGATGCGCCTTTACGAAGTCAGCTCCGGGTCGATTACAATTGATGGGACAGATGTCCGCGATTTGGCTCAGCAAGATCTGCACCAGATGATTACCTATGCCCCGCAAAAGTCGATTCTAATCGGTAACACTGTAATGGAAAGCGTTCGCTTCGGCGACAGCGAGGCCAGCGAAGATGACGTCATCGCGGCGCTCAAGACGGCGCAGGCGTATGATTTCATCGTCAGTCGGGAGGACGGGCTTGACAGCCTCATCTATCAAGGGGGCAAAGACTTTTCCGGGGGTCAGCGGCAACGCCTCAGTATCGCCCGGGCACTGCTGAAAAAAGCCTCGGTGGTCATTTTTGACGATTGTTTTTCTGCCCTCGATTTTAAAACCGATTCCCTCGTCCGTCAGGGGCTGCGGGAAACATTACAGGACGTGACAGTCATCATCGTGGCCCAGCGGGTCAGTACCGTCAAGCATGCGGACCAGATTTTGATTTTGGATCAGGGCAGTATTGTCGGGCAAGGCCGGCACGAGGAGCTGGCGGAGAGTTGCACGGTTTACCAGGAGATTCTAGCCTCCCAGGCCTATTACGAAGGACGGGAGGAATCGCTATGAGCAAGACAGGCAAAAAAGGACCGGCCCGTCAAAGTGTGGGCGCGATTGTGCGGCGACTGAGCAAATGCTTGCCGGATAAAAAAATGTTGATCTGGCTGGTGATTATCGCCTTGGTGGGGAGTAATATCTTTGTGATTCTCGCTCCGATTATTACACAATACATTACGGACAGCATTGCCACCAGTGTCTGGAAGGGTCGAAGCCTAAATTTTAATTTGATTGGGCAGATGCTGGCGCTCCTGGCAGCGCTGTATGTGGCGAGTGCGGCGCTGTCGTATTACGCTGCCCGCAAAACTACCTATCTGGCGCAGCTGATTATTCAGCGCCTGCGGGAGCAGATTCAGTTAAAACTTAATCGGGTCACGATTAACTATGTAGACCAACAAAATCGGGGGGACTTGTTGTCACGGGTGACCAATGACGCGACCACTCTTTCGAGCTCTCTGGAGCGGGATGCGGCGCAGATGCTGACTCAAGGGACGACTATCGTCGGAATCGTGGTAATGATGGTTATCGTCAACGTGCCCCTTAGCCTAATATTTTTAGTTGTTATTCCACTGACTTACGGAGTGATGCGCCTGATTACGAAGAAAACGCGCGTTTTGTTTCGGCGGCAGCAGGAGGAATTAGGCAAACTCAACGGGATCATCGAGGAGGTGTACGAGGGACATCTCGTTGTCAAATCCTTTAATTATGAAGCAAAGGCCGGCGAAAAATTTGACGAAGTCAACCAGCGTTTCTTTAAATCTTACCTTGATTCTCGTTTCTATTCGGGGCTGGCGACGCCGATCATCAAGCTGCTCAATAACCTGGCCTATATTGGCATCTGCGTTATCGGCGGGGTGTTGGTCATTCGGGGAAGCTTTACGGTGGGGGGAATTCAGGCTTTTCTAATCTACGCTAACAATATCACCAGTCCTCTTTCCCAGATGTCCAATAGTTTTAATCAGGTTTTGGCGGGCGTTGCCGCTGCCGAGCGCATCTTTGATTTTCTTGATGGCGAGGAAGAGGCAGAGGAAGAGGCCATGCCCGGCGAGGTGAGCGCAGAGGCTGTCGCTAGCGAATTAGGCGATGGGACTATTGCCGGGGCAGAGCCAAAGGTTCAGGCAGCGCTACAAGCGTCGTCCGCTTCACTGCCGCGCCAAGAGCTGGTGACCGAGCAGATGAAGGGACACGTCGTCTTTAAGAACGTCGAGTTTGGCTATCTGCCAGAAAAAATCCTCTTTCACGATGTCTCTCTCGAGGCTAGGCCTGGTGAAATAATGGCAGTTGTCGGCCCTAGCGGGGCGGGCAAAACGACTTTGGTTAATCTCTTGTTGCGTTTTTATGAAATAAATCGAGGACAGATTATTCTCGAGGAAATCGACACCCAGGCCCTCTCCCGAGATAACCTGCGGGGAGCTTTCGGGATGGTTTTTCAGGACACCTGGCTTTTCTCCGGCACGGTGGCAGAGAATATCGCCTATGGGAAAAAAGATGCCACCCGGGATGAAGTGGTGCTGGCGGCGCAAAAGGCGCAGGCAGACAGTTTTATCCGGCGTTTGCCGGAAGGCTACGACACGATGATTGGCGGTGATC
>Ga0351955_1040_pt1 | contig 12180 bp, 8 predicted proteins | sample BONcelT113001D15_FD_205812 | JGI IMG/M metagenome (GOLD analysis project Ga0351955, IMG submission 205812) | Enriched cells from coal bed in the Powder River Basin, Montana, United States - BONCAT cells T11 rep3 HSBNCT.T11.300.1.D15 ...
CGGAAATCGCACGGGAACTGGCCTACCGGCTGTACACCCTTTGCGAGCGAAAAAAGCGGGCGGCCGAGGCCCTTTCCTATAACGCCCTGGTCCAGAGCTGGCCGGAAATCCAGCGGCTGGCCGGGGAGGCCCGGAAAACCAGGCCGCAGGAAGGGAATTTGTTTTAGGAGTACCTCTGCGCCTCCGTGACTCTGCGCGATTGGCAAGCCTGCTTATAGTTATTGCCATAAACACCCCCACCGCATCCGCATAGGCGGCTGCGCCGGTGCCGCCGTCGGCAAGAGACTTCTTGTCATCCTTTAAACCGGCGGCCAGGGCGTCCTGCTTCACCTGTTCCCGCGCTTCCTGCACCAGATCGGAAAAGGTGGTTAAGGCCATGAGCTGGCGGGGTGTGAAGAGGTCGGAGAATGTCTTTAGTCCGTAATTCGGAGTCTTAAAATCCCTTGGATTTACAGGCAATTCATTATCAGGTTTCCATTCCGGACTTGCCTTGAGTGCCATAGCCTCATGTTCCAAGGTTGGTGCAAGATAAACCCGGCCCCGATCGCCTTCGGCCACAATCGCCATTAATCGCGCACCCATACGTCCGGCTTGTCCCTCTTGCCGGATATGATCATAGGCGACCGGAACATCCGAGAGCAGGCATCGAAAAGCATTTCGTTTCCCCTCTGTGGTTCCTTTTTTTACCGCCTCCACATCCTTCGGTTTCCCCATCTTCACCGTGAAACGATACCCTCTACCTTCGATCACCGGCTCCACATAGGCTTCTTTACCCGCCTTGGTGGAGAGCATAAAGGTGGAGGCAAGAGGCACATCCACATCCGCGTAAGCCGGGTTCGGGCTTTTCACGGTCCGCGCCCAGAGCCAGGCAATGACGGTTAGTTTTCTGCCTGCATAGGGCTTGAGGTCCGGACGTTCCTTCACCATTTCCGACGTGACCCCAATCTTGGGGTAGAGATGACCGATGCGTCGTTCCGCCTCATCCCGCATCCATTTTCCATAATACCGCACATCCTCGGCAAGGCCCTGGGCGCCTTTCCATGTTTTTTCAAACAGCCCTTTCTCTTTCCGGGATTCAGGATTCACCGGCGGCCGTCCCGCAAACTTCGGCGGGATTTCGATCATGGCCTTGTTGATCAAGACCGCCACGGGGTTGAGATCCGACGCATAACTTTCCAGACCCAGCCGCTGGGCTTCCAGAGGCAAGGCCCCGCCCCCGGCAAAGGGATCATGAAACGCCGGAAGTTTATGCCGGTCAAACAGTTTTTTTGCTTGTGGGTGGTCCGCATTTTCCGCGCAGGTGTATCGCCAGCTTTGCCAAATCTCATCCCGGGCCTGTTGCAAAACGGTTTCATTGGTGGTGTTTTCCCATACCACCAGGTCCTCGATGATTTTAAACAGCCGCAGCCGCTCTTTTTCCTGGGCCTTTTCATTCTTAAACAGATCCGGATGAGCCGATGGATCATCCACCATCTGGGCGAAAATCACGGCCCGGGCCGCTGCCAACGGCCGCCTGGCCCACCAGAGATGCAGGGTGCTGGGATGCCCGTGGCGGATGGATTTTTCCCGTGCCGACGCCACGTTGATGGCATCCAGCGGCAGGGCCACTTCAATAAGTTTTTTCTTGTATGTCATCGGTTACATTCCATGCTAATCATTTGCCCATTGTCTCATGGGTGGATATGTCGTTTTTGAAATGATCCGCACAAGACGGACGCAATATTAATATTGCAAGTTGTTGCAAGCAAGTTGCAACCGGTTGCAATAATGGTTGCAATACACCCCTTCCCTTAGCAACAAAACCAATTGTATTTATTGTTATTTTCTCCAATAATTAATCGCTTTGATTGCTTCATTTGTGGTTGCAATCAGCCCTTTTTGGACCTGAATACCAACGGGCCGCTGTTGTTTTGCCATGATTATGTATTTTTTCTTCCTTTACGAGTTCTCTGAGCAGAACCTGGATCTGGCTTCGAGACTGGCTGGGAAGCAATTGACGAAACTCCTCCATCCTGGAGCCTGAATCATGACATTCTTCAATGTATTTCAGGAGGGTCGCCTTACTGGTTTCACGATCAAGGCCTCTGGGTCGTGTTTTAATGCCTTTTTTGTCTATAAAATCATAAAATCGGCGTGAGAAATCATACACTTTTCTACGTCCATGGCTGACGCGTTCAATAATGCCGTGTTCTATAAGTTTCGGTAGACATCGCTTCAGTCCCGGGGGCAAGGCCTTTTTGCGAAAAATATAATCGATGACGAGCAAATCTTCTGTCGTGAAGGACTCTATCCGCTCCTTTTCGGTTCTTTCCAAAAATTCCATCAAAAGAAGAAATTCGTGATTTTTCACCTCACCATAAAGTGTCAGCCAGACATGATATGCATCGGACCGGCTGAAATCGGGTTTGTCCTTACTCTCTTTTATGCAGGATTCAAAAATTTTATTCATTCCCTGGCCGGATCGTTCCACAAGGCCGCATCGGGAGAGCGCTTCGGCGATACGGCGGTTTCGCGGAGCCTGTTCCCAGAGGATGTTTTCAGGTGTAATACCGGCAGGGAATCCGCCGGGGCTGACAATTTCCAGCCGCCTTGAATACTGGCGAATAAAAACAGACCCGGCCATGCGATAATCCCGGTGGCTGGCGGCGTTCAGGATGGCTTCGCGAACAGCATCTTCGTTAAACGTCAGGATATCCCAGATAAACAAACCATCCTGGAAATGCTGCTTTTCATTCCGCAAATTAACCAGGTTCCACAACTCGTCATAAAAAGAAAAGAATCCTTGCCGAAATTCCACTCTCTGTTGAGGCGGGCCGGTTGCCTCAGTGGCCCGGTATTCAAAGATAATTTCGGATTGAGCAAGATACCGGCCCAGGGCCTGACGGGTGCCGAAAAGTATCAGGGCGGCATAAGTGAGCCCTTCACGCAAGAGCAATTCCGCATCACTTAGAATTTGTTCCGCAGATGAATGGAGGATTTGATCTTTTTTTGATTTACGCGCCCAGCGCCTCCGGAACTCTTCAATAGCCTCCGGGTCAAGATCTTTTATTTTAAGCCCATGACAAATCTCAGCACTAAAATCCGGTCCCGCCTCATCCAGAATTCGTTTGATCATATCCGGCAACATGGGCGACAGGCTTTCTCCTGCTCTCATGAAATACCGGCCTTTATACTGAACAGGCACGCCGACGGGACGCGAAGGAATGTGAAAAACAAGAACCCGGCCATCGGGATGCGCAATTTCTTCGGCATCGATTCGAAGATGAATACGTTCCACAACGCCTAATTTTGTACGCTCAATATTTTTAAACGCATCCGTCCCCACAACCCGACGGGGGCGTTTGTCTGAAACCCCGAGAATCAGCCGGCCGCCCCCTTCGTTGGCAAAGGCAACGCAATAATTGACAAGTTCTTCAAAGTCATATCGCTGTTTGGCTTCTTTGAACTCAACGTGCTCATTCTCTTTGCTGGTCAGCCACGACTCAAGCTGCTGAAGTTGATGTTCCATACAGATACCTTCTATTTATAAAAACGCCGGCGGAGAGAATTGAGACTGTCGATAAACCGCATGCCCCTCCAGTCCAGCGCTTTTCACGATATAATTGCAAGTTATTGCAACCAACTTGCAACTGGTTGCAATGTTATTATCATAAGATTTTTGAATATTAACAAATGGTTACAAAATAAACAATAAAATGAATTGCGTCCAACTTGCGTTTAATTGCTTTTTACAATCGACCCATTGCATTTCCCCGGTAATCGCAAACCATGCCTCTGAACGATTTAATTCTTAATTTCCGCTTTCGCCAGCAGTTCCGCGAAATCATAATTTACACTGGTAACTCCGAAATCCGGCTCCCGCTGGAAGGGTTGGTGAACATAATGGACGCGGTGGGTATCATCGTCCATAAATTCCACAATGGCCAGAATAAAATCATCGGGTTTGTTTAAGGAATAAAGGATTTCATTGCGGGTTACCGTGATGGTGGAAGCACCCGTCACCCGGCCTTTGACTTCGATAAACCGTAGGCGACCGGTGCCGGGGATGCGGCTTTCAATATCATAGCCAAGTTTTTCCAGTTCCCGGTCTGTGGGCTCAAATCCCAGGCTCCGCTCAATCTCCATGACGGCAGTACGCGCCCGAGCTGCACTGGCCTGGGTGTCCACAGGTGTTGCAGGGACCGAAATCGGTTTTCCTTTCATGGCGGCGATGAGCCCTGCGGGAATCACCAGCAGGCCGCCCAGAACCACCGGCGGCAGGGGCGATATCCGGGCCTCCAGGTGAAGTTCATCCAGACGCTTCTGGAGCCGGGATTGCAGGGCATCGGCCCGCTTGCGGGCTTCACCGGAATTCAGCCGGGCATTGGACTTTCCAGCCTGCTCCTGAAGTTTGAGCTCCTCGGCCCGGTGATCCCAGTAGGTAATTTCCTTGGTGAGCCGGTCCTTGACCGCAGCTTCGGTCTTGGCGATCAGGGTCAGGCGGTCGTCGCGTACTTCGGTAAGATGTTCCGGCACCACATTCACCACCGCGTGGGACTGGGCTTTCTGTTCCAGTTCGCGGTTCACCCAGGCGCATTCGGATCGGGAGAAAATTTCTGTAAGTTCCGGATCATCCTCGGCCAGTGGCCGGAAATCCAAATACGGAGCATAATGCATGTGGCGGGGATTGCCGTCGGCATCCAGTTCCACATAGAGCATACGTTTTGAAATGATACGGCGGGAGCCTTCGCGGGTAATGCTGGCATCCTGGATGGCATGTTCCAGATAAAACAGGACCCGGGGGCACAGACCTGCATCCCGCTCATCCACCAGCACGGCCCCGCGCTTCAACAGATCCCGATGTCGTTCCAGTGTGAGATCGATCACCGCATCCAGCAGCGGATGCCCTGGACAGACAAAGGCGGCCAGTGGCTTTCCTGCAAGGGCTACCAGGGATTTTTCAAAAGCCATGCGTTCATACCGGGGCAGCACAGATTCACCGACGCCGATCAGCCGGTCTCGGTTTCGCACCGGGGCAGGGACATGGGTAGCCTCATAGCGGCGGGGCTCACGTTGTTTGACATTCCCGCCCAGTCTTCTGAAGGCTTCTAAAAAAAATGATTCAATATAATGGGGTTGCAGGCGGCGGGCTTCGGCGCGTTCCATGTCCTCACGGATGCGATTGACCCGGCTGGCGTCCATGGCATCTACGGCAAGGGCGCGGTCTTCCAGCAGGTCCCGTAATCTTGTGCGATCAAGGGCATAATCCAGAACCGTGGTCAGCCGGGCGCGCACCTCGGGTTGATCCCCATAGCGGATGGCCTGAATAAGGAGATCCCGGAGGGGTTTGCCCTCAAACTGCAACTTGCCCAGCACATCAAACACTTTGCCACCCAGTGTCTGGCGGGCCTGCTCCAGTTTTTCCAGAAGGGTGCGGTAAACATCCCCTTCACGGGTTTCATCAGCCACCAGATTCCATAGATGACAGACTTCGGTTTGACCGATGCGGTGAATACGGCCGAACCGCTGCTCCAGCCGGTTGGGATTCCAGGGAAGATCATAATTGACCATCAGGTGGGCGCGCTGAAGGTTGATGCCTTCTCCAGCCGCATCCGTGGCCAAGAGTACCTTGACCTCCGGATCATGATTGAATGCTTCCTGGGCTTTCATGCGGTCTTCCCGGCCGACGCTGCCGTGGATGGTAACTACGGATTCTGTGTGGCCCAGGAGCGTTGTGATGCGGTTTTCAAGGTAATTCAATGTGTCGCGGTGTTCGGTGAAAATGATCAGCTTCTGACGCGGCGACGGCGTGGGCGGTGGTATGGGGCCGGCCCCGTAGGGAACGGAATCTTCAGCTACGCAGTTGTCCACAGCGGGGGTGGTGAAAATTGTGGAAAGAAGGCTTGCCAGTTCGCACCATTTGGTGTCCGTACCGGAGCGAAGAATGGCAAGGGACAGGGACTCCAGGGTTTTCAGGGTTTCGATTTCCGCTTTTAATTCAACAATGGTGCGGGCTGCCGTGGCCTGGTCGAGGATTTCCTCTTCCATGGCCGCCACTTCATTATCCGGCGCGTCCTCCAGGTCCTCCACATCTTCCGCATCCAGGATTGGCCCCGAACTGGCGAGTATTTGAGCGGCCTGCCCGCCCCGCTGAATGATTTCCATCTCCCGCAGCCGACTTTCCAGTCTCTCCCGGCGGCGACGCAAGGATTGATGGATCGCCTCAGGGGAGGATGCAAGCCGGCGTTGCAGGATGGTGAGGGCAAATCCGACCGTACCGGATCGCTTGTCGTTTTCCAGGGCTTCGGCACGGTTGAATTCTTCGCGGACATACTCGGTGACGGCTTTATAAAGTTGAGCCTCGGCGGGAGAAAGTTTATAGGAGACGGTGTAGGCGATGCGCTCCGGAAAAAGGGGTGTGCCGTCGAACTTGAGCAGTTCTTCTTTGACCATGCGCCGCATCAGATCCGAGACATCTGATACATGAACCCCGTCGCGGAAACGGCCTTCAAACCGGTCGCCATCCAGAAGGGCCAGGAAAAGCTGAAAGTCGGTTTCCTTTCCATTGTGCGGGGTGGCAGTCATGAGCAGAAAATGCCGGGTGAGAGTGGACAGGAGTTGGCCCAGGCGGTGACGCTTGGTGTACTTGATTTCAGAACCAAAAAAAGTGGCCGACATCTTGTGGGCTTCGTCGCAGACAATCAGATCCCACCGGCAATCCGGGGCTTTGAGCTTTTCCTGGACATCTTCATTGCGGGAAAGTTTGTCGAGGCGGGCGATGACAAGATTGGTTTCCAGAAACCAGTTGCCGGTGCGGGCCGCCTCCAGCTTGTCATTGGTCAGAATGTCAAAGGGAAGATGAAACCGGCGGTACAATTCATCCTGCCACTGTTCGGCAAGACCGCCCGGGCAGACAATTAGGCATCGGTGCAGATCCCCGCGAACAATCAATTCTTTAATGAGAAGGCCCGCCATGATGGTTTTGCCGGCCCCAGGATCGTCAGCCAGCAGAAACCGAAGTGGCTGGCGGGGGAGCATGGATTCATAAACCGCTGTAATCTGGTGCGGCAGGGGATCAACCATCGAGGTATGAATAGCCAGAACCGGGTCAAAAAGATAGGCCAGGCGTATGCGGTGGGCTTCGGATACCAGTCGGAACAAGGCGCCGTCTCCGTCAAAACTCCAGGGCCGCCCCTGCTCCACCAGATCCAGACGCGGTTCGTCGCTCCGGTAGAGCAATTCATTAGCGACCTTTCCACCGGGGGTTTTGTAGGTCAGTTCCAATGCTTCGGAGCCGAACCATTGAACATTTACCACCGTCACCAGGCAATCCGGAAGCAGGCCGCGAATGGCGGCATTGGGCGTGAGGTCTTCAAGTCGAATCATTGGCAAACCCCTGCTGGTGAATCAATTCTGGTTCAGTTATGGACATGATCAGATAGATAGGGACCCTGTTGAAAAAACGACTCCTGTTCCCGCATCCCCGACCGCGATCCTATAGGGAGCTCCAAGTGTGACCGACTATAAGGAAGAAATTAAATATTTTCAAGGAATTTAAAAGAGATGAGAGATGGCGCTAAACCGACTAAAGACTTTGTCTTCACTAAAGAGAGGCAGTTTTCGGAAACAGGTTTAGAAAATTTTGTGTAACGCACTCGGAATCGGTGGCCGGAATAGACCGGAATACGCAAGCAGGGGCTCATTTAATTTTTAGATAGGACCGCACCCAACCAAGCCACCCTGCATAAGCTTGACGGCTGAGCCTCGTCGCAACTCTGTCCCTTGCCCACCCTTTTTACCAGATCAATAACCATGCACCATACTGGGACATATCACATGGTTGTGTGCTCTGCCGGTGGGACGCATGTGAGCACAATACCCGGCTACAACTATTTTTTTCCGGCAGTCATTCTTGATTTCATTTCCGCATCACTGCCCATCTCAAGTTTCTTGAGTTTCTGATAATATGAATGGGCCGTATACAAGGCGGCCATCGGGTTATGTCCAGTCACACGGTCCTTGACCGCCAGAATGGTGGCAAATCCCTTGATGTACTTAAGAAAAAGGCTGTCATGCCCAACGCATAAACCCAACATGATATTAAAATCCGTATCAGCGTTGTTGAGAAGTTCGGCCTGGCCTATGGGATTGCACATGGTCTCATACTCGCCAATGCGGACCTTCTGGTTTTCCTGAAGTCCAATATCTTCCTTTGGTACGCTGCCAACTTTGCATGATACGGCCACCACCTCGAAGCCGTGCATTTCCAGAATCGTGGATAGAATCGACGCCTCATGAGTTACACCGCCACAAAAGGCGATTCCCAGTTTCCGGTACCCCATTTTACCGGCAAACTCGATCAGTTCCTCCATTCGGGTTTTGTGGGGTTGCATTATATAGGGACCGGGTTTTCGATTCGCATAGGCTTCACCTTCCTGGATTGAGGCTTGGCGGGCGAATTCCAGTATTCCAGCATCATCATGGTAATGCTGATTGGCAAGCTTCAGGATTTCCTCCTGCTGGATGGTGGGGCAAGCCGGAGGCCCTTTGCCGTCCGGTCTTCGGCAAATTTTGCGAACGACCGGACAGTAAGCGCAATTCATCTTTTCTGAAAAATCCTTCTTGGTGCTCATCAGTATCTCCTTAAAGTGGGTAGGTATTGAATAAACATTTTGCTGATTGATAGCTGTTGTTGCAACAGGCACCAGAATCTGTCAATAAGTTTTGGGCACGGTGTTGTCCAGAATTTTTCGCACTTTTGATTTTGTAACCGTCCAATCTGATGGCTTGGGTTCAAGAAAAACATCGCTGTAAAATGCAATGGCTTGGTCAGCGAGGGGGTGTATCCGGAAGAGTAAAGAAATCGCTTGAATCGAGCTATCCACGGCCATAGGCCGTGGCCTTTACGCCCGATTCATGGCCTTCGGCCACCGCGATTTCAAAAGCATTTTAAAAGCATAGCTTAACAACTCTGACCACGCCCAGAGGGCGTGGATTTCTAATTTCCATTAAAGATTGAAATTTCCTCATTTTTCTGAGATGTTGGCCAAAATATAAACCCTATCCCACAATCCGTCTAATATGGAGATCCGCATGGCGCTGACGAAAAACGAATTGATCACGAAAATCATGGAAGAAACGGAGTTCACGAAAAAGGCCGCGACTGAATCTGTTGAACAGCTCATGGAAATTATCAAGTCCACCCTGGCATCCGGCGAAGATGTCTTGATTTCCGGATTCGGCAAATTCTGCGTGAAAAACAAGGGCCGGCGCAAGGGCAGGAACCCCGCAACCGGAGAGGATCTGATGCTGGATGCTCGGAACAGGATCGGCTTTAAGTGTTCCGGGAAGCTGCGGAACCAGATTAATAGCGGCAAGCGGTAATCTTAAGACAAGAGCAGGCGAAATACCGGTCCAGATTTAGACAGCATCCGATGAAAGCGAGGACAATATGGCAAACGACAAGAAAACACGGAACGAGTTTATTGTCGATGCCCTGCTTTCCGGCGAACCGCGGCGCGTGGCTGAAATCACCCGTATGATTTCTGACGCCATGGGTGAAGAGATTCGGGGCCAGGATGTGTCATCCCTGGTTGCCAAGCTTGCCAACATCGACAAATGCAACCTGGGCTATTTCATGAAGAAGGAAAAGACCGGCAGTGGGTTTAAATTCAGCCTGGTCAATGAAATCCGGGAATTGGCAACGGATGAAATTTATGCCCTCACCCGCAAGTTTGGTCGATACAGTTTCACATTAGAGGAGGCCATCCGCAAGGTCCCGAAGCTGAAAAAATATGTCACAGCGGCAAAGCGCCAAGCCATGCCAGGGCGTGGACCGGGCCGACCGCGAAAGGATTCCGGCCGTGAGTCTGCTGTTAATGCCGGTTTAAATGGATTGCTGGCTGCCCTGGTTCAAGAGCTTGCCAGGCAGAGCGGCCTGAAGGTCAATGTTAATTTGATTGTTCATTTGGAGGGATTCGGAGGATAGGCCGGAGACGCCAACAACAGGAGATGATATGATGCTGGATGCCTGGAAGGTGATTACGTTTAAATGCTCCGGGAGACTGTGGGATCGGATTAATGGGGGCAAGAAGAGGTAAACTGTCCCAACATAGTGGACCCCAAAAACGGGGCTTTGAAGACTTTTTTAACTCCCCTAATTTTTTGCACCTTAAAATCCTGGCAGCAGATTCTCCCGGCAGCAACGCAAAAATTGTCAGTTGCCGTTGGCGCAATAAACAAAAAAGGCAGAGCCATTATCCTTCAGCCCTGCCTTTTGATTATTTCCTGATCAAATTTTATAAATACTACGATACCCGCCGGCGTTTCATCATCCAAACGGCCGAACCTGCCGGTATCAGTGACATGATGATCATGCACCATTCGGAGAGAGTGGGGATGTTTATTTCAGCCTCCAATTCATACTTCAAGCCAATTAAAGACCGCGCAGCATAAAGCATATCACGGGTTAATGTTCCCAAAGGCTCATAGCGCTTATCGGGACAGGGCCGTGAATATGCCCGCCGTCTCGCGCCGCGGATAAATCTGGCGATGGATCACGCTTTTTTTCGGTAAGTTTTTGCTTTTGCCATCAGTTCAAGAAACCGGTCCGAATCGATGACCGGGGCGAAGAAGTTGTTGATTCGTTCGAAGGTAGCCGGTTCCTGTTCCTGCTTCTGGCAGGCACAGGCATCTCCAACGACAATCGGCATGTAGCCTTCGTCCCGGGCAGCCCGGGCGTTACCTTCAATGCACCAATCAAGATGGATGCCGACAAAAACGATCGTTTTAATCCCCCGCTTGGCCAGGTTAACTCTCAGAGGTGTTCCGATAAAGGAACTCTGGTGGGCAATCTCGAAGTATTCCAGATCGCCGGGACGGACCAATTTTTTGAGCTCCGGGGGCAGTTCACCATCCCACTTGATCTTTTCCGCAGACCAGTCCTGATATGTGGCCGTCCAACTCGCGTACTGGGCGCGGTCCATCTCGGTCATCGGATAATCGTTATGGACCAGGAAGATGTCGTAGCCGATCCAATGGAACGGAAAGTTGGCTTCCCGACAGGCGTTGGCAACCTTGATCGTGGCTTCCAAGCTACCTCGCTCCCATTGACGTTCTCCTCCCTGGCCACCTTCCGGGCTATAGAGGCTGTTGTTCTGGCTGATGGAGACAAACATGGTAGGATAGGAGAGCAGTCTGGCCAGATCAAGCGATTCCCATTGGGGTGCCAAAGGAGGAATCAGACTTTTGTTCGTGGGTAACAGTTCGCCCTTGGCCCATACCTTTTTAGCGGTGTCGAGTTCCTTAGCGTTGGCGAACCCGGCGAGCGCTAAAGTAGCGGCTGTTGCGGCAGCACCGGCGCCAACCAGAAACTCTCTTCTTGATGTGCGTACATCATTCATTTCGCTCATTTTGACCTCCTTTGCTTTTGTTGGGGTATGAAACGGGTTTCACGCTACTGACTGCCATCCTTCGACCTGCACCGTCCGTAAATACTAAAGATCGGATGAAATAGAAAGATCCCCGCTTTTCTTCCTTTTGAATAGGCATTTCAAATGTTTTCAGTTATTAATTTATCCAAATCCCCATACATCCTTTTCTCACACTCCGGGCAGATCCCATGACTGAACACAGCCTTGATATGCTCGGCAATATAAGACTCAACAATGTTCCAATATCCACTATCGTCCCTAATCTTTTTGCAGGAAGCACAAATAGGGATCATCTTTTTTAGAGTTTTGACTTTTGCAAGGGCATCCAGCTCCCAAAAAATAAATTCAATTTTTGTGCCAGTTTTAGCCCATATCGCTATGATATTCATAATCAGTAGTGTCCGGTTAAAATTTTTAAAATGTTAATTAATAATTTAAAATTATTATATATTTTTGCAAAAAGAAGAGGGATCGATTTGAATTTGCCCCAAAATCGGTTTTATGGTCCCCTGACGGGAAAAACCCGAAAGGAGCCATGTCATGAACAAAGGGCAAACCGTTTTTTCCCAAGTGATCGATTTCCTCCCGAAGAAAAAATTTCGTCAATGTGTGAATCGTTATGAAGGCGATTACCGTATCCGATCTTTCAAGTGCTACGATCAATTGCTGTGTATGGCATTTGCTCAATTGACTTATCGCGAAAGCTTACGCGATATCGAATGCTGCCTCAGGGCCATGCAAGGCAGGCTTTACCATATGGGTATAAGAG
>Ga0351955_1043_pt1 | contig 11826 bp, 9 predicted proteins | sample BONcelT113001D15_FD_205812 | JGI IMG/M metagenome (GOLD analysis project Ga0351955, IMG submission 205812) | Enriched cells from coal bed in the Powder River Basin, Montana, United States - BONCAT cells T11 rep3 HSBNCT.T11.300.1.D15 ...
CCAAGAATATGGGCAAGATACGATGCCCCTATCGCCAAAAACAGAACACTTCCGACAAAAAGCTCATCCGAGTTTGTTTTTAGAATTTGGGTTAAAAAAGGCTCCAATATATGCTTTCCGAATGCCCATAAAAATGCCAAGAGAATTACTGCACTTATCAGCATGTCCTGTAATACAGAGGATATATCATTAGAACTGCTACTCATAAATCCGATAATAAGTAAAATCGGAATAACAGCAATATCTTGCATTATCAAAATTCCTAGCGACCTTTGACCGTGTCGACGGTTTATTTCACCGCTTTCATTTAAAAGTTTAAGGACGATAGCGGTCGAAGAGAGGGCCATTACAAGAGAGATAATAAAAGCTGAGTTTTGATCGAATTTCAAACCGTAATAGGCAACTATAAAAACAACAGAGGAAGTAAGAAAAATTTGCAACGTTCCCGTAACAAATACTTCATGTTTCATCCGTTTTAAATGTGCTACCGAAAACTCAAGCCCGATGGTAAACATCAAAAATACAACCCCAAATTCAGCAATCTCTTTAAGGTCATGATTTCTGACTGCATCATGAAGATCAAATGTATACGCTATGATCGTTCCGGTAAGAATGTATCCAATAATCGTAGGGAGATGAATTTTGCGGATAAAAATATTAATGATTAATGAAACCAAAAGTGTTATTACAATAATCGTTAACAATAAATATTCCTTATAAGGAGTAAAGTGTTATTAATTTTATCTTTTCAAACCTTAGATTGTCTGTTTGTTTAATCTTTTCAAATAGGATAGAGTTGGTTAAAGCAGGAGAAACTTATGGAAATACCAAAATACCCTTGGTCAAAAAATATAGTAGACCTTTTGTTTGAACTTCAAACTTCTAAAGACGGGCTCGATGTCAATGAAGCCCAAAATCGGCTCAATTTTTTGGTTCAAATTCTCTTTTAGCAGAAGAACGTTCGAAAATTTCTATGCTAATTGGACAATTTACAAGCCCTATCGTTTTGATTTTAATTGTCGCGGCGCTCATAAGCATATTTATGGATCACACCAAAGATGCCATCATCATTGCCGCTATTTTGATTATCAACGCTTTATTAGGTTTTTATCAGGAACTTAAGGCCGAAACCTCTATCCGTGCTCTCCAGCGTTTAACTGAAAATCATGTACGTGTTATTCGCAACGGTATTGAAACAACACTTCCTGCACACGATCTAGTTCCAGGTGATATTGTACTTTTGAGTGAAGGTGATCTAGTCCCTGCCGACCTCCGTTTGATCGAATCGTATGCCCTTGAAGTGGATGAAGCGGTACTTACAGGAGAATCTCTCCCATGTGAAAAAAGTGCGGAAACATTAGCTCCCGAAGAGGCACCCCTTTATGAACGTCATAACACCCTCTTTTCAGGATCTTCAATTTTAAGAGGTAAGACTATTGCCCTCGTTTGTGCCACCGGTGGAATGAGCGAGATTGCCAAAATTGCCGAAGCGGCACAACAGCGTTCCCCTGACTCACCACTGACTAGATCAATGCGTTATTTTTCCAAACAACTTTTGATCTCTATCATCGCTATTTTGACACTGTTAGGTATTATTTCTATTTACCAAGGTCGAAGCTATGAAGAGATGATATCTTTTCTCATCGCCCAACTCGTATCTGCAGTTCCTGAGGGACTTCCGATTGTTATTACACTCATTCTAGCGATTGGTGCGTTTCGTCTTAGCCGACACAAAGTTTTAGTCCGACATCTCCCTTCAGTCGAATCACTCGGAAGTGCAACGCTTATCGCTACCGATAAAACCGGAACGCTAACCGAGGGTGTTTTGTCGGTCAAAGAGACCCATCTTCTTGATCGTGATGAAGTATTCCGCTGTGCGGCTTTGTGCAACGATTCACACGATGGATCAGGCGATAGCATTGATGTCGCACTTGCCAAATGGCTAGGTGAGGAGTTTCATACACTCCAACATGCGTATCCTCGTATATTTGATCACCCTTTTGACCCTAATACTCGCATGATGGCAACGGTCAATCGAGTTGATGACATACCCAAACTTTATATAAAGGGGGCATATGAATCCCTCATTGCTTTGAATGAAAATTCACCTGAAGAATTGGAACAAATACAAAAGGCTCATGATGATATGGCTTCACTCGGCTTAAGAGTATTGGCTTTCGGCGTAAGTGACCATCACTGGGAAGAACCGGATAAAGCACCGGTTCGGATCGTCGGATTGATTGCCTTTGCCGATCGCCCAAAAGCCGATGCTGCAAGTGCTATATTACAAGCAAAAGATGCCGGAATACGAATAATCATGATCACCGGAGATAACCCGATCACCGCAAAAGTCATTGCAAATGAGATTGGTCTCTCAAAGGAGAATGAAAACGTTTTAACCGGACGTCAAATCGACATACTCAGTGACGAGGAGTTACTCTTCCAACTCTCTAATACCTCTGTTATCGCTCGTGCCATGCCCGAAAACAAATATCGAATCGTACAGCTTCTCCAAAAACAAGGTGAGATTGTTGCGGTTACCGGAGATGGAGTCAATGATGTACCGGCACTTAAAGCAGCTGATTTAGGGATTGCAATGGGTAACGGCACTGAAGCGGCAAAAGCCTCCTCAAAAATGGTACTTGTTGATAACAATCTGGGGGTTATAATCGACGCGATACGTCAAGGAAGAGTAATTGCCGATAATCTTAGAAAAGTACTCTTCTATCTCTTATCAACCAGTTTTGGGGAGATTATTCTTATCAGTATAGCAATATTGATGGCGTTTCCTTTACCGTTACATCCGACTCAGATTTTATGGATTAACGTTGTCACCGACGGTGTGTGCGATAAAACCTTCGCTATGTGTGACGAAGAGGGCAACGTAATGAAACGAAAAGTACGATCAATGGATACACAGTTTTTTCGATCGGGCTATGCTTCTTCGTCTGGCATGGTTTGCTACCGTAACCGCTTCGGTCACTATGCTCATGTTCGCGTATCTTTTAAATACTCATTATTCCTACGAAGAGGTTATTACCGTTACTTTTACGACGGTCGTTGCCGCCCAATGGATCAATGCACTGCTGATCCAAAAAGAGTCTGAGCCGTTTTTGAAAAATATCCGCCGTAGCGTAACCATCAATCCATGGCTATGGGGAGGAATTTCACTCGGAATCGTGTTACAAAGTATTGCCCTGTTCATCCTCCCAGAATGGTTCCATGTCGTATCACCAAATGCTGAGATGATGGGATATGTAGGGATTTCTTTGGGTGTAATATTTATACTTGAAGAGGGGTATAAGTGGGTGGAATACACCCAAAAACGGGATTAATGTCCCCCCATCACTTTTTCAATTTCAGAAGGTTTATCGTGAATACCGAAACGGTCGATAATAGTGCGAGTCGCTTCATTCTGCCCCACCACGTCTACCTCTTTGCCCATATTACGGAGTTTAATCACTGCTTTATCGAGGGCATAAACGGCAGTGATATCCCAAAAATGAGCACGTGTAACGTCAATAATGACATTTTTGACATCCTCTTTGTAATCGAATGCGTCGGCAAAACGATCCGCTGAATTGAAGAAAATCTGCCCGACAAATTTATAGATACGTGTACTGCTTGTCTCTTCAAAAGATTTTTCCCAATACATAAAATGGCTAATTTTATTGGCAAAAAATAACGATGCGAGAAGTACACCCGTAAAGACACCGAGAGCAAGGTTATGGGTTCCGACAACCACAAATACGGTTGAGAGCATAACGACATTCGTCGAAAGCGGCAGGGTCTTTAGCCCTTTAATCGAAGCCCAGTTAAACGTCCCGATGGAGACCATAATCATCACCGCGACAAGTGCCGCCATCGGAATAATCTTGATCAAATCCGCCATAAATACGACCATAATGAGTAACAGAACTCCGGCAATCAACGTCGAGAGTCGCCCTCGCCCCCCTGATTTGATATTGATAACCGACTGTCCGATCATCGCACATCCTGCCATCCCCCCCATACATCCGCTTGCGATGTTAGCTATCCCCTGCCCTTTGGCTTCACGATTTTTATCACTGTCGGTGTCGGTTAAATCATCGATAATCGTTGCCGTCATAAACGACTCTAAAAGTCCCACCGCCGCTAATGCGGCTGAGTACGGGAAGATAATCGAGAGAGTTTCAACATTGAAAGGTACTTCAGGCCATAAAAATATCGGTAATATATCAGGGAGTTGTCCCATATCACCGACCGTACGAACATCGATTCCCATCACTACCGTCACAGCGGTCAATACGACAATGGTCACGAGCGGTGAGGGGATCAACGTTCCCAACTTTGGGATATAGGGGAAAAGATAGATGATCCCAAGCCCTGCTGCCGTCAGAGCATAGACATGCCACGTGACATTGGTGAGTTCAGGGAGTTGCGCCATAAAAATCAAAATTGCTAAGGCATTCACAAAACCTATAACTACGGTACGGGAGACGAAACTCATCAAAGAGCCGAGTTTCAAATATCCCGCTATTATTTGCAATACCCCTGTCAACAGTGTTGCGGCAAGAAGGTATTGAAGTCCGTGCTCTTTTACAAGGGTCACCATAAGCAACGCCATCGCCCCTGTTGCGGCTGAGATCATTCCGGCACGTCCGCCGACGAATGCAATGACCGCAGCAATACAAAATGATGCATACAGCCCCACTTTTGGATCAACACCCGCAATGATAGAAAACGCTATTGACTCGGGGATGAGAGCAAGAGCTACGACAATCCCGGCGAGTATATCGCCTCGTATATTGCCGAACCACTCTTGTTTAGATGACAAAATTAGCATAAAACTCCATTTCAAAATTTCTGTACAAAATCCATTCCAGATAAGGGCAATAGCCTAAATAACGAAATAGTAGATTTCGAGAATATGGCAGATTGGGAGGAAAATGATAGTTTGAATTATAAAACTTTACTTAAAAATAGTTGAAGAGCCGCTAAAAGTGCTAAACTTTCACCATAATTTTATTCTGAAAGACATTTCACATGCTTCGCTCGATTCATGACTCTTTAGAGCCGAAACTTATAACCCTTTTTAAGCGACAAGGTTACAGCCGAAGTGATTTTATTGCCGATGCTATCGCAGGTTTAGCTGTAGCTATCGTTGCGCTTCCGCTCGCAATGGCGATTGCAATAGCCTCTAATCTTCCACCTGAACGAGGTCTCTTTACCGCTATCGTCGCCGGATTTTTGATTTCGGCTCACGGCGGAAGCCGCTATCAAATCGGAGGGCCGACCGCTGCATTTATTGTCACCGTAGCATTAGTCGCCATGAAGCACGGTTATGAGGGGCTGGTACTTGCCACTATTATGGCGGGTGTTATTTTAATAATCATGGCTTTTTTCCGTGCAGGGGAACTGATTAAATTTATCCCCTACCCTGTTATTGTCGGATTTACCTCTGGAATAGCATTACTTATCGCATTTTCACAAATACGGGATTTTTTCGGACTCTCCATTACAACAGTTCCCCCCGATTTTATTGATAAGCTGAGCGTTTACGTCGCACATTTACATGAAACTAATTTCGTCGCCGTTGCCCTTGCCCTTGCCTCTATCGGTGTTATTTTTCTCGCAAAACAACATATTCCTCGTATTCCGGGTCCTATCATTGTCGTTACTCTTAGTGCCGTTGTTGTATGGGGATTCAATCTGCCGATAGAGACTATAGAGAGCCGTTTCGGTTCTATCCCCTCTATGCTTCCTACACCTGTATGGCCGGATATTACGTTTGAAAAACTTCGTCTTCTTCTGCCGGATGCCATTACGATAGCCACTCTTGCCGCTATTGAATCACTTCTTTCTGCCGTTGTAGCTGATGGGATGACCGGAACGCGACATAAATCCAATGCTGAACTCTTGGGACAAGGGATTGCCAATGTCGCTTCAGGGATTTTCGGCGGTCTCCCTGCCACCGGAGCCATTGCCCGTACCGCAACGAATATTAAAGCCGGTGCACGGACTCCCGTAGCAGGAATGATGCACGCCTTCTGGCTGTTTCTCTTTATGCTTTTATTGTCTCCTTTGATTATTAAAGTGCCTCTTGCGGCACTTGCCGCTATTTTGATGGTCGTGGCGTGGAATATGTCGGAGATTAAACATGTCCGTGAAATTATGAAAGCACCACGAACCGATCGTATTGTCCTGATCGTAACGTTCTTATTAACGGTATTGGTTGATCTCAACTTCGCTATTCAAGCGGGAATCGCATTAGCTTCTATTCTTTTTATCAATCAGATGATGCAATCAACCCAAATACGCTCGGTAGAATCTGAAGAAAATGATCCCGATTCTACGGCCAATAAAATCATCCCTCAAGGGGTTGAAGTATATGAGATACAAGGTCCCCTCTTTTTCGGTGTTGCAGAAAAGCTCGTAGATACCTTGCTGTTATTTGAAAAACCTCCGCACGTCTTTATTTTACGTATGCGCTATGTTCCGCTCATTGACGCAGCGGGTCTACATGCATTGGAAATATTGCATGAGAGACTCTCAGAAAACGATACGTGTCTCATCCTCTCAGGGGTAAATTCACAAGTACACCATTTCATCAGTGCCTCTCAAATCGACAAAGCAATCGGATGCGAAAATATCGTCGATCATATCGATAAAGCACTCTTGAGGGCCAATGAAATCATCGATAAAAAAGTAGCTTAATTGTGCCCTTGAGAAATATACGTCTGAATTAGCATCTCTTCAAACCGATGTGCTTGGACAGGTTTGCTGCACAAATAGCCTTGGTAATACTGGCACCCGTGATTTTCTAAGAATTTGAACTGATCGAGTGTCTCAACCCCTTCTGCGATTACGTTAAATTTAAAAATGGACGCCATCGACAAAATAGTCTCTACCAGTGCCGCATCATCTGCATCACTCATAATATCACGTACAAAACTTCGGTCAATTTTTAGTGTAGTAAAGGGAAGACGTTTTATATACGCCAATGAAGAGTATCCCGTACCGAAATCATCCATTGAAATATTGATTCCTGCCTGACGCAAACGATTCATTTTATCGATCACCGTGTCGATTTTTTCAATAACGGTCGATTCAGTAAGCTCCAACTCAAGCATTGAGGGGACAATACCGCTCTCCGCCACAATACGTATTACTTTATCCACAAAATCATTTTGGCGAAACTGTACAGCACTTACATTCACCGCAATTCGATCGATAGAGGCATGGCTTATGTTGTCGGCACGCCATCGAACAAATTGTCTGCACGCTTCACGTAATACCCACTCACCGATAGGGACGATAAGCCCGCTCTCTTCTGCTATATCAATCATTTCATCCGGCATTACGAGACCGAGTTCAGGGTGATTCCACCGTAACAATGCTTCTGCACCGATAATTCTATTCATTGAAATTTCAATAACCGGCTGATAGTACAGTTCCAATTCGCCGTTTTTGATCGCGTGACGCAAAGCATTTTCCAAAAAGAGGCGCTTTTTGATCCATTGGTCCATCTGCTCTTGATAAAAACGGGTTGTGTTTCTCCCCTCTTTTTTTGCTTGATACATTGCGGTATCCGCAAATTTTAACAAATCATCCGCATTTTGAGTGTCTGAAGTCACCAAAGCGATTCCTATACTGGAACTTGTGATAATCGGCTCTAACTGCCCGATATCGAACGAGGTAGCAAAAGCTTCATGAATTTTTTCTGCAACGCTCTCCGCTTTGGTAGCGGCACTGTGCGGATCTTCCCCAAGTTCGTTTAACAATATAACGAATTCATCTCCCCCTAGTCGGGCTACCGTATCCCCCTCACGACAAATACGTGTTAAGCGTGTAGCCGTTTCAATCAATAACAAATCTCCGACATAATGCCCTAAAGAGTCGTTAACGCTTTTAAAATGGTCCAAATCTAAAAACATAACCGCAATTAAACTTCTGTGACGTCTATAGTGAGCAAGAGATTGCTCTAACCGATCTTTAAATAACAAGCGATTTGGAATATCGGTAAGTGCGTCGAAATACGCTTGATGTTTAATTTTCTCTTCGGCATTAATACGTTCCGTAATATCCGATACGATTGCAACCCCTCCGATAATACGGCGTTCGGCATCGTAGATTGGAGAAGTACGAAAACTTATCCACAAAGTCAACTTCATAATCATACTGGTATAAGGACCTTCATAAAATCCTTTTTTGCCGCTCACCGGTAGGATTATAGCTTCGTGTAAACAACGATCTGGAAGATTTTTCAGATCCAACCCTATCATTTTTTCTCGCGGTATTTTAAGAATTTGTAACATTTCGTTATTGGTTTCAATAACCATAAGATTGGTGTCATAATAAAAAATACCTGCCGGTGCTTCTTTGAAAATTGTCTCAAAATGCTCTTGTGAAAGGCTCAATGCTTCTGTTGCTTTTTGATGCAATATTTTTGATGTAAGGGCATTCATAATATTAGAATGTATCCTCTTAGACGCGCTTATCAATAAAAGGAAAAAAGCTAAAATCAATACCCCCATCATCCGCTGTTCGAATGCACCGTGTACGAACATCATCATAAATATAGGAGATAAGAGAAAGAGCAAAAAAACAATAGAGGTACCTAATAATGAGGCCAAAGTTCCAGAGGCGACCGAAGCGATCCCCGTCAGTAAAAAAATAATAAAAAAATGGTGCAAATGGTTTGGAGTCTGCATAATGAAAAATGCCGCACTTCCCCAGAGCAGTGCCGAGGTATACATCATATATTTAAAACGTATTTCCCATGTATGATTATCATGTATTTGGGAATGATGACGGTAGTCTCTAAGAAGAATAAGACGCCAGAGCAACGTCCCGATGATCAGTGAAAACCAGATTACTACCGATTCTACCGAAGAGGTATCGTAAAAAAGATACAAAACAACAGAAGCACCGAATAATAAGGGAAACATAGAGGCAAAAGCCTGTTTATAGGCGATAGCGATTTGTTCGGAACGGATCCGTACCTTATCGGAGCTATCCACTTCTGATGAAACATCTTTTTTATTTAAAATCATGCCACTCTATCTTTCAATTTTATACAGCCAGCTAGGATAGCGAAAAGCAAATAAAAAACAAATTCTGTTATGTTACAATTCTCTAATGAATTACCTCTTTTTTTTACTTATCATTTTATCATTTACTCTAAATGGCTATGAACTGCAGGAAAGTTACACGTATGAGCGCAGTACTATCTATTCAAGCGACTTGTTTCCCGATATTCCCAAAAAATTTGAAATCCTAAAAATTCCGGAAGATAAAACACAATACCGTCTTAATGCACAAATCATTTCAAAAACTTTTGAACTCAACGGGGTCGCAGTCGATACGGGTAAAGTACGATACGTTAATTTTATTCAAAAAAGTCCTGTTGATTTTACTCCGTTAAAGGAGCAATTAGAAACACTTTTACGCGGTCAATACCCCTCTATTCGTATCGAAAACATCACTATTACTTCCAGAGGCTATCTCCCCTCATTAAGCCAAAAATCACGCGGGATATTTGATGAGAATTTTTTTCAAAATTCAAAAGGGACATTTTATATCGTCGATGAGCATGGGGTACGACGCTACCTTGATTATTCTGTTCGTGCCACCATCAACGTTCTCCATTCCAATCAAAAAATTTCTCGCCGTGACCGTCTTAGCGGATTTAATACTCAAATCAAACAAATCCCTTTCACATCGTTTAAAGACACCCCTCTCACCACCTTGCCAAATGAGCCCTCACGGTTTCGCTCCAATCTCAGAGCAGGACAACTTTTGACAATTCGTAATATTGAGTCCGTCCCTCTCGTTCTAAAAAATGAAAAAGTGATTGTCGAAGTCAAAAATGATACGGTAATTGTTGAGTTTGGAGCGACAGCAACACAAGAGGGGCTACTCTATGATATTATTACAATCCAAAAAAGTGACGGCAAGCGCGTCAGAGCCAAAGTAATCGGAGAACATCGGGTGGAATTGCAATGAAAATCGTCGTAGGGATCAGTGGTGCCAGTGGAGCCGCTTTGGGTCTTAAACTTGTTCATACGCTTCCAAATGAAATAGATAAACACTTGATTGTATCGGATCATGCCTCTATTGTTTTGGAGAAAGAAGAAAACCTGACTCTGCATAAAAACGATGAGATCTGGGCCTCGGTTGCTTCAGGCTCTTACGGTGCCGATGCGATGATTATAACCCCATGCAGCATGAACACGTTAGCCAAAATTGCGTGCGGTATTGCCGATAATCTTATAACCCGTGCCGCTGCGGTAATGATCAAAGAGCGTCGAACTTTAGTCCTCGCACCGCGTGAGATCCCATTTTCGCCGATTGCCTTGGAGAATATGCACAAGTTATCCATGATGGGTGTTATCATCGCACCACCCGTCCTTGCTTACTATGGCGATCAGGAAGATTTGGAGTCGATGGAAAACTTTATGATCGGTAAGTGGTTCGATCTTCTCGGAATTGAAAACAATCTATATAAACGATGGAATCCTGATGCATAAAATTGCCCTCTATCATGGAACCTTTGATCCCATCACCAACGGACATTTTGACATCATAGAGCGTGCTATCAAACTCTTCGATGAAGTGATTATTGCCGTTGCCGATTCTCAAGATAAAAAACCGATGTTCACATTGCAAGAGCGTGTCGACATGGTTAAATTAGCGGTGAGAGATCTTAAACGGGTGCAAGTTGTCGGCTTTGATAATCTTACCGTTGAACTCGCTAACACCCTCGGAGCTACCGTTCTAATTCGCGGACTTCGCGCCGTGAGTGATTTCGAATTTGAGTTACAACTAGGCTATCTAAATAACTCCCTTGATCCCAATATCGAAACCGTCTATCTGATGCCGAAGCTCAAACATGCGTTTATCAGCTCTTCTATCGTCCGTAATCTGTTAAAATTCAACGGTAAAACAGAGCATTTGCTCCCTAATCCCGTTCAAAATGTTATCTGGAGTATGAAATCATGTACGTTGCCATAGAGGGGATCGATACCGCCGGAAAAAGTACACAGATTGAGCGTTTGCGCACCTTTTTTCCTGATGCTCTTATCACGAAAGAACCCGGCGGGACTAAAGCCGGCATAGAGATCCGAAACATGGTTTTAAACGGAAACCTAAAGAGTAAAACGGCTGAATTATTGCTCTTCTTAGCCGATCGTGCCGAACATACCGAAGAAGTGATATTGCCTAATATGAATCGTCTCATCATCAGTGACCGCTCCGCCGTATCAGGGATGGCGTATGCAAGTGTTCAAAACTTGTGTGATGAAACAACACTGGTGATGCTAAACCGTCTCGCTACCAACGGCACATTACCCGACACGGTGTTTATCCTCAAACTTACACCTGAAGAACTGAGTAATCGATTATCTCAGAAAGAACATGATGCAATCGAATCACGGGGAATTGATTACCTCCTGAGTATTCAAGCTGCCCTTGTATCAGCGGCTTATGCACTTGGAATCCAAACCGTCGTAATCGATGCGACACAATCTATAGATACAATAACAGAAGAAATTACCACCTTTATCAAAGGAGCCTTATGATCCAATCTTTGCGCGGAATGAACGACATCCTCTCCGAAGACTATGAACGTTTTGAATACTTTATCACCACTGCCTCTACCATCGCCAAGCGATACGGGTTTCACTACATCGAAACCCCTTTGCTTGAAGAGACGGCATTGTTCAAACGCTCCGTCGGAGAATCCAGCGATATCGTCGGCAAAGAGATGTATCAGTTCATCGACAAAGGCTCAAACGACGTATGTCTTCGTCCGGAAGGGACGGCAGGCGTTGTCCGTGCATTTGT
>Ga0351955_1044_pt1 | contig 11729 bp, 10 predicted proteins | sample BONcelT113001D15_FD_205812 | JGI IMG/M metagenome (GOLD analysis project Ga0351955, IMG submission 205812) | Enriched cells from coal bed in the Powder River Basin, Montana, United States - BONCAT cells T11 rep3 HSBNCT.T11.300.1.D15 ...
CACGGCAACATCAAGTCCGGGTGGTTTAACAGGCACCGGTACTGCCAGTTCAATTACAGTAACCGGTCTCACCAATGGAACTGCATATACTTTTACAGTAACAGCTACAAATACAATTGGTACCAGTGTGCCTAGTTCTGCTTCAAATTCTATAACGCCAGCAGGTATACCTGTTGTAACCAACCCAACAACTGGTAAGACATGGATGGACAGGAATTTAGGCGCCTCACGGGTAGCAACAAGCAGCACCGATGCACAAGCTTATGGTGATTTATACCAATGGGGAAGAGCAGCCGATGGGCATCAAATAAGAACATCAGGCACAACCAGCACCCTATCAAGCACAGATGTACCTGGACATGCTAATTTTATATTAGCCTCTAGTGATTGGCGTTCACCGCAAAACTCCAACTTATGGCAGGGGGAGACTGGCACCAACAACCCATGCCCGAGCGGTTTTAGAATACCTACCGAGGCTGAATTAACTGCAGAAATCAATACTTGGACTGAACTTAGCGGAGTAGGGGCTTTTGGCTCGCTACTTAAACTCCCTTTAGCAGGCCTCCGCATCAACAACACTGGTTCAATCGACAGTGTTGATTCCTGGGGCGACTACTGGTCGTCAGATACCCCAATGTCCGGTAACGCTCGCACCCTGTATTTTCGTGCCTGGTATACTAATGGACTTCTTTGGAACAACTTCGCCCGGGCGCGCGGCCAATCTGTTCGCTGTATCAAAGATTAAGACTATGGACTTGAGCCCTGAGCAAAATACACTTTTCTCACTATTAAAGACCTCTCTGTGCTTCAGCAACAGAGATGCCTTTTCAGTAATCCCTAAAGATATTGACTGGGAAAGCCTTATAAACCTGGCTGCCGGGCAGGGTGTATTGTCTCTCACGCTGGACGGAATGAGACAAATGGAGCAATCCTGCACGATTCCGAAAATTAGCAGTCTTGATGGGCTCTCCCGGGAGGTGCTTATTCGTTGGGAGCTGAGTTCAAAAAAACAGGAGGCAAGAAACAAAAAGCAAAGAGCGGTTATAAAAGAGCTGGTTGCGGTTTTTCGTGAGAATGGTATAGAGATGCTTTTGCTTAAAGGAATTGGTTTAAGTGAGCTTTATCCAAATCCAAATCACAGGGAGTGCGGAGATATCGATATTTTCCTTTTTGGAGATTATGAAAAGGGCAATAAGGTTATTGAAGAGTTAGGAATTGAGGTTGAGAAAGATGGGTCAAAACACTCGAATTTCTTTTTTAAAGGGGTTCCTATAGAAAACCACAAAACATTTCTAAATGTTGACTACACAAAAGCAGACGAAAATCTTGAAAAGCATCTACTTGAAATACTTCGTGTGCAGGGGTTCGATACATTAATGATTGACCATATTCCTGTTCGTATTCCCACTCCCGACTTCACTGCTATCTTTTTATGTCGTCATGATATTACTCATTTTTTGGCATCCGGGCTGGTATTGAGGCATTTTTGCGATTTGGCTCTCTTTTTTCATATAAACAGAGAGAGAATAGATTTTGCAAATTTTGAGTTAGTAATGAGAGAGCATGGTCAGTACAATTTAATCTGCTCATTTCTGGCAATAGGTGAGTGGCATTTTGGTCTTCCAAAAGAGAGCCTTGCAGAGTTTTCGATTGACCAGCATCAAGTTGTTGCTCTTACAAACCGGGTTTTAGAGGATACTTTTTGCAACCCATACAGATCAATTGAAAGGAAAGAGATTGAGACGATGTGGGTTCTCCGCAGAAAATTATTGGGTGTTAATCAGCTTGTTCGTTCAAAGTGGAAATATGATTCAATTGAGAATGGATTATTTTTTAAATCACTAATATTTAGGGTGTTTCAAAATTTTCGAACCCGTAACTGGAAATAATATGCTAAAGATATTCCCTGCAGGTTTTAAGTGGTTGGCATTGGTTTTTTTAACTGTTGTGCGGGCGTTTCTTGAGATGGCAGGTCTGGCATTGTTTGTTCCTCTTTTACTGCTTCTGCTTGAAGAGGATGGAATCTCCAAAAATGAGTGGTTGAACCGGGTCTATACGGGATTGAATATCGATAGTTTTGGGAGCTTTCTTTTGTTGATTTGCGGAGTGGTTCTTTTATTCACTTTATTGAAAAATCTTGCACTTCACAAGATTAACAACCATCAAAACAGATCTCTTTTAAAAATATTTTCTCACTATTCTGAATCTCTTTTTACCCGCTATTATAACAAAGGTTTACTCTTTATAAAGGAGAGCAGCTCTCATGCTCTTTCTCACAACACAAATAGTGTTTGCTACTCATATGTTTTTGGTGTGCTTAGCCCGGCTATAACTTTGGCAGGAGATTTGATTCTGGCAATATTGATAGTTGCTTCGCTTGCTTATGTGAACATTTATATTGCTCTGATAGAGGTTATTCTCTTTATTCCGTTTGTCCTTTTCTATCAGATGAAAATTGGTGGAGAGCTTCAAAGGGCGGGTAAGTCCGATAATGAGGCTAAGAAGACCCAATGGAGGGTTACTATTGAGACATTCAGGGGCTATGCCGAGATAGAGGTAAATAACTCATTTCCAAAACTTATAAATGTTTTTAAAAAGGGGTTGGATGCAATTTCAAATTATAGGGTGAGAACAGAAAGCCTTAAGAGCATCTCTTCCAGACTAATTGAGATAGGGGTTATAGTTGTAATCATGGGAGTTATTTTAACCGGATACTTTTTTGATAGTACTGGTGGTGATTTCCGGTTGCTGGTTGCTCTTTTTGCAGTGGCCACCATAAAGCTTATGCCTGCTCTGAGGTCTGTTGTTTCTCAATATTCAGTTATAAAATCCAATATGTACACTCTGGAAATTATTAAAGATATCCATAAGGAGGCTGATATAGATAAGGAGCAGGTACCTTATTCAAGTACTCCATTAAAATTTGATAATAAACTGGAATTCAGGAATGTTTGCTTTGGATACGATGATAGAGATTTGACATTAAACAACTTCTCTATTACAATTAACAAAGGGGAAAAGGTCGGTATTAAAGGGGATTCCGGTTCCGGTAAAAGCACTCTGTTTTACCTTTTGCTTGGACTTTATAACCCTTCAAGAGGGGATATTTATATCGATGACACTCTGCTCAGCCCTCAAAACAGAGGCGAATGGCATAAACGGGTGGGATATGTATCTCAGGATATATTTATTATGGATACTACCCTGGCAGAGAATATAGTTTTGGCGCAGGAGACTGATTATGACAGGTTGAATATGGCTATTGAGCGAGCATCTCTTAAATGTCTGGTTGATAGCCTACCTATGGGAATTGATACCAGAATAGGAGATAATGGCTGCCGTTTATCCGGTGGAGAGAAGCAGAGAGTTGCAATAGCGAGGGCCTTATATAAAAAGGCAGATGTGTTTCTGCTTGACGAGCCTACCTCTGCGCTCGATAGTAAAACAGAGGACGAAATCACCAAGACATTGGAGCACCCGGCATTTCAGGAGAAAAATATGACTATTGTAATTGTTTCTCATAAGGAGAGTATGCTTAGTATATGTGATAGAATAATTGATTTAAGTTGAATGAAAAATAAGTTAAACTATAAAATTGCTGACCAATCTGTAGAGATACATACAGATTCCCTTGGCGATATTGACAAACTGCTCCCCGGTTTTGTCCATTTCAATGATTCTTCTGATAATAAAGAGCCTTTGATACAGCTATATAGAGAGTTTAAATCAGATGAGTCGGAGTTGTTTTTGGCAGATGATGAGAGTAAGGTAATTCACACTTTTGACCTTGAGGAGGATTTCTGCAAGTTTAGGAAAAAAGGTGAAAAATATTTTTTTTCAATTACAACAAGAGGTGGTGATGCTTCTATTGAATTTGCCATGGAGATTGGTTCGCCAAAGGTAAGCTGCCGGTTAATACCGAACTCTGAAAATGGACGGGTTAACCTTCCAAACCCTTTCCACCTGAAATTTTCTTTGTGGATGGTACTTGGGTTCTCGGGAATTCCCAAAAAATTCTCTGCTCTCCATTCATCGGTGATAATTTATAATAATAGTGCTGTTTTGTTTCTTGGGGAGTCGGGAACCGGCAAAAGCACACACACCAAGCTTTGGTTGCAACATATTGCCGGCAGTAAGCTTCTCAATGACGACAGCCCGATTTTGAGTGTAGATGGAGAGAAGGCCAGTGTACATGGGTCGCCATGGAGTGGGAAAGGGCAAAAATATGTGAATGAGAGGTACCCTGTAAGGGCTGTTGTTAGGATTAAGCAACACTCTTCCAATAAATTACAAAAGCTTAATACTCTTGAGTCTTTTGGTGCGCTATACCCGTCATTTCCTCCGGCTTTTCTAAAAGACAATTTCTTCGAAGGGCATATTTGCGAAATTATTTCAAAAGTAATCTCAACCACACCGGTTTATAACTTACACTGCCTGCCAAATCGTGAGGCTGCTTTTATGGTTAAGGAGGCCTTTTATTAATGAAAAAGATCATTCCAAATATTGATGCTCTAGAAATTATTGAAGAGGGTCTTAAGTCAGGAAGCAGTGTGCGTATCACTGTGCGTGGAAGCAGCATGAGTCCGTTACTTCTTGATGGTGTTGACGTAGTTACTCTTAAGCCATTCATTCATGAAGAGCTTAAAGTTGGAGACGTCATTCTTTTTCGTTACAGGGAGGTGTTTGTGCTTCATAGAATTGTTGATATACAAGGCTATAGTGCTCACGGTGGAAAGATTATTACAAAGGGAGATGCTCTTGAACAGAGAGAAGAAATTGACTTTTCTGATGTAGTTGCAGTGGCCGAGGTGCCTAAAATCGGACTAATTAAATTATCACTCCGAAGAGGGCGAATTTTTATAAACAGGATTTTACTTCATTTTTCCAGACTTTTAAAATAACACAACTGATACGCTTATGAAACTTAAACCTAACTTGACAATACGCGAAATTGCCGGAGAGAAGATGCTGGTTATTAATGGCGCAGCCGGAGTAGACCTTACCAAAGTGGTAATGCTCAACAATGCTGCTGAATTTCTATGGAACTCTTTGCAGGGAAAGGATTTCCAAAATGAGTGTGCCGAAGATTTGCTAATCAGTAAATATGGGATTACAAAGGAACAGGCAAAAACTGATGCCGAAGCCTGGATAAAATCAATGATAAAGGCAGGTCTGATTATATCTGATGCCGATTAATGAATTCAAACATATTTATTAAACAATTAATCCTTAATACTTAATTACTATGAATAAACAACAAAAAGCACACACAAAAGACACAGCAGTATTCACAAATACCTTTGGTGTCGACCAACCTTACGAACCACCTTGTATAGAGGTAGTTGAAGTATTTATTGAAAAAGGTTTTGCCGACTCTACCACTGATTTTGGAGAAGATGTATGGTAATTTATTAAAAACATGATTATTAAAAATTATTAAAATGAAAAAGACAATAAATAATTCATGGATACTGTTGCTGCTACTCTTAGTGCTTGTTGTTATCCCTGTCTCTTGCAGTAAAGAGAGTGCAAAAGAGAACCCTCAGCGGAAGACCGATCTACCGTTAGTAAAAATTTCAGGAGAACACGCAAATGTTGACACTAAAACCACGCTTAATGGAGTTGTAACCTCCTGGATTGCAACTACTGATAAAGTGGGTATTTACTCTTCTCAGGCGCGCACAGCTGCAGCAGGGGGAGGATCTCCAGTTGTCAATTCCGAATTTGCAGCTGCAAGCAGTGCTTTCAGTTCAAGCTTTACCGGCACTATGCATTGGGGAGCTTCGAATACTTCGCATACATTCTATGCTTACTATCCTTATGCGGCAGGTTCTCCTGCTTCAACAGTTGTTCCGGTATCACTGGCAGCAGCACAAACTCAGGCATCTGCAAACAGCAATGCACATTTAGGTGCTCTTGATTTTTTGGTTGCCACTCCAGTAACAGTCACATCTCCCAACAATACCAATCCGGTTGCTAATGATGTAAACCTAAGTTATAACCACCTCTTTACCGTTCTTGAGTTTCAGATAAAAGGGACAGGCCAGCTAAAGGCTGTTAAACTGTCAGCAAACAGCACCCTTGCATTTAGTGATGGCACTATAGATATTACCCAGGCAACTCCGGGCAGTGGCATCGCCTACACCCTTGCCGGCCAGACAGGAACATCTAGCGAAGCGGTAGTAACTCTGACTACTCCTGCCACACTCACAGCCACCAACACCGACACTAAAGTATATATGGTGATCAACCCTGGTACACCCACCGGTAATTGCACTATTGAACTATCGGTTGATGGCACAACCTGGTCTTACTTACTTAAGGCGGTACCTGTTGGCGGCTTTAAGCGTGGTATCAAGTATGTGGTTTCAGTTGATGCTTCAAGTGCTTCTGCGTTGGAAACAGGAGAAGTGGTCAGTCTAACCGGCAGGATTTGGATGGACAGAAACCTGGGTGCCACGCGGGTTGCACAAAGCAGCACCGATGCAGATGCTTATGGCGATTTATACCAATGGGGAAGAGCAGCCGATGGGCATCAGATCAGAACATCCGGAACCACACCAACATTAGCAGACTCCGATACTCCGGGACATGCTAATTTTATATTAGCCACTTCTTTACCTTACGATTGGCGCAGCCCGAAAAACGACAACTTATGGCAGGGTGTAAGCGGCACCAACAACCCATGCCCGAGCGGTTTTAGAATACCTACCTCATCTGAACTAACTAACGAGCGATTAAGTTGGGGCAGCAATAATTCAGCAGGAGCTTTCGCAAGCCCGTTAAAACTCCCCTTACCAGGCAACCGCAGCAGCAGCAATAGTTCGATAAATTATTTTGGTACCCAAGGCCGCTACTGGTCGAGTACCGTAACTGGCAATTACATGTACTGCCTGTCCTTAATCAGTAGCGCTGCCAACAGCACGTCCACCGACTACCGGGGATACGGCTTATCTGTTCGCTGCATTAAGGATTAGTCACTTCTGACACTTTGCCTGACTGTCCCGTAGTATGACAGTCAGGTTTTTAAACCTTACCGCGAAGTGGTCGATTATTTTTAAATGAAGAAAGTAGAAAGTTTGTAAAGTGGGAGCTTTATGAACTTTTTACTTTATAAACTTTCTATTTTACAAACTTATGAATATGAAAGAAAAAATTGCGTTAAGCATATTTTATAAGTGCTACAATGAAGATGCTATGGTATTTGTAAAGCAGATAAAGCCTTACAAGGTGTTATCTAAATTTATTTAAAGTGCTGGCGAATAGAAATGATAGAGCAAAATAAAAATATAACGCCAGATAAAATAAATGAGTACACTCCAATTATTTGATAATTAATTCATCTGAAAACTATTCGTCTGATAATATATATTCCTTGTAGAATACTCATCTGACTCAGATCCGTCATATTGTTCATATCTCTGGTATTTCGTCTCTCTGTTAATATAATTATCTAGCGACTTAAAATTTAAGATAACTTTGTTGTCTTAAAATTTTTACTTTTAGACTTCAGGTTTGTGAAAAAGAGAAAGTCATACAAAAGAGATAAATCTGATAGAGACCTTGAAAAAGATTCTAAAAAGAATGTGATTTCTCAATGCTTTCAAGAAACATTTTCGCAACCATCTGAACAGTTTAATAATTCAAGTTCAGTCAAAATGCCTGCTACAAGACCCGTTGCAAATAGGGGCGTTATCGATTGTAAGAAAGTTCTTCCTCAAAGTTTTGAATACTATTTAAGGGAAGCGGCTGGTGATTCAACTGATAAAATTATTGATGCTTTACTAAATAGTGAACCAACTCTCTCAATAAGACTAAATCCTTTTAAACCAGTTGGTGCTGATGTAGATTCGGTTGCAAATGATGTTGTTAAGTCGGGTGATCGAATTCCTTGGTGCTCAAATGGTTTCTACTTAGCCCAGAGGCCTCTGTTTACCTTTGATCCTACACTTCACGCGGGTGCTTACTATGTCCAGGAACCAAGTTCTATGTTTCTGGAGATGCTCAGGCCTGTTTTACAATCGCTCTCTCCCCGTAACGTTCTTGATTTATGCGCAGCTCCCGGTGGAAAAAGCACTCACCTTATCTCTATGCTCCCACTCGGCACTCGGTTTACAGTTAACGAAGTTGTAAAACCTCGACTTTCTGCCCTGAGAGAAAATATTCTTAAATGGGGAGTGCCCGGCATACAAATCACAAGCAAAGAGGCTCACCAGTTTGCCCCAAACGATTGTTCGTTCGCAGATCTTTTTGACTTTATATTGGTAGATGCTCCGTGCTCGGGTGAGGGTATGTTCAGAAAAGATCCGGGTGCAATTTCTGAGTGGTCTGAGGAGAATGTCAAAATGTGTGCTGTTAGACAGAAGAAAATTGTGAAGGAAATTTGGGGTGCGCTCAGGCCGGGCGGTTTACTTGCCTATTCAACCTGTACCTTTAATAGGTACGAAAATGATATGAATGTGGCTTGGATGAAACGTGATCTTGGCGCTTCTCTTATATCGCTGGAGGAGTTTTATAAATCTCAGGGCCTTGAACACATTTTTAGTGAAAAAATTCGAGAAGAGTGGGGCATAATGAAAAGTGAAGAGGGTGGATATCAATTTTTCCCCGGCATTGTTCGTGGCGAAGGCCTCTACGTTGCCCTCCTTTACAAACCGGAATTCACATCAGAAACAGAGCTCTCTGGATTAGCCATATTTTCAGCAGAAACAGCACCCTCTGGATCAGCCATACATTCAGCAGAAGCAGCACCCTCTGGATCACAAAAATCTTCAAGAAAACAGAATGACTCAAAAAGTCTGGAATCATTTCACAGTCTTGGAATACCTAATCAGGCACCAACAATAAGAAACAATTCTTATGTGAATTCAGTTGATAATACTTCCAGAACCTCTCAGTACAAAACCTCTTCAAACAAACTCTCAACAAATAAGTTCTCGTCTAAAAAAATCTCTACCAATAGCACTTCAATTAAACCGTCAACTAATAGGCCTTCATCGAATAAACTCTCTACCAATAAGTCCTTTTCCGGGAGTCTATCTGATGCTTCTTCATTCGCACCATCACATGAAGAGGCACTTCTTATAAATATTAATCTCTTTAATATTGATGGTGTAGCCGAACAATTGTTTGATAGTAAGATGTCTAAATGGTCTGGCTATGAAATAATATCTAAATTGCAGGAATCTGAATTGACAGCGAAATTGTCTGATTATGAATTAATTCCTCAATGGCCAGAACATGAACTAACCAAAGAGCAGGCTATTAAATTCCTTTCCAGAGAGAGTCTTGTTCTTGAAGGTGCCCCTCCGGGCTACTTAAAGGTCACATACGGCGGCCTAGGCCTCGGCTTCGTCAAAAACATCGGCAGTCGTGCAAACAACCTCCTCCCGACCAACTTAAGAATCCGCAAACAACAATAATCTCCGCGCCAGTTTGTGGTAACTGTCACATTATTAGCATAATGAAAATGAGCCAATTTTTATTCAGGTAACCGTTCATTGAGCCCCGCCTTGGTATTACAAAAAAAAGGATCTTCAAAATTGAGGATCCTTTATTATTAGCTTGTCTTCTAGTGGTTTCCATTTATTTGGGAGTAGTTCATGAAGCTTGAGGTGATTGTGGTCCATAAGTCTTGCCAGTATGTCCTCCAGATATGCAATCGGGTCTATATTATTCATTTTACATGATGCGATTAGTGAGTATATCTGTGCTGCTCTTTTTCCTCCGGCATGTTCACCGCAAAACATATAGTTTTTTCTGCCCAGTACAGGTGCTCTCATGACTCTCTCTGCTGCATTGTTGTCTATTCTGTATGATCCTTTCCGCAAGTAATTGATTAACCAAGGGAACTCGTTGAGAGCATATGTGACGGCTTTGCCAAAGGAGCTTCTGGGAAGAACACTTTCATCTCTACTTTTGCGTTGGAGCCACCGATAAAACTCTTTTAGAATGGGAACGGAATGAGTTAGTCTGTATTGTTTTATTTGTTCCTCTGTCATCTTTTTGTCAGGAGGCCGTTCCGGGTCGTAACATGCTCTTTCCACAGAGTATAAACGGGATATATACTCTAAACCTTCTCTTGCCCTTGGATCTGTAGGCTCGCTTTCAAAAAAGGCCCTTCTGATATGCGCAAGACAGGCTATCCGCCTTATCCTTTTACCATTTTTACCTTTGCCTATATTTTTATAAGCGGCATAGCCATCGGATTGTATTGTACCTGAGTAGTTCTCCAGTATATCTTCCAACACTTTACTGCTTCTGGAGCCTTGGTCGTACTTGAAGCTCATTAATCCGGTTTCCGGAGAGACGACTCCCCATATATAACCTTTCTTCGTTTTACTCTCTCCTTTGATTAAAATAGGAATGGAAGTCTCGTCAATATTAAGATATGGGCTCTTAATTACCTGTTTTTCCAACTCTTCAAAGATAGGGACAAGGATCTGGATTATTCTTACAACCCATGAGTTAACTGTAGATTTAGACCAATCTATCCCTATGTTTTTAAAGATCTCTAATTGCCTCTGTATTGGGATGTGATATCCAAATTTATTGACGGTTATAGCTGCCAGCAGAGAGTTATCTGCAAGGCAGCGTTCTATCAAATGAGATGGAAAGGGAGCAGTAAATACTTTGTCTCCGTTGCCATAGATTAACCTTTTGTAGATAGTCCTTATAATCTTGGGTGGGATGTAAGAGTATCTTATAATCTCTTCTTCCCGCAGTAGTCTTGCTCCTGTTGTATCTTCCAATGGTTCAAGTACTATTACTCTCTCCTCCAGACCCTCATATACCCTTCTCTGTGGCTTTGTCTGCTTTACCTTCTCAACAACGGGTTGTTGTTCAATCGCGCTATCCTGTTGATTAACTTCATGTTCCGGCACAGGGGCCTGAACAATATCCTCTTTTGCCTTTGTGCTTAACTTTGAAAGCTTTTCACTCCTGGAGCCGTAAAGTTGCTTTGATAACTTCTTAATGGTGGCGCTCAACTCAGAGACAATACCCTGAGTCTCTTTATGGCTCTCACTCAACGATAAACTGAGCTGCTCTATTTGCCTGCTTAATGACGAAATTTGCTCATCTTTGGCAGAGAGCAACATTGTTAAATGCTGTATTAAGTCCTTGTCATTCACATAACAAAGATACAAAACATTAATCTAAAAACCAAAGAAAAATACGGTTATTTATTTGATATACAATTAATTACTTACAGCCTTCCTACTTATTATGTAGCGTGATCTAAAATTTATTCTTCCGGCGATTATACCCTCTACGATCATAAATAACACTTGCCAGCTTATGCAATATGTGCGGGTTTTAGGATTGAAAAAAGGTAGCTCAAAACGCCCATTCTCAAGGCGTTTATAATACAGCACAAATCCACCTCTTTGCCATTGTAGAAGCTTTATTTTTGTTCTGCAACGACTCATGAAAATATACACCTCCCCGGAAAGAGGATCTCGGTGCATCTGGTGTCTGACTACTCCGCAAAGAGCATCTATTCCTTTGTTCATTGATGTATTACCAATACAAAAGTAATATTGTAAATCTTCTCCCAATCCAAACATAACTACAGAAGATCTACCTTAAATATTACGCCCGTCTGATCAAAACTCAAACAATCATCGGATAGATAATAATCGTTCTCCTTTGCCCATTCAATGAATCCCTGGTAATAAATCCCCTCTTGGCGGCAAAAATCCCTGAGCTTTAAAAAATATCCTCCAGAA
>Ga0351955_1046_pt1 | contig 11526 bp, 11 predicted proteins | sample BONcelT113001D15_FD_205812 | JGI IMG/M metagenome (GOLD analysis project Ga0351955, IMG submission 205812) | Enriched cells from coal bed in the Powder River Basin, Montana, United States - BONCAT cells T11 rep3 HSBNCT.T11.300.1.D15 ...
CTGGCAGATCCCTTCAAGCCGAACGTACTTCTTATTTTCGTCGTCTACTTCGGTTTTCGCTCCGGCTTCCGCTTTGGGGCGCCTTGCTCCTTTTTGCTCGGACTTATCCAGGATTCTTTCAGTGGGATTTATTTCGGTCTGAATGCATTCTCCTACCTGCTGATTTTCACCCTCTTTCATGAGGCGTCTGCCCGGCTGTACACGGGAAGTCGAGCCCTGTTGGTTCTTGGTACTGTACTGGCTGTTGTTCTGAATGCCGGAATCCAATTTCTACTACTGCTTCTGTCTTCTTCTGAAGGAGCATTTTCCTCGATTTTAGGCGCAATTTTTCCCCAAGGGCTTGCAACAGCTCTTGTTTCCGTATGTGTTGCTGTCCTTTTTTCACATGCAGGCAGGGAGGAGTTTCCATGAAAAATCAACGCTTCATTCGTGAGGTACGAGATCCCTCCCGGCGCCTGCTCTTCCTGACTATCGGTGTTTCGATACTGTTTTTTGTGCTGTTGATGCGTCTCTGGTATCTACAGATCGTAAAAGCCGAGGAATTTCAGAATCTCTCTGAAAACAACCGCCTACGTCTTGCACCTGTCGCCGCTTCACGGGGAACGATTCTCGACCGGAACGGGGAAATCCTGGTGGATAACCTTCCCTCTTTCAGTATTACCGTGATTCCCCAGGAAGTCACCGACAAGGATGGTCTATTGAAGAGTTTGTCCAGGCTTGTGGGGATGGATGAAGCCGAATTGGCCGAGAAATGGCTGAAGGGAAGTAAAAGGAGCCGTTACCAGCCCATCATATTGGCGTCAAACATTACCCGCGACCAGCTGGAAATTCTGGAGGAGAACCGGCTTTCCCTTCCCGGGCTTGATGTTGCAATGCATCCGATTCGGGCTTATGCCCATGGTCTCCTCGGGGCACATCTGTTCGGACACCTTGGTGAAATTTCTGAACAGGAAATGGGGAATGTCCGCTTCAAAGGGTATAATCCCGGCGATTATGTTGGAAAGAGCGGCATTGAACGGAATTGGGAAAAGGAATTGCACGGCATTAACGGCGGACGCCAGATCGAAGTTGATGCCATGGGAAGATTTCTGCGGACCGTCAGTGAGCGGAGCCCGATAACGGGCAACAGCCTTGTCCTTACCATTGATCTCAAGCTGCAGAAAGCGGCCGAGGCGGCCTTCGGGGAGCAGGCCGGTGCTGCAGTCGCACTGGATGTGAATAGCGGCGAGGTGCTTGCTTTTGTCAGCAACCCTTCTTTCGACCCTGCGCTTTTTGCCGGGAGACTTCCTGCGGAAACCTGGAATCGCTACCTGACTGACAAGCGCCATCCCCTCGAAAACAAGGCCCTGAAAGGGCAATACCCTCCCGGCTCGACCTTCAAAATCATTACGGCACTTGCCGGTCTGGAAGAGGGTCTGGTCGACGAGGACACCACTGTTACCTGTACGGGTTCCTACAAGTTCGGTAACAGGTCCTACGGTTGCTGGAACAGGAAAGGTCATGGGACGGTAAACCTGAGAAAGGCTCTTCGTGAGTCATGCGATGTTTACTTCTATCGTCTGGGTGAAAGGCTCGGTGTGGACAAGCTGGCATTCTATGCCACGAAGTTCGGCCTTGGCAAACCCCTCGGCATAGGTCTGGAGAATGAAAAAGCGGGGCTTATGCCCACGAAGGCATGGAAAGAGGAAAAATACGGGAAAAAGTGGCTTAGTGGCGAGACCCTTTCCGTGGCCATCGGACAGGGGTATGTTTTGACAACTCCCCTGCAGCTCGCGGCCATGACCGCCGTGGTTGCCACTGAGGGAACGGTCTACGCTCCCCACCTGGTGAAGAGAGTCGTAAGTCCGGAGGGGACAGTCTTGCAGGAATTCCATCCTGCCGTTGTCAGGAGGGAGTCTCTCCGGAAAGAAACCTGGCGTGCTGTCAAGGAGGGACTCTTTGCCGTTGTCAACGAACGCGGCGGCACCGGCGCGTTTGCCCGACTTTACGAGGTGAAGGTGGCCGGTAAAACCGGTACCTCCCAGGTCGTAAAGCTCAGCAACCGACGGGGACAAATTCCTTACCAGTATCGTGACCATGCACTCTTCGTGGCTTTTGCACCCTATGATAAACCGGAAATTGCCGTTGCCGTTGTTGTGGAACATGGTGAGCATGGCGGCTCTGCCGCCGCACCTATTGCGGGTAAAATCTTGCGCACCTACTTCGAGGGAACAGGGGTGATAAAGAAGCCGGTAATTCAGAAAACCTATTCCTCCGCGACGCCACGGGAGATCTCCAAGAAGACCGAAACCGATACCCTGGTTCCAGAGGAGCAGAACGCAGAGGAGCAGAACGGCTATGATTGATCGAAGACTCTTTACCAATTTCGATTGGGGGTTACTCTTTCTGGTTTTAATAATTGCCGGGATCGGTGTGGTGAATATTGCCAGCGCAACGGCATCCTATTCCATGCAGGATACCTCCTATGCCATCAGACAGGTCTACTGGATCCTTATCGGTTTGTTCATTGTCATTCAGGTCTGCAGTATCGATTATCATCTCTTCGCGGATGTGGCCTACTGGTTTTACGGGGTCTTGACGGTTCTCCTGCTGGTGGTGCTTTTTGTGGGGAAAACCACCATGGGGGCAACCCGCTGGCTGAATCTGGGGTTGTTCAGTTTTCAGCCGTCGGAATTGATGAAGATCGTCATAATTATGGTCGTTGCCCACTACCTGGCGAATTTTACCGCACCGGGCAGGCTGACTCTCAAGGATCTCGTTAATCCCTTTCTTCTTCTGGGCGTTCCGGCCATTCTCATCATGAAGCAGCCCGACCTCGGCACCGCGACCCTCGTGGTACTTATTGCCTTGTCCATGATTCTCTACGCGGGAATTCGCCTGCGGGCGATCGTAACCCTTTTGCTGGCAGCGCTTCCTACGGTTTTCCTCGGCTGGCATTTCTACCTGCGGGACTATCAGAAAGAACGGGTACTGAATTTCCTCTCCCCCGAGAGGGACCCGCTAGGAAGTGGCTATCACATCATTCAGAGCAAGATTGCCGTCGGTTCAGGAGGATTGATCGGTAAAGGCTTCATGCAGGGAACGCAGACTCAACTCCGTTTTCTTCCCGAACAGCACACGGATTTTGCCTTTTCCGTTTTTTCCGAGGAGTGGGGTTTTGCCGGATGCCTGGTCATGCTGCTTCTCTACCTGGCCCTGGTCCTCTGGGGCCTCAACATCGCCCGCAGATGCAACGACCACTTCGGCAGCCTTCTGGCGGTGGGAGTGTCGGCCATGCTTTTCTGGCATATAATTATCAATATCGGGATGGTGATCGGACTCTTTCCGGTGGTCGGTGTGCCGCTGCCGTTGTTTTCCTATGGTGGGACATCCATGATTACCACCATGGTAGGTCTTGGTATACTCTTGAACATCCGGATGCGAAGGTTCATGTTCTGAGAATCGAAAGGGCGGCAAAGCGGCAGCAGATGAGAATGGATGGTGCAAAGACTTCTTGTGGGGAGCGTCCCGGGGATCCCCCGCTGATTGCTCCCTTATTTTTTGCTGTTTCTATCTGCTGAAGTTTCAGGGGGTACCGGGATTTCAGTCGTTGGCCACTTTGCTGCAGGGTGGTGAACAAACGTCTCCCGAATGAAAAAACTGCAGGTGCAGGCAAGGATTCCGCAGAGAAAGAGCATGAAAAAGGCTTCGGCGTAGCCTGTGGTGGTGAAAGCATCCGACACCCGACCATTTTGTTCCAGAATCACTCCCAGTATCGGCTGCAATACGGCGCCGCCGGCAAAAGGAAACAGGTTGACGAGACCGGTGGCGGTGCCGGCAATCTGCAGCGGAAACAATTCCTTGACGGCCGTGAAGGCAATGACAACGGCGGAACCGGTTGTTGCGCCAAAACCGAAGCTGATCAAGTAGAGGGCCGGGTGAGGCAATTCGGCTGTCGCGAAGGCGAGGGCGGCCGTCAGGCACAGGGCCATGATACTTGACAGAACGATCACCGGTTTGCGCCCGCGGAAAACCCTGTTGGAGAGATAACTGACGAGGGGACTTCCAACCATGAGACCAATGGCCGAAAAGGACAAGATATTGCCGGCTTCCCCCTTGCTGATCCCATAAACATGCATCAGGTAGGGGCCTCCCCAGAGGCCGACGAACGAAAAATAGATGGCGCTGTTGAAGAAGAACCAGATCGCAAAAGGCCAAAAAGCAGGCTCGGAGAGAACAGTCCGGATTCCCCTGGCAAGAGAGCGGGGTGCCGAGGATGGTTCGGAATTCCGTACTGCATCCTCTGGACTGAACTCCTCGGGTTTGTCGCGGACTACCAGCCAGACCAGAAGTGCCACCAGGAGAGTGATTCCTCCCACGAGGAAAAAGGATGTCCGCCATCCTATCCAGGAGCTCAGGTAGGCAAGCGGGCCGGCGGCAGCCAGGGAGCCGAGACCTCCCAAGGCCATGAAGAGGCCGGTCATGGATGCAAACTCCCTGGCATGGAACCACTGGGAGAGGATCTTCAGGGTGCAGACGAAGAGGGTGGATACTCCGAGGCCAACCAGGACCCTGCCGGTGACGGCCCAGAAGGGGGTTGGCGCCATGGCCAGGAGGACAGATCCGGCACAGGCAATGATCAGAAAAAGACTGATGGTGCGTCGAGGTCCCCAGGAATCGGAAAGCAGTCCGGTGGGAATCTGCATGAGGGCGTAGGGGTAGAAATAAGCGGAGCTGAGCAGCCCGATCAGGGCACCGCTGGCGTGGAGGTCATGCATCATGTCCACTGCTACCACGGCTGGGCAGAGGCGATGAAAGAACACCAGGATATATCCTATGGAGAGAACCCCGAAGATGAGCCAGCGATACTGCGGTGGTTGACGGGGTAGGGTGCGGGTCATGGGGGCCTCGCTTTCAAGAATGTTGTCCGCGAGAAATGTTCTACTACAGACGGGGGCGTAACACAATGGTGTTTCCGTCGTTCCGGCACTGACTGGTGACGTTTCCCGGAGAACTGCATGATCATGGGGACCTGTTCACCATCCAGCCGACGATGTTTTGAAAGGAAAATGGCGGAGCGGGACGCCCATAAGTCCATAAATTTCTGTGTGAGAAACTTATATTTTTATGGGAGTCCCTCTGTGTTCCTGTCTTTTAAGTATTGTTGGGCATTATGACCGAACATGCGTTCATAATCTCTGATCGGAGCAAGCATTCGCTCGGTTTCCTTCATCATTTTAATAATGTCATCGTATGAACTCATTATGGATATCCTTGTCGCCAACGGCCTGGAAATAACCTGCGGGCGCAGCAGGCGACCGCCAGGGTCATTGCCTTGTTACGCCGAACCGCCGACACTTCCATCGGTCTCCCGTGGTACAGATATGCCGCCCCGTCTCCGAAGCATGATGGCAAGCATTATCATGAAAAGCGGCGCCGTGATTGCCCACGGAAAGCCGAGCAACAAGAGCTCTTGGGAGAACGTTGGATAGAAATAGACGATGGTTATCAGGGGCGTCACGAGAGCGTGGGCCAAAAAGGACATCCTGACCCGCCTTTCAAAGCCAGCGTTGCCGAGCGCCGGAACGGCCAGCAGGGTCGCGAGGCCCATCGATATGTAACCTATCGCATCGAAGTTCCAGAAAAGTGAATGAGGGGTCTGGTCCAGAAGACGAACAGCGTCGGAAGCACCTGCCATCTTTGCGGGGACAACTGTCACGAGTTGGACAACGTAATTGGCGGTAACAAAAACCGCATAGACCGTCGTGAAGATAAGCGACGCATGAGTCCAGAAGCGCTTGTTGTCTGGAGTTAGGTAGTGAAGCGAGAGCATTACCAATACGAATGGAACGACGATGCAGAGCGACGTTCCGTAGATCAGGATTTCGTCCAGTGGGAAGCGAAGCACGCCCACGATCTGTAGGGTCTGCACTACATCGTAGGCGACCACGGACGCAAAGGCGGCCACCCCAGACCAGAATCCAATTTGACTGAGAGGTTTGGTCATGACGACCTCCAAATTAAAGTGCTTACTCCGTGCGGCCTAACGTCTGCGCCGTTGACCCGTCCGGGTAGCCTTATCGCCCGGTCGGTGTCGAACGGTGTGGTGTACGCCCGTCATGGGCGTGAACTTATGGGGTGCAAGTCCCCTGTATTTGAATCCAGTACCGTCGAGAGACGGGGCAAAAGTACTAGCCGAAGGCAAGGGCGTCTCCGCGAGGAGGGGTCTGGAGGAAGCCGGAGCGCAAAGCTATGAGCCGACGTACAGAAACAGCATACAAGGCCATCATCCGGGCAAGTCAGCACGACATGGCGAAGTCCCATGGATTCAGGAGAAGTGGTAAATGCTGCGGTTGTGTAGTGACAGTTCACGTTCTTATCCGGGGAGATCTGTCCGGATTGCCGTCTCAGTTGCTTGGGGCTGCGCCCTGCATGGCAACATGCCGGGTATCGGGCAGAAGTCAGCAAAAGCCATAGTAGGCGTCGGACGCCGTCCCCTTGCGATTGGACGGCTGGAAACAAGCCGGGGAAGAACCCCGGAAGCCTTACCCCGCCGAAGGGCCGAACGAAGAAAAGGGGAGAAGCCTCAATGAGCTTTCATGACATAGAGAACCCGACCGGGGGAATGCCCATGGAGCGCGTCATTGACCAGCCACCCCCGGAGCAACACCTACTGGAGCGGATACTATCAAGTGCGAATATGGAGCAAGCGTGGAAACGGGTACGGGCCAACAAGGGCGCACCCGGTGTCGATGGCATCACCATCGAACAATTCCCCGACCATACCCGTTCTCACTGGAAAACAATCCGCGAATCGCTGACGACAGGCAGTTACATACCCTTGCCGGTTAAAAGGGTGGAGATTCCCAAATCAACGGGCGGAACCCGTCCACTGGGGATACCCACCGTACTCGACCGGCTGATTCAACAGTCCATTGCTCAGGTGTTGACACCGATCTTCGATCCCGGACTCTCGGAATCGAGTTTTGGTTTCCGTCCCCGCCGTTCAGCGAAGGATGCTGTCCGGCAGGTACGGGAGTACATCCGCCAGGGATACCGCATTGCCGTGGACATCGACCTTGCCAAGTTCTTCGACACGGTCAACCACGACCTGCTCATGCACATGGTGAGCAGAAAGGTCCACGATAAGCGGGTGTTGTCCCTGATCGGCAGGTACTTGCGAGCCGAGGTGAAGGTGAACGGGCGACTGGAAAAGACCCGCCTGGGTGTTCCCCAGGGCGGCCCACTTTCACCGCTTTTAGCCAACATCCTGCTCGATATCCTGGACAAAGAGCTTGAAAAACGTGGTCACAAGTTCGTCCGCTATGCGGACGACTTCGTCATTCTGGTGAAGAGCCAGCGTGCCGGCGACCGGGTAATGGAAGGAGTGAAAACCTTCCTGACGCACAAACTCAAGCTTACGGCCAATGAAGCCAAGAGTGCGGTAGCCAGAACTTCCCGCATAGACTTTCTTGGTTTCGTCTTCAGCGGAACCCGCATTATCTGGTCTGACAAGGCATACAAGGAATTCAGGCGCCGAGTCAGGAAATTAACTGGAAGAAGTTGGCGGGTCTCCATGAAATACCGGTTGAACAAGCTGGCGCAATATCTCCGTGGCTGGACCGGCTACTTCGGTATCTCGGAGCAGTACCGTGAAATTCCGGAAATAGACGGCTGGATCAGGCGGCGGGTGCGCCTGTGCTACTGGAAACAGTGGCGCTGGTGCCGTACCAAGATTCGGAACCTGCTCAAGCTGGGTGTCCAACTTGGTACATCTATCCGCGCAGGCCTGAATCGTGGCGGTCCGTGGGCCATGTCCCGCAGGCTGGCTGCCCAGCACGGTATGACCAACCAGTGGCTGAAAGATCAAGGATTGCTATCTGTCAAAGAACTGTGGGTGAAGCTTCATTACCCGGCTACGGCCCGGTAATTCTATCGAACCGCCCGGTGCGGACCCGCATGCCGGGTGGTGTGGGGGCTGGGGGAGAAAAACCCCCGGCTACCCGATTGGGAATTCCCGTATCATTCTTAAAGGCCCCTTTTTGCCACCAAAAACGATGCTTTAAGGCCAAAAAGGGGGGTAATAAATGCTTTTTTACTTCATGATTATGGTCTGTTAGCTTGGTCTCACCCCAAAGCTATACTGTTCCCAGCATTATGTACTACTTGCTCATATTGCTCTGTCGAAAACCTGAACGGACCGACGGATTTATATGATTCATAGTCTGTCATTTCGGGATCGTAATCATTTTCATAGGCAAATAGTGACCAGATATATTCGTCGTTATTTTTTGATATTTGCATTGTTATCGCGCCGCAGCCAATATCCCCACACTCTGAACAAACGTACAACATTACACGTCCATTTCCGAGATCAGGTGGCAGTTTTTGGATGAATACATCGACGCTCTTTGAATTCCAATCAGGAGTTTCTTTGGAAAACCGTCCAATCATGTCAAGCTTGTCAGCTCCCAAAAGTTTATAAAGAGACTCACCATTTACCAAGAAATCCATTGAGAATCGTTCATGCCATGTCGCACCACCAGTCTTTCCACCAGGGCGATGAATGATTTGGGTTTTCAGTTCATCATGTTTTTTCATCTCTTTCCTTTGGTCAACACTCTAAAGTTTGTGCGTCGCGGGGCCGCAGCACAAACTGAAGTTGCACTCAGCCGCGGAGTTCCGACGCCCTTGAAGTTTTATCCCTGATTGTCGCTTTGGAATGGTGGGATAGTAGCGCTATCGTGAAGTCTTTTCAATGGATTTATGTGAAGAATCCCACTTGTTCAGCAGACATACACACATCTTTCGGCTTGGCGACGGCCATTTCCATATTTTGCCGTCCTTTGTTTTGCAGCTGTGGACGCTTGTAGAGGGTGACACCGGCACTTGTCTCTGCCCGCACCTTACAGGTTGAGCCATGGCCTGCTTCTTACCATTATCCCGGCGGGGCCTATGGGGCCTATGGGGTCAGGACTTGACAACTTGACTCCAGTAATTCTTGCCGAAGCTGTTCCATTTTAACAGCAAGCGAACGATCTTTTTCCCGTCGTTTTTCAATTCGTCGCACGGCGCATGTCAACGTAGATGGATCTCGTCCCAATAACTTCGCCAACTCTGTCAGCTTCCCGCCACTGAGCTCAAGCGTAGCCCATGAAGCAAGACCCCGCGCTTCGGAAATCGTCCGCTCTCGCCCCTGCGTTTCTAGACGATTATCGTTGATACCATAAAGCCTTTTCACTGCTGCGACTACGTCGTTCACATCAGGTTTTCGTTCCGGTTGAGATTCCGCTAAAGTAAGTGCCTCTGCTACGAAGCTGTCATCACCAAAGATACGACTATCGATGTTTTTTTCTCCGTGAAACTCCACCCTTCGAACATCCGCCACTCTCTCTTCCACGAATTTCGCAAACATGGTACGAGCATTTTTTTCCTTTGTGGAAAACTGGGATAGAATAAATTCTGTTTCCAGCCATGAAAGGTACTCCTTGCCCAGGTAAGCCTTGTGGCTGCTCCAGCTGTAGTTCTCCGGCCGGTCCGTGATACGCGCTCGCACCGGATTGTTGTGAATATACGCGGCCAGTTCCACGAGGTACGCGTCGGCATCCACCATGACTGCCTTGTATCTCCCCTGAAAAACGTGACCCGACTTGTTGTGCCGCCAGTTGTAACACTGCGTATATCGCAAAGACACGTTCTGCATGATCCTCGATAAAGCTATTTCGCCAACCTGGGTTTCAAGATGTACATGGGTTGTCATCAAACAAAAGGCGTGAATTCGATGTCGAAATCGCTCGCACGATTTCTGGAGGATCTCGTAGAAGCGATACCGGTCCTTATCGTCGGAGAAAATTTCCTGTCGCGCGTTGCCGCGAAGGATTACATGGTAGATTGCTCCAGGTGTATGTATGCGTGGTTTTCGTGCCATAGCTAATGATTATAACCCCTAATTCAAATTATCAAGTTCTGACCCTATTGCCTCTCTATTGCCTCCTGATTATCGACGAGATTGGCTACCTCCCGTTCAGTGACACGCAAGCAAACCTGTTCTTCCAGGTGATCGCCAAGAGGTATGAGGAAGGCTCCGTAATTCTCACCTCGAATCTGAGCTTCGGCGAGTGGGAGCAGGCCTTTGGCGGCAACACGGCACTGACATCGGCAATGCTCGACCGGTTGCTTCATCATGCTCATGTCATTCAAATCAGAGGCGACAGCTACCGCCTGAAGGAAAAGCGACGTTCCGGTATTTTAGGCCAGCAATTGACGACAGTTCAGATTGATGACTGACTGGAGGGTGGGTCAATTTTCAATTGCCGACCATACGGTAAAGTGGGTCAATTTTCGATTGCCGTTGACAGTAGCTGTACTGCTCGCTGATCTGTTTGTCCAGGCCTGTTGTGCGGGTTATCCGGCTGATCTGGTCGCGCGGGTCGTAATGGTTGCTGCTGGCGCCACGCTTGTTGTCTTTAACGCCAAATCAGTCTGCCCGATTTGTACCAATTGTATTTGCGGGATATTTCGGCCCGTCTTTCGTGAGCAGGAGAAGGGTAGTTGTTTTTCTGTCCAGCCAGCTGGCCAACAAGTCTGCCGCAGGGGTCGTAGCTCTGCTGCAGAGAGAAGGCATTCAGGGACTGGGGGACAGGGGACAGGGGACAGGGAATCCGCGGCCTCGCCACTGCGATAGCAACGCTCCGTTTCAAGTCACCATGGAATTTCTTTTGATTTCCAGCGCATGGCCGTTGCTGCTAAATCCTTTGAATTGTCCGAGCAGGTCAAAGGAGAAGCCTGTTTCTCCACTGGGACTGGTGCGGCTGAAGCATCGGCCGGTTCCGGTTTGTCCTTGCCGAATGTTGCTGCCCTGGTCAGCCGGTCGGCGTTGTCGTATTCGTCAACGACAACGACTGTGTTCACAAAAAATGTGGACACAGGCACTGATTGAAATTATGGGGTTATCAAGGAACGGTGGGGGAATGTGAAAATGTTAGCGTCATGAACCGTTGGGGTTTTTCAAAAGCACACAAATCTCATCATCAATTTCTTCAGACAGATCCCACTGTAATAGTCTTGCCTGTTCAGCTGATATTGTTGATCCTGGCTCTGGAATCATTGATAAATCAGAAAAAGATCCCATTCCTCCCAGCACTGATTTAATTTCAAGGGCAGTTTGTTTAAAGATATCCGAATTATTGTCCTCGTTATAAAGAATGTTTATTCTTTCAAGAAACCATTTTGATTTATCATGATATCCACACTCTTCGAGTAAATTGCTCGCTTCAGTTAGTAACTTGCATAGTTTATCGTTCATTTTAAAGGCCACCTATTAATTATTTGAACAACATCACCTGGGTTTTCAGCTTTTGGTATCAGAATTTGGTATCCCTTTCCACCTGCTACTTTGCCATAATATACAGTTGTGGTTTTTTTAAATTCATAAACTCTCATTTCTACAAGTGGATCCCCCCATGACTTAATATTTGTCTGTGATTCAGCACCAATTTTTGTTTTTGTTGCACGGGTTGCAAACCAAGGTCCAGGCGAATCAGCTGG
>Ga0351955_1047_pt1 | contig 11354 bp, 8 predicted proteins | sample BONcelT113001D15_FD_205812 | JGI IMG/M metagenome (GOLD analysis project Ga0351955, IMG submission 205812) | Enriched cells from coal bed in the Powder River Basin, Montana, United States - BONCAT cells T11 rep3 HSBNCT.T11.300.1.D15 ...
ACCGATACCCTGGCATTTTCGGATGATTTTATTTCCGGATATTTTGACAAAAGCATCGGCATCGTTGTCATCGAAGATTATTCCCATGTGCTGGGCGCGGATCTGGCGGCTCGAAAACAGTATTTCGAATTTTTCCGTCGGCGTGATTTTTTCATCGGCGGCATTCTGTATAATATGAAACTGCTGCTCAAGATCAGTTTCAATCTTGCCAGAAGATTTCATTTCAGCAATGATCGGGTCTACGCGGTCGATACATACGCCCAGGCCGTTCCCATCGCCTTGAAGATTCTTGGTGAGCATCCCGCCCTTGCCCGGCGCATCCCGGTTTCCCCTCCATCCGAAGAAAAGCCTGAAAATCGGCCTCCGCCGGCATGGACGACTGCGGAAGAAGCGGATAAGGGTTTAAAAAAGCAGAAGACCGGACGGGCTCCCGGCAAGTTCGATGAGATGCTGCGAGGAGAAATTCTTGAGGGATACGCAGGTGCCCTGCTGGAATATATCGCGGCCATCGATTGGGAAAAAGATGGAAGTCCGGCCATTGACCTGGCCATTGCCGCCGATCCCCACGTGGGGAAAGTCATTAATGCCATCAGTATGATCAAGATGGAAATCGATACCCTGATTCAGGAGCGCATGGCCGCGGAAAAGATTCTGTCTGAAAGCGAGAAGCGGTTTCGGCATCTGGTGGAGCACGCCCATGCCGGCATCGTTACCTATGATTATACCAGTGGAACCATTATCCGGGCCAACGATGCGTTTCTGGCCATCCTGGACCATGATCGGGAAGCGGTGGAGGGCCGGTCTCCCCTGGAGTTCATGACGCCGGAAAGTCGGGCAATCTTTATGGAGCGGTCGGCCCGGCTCCTTGCCGGCAAACCGATTTCATCGGAAATCGAGTACCAGTTGGCCGGCCGGAGCGGTCAGATCAAGTGGGTACTAATTAATAATCATATCACCTATCGAAATGGGAAGCCCGATACCGCCGATGTAATTGTTACGGATATCAGTTATTTAAAGCAGATCGAAATCGAGCTGCTGGAATACCAGATAAAACTCAAGGGACTTTCCATCAAACTTTCCATGACCGAGGAAGCCCAGCGCCGGGAACTGGCATCCCAGCTTCACGACCGGGTCAGCCAGGAACTGTTCGTCGCCCATCTGCAACTGGCCGCGTTTGAAAAGACCTTAAAAGATCCCGAACAGATCCGTGCACTGGCCGGCATCAAGGACCAGGTTGTTTCCGTGATCCGGGAAACCAAGACCTTGACCTTTGATTTAAGCCCGCCGGTGCTCTATGATCTGGGCTTTACGGAAGCTGTGGAGTCCCTGGCGGCCACCACCCGTGCTAAATATCGGCTCAATGTACATACGGCTTTTCAGGGGGAAATGGATCAGGTCGACCAGGGGATTAAAATCATTTATTACCGCAACATCAAGGAACTGATTCACAATGCCGTCAAACATGCCGCGGCTAAAAACATCGAGATCCGGATTATCAATTCCCGCGGCAGTCTGACGGCTGAAGTGGTGGACGACGGCGACGGTTTCGACGCCCGGAACCCCTCCGGGCAGCCTGATGGGGATGAGGGCTATGGATTGTTCGACATCAGGGAAAAAATCAGGCACCTGGGTGGCGTCCTCGATATCTGGTCATCTCCCGGCGCCGGGACCCAGGTCCGCATGACGGTTCCTCTTTCATAAGGACGCCATCAATCATCAAATTGAAGAAGATCCTCGCCCTCATCCGGCTCTTCATCCGGGGCATCCGCATCATCCATCCGGCGCATTCCTTCCATGAGAAGAAACATGAATTCACCGATTTTCGGGAGTTCCATATCCTTGGGCTGCAGGCCGGGTTTGAATTTGAAGTCGCCGCGTTTTTCACGCAGGATATTGAAAACAGCTTCCTCGGCGGTCCAGTCGCCGTATCTGGCCTGGATCAACTGACCGTCCCGCAGCAGAATCCGGGCCGTGCCTCCTGGCAGCGTAAGGGTCAGTATGCCGGTTTTCTGGGACATGTTTAAGGCCTGGAGTAGTTCCGGGGCTGAAATTTCGGAAATACTGCCGGTCATGCCGGCGGCGACTTCTTTTGACCTGGCAAGATTCGACTGGGCCAGACGTTTGACCAGCAGGCGGTTGAAATACTGCTGAAGCGGGGAAAAACGGGAAAGGATCATTCGGAAATAGTTGCCGTGCATATAAATGGTTTTGGTCTCCTCGGCGGCACGGACTTTCGCGCTTACGGGACTGCCGGTCAGAAGGCTCATTTCGCCAAAGACTTCGCCCCGGCCCAGGCTCGTGATGACCAGCCCGTAATCACCGACGATATCAACTTTTCCCGACAGAACGACAAAGAACTTGTCGCCGCGCTCCCCTTTTCGCAAAATGATGTCGTTTTTGTGAAAATCAGCGGTTTTGAAATAGGATGCGATTTCATCGAGCTCCGAATTTTGCAGGGTCTTGAAAATGGAAAAATTGAACAATTCCCGGGCCAGCTTTGATACGGTCGATGCTTCGGCGCCCAAACAGGCTTCATCGGCGACGGCCCCGGTTTCCTGTGTGTATTCCATCTGAACCTGGCCGCAGCACCCGGAGGCATAGCCGCCGCAGGTGAACGTGTACTTGCGTTTGGGGCCTGCTTTGGGCGGCGTAACGCCATGGAAAGAGACAAGGACTTCAGTGATGTCGCTCATGAGCGTCAGACAGGTGGGCTTGCCCAGCAGGGAAATGGACCGGCCCATTACCTTGAACGTGTCCCCCGCAGCATAAAACGGGCAGTCCAGATTCTTGGTAATCTTGAAATAAGATTGGGCGAAATTCATTCCGTTTCCGACCGATGGCGTTTATTCGGCGTTTTTTCCGCTGTTTTGATCAATATGAAATATTACCGTTGCCGCGTCAAGGGAAATGCGCTGAAATACCCTGAAACACGGTCATCCCCGGAACAGAGCCGGCAGCAGAACGTCCTGCAAGTGTTTCCGAAGCCCTTCAATCGCATCGTCATCATCGCTTTTCGGGAAGGGGATCATGTCCCCATATCGGATGATGACTTTTGAAAACGGCTTCGGCAGCATGAACCGATCCCAGGATTTGAAATACCAGGCATTGTCGGCAACGGCGGTTAGCGGAACAATAGCCGCCTCCGCTCCTACCGCCAGATAAATGGCGCCGCGCTTGACAATCCCGGCCGGTCCCCGTGGGCCGTCGAGAATATGGGCGGCCAGTCCCGTATTTTTCAACCGCTGGATCATCTCTCGCAGGGCCGGGGTTCCGTTTCTGGATGAAGATCCGCGGACCGTGTGCCAGCCGCTCAGATTGGCGATCCCGGCGATAATTTCTCCGTCGCTGCTCTGGCTGATCATCAGGCTGGGGCTAAATTTCCGGTAGTTTCTGAAATAGCGGATAAATGAAAAAAAATGCTGATGCCATGTGCAGAGCAGGACCCGGCCCCCGGCCTGGATATGGTCAAGCCAGGGGCGTTCATTTTCCACGCGCAGACGGAAGGTCATGCTATAAAGGCGGATCAGGCGATAGATGATCCAAATGGTTTTTTTCGATGTCAGGATTTTTTTCATTAACGGAGACATGGTTTTTCGCCTTCTTGTAAGGGGGACACCGCAGATGCCGCGATCCGTATGGTATGCGGCGGGGTCGCGCTCGTTATTCTTAATTGTTGTCTATGGCCGGAAGATGGGCCGTCAGAATGGTCCGCCAGTCCGCCGATGCGTTTAACCGGCAGAGATTACCGAAATGACCGCTGAAGGTCCGGTCGATAAAAACGATGTCTTTCGGGAAAATCATGTTCATGGATTCGGGCAGGTATTGCTGGCCCAGGGCGAAGATCCGTTCGTACATATCCCCGTCATTGTCGAATGTGTAGCACCCGCCGGGTTCCAGGATTTTCTGGAACAAATCCGCGAAATCAGCGATCATCTTCCACGGCAGGGGGGTGCCGTCGGCCCGGTGAACCCCCATGTCTTTCAGAATGTGGGGAATCGCGGGATAATCGTGATCCAGAACCGCGTGAAAAAGTCGGGCATATCCCCGGGAAAGGGCATCGGGGATTTCTTTCATGCACCCGAAATCATAGACGATGATCCCGCCGTTTTCGCAAAAAGCGAAGTTGGCCATGTTGGGATCGGCATGAAGGAACCGAAACGTAAAAAGGCCTTTTAAAATCAGCCGGAAAATCGCTTCGGCCCAGGTATTTTTCAATTCTTGCGGAAAGGCGTCGCCGGCGGCCGCATCCGGCGAAATCCCGGTGACCAGTTCCATGCCAAGAACATGCCGGCTGCTCAGGGCGTCGATGACTTGGGGTATCCGGACGAAGTCGTCATCTGAATATAATTCCGCCATGCGCTTCATGTGGGCCGCTTCCCTGGTGTAATCGAGTTCCTCAAGGAGTCGCGCGTTGAGTTCCTGCCAGATCGGCTCCATATCCATCCGGGAAAACATGGAAAAGACCAGCTTCAACATCCCTTTGAGATTTTTCAGGTCCGCCCGGATTACATCGTCGATTCCCGGATATTGGACTTTCAGGGCGATCTCACGTCCATTCTTCAGCACGGCCCGGTGCACCTGGCCGATGGACGCCGCGGCCAGGGGATCTTCATCGATATGGCGGATTTGGCGAAAACCCGGCCCCAGTTCGGTGCGGATCAGGTCCACGAGATCATCGAAGGGCACGGAAGGCGCGTTTTGCTGAAGAGTCTGCAGCACCCGGGCCACTTCCGGGGGAAACAGGCGTTCGTGAAGACTCACCATCTGCCCGATTTTCATGGGCACGCCTTTTAGCTGACCCAGCAGATCCTTGACCCGCAGGGCGTTTTTGAGCATCAGGTCGGCCCGGATTTCATGCGAGCGTTCCATGTCGCGGAAAAGGCCGGCCATGGCGTTGCCGGCCATGGACAGGCCCACGCGTCCCGCCAGTCCGCCCAGGTGGAACAAGCGTGACGTTGCCGAGCGGATCATTTTTTTTGCGTTTTTCTCACCCATCAGATCCGATCCCAAATGGAAGAAGGCTCTGGGGGCGGCCGGGGGCATGGCGCTTTATCAATTGACATCTCCTGATGTTTTTGTCATATCTTCTCATAAAACAGACGGGTTAAGACCCCGTTTGAAAATGCCGATCTTCTTTGCGCCGCTGGGGCTTGTAGATATTGGGATGCACGCCGCTTTCTTTTGTGGCCAGGAAACGGGTGGACATCATGACGCCGTCGGCGCCCAGGGCCAGGGCCGCGGCCAGGCTCTTCCCGTCGGCCATGCCGCCGGCGGCCAGCAGGGGAATGTTCACGGCTTCGCGGACCTTGGGCACCAGTACCATGGTGGAGACATTGTCCTTGTGGGGAAACCCGCCTTCTTCAAACCCGGCGATGGTCACCGCGTCATAGCCGACCTTTTCCGCGTGCACGGCATGCTTGACGGTTCCCACCTTGTGCAGGACCTTGACCCCGGCCGCTTTGGCCATGGGAATAAATTTTTTGCCCAGGAAGGTGTCCACCGGGGCCCCGGCGATTTCAACGGCGGTGACCTTTTTTTCACAGCAGACCCGGAAAAAATCCCGGAGCAGGTCCACCGGCAGGCGGATGGACGGCATGGTGGTGATGTTGACGATAAACGGCTTGTCCGTGAGTTCACGGGTTCGGTCGACGGCCGCGCGAAGCTCATCGGCGGAATTGTAATTACCCGAGGTGAGATTGCCCATGGCGCCGGTATTGCTGATGGCCGCGGCCAGTTCGGGTTTGGCGATCCAGAGCATGCCCCCGCACTGGATGGGATACTGGATGCCGAACAGTTCGGTGATGCGTGTTTTCATGCCTGCCCCCCTCAAAGGATAAATCGGCCGCCGCATCGCCGGGGAGCAATGGGCGGCCGATTTTGAAAAACGATTAAAGATCGGCCAGGGGTTTCATCCATTCATGGATCCGGGCAAAGGTTTCCTCCCGGTTGAGTTCGTTGAAGTTTTCATGGTAGTTGTCCGGATGGCGCACATAGGTGAGCAGCCCCGGATCGATGGTTTTGAGCAGCCGTTCGGCCGCGTCCGCGTCGGCCACCTGGTCCGCGCCCGCCACCACGGCAAACAGGGGATGAGACCAGCGGGAAATATTCTCCCTGACCCATACCTGGGCCTTGAGCAGCTCGGCCCCGAACCGCATGGTGGCTTTTTTACCCCGGATTCCGTCTTCCTCGTCTTTTCGGTGCCGCCGGGTGATGTCGGTGTCATGGGTCAGCAGATCGGTGATATCCGGGCCGGGGATGACCCCTTTCGGCAGAATCTTCCCGAGTATCTTGACGATGGGGATCATGATGGGCGCCACCTTGATGGCGTTTTCATAATAAGGAGAAGACATGATATATCCCTTGATCCGCGCCTCATCCGCCGCATACGAGATTCCGAAATAGGTGACAATCAGCCCGCCCATGGAATGGCCCATCACAAAAATCGGGATATCGGGATAGGCGGCCTTGGTCCATGCCAGGAATTTTTTTGTGTCTTCCGGAAACCGGCTGAAGCGGTCGATATAGACGTTTTCCTGCTTATGGCCCCGCATGTCGTAGGAGACCGTGGCGATCCCCTTTTCCTTGAAATAAAGCGCCGGGGTCACATAATCGCCGGCATGGGCCAGCCCGCCGTGAATGGCCATGATCACGGCCCGCGGCGCTTCGGGTTCCCAGATATGAATATCAAACGATTGCCCGTCCGCAGCGGTGAGCCTGTCCATGCGTGTTTCGGAAAATCTCATGTTGGTTCTCCCTTGTTGGTTATTTTTATTCCCATTATGCCAAAAATCTGCCTTTTTACCGAGTCGTCAGCTTTGATGAAGCCGCAAAAAGTCCGATTTTGCTTGTTTCGTGAGCATTTTCGGGAGACGCTCCATGCTTCGCATCTCCTGGTCCGAAACCGCTCAATATCACTCGCAAAAAAAACTTTTTACGACACTGTCAGTAAATAATCGACGCCGTCTCTTGAAAAAATGATACAAGATTCCGTGGACTTTGCAAATCAGGGATTCCCTTATTTTTCAGGAGGAAAACCCTGATGGTTTTATTATGGCCGCTCTTATGCCACCTGAAAAAACGCCTCGTCGAATTCGGGCTTGTCCTGATACCGGGCCATGAAAAACGCCGGAAGCTGGTCCATGTTGTCAAACATGGATTTGTCCACGGGAATGCCGGCCTTGTGAAAGGCCTTGACCACGTCGTCGGCCTTGGGCGGGCATCCCTTGACCGCGATCATCTCCTTGATGTCGGGATGGTCCTTGTTGGCCTGGTACATGCATTTGCCCAGCAGAATGGTTTTGTTCATCCCCGGCGTGGGTTTCATGGATTTTCCGGTGAGCACCTCCACGCCGTCAAAGGGCTTGCCCTGCCACGCGTAGCGGATGGCCGTCAGGATCAAACCGTTGATGCCCGAACAATAGGTGCACATGGAAAGGTCGTATTTCCGGTAGGATACCCCCTCAACCCCCTGCTTGGCCAACGGCGCCGGCATCCAGGAGCCGTCTTCGGCCCGGGCGTATTCGAAATCAAACTCATGGCGGCGGGCCACCTCGGCGATGGGCGTGCCCTTTACCGTGATGTCGGAGAGATCTACCGGCCGGCCGTGATTGGCGGCCGCATGTACCAGGTGCGGCACGGTTTCAGGGGCATGGCCGAGAATGGCGGCCCCGACCAGATCGGCCGACAGAAAGTCGGCCGATGCCACTAACAGATTGGAGCGGTGCATCCGGCCGTCAAAGGCGGGTCCCCGCTCGTTGGTGTAGATGCCGTCGATGAGGGTGAAGATCGGCGGCAGTCTGTCGGCCAGCCGGGCGACCATGAAATTCAAGTCCCGTTTGGGGTCAGCGCTGTGGCATTTCTTGCGGGACGGGATATCGATGACCCCTTTAAGATTTTTGATGCCCAGGCTCACCATGGTCTGGTTATGGGCCTTCATCACGGGGATATCGATCACAAAATCGGAATGCAGAATGTCGGTGTTGAAACCGAGCGTGATGCCGTCGCCCAGATCGACTTTTTCAAAGGGCCTCTCCATGACGTTGACGGCCCGGACCCCGTAGCGCTTCTTAAGATTATCGTATCCCAGGGTGGCAAAAGCATGAGCCGGCGTTTCCTTGTCTTTGGGATCGCCGGTGACAATGCCTTCGCCGATGGTGATATCGTCAATGCCGCGCTCCTTGAGCAGCACCACCATGTCCTCGATGGTCCGGGAGGTGGTGATCACTCCCCACTTGGGAAAGGCCACGGCTTTGGTCCAGAACACGATATTGGGTTTGATGAACACTTTAGCCCCGGCCGGCAGCTTTGCCAGCCCGTCGGACAGCTCCACGGCTTTTCGAACCGATTCCAGGGGTTTTTCATAACGAACAACGGCAACGGTATAACGACTCATTTGTCTACTCCTCTTCGATATCTTTCAATTTCCGAATTTGTCATATCACGTCTGGAGTGGGTCATATCTTCTCTGCTGAACGCCTAAATACAGCCGACGCGTCAGCGGTCGGCTGTATTTTTTTGTTAAGCGTCTTTTCGATTGAAAAAGCTACTTACTGCCATACCCAAAACACTCAATGCAATAGTGAGCATAAGACCTATAAACCATTTGTTTTGATCATAGATTCTATCTATTTCGATTCTTATTTGTACTAATTCTGAGCGCAAGCCCTTTTCTGCGCTATCTAGATCTTTCCGCAGTATAGGTACCGCAAGGGCTTTGCTTGGATCTACCGTCAATGCTGCTTCCAAGGAAGAGAGTCTGTTTGAAATATTGCCTATTTGGTGTGACATCTTGCTTGCTTTAGCTTTCCACTCTGCGCCTTCAGGCAGATTCGAGACTGCTTGGAGTGAGGCATTTATACTTTCAAGCTCACTTTGAATTTTCATTATTTCATCATTTTGCTCTTTGTTAAAACGCTCTATTTCCGTGACTTTGAGCGACAGCTCCTCACGACTGAGAGTTTTAGTTTCTCCAAAGAACAAGCCGAAAGTTATTGCCACAGTTGCAGCAATAGCAATTGAAGAAGTCATACCAGCCACCCAGCTGGTCATCTTTCTTACTTTCTCTATTTTTTTCTTTCTTGCCTGCATTTGCTCGAATAATTCTTCATTTTCTACTTTTTCAGGCATCTGTTCCTCCAGTGTGGATTGACACTTAACGCCAGCATCACCAGCCGGTGTGGAGCGACAGCGGAACACCGGCCCGAGTGCATGCAGATGTTCGATCAAGGATCTCAACCACGCTCTGGACGCATGGAGTGCAGGTCTTTTTGAGCAACCCGTTCTCCTTGAAATATTTCTGCCCTTCTTCTGTGGTCAACTCACAACCATTCAGCAATTCGCGACAGATAAACGTACCATGCTTATCAGAAAACAGGTCCATGAGTTCTCTTGTTTTCAAATAGGTCAACTCCATTGCGGATCGATCATGGTTGCTACCCCTGCCATATCGCAATCCCAAAACAAGGATGCCACCTGTAATAGCACCGCAGACTTCCTCTTTTCGTGCCATGCCTGCACCCAAACCACATGCGATTTTCAGGGCCATTTCCTCTGACAAGTCGCCTTCTTCCCGGAAAGTGTAAAGCACGGACTGTGCTCAGTTGTATCCACTCAAAAACTTATCCGTTGCGATGTTAGCTCTTGTTGGCATCATCATCCTCTTTTCTATTGGCCCAACGATTTGGTCACCGGCCCAGGTTACGAGGGTTTGGTACACTAAGGGGTTGGGTGGTGCTAAACGGTAGTGCGCTGTCGTATTGGCTCAAATTGCGAATTCAAAACTGAACTTAGAGACGCTAATAGTGCCCTCATCCTGGTCGAGATATCTCTTGAAAATTCGGCGCTTCTTGGTACCTCGTAAAAGGCGTCCTTACCATATTGTTTTACAAATGTAGCAATCTGTGGCAATAGTGTCTCCAGCGCCATTTCCCATGCATCCTTTAGAGAATGGTTCACAGGTGAAAGGACACCAGGACTGCATCTCCATCCGAATAAGTCAGAGACACGCCTATGCATGATCTCTTCCGCCAATGAACCGGCGATAAAAAAGATGAAGTGCTTAGATGCGGAGAACTTTAGTACTTGAAATTGGTCTTCTTCCAGGCTTGTAGCGGTTGCCGAGTCTATCCTACTCTTTAGTTTGGCCTTCACGCTATCAATTGCCATTGACAGTTCCCGAACAAGAAAGACGTGCTCAGCAGAGATGGCCCTCGGAAAAACTTGGTCATATATATTATCGTCGATAAATATTTCTCTAGCATTTCGAAAGGCGATTTGGGGTTGTCCATGGAATGCGGCAAGCGCAGGTGCTATTGCTGAAGCAGTGATTGCGTTTCTCACCGTCCGTGTTCCAGATCGCCGGTGGATATAAGCAACGCCTGATCTGGCAAAATCGTCGCGGAGTCGTCGTTGGATCTGGTCATTACTGCGTCTATCTGACGGCTTGATCTCATTTTGAGTGTTGTTATATTGAATGACCTTGTCGATCAATTCACGTGAGGAGCATTCTACGAACCTAATCAATACACGAGAGGCCGCTGTTGCAGTAGAGGACGCCTCACTTAGAGCACCGGAGGTCTGCGCACCGTTGATAACGGATATGCCCCTAATCTGAAGATGGGGCGATGTCTGCAGTTCATAGGTCAGAGCTGTAACACCATTGTTGTAAACCCAAAAATTGCTCGGTTCGGCCTCTGCGGTCTGAGTAATTTCGTAGTTTATATTCCCTTTGCGTCTTGTAGAACCGAGATAGTCCCTGTAATTGGCACTGAAAAGGCGATCTCCGTGTTGTTTGTGCATCTGTTGAATCCAATCTCCAGGCACCGACGTAAGCAATGCTTTCCAGCCGCCACCCTGTTCTTCAATAAAGGTTGTCGCTGGTATGGGAATCCAACCATCGACGAGAATGTCACTATCCCGTGCTCGATAGAGGTCTTCAATTAATTCAATGCCCATCTCCTTATGGGTTACTATTATTGGTGAATCACGTGAGCCGGTGATAGTCCGAACCGTATCTCTAGTAGCGTCTGCGGCAACTTTGAGTTCGTTACCAACATTCGCACTCTCGTGACAGTTATGGATATAAAGCAGTTCTATACGATCTATCTCAGCGTTGGTGATAGCTCGTCTAAGATCGATTGCCCTCGAAAGCAGGTTTTTCGGAATGCGATCTTCACTTGCGGAAAGGAGCCATGCCATAGCCGTATTAAGGTCGCTCGCCTTGTTCGCCGGTGCAGCTGGTCTTGCCCACTGATTAGAAACATAGCACTGACAAACAACAGCGCGTCGTTCGTTAAGGTCGAGTTGAAAGATATCAATTTTCTTATCGCCTGGACCTTCGGTTACTGAGTTCGAAG
>Ga0351955_1048_pt1 | contig 11265 bp, 9 predicted proteins | sample BONcelT113001D15_FD_205812 | JGI IMG/M metagenome (GOLD analysis project Ga0351955, IMG submission 205812) | Enriched cells from coal bed in the Powder River Basin, Montana, United States - BONCAT cells T11 rep3 HSBNCT.T11.300.1.D15 ...
GGTAAATACCGATTTATTTGGCGTTTCTTTTGTCAACCCTGATATGGGATGGGCTGTTGGTGCAGAAGGAAACATTTTGCGTTATCAGTATGGCACCTGGACACAGGTAACTTCTCCGATAACCGGTGTACTGAAAGACGTTTGTTGCGTAAACGAAAACCACTGCTGGGCGGCAGGTGATGCCATCCTAAGATATAACGGCAGCGAATGGCTGATTGATGCCAACCTGAGTGGCAGCGAAACCATAGGCTTCCTTAATGAGAACCTGGGTTGGGCTGGCAGCAGTTCATCCAACCTGTTCAAATATGAAAACGGAGTCTGGTCAGACGACAATAGCTTTAGTTCCGGCAATTATTATAGATTTAACACACTTGAAAAAGCGGGTGATTATGTGCTGATGAATGGTAAAACCATTCCTGAAGAAGGATTAATTTTCAAAAACGACGTAAATGGCTGGGTACAAATTCCTTCAGGCTACTGTAATAATGGAATTTCTTTTACAAGCGCGGATCATGGTTTTGGATTGCAGAATGCCGGACCTATGTTTTACGACCTCTTTCCCACGGTTCATCAATTCAATGATGGTGTCTGGCAGCCCGCATTTGTTCATACTAAACGTGATCAGATTTTCACTGCTGTTGAAGCACTCAGCAATACTGCATGTATGGCATCTGATGCGCTGGGATATATTCATAGTATAGAAGATGGTAACCATTCCATAGCCAATGGTTTTATGTACGACAGTATCCTTGATCTGCAGTTTGTAAAACCAAACCTTGGTTTTCTGGCAGCACACAACAGCGGATTATGGAAGTATGATGCAGGTGAATGGAGCAATATCTTTAATCTGCCAGATTATACCATAAACAATATTGATTTTCAAAGTGAGGATTTTGGTTATTTTGTTGCATATGACCATAAAGCTATCTTTCCATACTGGCCAGAAGCAAAACTTTTCTCTTACAACAACGGAGTAATTACTGAAATTTGGTTTCCCGATCAGTCTTCATTCATTACTTCATTAAGTAATATTGGAGCAGACCTGATATTTACGCAGCGAAACACCATATTTACCTATACAAATGGCCAGTTTACAACTGAAGCATTGGCATTTCAAGACAGTATTTCGGACTTAAAGTTTATGATGTCAATACCCATAAATTCAAACAAAAAGAATAGCGAATGGGAAGCTGCCTGGATGAGTGTTAAACGTCACAATGACGCAGATAGTGGTGTAATCTTTTACAAATACTTTACCAACAACTGGCAGGAAGTTTATGAAACCAGCAACGGCAGCTTCAACGATCTTTGCATTTTCGGCCACTATCAGGTGGTTGCGGTTGGAACCAATGGTTTGATTGCGGTATTTGATGGCACCAACTGGACAGAAGTTCCTCCGCTTACCACCGAAGAATTACTTTCAGTTCATTTGGATGAATACATGTATGGTTGGGCTGTTGGTCGAAACGGCACCATTCTTCAATGCATTGGTGGCATATGGTCGGTTTACGAAAACGATGTCATGTACGATCTGAACGTTGTTTCATTTTACGACAATACCCTTGGGTTTATCGGCGGTAATGAAGGCGCAATGCTGTGTACAAGTGAAAAACTGCCGGTTGCAAATTCATATTTCCCGGTTGCTGATTCGAAAAACACCCTGAAGGTATATCCCAATCCAGCCGGAGAAAGTTTCTCTGTTGAGTTTGAATCGTTATCAGCAAATGGGAAACTTTCTGTTACTGACCTGACAGGGCGTGTAATTATGGAAAAGCTTGTTGGCTCTTCAGGCAATGGCAACCAGATAATGACCATATCCTCAGCCAACCTATCCAAAGGAGTTTATGTGCTGACCCTGATCAACGGCAATGAAGTAAGAACCGGGAAGGTGGTGGTGAAGTAAGGTTTACCTCGAAGTAAACTCATTCTGCACCGTTAAATAACCAGGATATGAAATGGTTTGCGAGCCTACCACAATGGTAGGTTTTGCTTTTAAAGTAATTCGTGTCGGGCGGTTTCCTGCGCCAGCCAGATTAAGACCGAAATTGGCAATTGCATCCGCACTTTTTCCCTGAAGGGCTTGCCTGAGATCAATTCCTATGGTGAGTGGAATAATGGCTGTTCCGCCATTGGCAGCCACCTGCACCCGTTGGTTGTTTACACCGGTAGTCATCTCAATGTCATCAATCAGCAGAATCCAATCCAGACTGTTTAGTCCTGCCGTGGCTGGATTTGGGTTTTTAACTTCTACATTCAGCGTAAAATTGAGCGGGAGAGTTCCACCAGCTGCAGCTGCAGTGATTTTTGCTGCATCCATAAAGTTAAGGTCTGAAAGTTGCCTCACCTGTTGAATATTTACCCCGGCCAACCGCAACTGGTCAACACTATTCAGTCGAAATTCACATTTCGTGAGATTGGCCATCTGCTGAGCCTGATTTAAAATTTCGCAGCCACTAAGAAGCATCATTGTAATCAGCAATGCTGAAAGGGAAATAAGTTTTTTCATAAAAGTCTGTTTTGAAAGATAAATTTAAGATAATCCGGGTTTACTTATCAAACATCAGGCCGAATGATAATGTTTGCAGGCAATTGTTTCCGTGTTTAATATCAATAGAAAAGCCGTCACATTGGAGCAACGGCTTTTTATCAGAATAAAGGAAAATTCCTTTTAAACCTGCTTACTTACTTGCACGTTTTCTGTCGTGTTCGCTAAGGATTATCTTACGCAATCGCAATGAACGCGGTGTAACTTCGAGATATTCGTCCTTACCAATATATTCCATTGCTTCTTCAAGTGAGTGCTTAATGGCGGGAACAATGAAAATCTTATCATCGGTTCCAGAGGCACGTACGTTGGTCAGTTTCTTGGTTTTGGTGACATTCACCAGCATATCATCGGGTCTTATCTGCTCACCGATTACCTGCCCTGCATAAATTTCTTCATTTGGATGTATGAAAAAGTTACCTCTGTCCTGCAGTTTATCAATAGAATAAGCAATTGCAAGGCCGGTTTCCATCGAAATGAGGGCTCCGTTTCTTCTGCCGGCAATTTCACCACGCCATGGTTCGTATGCCAGAAAGCGGTGAGCCATGATTGCTTCACCCTCGGTAGCCGTTAACACATTATTCCGAAGCCCGATTATTCCCCTTGAAGGGATACTGAATTCCAGATGTATCCGGTCACCTTTGGTTTCAATGGTAGCAATTTCACCACGTCGCTGAGTTACCAGCTCTATCACTTTACCCGAAAATGCCTCTGGTACGTGAACGGTAAGCATTTCAACAGGTTCGTGATTTTTTCCGTCGATTTCCTTAATAATTACCTGTGGCTGCCCGAGCTGAAGCTCATAACCTTCTCGGCGCATGGTTTCAACAAGAATAGACAGGTGGAGAATTCCACGCCCGTAAACCATAAGAGATTCCGGAGAATCAGTTTCGACAAGACGCATTGCCAGGTTTTTCTCAATTTCCTTGAAAAGCCTTTCACGCAAATGGCGGGAAGTCACAAATTTGCCTTCGCGACCATAAAACGGAGAGTTGTTGATGGTGAACAACATACTCATGGTTGGCTCATCAATATGCATGGGTTTCAGGGCTTCAGGTGCTTCAAAGTCGGCAATGGTATCGCCAATTTCAAAATCATCAATGCCAAGAACTGCACATATCTCACCGGGTAAGACATCGGTTTTGATTTTTTCCTTACCCAATCCTTCAAAAGTATAAAGTTCTTTGACTTTAGATCTGAAAATCCGGCCGTCCTGTTTGATCAGTGAAACATTCATGCCGCCGCGCAACACGCCCCTTGAAAGCCTGCCAACCGCAATACGGCCAACGTATGATGAATAATCAAGAGAAGTAATCTGGAGCTGGGTATTTCCCTCCTGGAAGATTGGAGCAGGAATGGTTTCTATAATGGTATCGAGCAGGTAAGTAATATCAACAGAGGGGGTTTTCCAGTCAGCTGACATCCAGCCTTCTTTTGATGAGCCATAAACTGTCGGGAAATTCAACTGATCTTCGGTAGCATCAAGGTTGAACATCAGATCAAAAACCGATTCCTGAACGCCTTCGGGATCGCAATTGGGTTTGTCAACTTTATTGATAACTACAATTGGTTTCAGGTTCAGACTCAAAGCTTTCTGAAGCACAAACCTTGTCTGAGGCATAGGCCCTTCAAATGCATCAACCAGTAGTAAAACACCATCGGCCATATTAAGTACACGCTCAACTTCACCACCGAAGTCACTGTGACCAGGAGTATCTATAATGTTGATTTTAAATCCCTTGTATCGAACAGAAACATTTTTTGAAAGGATGGTAATTCCCCGTTCACGTTCCAGATCATTGCTATCGAGGATAAGCTCCCCCATTTCCTGATTTTCTCTGAAGAGGTTAACCTGATGTAAAATTCTGTCAACTAAGGTAGTTTTGCCGTGGTCAACGTGAGCAATAATTGCTATATTCCTGATATTGTGCATCTTATTCTGTTTGCGTGAAATTTTCTAAGGAAGTGCAAAAGTACACTATTTAGCGACACATACTTATTAAGTAAGTAAACTTAACAAGTATTTCACATTGAAGCTTTGGATGTTACTGATCTTATGAGCTTTATGATCTTTTCAAGTGTTGGTTAAATTATTACCAGCACTGATGTAAATAAGTGTAAACATTTCATTGTCGATTTGTTTAGAAAAATCGTCAAACAAAAACATATTATACGATATTTGCATACTGAAATACATAATTGATAAAATGTCGAGAATTATAACCGTTTCCGAAGCATCATCAATAGCGATTCACAGCATGGTTTTGATCGCTGCAGCCAAAGAAAATCTGAATGTTGTTAAAATTGCTGAACGCACGGGTTCATCCAAACACCACGTTGCCAAGATCTTACAAAGATTGGTAAAAGAAGGTTATCTCACCAGCAACCGTGGCCCGGCAGGTGGATTTGCCCTCAGACTGCTGCCCGAAGACATTAGTTTACTCGATGTTTATGAAACCATCGAAGGTAAGCTCAGCGAAACAAGTTGCCCTCTCGAACACCCGGTTTGCCCCTTCGACAAATGCCTTATGGGTGGAATTGTTACTAAAATGACCCGCGAATTTAAAAAATACATGTCTGAACAGAAGCTTTCAGACTATGTAAAATAGAAATTGAGACACTTCCCTCCCCTGATTATCATTTAGTTAAAAAATATTTGCATTTTTTTAAAAAATATTTGCACCAGAATAAAAAATGTATGTACATTTGCGTATTCAAATACCGAATTACGCATTAACAAAATTCTGATGGCAAAAGTCGTTCATATTTCTGAAGCAGCATCACTGGCAGTGCACAGCATGGCATTGGTTGCCCGCAGTACGGAAATGCTGAATGTCAATCAGATAGCAGACCTTACAAACTCATCGCGCAATCATCTGGCAAAAGTTATGCAAACGCTTGTCAAGAACAATTATCTTGATTCGGTGCGCGGCCCTAAGGGCGGATTTACCATGAAAGGTGATCCTGCAAAAATAAATCTTCTTGAAATTTACGAACTTATTGAAGGATCACTGGAGCATCATTATTGCGGAATAGGTGAACAAAAATGCCCGTTCAGGTCATGTGTTTTTGGTGGTCTGGCCGATAAATTCTCGAGAGAATTTGTTAATTATCTCAAATCAACCACTTTGTCACAACTGATTTAATCACTATATTTACAATGAAAAGAACAATTATTAAAATCGACGAAGAATTGTGCAATGGATGCGGTAATTGTGTACCGAATTGCCATGAAGGAGCTTTGCAGATTATTGACGGAAAAGCCAGGCTGATCAGCGACTTGTTTTGCGACGGACTTGGAGCCTGCATCGGTCACTGCCCGGAAGGCGCAATAACTATGGAAGAGCGCGAAGCTGAGCCCTATGATGAAATCAAGGTAATGGAGCTGATGGTTCCGAAAGGGCGCAACACTATACTCGCACATCTGGAACATCTTCGCGATCACAACGAAACCGAACTGCTCAAACAGGCGATCAATTATATCAAGGAAAACAAAGTTGATATGAGCCCGAAAAACGACGAAAATGCGCATAAACACACGCATAGTCATGCTCAGCCACAGGCATTTAACAATCTGAATGAAGCCAGAGCAGCTGTAGCGCCGCCATCATCAGGTTGCGGGGGAGGTTGCCCGGGTTCCAAGGCCATCGATTTCAACATCGACCTGAACAAAGTAAACGAAGCTGTCAGTCAGGCCAAGGTTATGCCGGAAACTGTTGCTTCAGCCGATGCGCCTTCAGAACTCAGGCAATGGCCGGTTCAGTTGCATCTTTTGAATCCTCAGGCCGGATATTTCAAAAATGCAGATGTTGTGCTTGCTGCAGATTGCGTTGCGTTTTCGATGGGAAATTTCCACAATCAGTACCTGAAAGGAAAAACACTGGCAATTGCCTGTCCTAAACTTGATTCGAATAAGGAATCTTACGTTGAAAAATTAACTTCAATGATCACCCAAAGCAACATAAACACCCTCAGCGTAGTAATGATGGAAGTGCCATGTTGCGGTGGATTGGTTCAAATGGCTACCATGGCCAGGCAGCAATCGGGTAAAAATATTCCGATAAAAAAATCGGTAATCAGCTTACAGGGAGAGGTGTTGAGTGAAGAATGGGTGTAAGGAATTTCGGATTTTGGATTGCGGATGGCGGATGGCGAATTTCCAATTTCCAATTTCCAATTTCTAATTTCTAATTTCTAATCCCTAAACCTCAGCCTTAACCTAAACCTCAACCTCATCCTTAACCTAAACCTTAACCTTAACCTCAACCTAAAAAGTATGAAAGCAAAATTTCAGATTGCAGCATTGATTTTAGCAGTTGTTATGCCTGTTTTTGCATCGGCTCAGTTTATCCTCGGCGGAGAGTTCAGGCCAAGAGCTGAATACCGTCATGGATTTAAATCGCCGGCCACCACCGATATGGATGCTGCGGCATTTATTTCGCAACGCAGCAGGCTGAATCTGGCATACAAAAATGAAAAAATGAGGATAGGTTTCAGCCTTCAGGATGTAAGAGTTTGGGGAGATGTTGCACAGTTGAACTTGTCTGACAACAGCTTTTCGGTGCATGAAGCCTGGGGCGAATATTTCATCACTCCTGCCCTATCGTTGAAAGCCGGTCGGATGGAACTTGTTTATGACGATGCGCGAATGCTCGGAAATGTTGACTGGGCGCAGCAAGGTCGCAGCCATGATATCGGATTGCTGAAATATGAGAAAAATGCCTGGAAATTTCATGCCGGATTGGCTTACAATCAGGACAAAGAGCAAATGAGTGGCCGGGTTTACACCGTTACCGGAAATTATAAAACCATGCAATTGTTATGGGCTAATTACAAAAAAGACAATCTGAATGCTAGCTTTCTGTTTTTGAACAATGGAAAGCAGGACACAGATGAAGACGGAGAAATTTTAAGTTATCCTACCCGTTACTCGCAGACTCTTGGAGGCACAGCAACCTATCAGTTAAAGCCCATCACTTTCAATGCAAGCATTTACAAGCAGCTTGGCAAAGAAATCGGGAACAAAGATATGGATGCACTAATGCTCGCTTTCAATGCAAAATGGTCAATCACACAAGAGCTCAGTTTTACCCCGGGCATTGAATATCTGACCGGAACCAGTCAGCGCGAAGCACTTGAGCCCGGCTTCAATCAGAACAACAGTTTCAATCCGTTTTACGGAACCAATCACAAATTCAACGGCCACATGGACTACTATTATGTAGGCAATCACATCAACAGTGTTGGGCTGCAGAATATTTTCATGAAAGTCAATTATGCCAAAAACCGTTTCAGTGCGGGTGCTGACTTTCATCTTTTCAGTGCCGCTGCCGACATAATTGATCAGGAGAATCCTTCACAATTGATGGATAAAAATCTTGGCCAGGAGCTGGACCTTTACATCGGCTATAAGCTTGCTGATAATGTAATGCTCAATGCTGGTTATTCTCAATATTTCGCAACCGAAACAACCATTGCGCTGAAAGGCGGAAACAAAGACGAAACCAGCAACTGGGCGTGGGTATCCCTGACTTTTAAACCGGAATTTTTAAATACAGGTAAATAGGAAATTTCTAATTTCCAATTTCTAATTTCTAATTTTTAATTTCCAAATCCTTGAATCTTTGAATCTTTGAATCTTTGAATCTTTGAATCTTTTGAATCTTTAAATTAAAAAAAATGAGCATGTTTTGTTTTCAATGCCAGGAAGCAGCCAAAGGAACCGGTTGCACCATTAAAGGAGTTTGCGGTAAGAGCGACGATGTTGCCAACCTGCAGGATTTGCTGATGTTTGTTCTGAAAGGGATATCCATCTACAGTGAAAAAGCCCGTGAAAAAGGGATAGAATCAGCCGAAGTCAACAAATTTGTGACTGACAGCCTGTTTGCAACCATCACCAATGCCAACTTTGACCGTGCAGTTTTTATCAAACGCGTTCATGAAGGGCTGAAATTACGCGCAGAAATGAAAAGTATCTGCGAAAAAGCAGGTGTTTCTTTCAGTGGATCCAATCTGCATGAATCGGCTACATGGTTTGCCGAAAGCGAAGAAGCTTTTGATGCCAAAGCAGTTGAAGTGGGCGTATTATCCACTGAAAATGAAGACGTTCGTTCGCTTCGCGAATTACTTATTTACGGGTTAAAAGGCATGGCAGCATACACTGAACACGCCTTCAACCTTGGTTTCGAAGACCCTGAATTGTATGCTTTTATGCATCGGGCACTGGTTTCAACCACCGAAGAACACACAGCCGATGAACTTGTTGGTCTGGTTATGGAATGCGGAAAATTCGGAGTTACAGCAATGGCACTTCTCGACAAAGCCAATACCAGCAACTACGGAAATCCGGAAATCACCAAAGTAAACATCGGCGTAAGCAACAAACCGGGCATTCTCATCAGCGGCCATGACCTGAAAGACATGGAAGAATTGCTGAAACAAACCGATGGAACCGGTGTTGATGTTTATACGCACAGCGAGATGCTGCCGGCGAACTACTATCCTGCCTTCAAAAAGTACAGTCATTTTATTGGAAACTATGGAAGCTCATGGTGGAAACAAAAAGAAGAATTTGCAACCTTCAACGGACCGGTTCTTTTTACCACCAATTGCATAGTTCCTCCTACTTCAACATCAACTTACAGCGACAAGGTTTACACCACTGGAGCTTCAGGATTTGCAGGATTCAAACACATTCCCAACCGTGAAAACGGAAAGATGAAAGATTTCAGTGAAATAATTGAACATGCTAAAAAATGCGCTTCACCAACTGAAATTGAAACAGGTGAAATCGTTGGTGGATTTGCTCATGCTCAGGTTTTTGCTTTGGCCGATAAAGTAGTTGAAGCTGTAAAATCAGGAGCAATCCGTAAGTTTTTTGTAATGGCTGGCTGCGATGGCCGTATGAAAGACCGTAACTATTACACCGAATTTGCTGAGGCCCTGCCAAAAGACACTGTTATTCTCACAGCCGGTTGTGCGAAATACCGTTACAATAAACTGCCTTTGGGCGATATCGGCGGAATTCCACGTGTACTCGATGCCGGACAATGCAACGACTCATATTCACTGGCTGTTATTGCGCTTAAGCTGAAAGAAGTATTTGAACTCAATGACATCAACGATCTGCCGATTGCATACAACATTGCCTGGTACGAACAAAAAGCAGTAATCGTGCTTCTGGCTCTTCTTTCACTTGGCGTGAAAAAGATTCACCTCGGCCCTACCCTGCCGGCTTTCCTGTCGCCCAACGTAGCCAAAGTGCTGGTTGAAACTTTTGGGATTGCACCCATTGGAAGTGTTGACGAGGATATGAAGCTTTTCCTGAATTAGTAATTTTAGTTTCACGCAAACCTGTCCGCATGCAGGTTTGCGTGAATTTTAAAACCCATCTGACCAAAACCAAAAACCATGAGCGAACTCATCAATAACTCTGAAAAACGCAAAGCCCTGCTCAAGGAATTGATCCTTAAGCTTCACACAGGCGGGCAACAGGAAGATGTACGCATCGAACTGATGCAGACACTGAAAGAAATTCCTTACGGTGAAGTAGTAGAAGTGGAACAGGAACTGATTTCTGAGGGGCTGCCTGAGGAAGAAGTTCTGAAACTCTGCGATGCCCATTCAGCGGTACTGCAGGGAAATATCGATCTCAGCGGATCAAAATCAATTCCTGAAGGACATCCTGCCGATGTTTTCAAACGCGAAAACCAGGAACTGTTAAAAACCACAGCCCTGGCAAGAGAAATGCTCAAACAAATTGACAGTCAGGAAGATATAAATCTGAATGAAGCAGCGTTGAAGTTGCGTGGCATTTTCAATAACCTTTATGATGTTGACAAACACTATCAGCGTAAGGAATATTTGTTATTTCCATATCTGGAAAGCAAAGGAATAACAGGCCCGCCAAAGGTAATGTGGGGTAAACATGATGAAATCAGGGAACTGATCAAGGGAAGCATTGAAATTCTTCAGCAAACCGACTTAACGCGAGAGGAAATTCTGGCTTCAGCCGAGATTGTATTTGAGCTTGCTTTATTTGGTATTGATGACATGACCGTAAAAGAAGAGCAGATACTTTTCCCGATGTCAATGGATAAACTCACTGAAGCTGAATGGTTTGAAATCAGTAAACAATCGCTTGAAATCGGTTTTTGTCTTTACGATCCGCAAACAGAATGGCGTCCGGAATGGGCTGCAGAATCGGGTGTAAATGAAGCACAGAAATCAGGAAGTCACATTCAGTTGCCTTCGGGAGGATTTTCGGCTGCCGAATTGCTTGCCATCCTGAACACACTGCCCATCGACATGACATTTGTGGATAAGGACGACAAGGTAAAATATTTTTCACAGGGTGCTGAGCGCATATTTCAGCGCAACCGCGCCATTCTCAACCGCGATGTAAGGCATTGTCATCCGCCTGCAAGTGCGCATATCGTTGACAAAATTATTGATGATTTCAAAACAGGTCGTCATAGCCGCGCTCCCTTCTGGATCAATATGGGAGGCAAAATGATTCACATAGAGTACTTTGCGCTTCGCGGTGAAAACGGTGAATATCTCGGAACACTTGAAGTGTCGCACAATGTAAATCCTTACCGGGAACTGCAAGGCGAGCAACGAATACTTTCTTACACATAGAAATTCCGGACATGAAAAACGAACTCATCATCACCCCAAAAACAAAAGTACTTCAGGTGATTGAGGCTTATCCTCAACTG
>Ga0351955_1052_pt1 | contig 10914 bp, 9 predicted proteins | sample BONcelT113001D15_FD_205812 | JGI IMG/M metagenome (GOLD analysis project Ga0351955, IMG submission 205812) | Enriched cells from coal bed in the Powder River Basin, Montana, United States - BONCAT cells T11 rep3 HSBNCT.T11.300.1.D15 ...
TAGGCGATATCAAAGGTTGGAAACCTAAGCTTCTTACGGCTAAGTTCATTTCGGAGGTGGAAGAGGGCTGTTCCCATCTCTCGATGTTTTGCGACTTCGAAATCAAGAGATGCGGTTAAGGCATCAGGGTCTAAGAAGTAATAGGGCTCTTAGGGAGTGGTGGTCCAAAAGAGGTAAAGATCACCTACAGCAGTTAGTAGAAATGGAGCCCCTTAAGTTAGGTGAATGGCTTCCAGCACTTTTTGCTGATGACTTGACGGCACAACTGAAGCCAGGTGTGAAAGCTGTAATATTTATCGATACCTATGAAGCCCTCTGGGGAATTGAACATAGCGAAGGACAACTAAAAAGAGATGAGTGGGTACGGGAACTCATCGCGAATCTTCCCGAGGTGCTATGGGTTATCGCTGGGAGAGAGAAACTTCGCTGGGTGGAGCTAGATAAAAATGAGGCGGAAGATGATGGTTGGGATACATGGCTTGAGCAACGCCTTGTCGATGGACTCTCAGATGAAGATGCTTTGCAATTTCTCACCTCTTGTGTATTTGTTGAGGGCATCAAACCAATCAGCGATGAGATAAAGCAAGTCATTGTGAAAGCGAGTGAAGGCTCGCCTTTTTACCTTGACCTTAGCGTTGATACCTATGAGGAAGTCTGCAAGAGAAGAGAGCCAGTAGCAGCTGATTTTGCATCTACACAGAAAGAGATATACCTTCGCTTCATAAGTCGTCTTACTCACTCTGAAGTTGAGACTTTAAAGGTGCTTTCTGCAGCAAGATTCTGGGGTGAGCCTCTCTTTAGGTCGCTTGTTACTGAGTTTTCAACTGGGTATCCAGCCCGAGCACTATCAGAGCTTTGCCGCTTCTCATTTATCAGCGAAGGAACTACTCCTGGAACCTGGTTTATGCACGAACTTATGAGGCGAAGCTTACAGGAACACCAGGAGCAAGAGCTAAGAAAAGAAGTTCACCAGTTTCTTTTTAATCACTGTGAGGCTCAACTTAAGGAAATAGACACCAAGAACATCTCAGAGAGACAGAAAATAGCCCTTAGGGAAGCCTTTTACCATGGTCAGATAACACTAGGGATTAATTCTTTTTTAAACTGGTTCTTTATAGTAGCCTACAAGTTTTATGAAGCAGCACAAAAGCAACTATTAATCCCTCTATGTGAAGATGTATGTAAAATAGCGGAAAAGAGTTTGGGTCCTGAACACTCTAAAACCGCATACTCACTCAACACTCTAGCAGTGCTCTACAAAGACCAAGGTAAATATGAGGAAGCCGAGAGCCCCTCCCAAAGAGCATTGGAGATACGGGAAAAGGTCTTAGGTCCTGAACATCCAGACACCGCAACCTCGCTTAACGACTTGGCGAGTCTCTATTATAGCCAAGGTAAATATGAAGAAGCCGAACTTCTTCATAAAAGAGCACTTACGATACGAGAAAAAGTTTTAGGTCCTGAGAGTCCGGCTACTGCGACCTCGCTTAACGAATTGGCGGCGCTCTACAAAGACCAAGGCAAATATGAAGAAGCCAAACTTCTTCATAAAAGAGCATTAGGGATATGGGAGAAGGTTTTAGGTCCTGAGAACCCAGGAATCGCAACATCACTTAACAATCTAGCCGCACTCTATAATATCCAAGGCCAGTATATGGAAGCTGAGCCCCTTTATAAAAGAGCATTAGGGATATGGGAGAAGGTTTTAGGTCCTGAGAACCCAGGAATCGCAACATCGCTCGATAATCTGGCTGTACTCTACAAAAGCCAAGGCAAATATACTGAAGCCGAGCCTATTTATAAAAGAGCACTTGCGATACGAGAAAAAGTTTTAGGTCCTGAGCATCCTGATACCGCATACTCGTTTAACAATCTGTCCGGACTCTACTATTGTCAAGGTAAATATAAGGAAGCCGAGAGCCTCTCCCAAAGAGCACTTGCGATACGAGAAAAAGTTTTAGGCCTTGAACATCCAGACACTGCAACCTCGCTTAATAATCTGGCTGTACTCTACAGAAGCCAAGGCAAACATACTGAAGCCGAGCCTATTTATAAAAAAGCACTTGCGATACGAGAAAAAGTTTTAGGTTCTGAGCACCTGGAAACTGCATCCTCGCTTAACAATCTGGCCGAGTTCTACTATCGTCAAGGTAAATATACGGAAGCTGAGTCCCTTTATAAGAGAGCATTGGCGGTAAAGGAAAAAGCTTTAGGTCCTGAACATCCGGATACTTCGATCTCGCTTAATAATCTGGCTGTACTCTATTATAGCCAAGGCAAACATACGGAAGCTGAGCCCCTTTGTAGAAGAGCATTGGAGATACGGGAAAAGGTTTTAGGTCCTGAACATCCAGACACTGCAACTTCGCTTAACAATCTAGCCGGAATCTACAAAAGCCAAGGCAAATATACTGAAGCCGAGCCTCTTTATAAAAGAGCACTTGCGATACGAGAAAAAGTTTTAGGTTCTGAGCATCCAGAAACTAAAAATGTATTCCTAGGCTATTTTCATATTTTGGAATATTTAGGGAACGTAGAAGAAGCCATATTGTTAAGAAAAAAAATTTGATTAGAAACTTCTCTTCTTTATATGAATTCTGGTTTTGCCTTGGCTGGTTAAGATTACAAATATCTTGCCCCGGGGGCTGTAGCTCAATATACCCGGCGCGCTAAGACGGGTGTAGTAATTTGGCCACATTTTGGCCACAAAACACCGAAAAACACCGTTTTCGTGTTACAATCATGGATAAGTAGAAGTAACCATTATCCCAGGTAATAGGTAGTTACGGGGAAACATATTGTAACACGAAAAGCTTGCCAGAACACATTCCCAAGCTGAGGGTCGCGAGTTCGAGTCTCGTTGCCCGCTCAAAGATATAGCAGGTTGGAGAGGGTGTTGGATATGGCGCCCTCTCGTTGTTTTTTTAAGTAATGTTTTAGGAGCAGGCCATCTCGTCAATTCGGGTGACGGCCCCGGTTGCACCTAGGTACATCCAAAAAGCGAGACCTTCGGGAAATAGTCGTGCTAGACCAAAGGTCTTTTTTATTGGCAATGCAGGCTGAGAGGGATTAGGCTAGAGAGAGGTCTTCTGCCGAGTGCCGAGCCGAGCCCGGTTGCCTCTTACCGATTTCGATAGATGGATGCGTAAGTTTGTTAAAGAAGGGACGACGATGGTATTTAAGGACTTCTTAGAAGATTTGTTGGGCGATATTCACGTTGAAGCGGAGTTTTTAGATTCGACGTACACGACCTTAAGCGGACTGGGATTTTCCGCCGACAATACTATCGCCTGCGTAAGCATCTGCAGGGATGAGCTATGCCAGTCTTTGACTCGGATGGTAAATGAAAAATGGGGGTATGCATTTGTTTTTTCAAGCCTTGCGGGGCTCTATTGGGCGGGAAAGACCGGTTTTCTCGCCGCCGTGCTTCATTCGCCCCAGGTAGACGGCAAGGAAAGATATGTTTTTTACGCGATGTCGCATATAGCCGTTAACGAGGAAGGGCGGTTTGGATACAGCAAGCGAGCGGGAAGGAAAGATGAATCCTCGGCCTGTGGGGCCTTGGATGTTTTTCAACGACAACTAACGGAAGGCCGGGTCGACCGGGACATGGATTTCGATGATGTCGAGTTGAGTCTGGTCAGGATGAGATTGTTGCGATAACTTACGCCCGGACAGGTACCGGACATTCTCGAGCTTACAAGAATAGCTCGAGAGGCGACCCAAGCCGACCTGGAGCGTACGATAGAGAGCCTGATAGATACCGGCCGAAGCGATTATGCGTTTGTCTCCGGTATTCAAGTCCACGGCCCGGACAACAATTATATTTGCCCCTCGACTTTCTACGCGGTAGTCAATGGTGTTAGGGTCGAGCTTCTATGAGTCTGAACAATTAATCAAAACCGGTTAGCCTTACAAAACCGATTTCTTCTTGGCGCTCAATACCAAGCCTTAAATCTTTAGAGTCGAGGGCAACTTCAAAGCCAACAAAACCTTGAATGGGGATATTAGGGTGGACTTCTATGGGTAACGCATCTCGATCGGTGCCGGTTATGGCACTATCGGCTACGCTGCTAATATGGTAAATCCTATCACCGCTATCGATCAAGGTCACTTTATCCAGGCTTAAAAAAGAGCTCTCTCTGCCTATAAGCTCGACCCTTAGCTCAACAAAGACAAAGCGTCCCTCAGTTTCAAATCGTTGCTCGAAAAAGAATTCTTCTTCGACTACAATCGGGACGGTCGGTGTTTCGACTTCAGTAACTTGCCATCTAACACCGCCGACATCGAGGGGTTCGTTAATGCCAACCGTTACAGGGGGCGGTGCTTCTTCCGGAGCCGGTTGGCGAAGTACGAAAAAGAAGATGGCAGCCATAATGCTGACAGCAACGATTGCGGCTATAACAATTAGTATGATATTTCGCCTTGCCATAATCGAGTCACCGCCAGGATGCAAGCAGTATGAGATTTAACACAAAAAAGACAATACCCACTATTACGGCACCCCATGCCAGACCCCTTCCGGAACGCTCTCCCTTTCCAATCTGATAGAGGGCCACTGAACCGAAAATAATTCCCAGCGCTGTCGTCACCAGACCAACACCTGGTATTATGCCGACAATACTTAGAACCAGACCTGCTATAGCTAACCCGCTGGTGGGAGGTGATGGTTTAGCTTCCACCCCTCTTAATCGTGCTTTTCTTTCTTCTACCCGTCTTTCAATCTCAGCTTCTTCACGAAGCTCCTCTAATAGCTCTCTTCTTTCTTCGGGGCTTAGTTCTTCATGTGGTCTTTTCTCTTCTGGTTTTCTTGCAGGCTCAGCCATAGTACTCAGCCTTCAGAATACACGCAATGAATTTAACTACGGTTATTACTTATCCACGAAAAGGTATTACGAACGACTAGTGATAAGCTTCAGGTTGAAAAAACTTGCCAAAATCAATCTTAAAAACCAGCAATCTTTTTAATGCTGAATGAAGTGGTGCCTGTCTTGCGATATTGCAAGACAGGCACCACGGCTCCACAAGACAGGCACCACGGCCCTAAGGTGCAAGCATTAATCAAACGGCATGAAGCCGTCTTCGCCAGCGATCTCGTCAGCTGTGGGGGTCTCAGCTTGTGGCGCTTTGTTTTTTGCTAACTCAAGGTACAAATAAGCAGGCAGGGTCGCGAACGCTAAAGTCATTAAGCCGCCAGCGATATAGCTGGCTGCGGCAGAGGCTGTTGACCCGTCTACCAGTAGCGGAACAACCCCTTCGATTACCGCAAGCGGCAGTATGGGAAGGATTATGACTAACAGCACTTTCCAGAAGTTTTCCCGCACCAACTCTCTGCTGCGGGAGAGCGCCCCTGATATGTTTGCGTTCTCAATCACGCCGACGGGGATTGCCAGAAAAAACCACACCGCAAACACTAAGCCTGGAATCAGTAGTAGAAATATACCAACGACGATTACAATAGACGCCGCCACCGAGATACCGACTAGTTTTGGTAGCCTTGAGAGGACATGCTTAGCGATCGCAGCAATATCTATGTCTTCGTTGTTGCTATCCCTAAAAGCCAGCAGCGCAATAAAACCATAAAACGCAGTGGTTACAAGAATGCCGGCAAGCAGTTTTAGCAGAGAATACCCGACAAAATAGGGCGTAAGCTTCTCTGGTATGGCTATGGGTTCATTGAGAGACCCATTTAGCGCTTGGTCGATTCCACTTATAAGCGCTGTTGCTATCAAAAGAATAGCCCAATACTTCTTAACAAATATAAGGGATTTGCTAAGGACGGAGAGAGCCATCAATCCCCCAATCGCCTTATCTATGAGATTAATTTACCCTAACCATGTAAGACTTCAAACGTATAGTTTGCAAAGAAGAATTCGGAACCTGAACGGTCAATGAGGAAAAGTGACGCGGCAGGCGGGAGAGGGTGTCGGAGACGATGCCCGCTTCATTGTCGTTAAAAATGAGCAATTTGCAGAAAGCGGGAGAAACTGCGATCAAGCTGGCAATCTTACCAGCTTAGGACACATAGGCAACCAACACCCCCCAACTCGACCCTACCTCCTATCTCTCTCCAACAAAAACAGGAGCGGCTTTAGATAAAGCCGCTCCTGTTTTCCCGACCTATTGGCCAGCTAATGAGCGTTCATAATCTTCAAGGATTTATTTGACCTTGATCTTTGAGGCGAGCCCTAGAGGACCGATGTGGCAGTGGTTCTTGTCGCCGAATCCCCAGCCGGGCCGGATTTCCTTCTTGACTACTTTGGGTGGGCACTTGGTGTCAACTTTTTTGTCTTTGCCGTCGTTCACACACTTCACGGGGCAAGTCTTGCCGGTGTCGCAGGCAAACGCCGCTAGAGGCGCGCTCAGCACCAGCACGGTGACGATGACGATCGCCAGCAGTAGTGAGAATTTTCTTGTCAAACCTCTTCACCTCCTCCCGTAGTGGCATATCTTTTACATGCGTATCTGGGGGAGGTAGTTACCCTCTTGAAAGATGTCTAAACAAGAATGTTGTAAAAAGGATTTGACTATATTCCCATCAAGCCCGCTGCCTGCGTAAAGTTGCTGTAAGCATCGTGCGTCCGATCGATGCCGCAACCGGTTAGCAGCATCCGTAGCAGTGAGCCGCCAACCTCGACTTTCATGCGGTTATGGCGCACTTGCAATGGATTTGCGGCAGCGCGGGCTGCCGGTGCTTTAGTGGACAACTTGGGAGGATGCTATCGATCACGATTATCGCTTTTCAGGGGACACATCGGCATGCGCGCACGAAGATAACGGCACCGCCGGTCGTTATTCTTTGACGTTTGGCAGGGGTGCGCCCGCATCGAGCTTGCTGTCTTCTTCTGACAGGGGCTCGCCTTTTGCGATGGCGTCGCGCAGCACGATGATGTCGACCCGGCGGTTCTTCGCTCTTCCGGCCACCGTATCGTTCAGCGCGATAGGCCGGTGCTCGCCATAGCCGGCGGCCGATAGGAGACCGCTTGCCTCGGGGTATTTTTCAATCCAGTACATGATGACGTTGGTCGCCCGGTCGGTTGAGAGCTGCCAGTTCGACGGGTAGCGCTCGTTACGTATGGGCACGTTGTCGGTGTGCCCCTCGACCTTGATGTGCTTATGTGATTCGAGCAAAATATCGGCGAGTGCATCGAGTAGCTCTTTTGCCCTCGGTGAGAGGTCCGCCTTGCCGCTCTCAAAGAGCACGGTATCGGAGAGATTAAGGACGAGACCACGGCCGTCGGTCGTTGCCGAGAGGTTATTGACGATCTTCTTCTCTTCGGTGTATTCTTTGATGCGCTTGATCATGTAGTCGAACTCGCGGCGCTCCTGGGCCTGTTTTAAGTCGACGAGCTCGTTCACTTCCTGCTGCGGCATAGCCTTCTTCCTATCATCGGTTCCCTTGAGCGAGATCGAGCTGTCTTTTCCAGGTTGCTCACCGGACATATTCGAAACAAGGCCCTGCCCGGCCTTCTCCATGCCGAGCGCCAGCTTCAACGATTTCGCCATCATCTCGTACTTCGTGGCGTCGACGTTGGACATCGCATACATTATGACAAAGAACGCGAGGAGCAGGGTGATCAGGTCGGCGTAGGTGATAAGCCACCGCTCCATGCCGCCTTCATGCCCGCCTTCGTCTTCAAATCGGGAGCGTCCCATAATTGTTATCCCTCAACTGCCGATAATTGCGCATCGGCTTCCGTCTGTTTGGCCCGGTTTTCCGGTGAGAGGAACGATTTCAGCCGGTCCTCGATGATGCGGGGGCTTTCGCCGGCCTGGATGGCGAGCACGCCCTCGATAATGATCTCGCGCGCGATTGCCTCCTGTTTGCTGCGCGCTTTAAGCTTGGCGCCGATGGGCAGCCAGATGACATTGGCGGAAAAAACGCCGTAGAGCGTCGCGATAAAGGCGACCGCAATCGCGGAGCCCAGGTTCGCGGTGTCCTCGAGGCTCCCGAGGACGTGGACGAGGCCCATAACGGTTCCGATAATACCCATGGTGGGAGCGAAGCCGCCGGCCGCGTCGAAAAACTTGGCGCCGGTATGGTGGCGCTCACGCATAAATTCGACCTCGGTCTCGAGGATGGATTTCGTGACCTCGTAGTCGGTTCCATCGATGACGAGCGAGATGCCCTGTCTCAGAAAATCACTGTCGATGGTCTCGACGACGCTCTCGAGTTTAAGGATGCCTTCGCGCCGCGCCATATCGGCGAGGTCGACGATGGTTCGAATCATCTTGTGGGCGTCGGTCTGTTTCTCTTGAAACGCGACTTTGAGCCAATTTGGAAAATTCTTAACGTCTTGAAGCGAGAAGCAGATCATCGTGGCGCCGATTGTCCCACCAAAAACGATAATGGCTGCGGGTAGGTTGAGCAGCGCCGATGCGTGGCCACCTTCAAGAATGTTTCCTCCCAGGAGCGCGGCAAGGGCGATTAAGATGCCAATAATCGTTGCTAAATCCATAAACGTCCTCTTCGAATAGGGCTAGTACCGGATATATGCCACTACGCATTTCACTAAGTTTTTATCGGCAAAAGCCGGTGCGCTCTTAAGGTCAAAGCGGCATCAAATCGACGTAAAAATCATCCCGGAGGTGGATGTATCGGTGGCCCGGCCTGCTATTCTGTGAGTAAGACGAGGATGAGGTGGATATCGATGTTTGTACAGCTCAACTTCGAGGTGCTAACTGATGCGTATGCCTTCTTGATGCTCACGGCGCTCGTTGCGCAGTGGGTGGCTGTACCCGTGGGTGTTGCGGTGTATCTCTACGCTCTTAACCGGCGGTCACGCTGGTACTAGCCCTTCGTCAAATACGGGGATGTAACAGCTTAAATATAGCAGCCCTTAAACTACTATTGCATCACATGTTCTATGAGTTGTCATTCTGAGATGACTTGTCATTCTGAGCGAAGCGAAGAATCTTAAGAGTCTGGCGTAGAGCAACAGTTGAGATTCTTCAGTCTTCGACGTAGCTTAGGGCTCGACCCTATCGGGTCTCGGCTTACAGGGCTCCTTCAGAATGACAGGTTCTCATCAACGCAGCTATGATGATGCGCTAGGGATTTAATGTATCGTAGCCCAGCCCTTTAGGGCTGACGATCAGGGATAGGTTGTAGTCTATACGTTGTTTATCAGGGCTAAAGCCCTGAGCTACGAGAACCATAGCAGGACTAAAGCCCTGAGGCTACGGAAGATGTGCGCACTTGCGCTATTCGCTGGCGTTGCCGACGACGATGAGAACCACGGTGCCTTTTCTGACCTGATTACCCTTACTCGGGTCCTGGCTTATGACTCTGTTGTCCTTTTCCGGGGTAACGCCGTTCATAATCTGCACATCTATATTGAAACCCTTGTCCGCCAGGATAGCCTTTGCCTCATCCTCAAGCTTGTCACGGACATCGGGCACGGTCACAAGTTCGGGTCCCTTGCTGACGTAAACGTTGACCACCGAGTCCTTCTTCGTCTCGGTTCCGGCAATCGGGACGGTCCGTATCACGGTGCCCTTGTCTTTATCCTCATTGAAGCTTTCGGTGAGCGTGACCTGTAGCCCCGCCTCTTCGAGCATGCGCTTTGCTTCGGCCGAAGTCCTGCCCTCCACATCGGGTATCTGCACTGACTCCTGACCCTTGCTTATGATGAGGTTAACCTTTGCCCCCGCCGGGACTTCGCTGTCCGGCTCGGGCTCGGTTGTTATCACCCTGTCCTGCGCGAAATCGTCGTTGAACTCGTAGCTCGTGTCGCCCAGTTCAAGCCCCGCTTTAATCAACCTGTTCGTCGCGACCGCGGAGGTCTCCCCCGTCACGTTCGGCACGGTCACCAGGTCGCGTCCCTTACTCACCGTAACCCGGATCTCTTTGCCCTCTTCGAGTTCGTCGCCCGGGTTGGGCTGTTGGCTTATGACCACGCCCGGCTCAACGGTATTGCTGAACGCTTCACCGTCTATCGTAAGCTTCAAGCCTCTCGCTTGTACAGCGCTTTTGGCTTCGTCGATCGATTTGTTGGTGACGTCCGGCACGGCGACCATCTTCTTGCCGACAACTCCGGAGTTTACCAGGAACCAGCCGCCCGCCAGGCTCGCCGCGAGCACAAGGAGCACCGCTATGACGATAGCCGGCCAGTTGGGCCTGCTCTTGGGACGAGCTTGTTCGGGTCGTGGCGTTTGGCGGTGCGTGGTCCGCTCGACGTTGGTCATCGCCGGTGCGGCCATGATAAGCGTCTCTTGCTCATCCGGCGGCACGGCGACAATCGGCATTCCTTCCATCAAGCGCATAATATCGTTTCGCATCTCCGCGGCGCTTTGGTACCGGCTCTCCGGGTTCTTGGCCATGGCTTTCAGGATTATTGTCTGAAGGGCCGGGGATATCTCGCGGTTGAGCTCGGCCGGCCGGATCGGTGCTTCATGGACGTGCTTGAGCGCTATCGCGACCGGGTTCTCTCCGTCGAAAGGTATGCGCCCCGTGACCATCTCGTACAGGACGACGCCGGCCGAATAGAGGTCTGAGGTAATACCGACGTCGTGGCCGCGCGCCTGTTCCGGAGAGAGGTAGTGCGCGGTTCCCAGGATGGTGCCGGTCTGGGTCATCGTCGAGGCCCCCGCGCGCGCGATACCGAAGTCGGTCACCTTGACCTCGCCGTCTTTTGTGATAATGATGTTGTGTGGCTTGATATCCCGGTGGACGATGTTGTTGCGGTGCGCAAAGCTTAGCGCCGAGAGGACCTTTTTGGTGATCTCCATCGCTTCCCGTGCCTCCAGCACGCCCTTCGATTGGATATGCTGCTTGAGGCTCTCGCCCTCCAGTAGCTCCATCACGATAAAGTAGGTGCTGTTCTGGCTGCCCCAGTCATAAATACTGACGATGTTGGGGTGGTTTAAGCTGGCGGCCGCCTGTGCCTCGCGCCTGAACCGGGAGACGAAATC
>Ga0351955_1053_pt1 | contig 10869 bp, 8 predicted proteins | sample BONcelT113001D15_FD_205812 | JGI IMG/M metagenome (GOLD analysis project Ga0351955, IMG submission 205812) | Enriched cells from coal bed in the Powder River Basin, Montana, United States - BONCAT cells T11 rep3 HSBNCT.T11.300.1.D15 ...
CAATCATGGATGTTTCCACAGGTTGAAACCGGCCTTCATGGATCGGATGTTGGGGATCTATCTGACGCCAGAACGTATGCTGGATCCGGTCGGTGCCGTCAAATACGCAGACGCATAACCCTTTTTGCATATTATTTAAGGCGTCAAAAAGCATCCGCTCCCGTTCCGTCTCAAATACCAGGCACTGATCCAAAAAATTTTGATCGTCGAGTATCCCAGCGTTCAACGCCCAGGTATCTTCTGCCAGACCCAGCGTGGCATAGTGACCGTGCTTTTTGGCAAGATACTGAGCATATATGGCCGGATGACTGATGGGCATGACCGGTTTTCGCGGATCAATGTGAATTGGGCTGACATAAAGCGTAATATCGGGTTCCACGGATTTGAGCAGAAACTGACAGATGCCCGTGATGCGAAACCCGGGCCCACATGTGAATGTTACCGTAACCCAGTCGGAAAATCGGCCCATCACAAGACGTCGGGCGTCATCGGTGGTTTTAAGATCAATAGCTCCGGAATCAATGACGCGGATATAAAACCGACTGGTCAGCACTTTCCTATCGTTCGAGAACGGATTTTCCGGTCCCTGCAAATGCCCACAAAACCCTTTATCAGCGGGTTTTAAGCGGTATGTTTCTCCGCCGATGGTATCCTGTTCCATGAATTCAGATCTGGTGGTGAAAAAAGAGAACGTTCCCTGGGTACCTCTCAAATCCGGCGTGCACATGGCCGAAAGTTGGGCTCCGAAAAATTTCTCCGGCGGGAACGTGATAGGAACACGGATGATGTTGCTGAAAATGCCGTAATCGCCAAGAATTTTCCAAAAAGAAACGCTTTTTCGGTTCAGACGGATGTCGGGACGCCCCAGAGGGATACTGAATCGGCCCAATCGGATACGCCGCCGGGTCGGCACCATGTCAACGGAACTGAGTTTCGGGGCTCCGCTTTTACGCTGGGGCGACAAAAAATCGAAAATATTATGCTTGCCCGGATTAACGCCGGTCTGAAAACTTGACCATGCCACCGGAGAAATGGCCGGCAGGGTCGTGGCCAAAGATTTGAAGCATCCTTGATCCTTTAGTCGTGCAAAATTCGGCAGTCTCCCCTCTTCCAGCATTTTGGCGGTCAACCCGAAGTCCATGCCGTCAAATCCCAGAATTACCACTTTTTCAAACTGGGCTTTTTTATAAGCGTTTCGTCCCCGTAGTCGCCGCCACAAATAACGCAGAGGCCACAACACCAGCGCCAGGAGCGAGGAGACGACGGCCACAACAATGGCAAACAGGGAAACGCCCACGGCAATGCCGGCGCCGGGGCCGATATATGCAAATGCGTTCCCGCCTGTAAGCAGAACAAGGTTGTGTGCCGTAAAGGAAAATAAAATTATTGAGAAATATTTTTTAAACATCAAGTCTTTTTTATGTTATTAATTGACTGCATAATTGCAAATTTTTCATGAACAATCATTAACGTAAGCATCGATCTCCACCGGATTGAACGCCATAAATTTCATTATGTAAAGTTCATCATGCACACTTTGAAGAATGCACAAATAAAAAATGAATATCTCGGAAGAGATCTGGAAGCAATGTCTTTTGCAAAGAATTATTATCACTGGATTATAGACGAATTGAAAAGCTACATCGGAAAAAATGTCGCTGAAGTCGGTGCTGGCAGCGGCAATTTAACAGAATTGGTGATGGAACATGTAGATTATCTTGTTGCTTTTGAACCATCTGGCAATATGTGTTCTTTGCTTAAAAAACGTTTCGAATTAAATCAAAAAATTAAAATTATAAATGGTATGTTTGATGGAAATTCCAAAGAATTTGATAGTTATTTTGATTCCATTATTTATGCCAATGTATTGGAACACGTTGAAAGCGATAAAAAAGAATTATTGATTGTACATCAAAAACTTGTAGATGGTGGACATGCCTTAATATTTGTTCCGGCACTCTCCCTTCTCTACAGCGATTTCGATAAAAAAATAGGTCATTACAGGCGATATTGTAAACAAGACTTTGAGAGACTTGCCGCAAGCATCGGCTTTAAAATAAAAAAAATAAAATATATTGACTTTGTTGGCATTATACCGTGGTATATTTTTTTTGTGTTATTGAAAAATCAGCTGACAACAAAGAAAGTATTACTGTACGACAAGTTAATCATACCGACAATGCAAAAAATTGAAAAAGTTATTCTGCCGCCGGCAGGTAAAAATCTTTTGGTGGTCATGCAAAAATAAAGTAAAAATGGCTTTGTCTATTATTTCTTTTTCAGGCGTAAGCTTTTCCATGTTCATTAGGTTGACACTATTCTTCATTTCGGCATTAAGTGCGATCGGTTTGGGATTTTTTTTACCCAATCGATTGATATCATTATTTTTTCATTATTCCGGATATTATTTTATTTTCTTTGCGTTTATTCTGTGGGGATTTCTGGTTATCGAATTAATAAAAAATAATTTGCTAAGGCAAATTAAGGAACATAGCGCCGCCTTTTTGATAGCCGCTGGATTAATGTTTTTAATTTTTCATATGTCGCCTCCGAAATTTAAAATATTGGCAGATGAAATCAATCTGATAAGCGTCTCAATGGCCATGCATCAAAACAAAACCGCTTCCATGCCTTTGGAAGGACTTGCGGTTGAATACTATCCGTTTGATTATAAACAGAGAATCAATCCCCGCCCTCTTTTATATCCCTTTGTTGTGTCCATCATTCACTCGCTGTTCGGTTATAGCCCTTACAATGGCATGGTAGTTAATTTTTTATTCGGCATTTGCATTCTGTTTTTAATATACATATTGATTTCTGAAGTATTTTCAATTTTTTTCGGAATCGCTGCCATGATCATCACGGCAAGTTTTCCTGTATTTATATTCTGGGTAACATCGAGCGGATTTGAAACCATCAATCTTTTTTTTATTATTGTTGTGATATGGGGATTGTTCCTATTCTTAAAAAGCCGTGAGGTCAGATATGCTGAATTCGTTCTGGTTTCTTTAGTTTTGCTTTCGAATTGCCGCTACGAATCCGCGCTCTTTTTTTTCCCTCTTATTTTTCTGACGCCGCTTTTTTTTAACAAACATATCATTGCAGCTTATCGAATTTATGTTCTTTGTTTCCCGTTATTTTTTTTGCCGCTTGTCTGGCAGCGCCAGGTAGCCTTTTTAGATCCATTTGTTCGTGGCGACATGGGATTGGAAACAACCGGGCATACTTTCGGGATTACCAATTTCATGAATAATTTTTCGCAAAATATTTTTGTGTTAACCGGGGCAAATACAGATTTCGGGTTTCTTTTACTGATTTTTATTGCGGCAGTTGCAGGCATCTATCTTTCTATCAAAAAATTATTATTTGCCCGAAATGCCATATCTCCGATAAATCAAAGTTTGGGACTATATATCACGATATCCGGGGTATTGCTTTTCACTTTATATACTTCATTTTTCTGGGGACAGTTTGCCACAGACATCAATAACCGGCTGGCGATGTCCATGCTGCCTTTTATTATTTTCCCCGCCGTGTATTTTATGTATCGGCTTTTTCATCAGCGCATCCAAACAGCAGGATTTCTTTTGCTGTTTTTGCTGATGGCGCAAATGGTCTATTACTGGCCGGTTGCAGCGGAACAACGCCTTTTAAAAAGAAACGCACTTCATTGTCTAAATGAAAAAGTAACGCGCTATCTCTATCAACATTATGACATGAAAAATGAAAAACTCCTGCTGATTTCCGATCGACCGAATTTGTTTGTCATTCACCGCATCGGGGCCATCGGATTCCAAAATGCGCTCAAAAATCAAAAAAAATTGCATTATTTGGACAATGTATATTATGATCATATACTGGTATTTCAAAAATGCAATCCCATCACCAATGAAGTTCAGCCGGACAATCGGCTGAATGAAGGCTTTCAGCTTAATGAAATTCACCGAATCAACGTATCGCCGGATTATTATCTCCGAGTTTCAAGAGCGACCTGTCGCCGCCCCGCCAGTCTACTCTGAAATAAAATATGCTGCCGCATTAATTCAGCGCCTTCTTGATGAAGGAAATTCGCTTTCGCGCAAATTCATGCCTTGGATCGTCGGGCCCGATCGCCTTCATAAATTTTTCATAATATTTAATTGCCTGTGCTTTGTCGCTGGTTTCTTCATATGCCCGGGCCAGATTTAACATGCCGATAGCATAACGTCGAACGGTTAAGCTTTTTTCGAGATAATTGATGGCATGTTCAGGCTTTCCGGCATCAAGGTAAAGCATTCCCAGGTCATAATTAACCGTAAAATCATCAGGATTGATTGATATGGCAACATGATAATACGCCATCGATTGATCCATCCGGCCTTCGGTTTTAGCAATGCGTCCAAGCAGGATGTATAGATCCGTATTTTCGGGATATTTTTTTATCGCAGCTAAAGCGAGTGTTTTTGCTTTAACATAATCATTTCTGAGAAAAAATGCCTTGGCCAGACCGGATTCCTTGTGTCCATCGCTTTGGGGGGGCAAAATTATTATGGAAATAAAAAAAAGCGCGGTTGAAATAAGGGCTGCCAAAATTATTTTTTGCAAATTCCCCTTTTTGGTCCAAAGCCATGCGCATCGCAAAAAAATTCCTGCTCCAATCATCAAATAAGGGACCATCGGCATCCTGAATCGCGAAGATACGCAAAAGATCATCAATGTAGCCAAGATAGTTAAGATCGGAATCATGAGCCACCAGACCTCTTTCCGCTGACATAAGCCGACAAACAAGCCTGGCAACCCCAAAGCCAGCACAAACGCATAATTGGGCAACGGCCATCTGTCGGCGCCTGAATATTCAGCGATGAGCTGGTAGGACTGATTCATGGGGATTTCATGGTTTGCAACTGTCCATTTCATCTTGTTCAATAAGAGAGCCGGAATTATCCGTGGATTATTTCGCAACACACGGAACGTTTCATCCCGCCAGTATTTTGAAGCTTCCCCGGCGGATAATGTCTTTGCAAGACGACGTTCCGCTTCAATGTGAAAATCTAGTTCGGAACCTACCGGATCCGATCGGGAAAACGAAGGTACATCAAAAAAACCCGTGACATTTTCCGGATTATTACAACAATAAAGCATTCGACCTCCAGATGAGATCAACACTTCGGGATGACCGATTATTGCATAGTTTCGGATGGCATTCAAAGAAAGCAACAATATCGCTCCCGCTATAAAAAAGATTAAATTTATGGTAAAAATTTTCCATGTTGACCGTTCAATGAAAAAATAGAATATCAATGTCAACGGAATGACAAGTATAAAATTTGCGCGAATGTAAACTAATATTCCTGCAGAGATTCCAATCAAAAGAAAACCGCATTTTCTTTGTTTTTCGATGATCTTTAAAAGCAACAGGACAAAGATGAGCATGCCTGTTACCGCCAGCGTGACTTTAAGAATCAAAAGAGAATAATAAAATGCGACGGTATACGTCGTCCAGATGAAAGCGGCGATGATGCCGGCCTGTATATCCCATACCCTGCGTCCAATGACATAAATAAGCACAATATTTAACGCATCGATCAGGATCTGGATCAGGCGAATGGCAATCAGGCTATCGCCAAAAATAAAAAATATGAATCCCAGAAAATATCCATAAAAAGGATCCATAAAAAAAGCGCCGGGATTTCCAATCAAATCGCCATCAGCGATTTTTTTGCCAAAATCCAGATAATATTTTTCATCCAGGCTTTGGAAGTAAAGCAGCGGATAATCGCGGACGAAAGCAAAGAAAAAAATGCGCAACGCAAGCGCGGCCAGAAAAAGATAAAAAATATAACGCCCGGGAAATAAAGATCTGTCTTGATGGGACGAATTTGAACGTGGGTATGTTTTCATGATCGACTGAAAAGATTATATTTCAGGATGCACCATAAGGCACCCATCCCGTCTTTCCAGTTGATTTTTTTGCCTTCCTCATAAGTCCGGCCATAGTAGGAAATCGGAACCTCGTAAATTCTGAGTTTTTTTCTTGCAAGTTTTGCGGTAATTTCCGGTTCAAACCCGAACCGGTTTTCTTTTATCCGGATACCGTGCAGCGCTTTCCGGGTAAAAGCCTTATAGCATGTTTCCATGTCGGTCAGGTTGAGATCGGTAAACATATTTGAAAGCAAGGTCAGAAAGCGGTTGCCGACATAGTGCCAGAAATAAAGGACCCGATGCTCGCCATGTCCCCCAAATCTCGATCCGTAAACAACATCTGCTTTTCCAGATAATATTGGATTAAGAAGAATCGGATATTCAGCGGGATTATATTCAAGATCGGCGTCTTGTATTACAATGATGTCGCCGGTCGCGGCATCAAAACCGGTTTGAACCGCACTGCCTTTCCCCGAATTCCGTTTATGAAAAATGACTTTGATATTGGATGAATTAATTTTTGATAAAATCTGGCGGGTATTATCTATAGAGCCGTCATCAACAATAATAATTTCCTTGTTAAACGGTGCATTCAAGACCCGATCAATGATTTCCCCAATTGTTTCTTCCTCATTATAGACCGGAATGACGACGCTAAGGATGATCTCATATGAATCGGATTTCGTTATTTCCATCAGTAAGCCTTGCCTGTTGACCACGCAAAGAAATAATTTTAATAATATGACCTATAAAAATAGGATTTTGAAAATATTACGTATTACTGAATATACTTATGGAAAATAGAATTTTCCCAGTAGTCGCTGGCTTCCCGATAATTTGAGGGGCATCGGCCGGTCCGATCCGTAACAAGAATGGTAATGGTGGTGTTGGGATCGCCGGTGATCTCAGCGGGATTGACAATATTAATTTTTAAATCCTCAATTGTCGGGAGTCCGGTATGTAGCGGACTCCCATAATAATCAGAGACCGCCATGGCAATATGATTGGCATCGGTTTCCGCCTCGGAGCAGAAAGCCTTGTTTCGAAAATTGATAAAATTCGGGATCGCGATTGCCATCAACAAGGCAACGATGCCAATCACGACCATGAGTTCGATCAGGGTAAAACCCCTTGATTGTTTAGATAAATCCACATTATCCATCTATTTGCCCCTCCTCCCCTGCATTATCCATGCACTGCGTTTCAGTAAGAAACCGCATTAATAACCGATGTGACATATTCCGGTAATGGTCCGATTTAGCATTGAGCATTTCTGAAATCAACGGCGCCGTGTGCGCATAGGGAACCGGCGGTCCCATAGAATCGGCTATTTGCGTATCGAGATATGATTCAATATTATCTGCCCCGATGGCCTTTATCCATCTTGCAATAAAAGTTTGCGCGTCAAGAGGTCTGCCGGCGGCAACCCGATTTGCCGCAAGGCCCATCAACAGTTCCGGTTGATTCGGTCGCTGGGATTCGGACCGGGAAAAAAACCAGAACGCCTGATCATGAAACTGCATCAGGTCCAAAGAGAATCCGATCTCCCTAAGGTATCGCCAGTGGTTCGGCGCAAGGGCCAGACAACGTCTAAAAACCGGCAGGGCATTTTCCGGCTGTTGTGTTTTAAGATACAGCAACCCTTTCAGATAAAGGTTGTTGGCGTTATCTGAAAGGTTATCCGGCATCATCTCAAGGTACGCCAGCGCCTCTTTATAGCGGCCGAGCCGTGCAGTGGCCGCGGCCAGCACATAACCCGCACGGCTGTGGACGGGATTGATCGACAAGGTTTTTTTTGCATATTCAATTGCCTTGTCATCATCGGTCAACCGGGAATAATAAATTCCCGCCAAATTGAAATATATTGCGGCATCAAAACCGATGGTTTCATCCTTTAAATACAAGGCGCGCTGATAAAGATCAATTGCCCTTTCGAACCGGCCGGTGGGAGAATAATAACCCCATGCCAGGTTATGCAGCGGCCGCGCCGAATTCGGCGCTTTGATCATGGCATCCTGCCAAAGGGATTTTTCCGTTCTCCAGTCCGTGTTCCGGATATACGTGCTCATGCCGATCGCCGAAATCAGGGCGCATGTAGAGAAAACCAGAAACCCGAACATGGCTCGGCCATGTTCTCGATAATAATTAAAGGCAATTTTAATGCCAATGGCGGCGGGAACAAACAGAAAAAATGACGGTAAATAATTGCGATGCTCAAAAACCAGCTCAAGAGGAAGTATGGTAGATTCGGCAATATGGTTGATAAAGAAAAACAGAATTGAAAATCCGATAATCTTTAATACAGGACCTTTGGGAATGCCCCACGCGGCAAATCCGATCAGCCCCGCAATAAAGATCAGGCTCGGCAATGTGGTCCATGGCGTTATAAGGGATGAGGACAGCGGAAAATCATGAGTGATGCTGAATTGTGAAGGAACCGGATAAGCGATCTGACTCAGGTAAAATATCAGAACCCGGAATTGCGTGAGCAAGCGTTCCTCGACATTGAAGGGCCGGATTCGATATTTATTGAGCCAGTATCCCATTTCACCGCCGGCTGAAACATATATTACAACTCCGGCTGATATTAAAAGTCCGGCGACCGTCAATGCCTGAAAACACTTTTTGGTACGGGACGAATCCCAGCTCTGGAAAAAAATGAGTTCGACGAGAATCAGGACGACAGGCAAAAAAATGGTATTTTCTTTGGTATAAAAGGCTAGGATATATGCCAGAAGACATCCGGAAAACCATAATATCCGCCGGTGGCGCATCCGGCTGAAACGGCCGGAAACATAGGACCATACGGCAATCAGGTAAAACAGGGCCGAAAGGGACGCCATGCGCTGAACAAGATAGGTGACCGCCGAAATCTGGATGGGATGCAGCGCCCAGAGAATCGCGGTAAGCAGAGCAACGAAATAAGCGTCTTCCGGTTTAAAGGATCGCAGATTAGGTGCTGAAAAAAGTTTCAGCACCGCAAGAAAAAGAAATAACGCCGCCGACATGTGAATGAGGATATTAACCCAATGATATCCCATAACTTTATCCCCGCCATGGCGCCAGTTTAACGCAAACGTCAGCATCGCGACAGGCCGATACAACCGTTTCGAACCTTGGGGAGATGCGTAAAAACTGTTTTGAATGGCGTCAATGGACACGGCGTCCATCTGTACCCTTGGATTTGCGACGATATTGGGTATATCATCCAGGTGCCAGGCGGCATCCACGGTATGGAGATAACAGGGCCCGATCAAAAAAAACAGAAGCACGGCGGCGCGACAGAAATGGGGATACTGGACCGGTCCGTTTATCATGCCCTTTTTAGTTCCTGTTTGATTTTGCCATGTTGTGTTGCATGCGGCAAGCACCCATGGAGTTCCCGTGGTCAACTTCATCGGATAAAAAAAAGGAGAGGCCGCGTATTGTGCCTCTCCTTCTTTTATCCGAAAAAGATTAAGAATGCATGTTTTTACCGGACATACTTGGTGTAGACACCGGATCCATCCCAGTAATCACTGGCGTCCTGGTAATCAGCAGGGCACCGGCCGGTACGGTCGGTTACCGAAATGGTGATGGTGGTGTTCGGATCATCTCCGCCGGCAATAGCCCAGGTATTTGCGATATTAACACCCGTGAGATCGCTGGTGTCAACCGTTGTGTTGGCGGGAATGGCAAACCAGTCGGCAATGGCGCCGGCCACGGTGTTCGCGTCTTTTTCCGCTTCGGAGCAGAAGGCCTTATTACGATAGGCGATGAAGTTGGGGATGGCGATGGCCGCCAGGATGCCGATGATGGCGATAACGATCATCAACTCGATCAGGGTAAAACCTTTGGCGTTTCCTCTGAGTTTTTGAAGCATAATCTTTTCTCCTTGGTTTGTTTCGGGGTTTGTTGGTTGCGTATGGTTTAGTGTGCGATTGTCATTTCATTTAATGGTTCATTGTCCGTTACCGGTTTTGTATTGCCCTCTCACCCCCTTTTCACTTGTGTTCGCGTTTGTGTTTGTATTTTTTTGATTGATATGAGTCGTTCGCTGGCCTCCATTAAAAAGCGTGTCGGATTTCCCTGACAGTAGCTGCAATGTATATGCCAATTTTACATATGGACCCGGATCATTTTAACATCCCGTTTCATAAGCAAATTTGAAAATAATGTTTTTCGTGCATACTTTATCATGTTCCAGTTTGTGGACCATAATGACAAAAATTGGCTGGTCCTGACAATTTTTGTCATAACCAGATAACGACATCGGCCTTTATAATGACGCAATGCGCCAAGGCCTCAATATTTTCCTTGACCTGAATTTCCGATTTATCTTATAGATTTTTTTTACATTTTTGACGGATACCGACCGGTTCATGATAGGTATCTACATATCAGGCGATGGTTTCAGAATCAAGTCAAATCCAACCGGATTTATATCATATTTCAGAGATCAGAAAAGAAAGGAACGCTGGAAAGATGACAAAATACGTATATGCATTCGGCAATGGATCAGCAGAAGGCGATGGTGAGCGGAAGGACCTGCTGGGCGGCAAAGGAGCGGGCCTGGCGGAAATGGCCCGTCTGGGGCTGCCGGTGCCCGCTGGATTTACCATCACCACCGAGGCCTGCACGGCTTATTTCCAATCCGGGGGCCAGTATCCGCCTTCCCTGAAAACCGAAGTGGAAAAGGCCCTGGCCGAAGTCGAGGCCATCATGGATAAAAAATTCGGCGACGCGGAAAATCCCCTCCTGGTCTCCTGCCGTTCCGGGGCGCGGCGATCCATGCCCGGCATGATGGAAACCGTTCTCAATGTCGGACTGACCACCGCCACCATTCACCGTAAAAGGTGTTTTCGCCCGTGGCCGGGTTTCGGGTGAATCCCACGCCCGTGGCCGATGTATCACCCATGTTGCCGAAAACCATGCTCTGGACATTGCAGGCCGTTCCCCATTCATCCGGGATGTTTTCAATCCGTCGGT
>Ga0351955_1055_pt1 | contig 10728 bp, 7 predicted proteins | sample BONcelT113001D15_FD_205812 | JGI IMG/M metagenome (GOLD analysis project Ga0351955, IMG submission 205812) | Enriched cells from coal bed in the Powder River Basin, Montana, United States - BONCAT cells T11 rep3 HSBNCT.T11.300.1.D15 ...
AAACATGAAGAATGTAATGCGGCCCACCCGCGTCGGATTTCTTTTCTATATGAAAAGAGATATGTTTACCGTCTTCGGCGGCCACGCCTTTGACGGCAAAAGGGTTGACGGCTGCGGGTGTAATTTTGATTTCGGCGCCGATCAATGTCCCGGCCGGTCCCATCAGGCGCGCGGTCTGGGGTGTCAGTTGCGCCGGTGGAATAATTTCTCCGGTCAGGGTCAGCTCGATAATCGCGTTGTCCGGATCATCGGTATATACGGTGGCCCGTTCACGGATTGTTTTTCCGGCATCCCCGTCGGTTTTAACCTTTAATATGATTTCACCCGTCCCGCCGGGAGGGATCTGCCTCGAATACGAGGCCGCCAGACAACCTCACCCCGTCTGGAGGCCGACGATATTTAAAGGCGCGCCGCCCTGATTGGCTATGCTAAAATGATGGATCACCTCGGCGCCGGCAATCACCGGAGCAAACGCATGGGTTGCCTGATCAATGACGGCTTTCGGCCAAGGCGACACTTCCGCCCCGGCCATGCATGAGATCAAAAGCAACAAAAATATAACATAAAATGACTTAAGGATGATATGCATTGTTTTTCTATTCTTCCGCTACCTTTCCTTCGGTTGTTTTTTGTGGAACGATCTCCTTTTCGGTTAATTCTTGCAACGACTCCCGGGCAGAAGGCGGCGAGGTTTCGGACCCCGTAACGCCGGTGACGTCAAAAATCAACCGGTATTCTTCATCCGTCAATATGCTCCGGCAGTTTTCCTCAAATGCCGCATCTATTTCACTGGAAATGGTTTCATAGGTTTCCAATGTAATTTCTTCGGCATCCAGCCGGCTGATCATATTCTCTTTTTCCGTATGCATTTCCTGGTAAAAAAAACGGATATCCTCTATTTTATCGTTATCGATTTTTTCCCTGACCTTATCGACGCTGGTTGTGGGATTTTCGATTTGAAAACCGAGTTGTTCGATATCTTCATCGCCTACAACTGCCGGGGCCTCGGTTGGCGTCGCGCCGGTTTCCAAAGCCTCAAGGGACCCGAAAATCGTATTGATCTCATCAATAGTTAAAATTTCCTTGCATTTGGCAATAAAGGCCTGCTGGCTTCTATTCAGCGCTTCTCTTGCCTGATCGAGATTCATTTCACCGGCATTGATTTTTTTGCCGATCTGCTCCCTGTCCCAAACCATTCTTTTAAAGTGAGAATTGACCTCCTCCAGTTTATACCCCTGAACCTGTTGGGTGACCTCATGCGCCGGTATTCCCTGGTTAAGTATAAAACTGTATTCCGGCGCGCCATCAAATAACCCGTCGATGGTATCGTCCACATGTTCCGGCGCAATTTCAAACAATGCCAGATACTCGTCATTGGTCAGCATGGACTCATAGGTTTTCTGGTGCCATTTCATTAAATCGGCCAGAGCCTTGATAAAGGTCGCGTGATCGATTTTTCCGGTAAGATAGGCCTCATTGAGCTTGTCTTTGATATAAAGCAGCGTGGTTTGATTTCTGATGATGGCCGCTCGTTTTACCGGATCAAGATTTTTCAGGATGGCGTTCACGCGATCCATCCATTCCACATGAATGATGGTATTTTTGAAGGCATCGCGGTTTGCGAGAAGATCGCCCATATCAATGCTTAGCAGTTCAAGCAATGCGTCCGGATAGGAAACATAAGGATCAGGTTCGGATGACGCGGCATCCGTTACCGAGTCTAAATCCGCCTGCCCCGCGGGTGAAACCGCCGGAGATGTATTATTTTCGAAAAGCGCATTCTTACCGGCATCGCGAGACGGTCCGGACGTCTGTTCACGGACAAAATCGCCGCTGCCCTCAGGCATCGGATCTTCTTCGGGAAACATATAATAACTGATGGCCAACGCCGACAGGCAAACGAAAAATACCGCGATATAGATAATTTTATTTCGCTTATTCATCCTTGATCTTCCCGACAGGTTTTTGGGGGAAATTGAAATAAAAAGCCTTCCTTTGCACAGATGTTCATCTGGTAGTACAAAGGAAGGCTTTTGTCAATTAATAAATATAGTTATAATCTCGAAGAATCAGACGCCTACCAGAGCCAGCAGGCGGTTCTGCAGGTGGTCCACGATGCCCACTCGCCGTAGGTGCCGAATGTCGGACCGGTCAGCCAGTAACCGCCGACCCCGCCCTTGGCAATGTTCGTTCCCCCTGTATACAGTCCGCGGTTGGTTTCCTGGTGGCAGACGCCCTGGACGGCATAGACAAAGCGGCAGCCCCAGTTGGTTGAGGTGCATCTGGATTTGGTGTAGTTGCCCTTGGAACTCGCCGTATAGGAGATGTAGCTTCCGCCGGATTCCCCGCCGGTCCATGACCAGCAGACATTGTCCGCGCAATGATAGGTATGATCCGCCTGGATGCCTAAAATCTTAAAAATACCATATTTCATACCTTTTAAATTTGCGCCGAACGCCGGGCCGGCCATTAATCCGATACACACGCCGATGATCACCAGAATCAATAATCCTTTTTTCATTTTTTCCCCTCCTGGTTTGCTGTTTTTTTATTTAAGTAGAGTTTCGCCATGTAAACAGTGTTCCTTTTTCAAGGTGATTTTACCATGACAGTAAAAAACAAATAAAACAATCGGGGAATCCCTGATTTTGGGGTTCGAAAAACCTGATTTTTTTAAAATATTTAAATTATCGTCGCCAAACCCGAATCTTAATCGGATGGATTCCTTTGCCGCCGGGATAGGCCGGCTGCGGGACGTGTATTCTAAATTGTCTTATTATATATTTATTAAAATAAATTTAATTTTTATAACTTATTAATTATATATATTATTTAATCAAATTTTTGATAATTTTTGTATTCTTATGAATACATTTTTATAACTTTACTTCAGAATTCAGCTTGCATCCCCATAAAATAACCGGATACCATCGGCCATAAAACAGGCGCGGTAAAAACAAAAAAAACGCCGCCGTTATTGATCATCAACGCCAACCCTCGAATGTATAAGGAGTCGTGCCATGACGCGCGTTCATCAGGCCCATTGTTTAAAGATGCTGTTGCCGGGGCTTGTCCTGGCTTTTATGGTTTGCCTTTTCGGCTGCAATGGCGGCAATGGGGGCGGCGGCGGGGGAGACGAAACACCGGCGGCAATCCATTTTGAATCAGATGACGCCCTGTTCGCCTATCTGAAAGATCAATACGCGTCCAGCCTGCAACCCGATACGATGCAAACCCTGCGGACCGAAGGAGATGCGATTTCCGCCGCACCGGGTGAGAGCGGGGGCGGCAAAAGCTATTCCTCAACCAACCTTCAGGAAGCCGGCGTGGATGAATCCGATCTGGTCAAAACCGACGGCCGATATCTGTATATCGCCGGTGAAAATCGGGTCGCCATTGTTTCGGCCGATCCGGCGGGACCTATGTATGAAGCGGCCGTCATCAAGGTCGACGGCAACGTGGACGCCATGTATCTGTTTGGAAATTATCTTGCGGTGCTCTACACCCCGTCAAACGGGGAGCCGCCCATTTGGATATACGACGATGCCGGCGAAGACCCGCCCCGGGAGATGGAAGACGACTCCGAAATCCCGGGTTCGCCGGGAGACGACGTCATTAAAATCGGTATCGGCATGCCCTACTGGATCCCTCCGAAACAAGAAACCGGGCTGCTCATCGCCGATATCGGCATACCGCATGCGCCGTCCATCGTTCGGGATATCCGGATCGACGGCATCCTGATATCCTCCCGGCTGAACGGCGGCCGCCTGCATCTGGTCGCCCAGTTCATGCCTGATCTCCCGCCCATCGAAATCTGGTATGACGGCTCTGAAGCGGATAAAAACATGCTCACGGCCAGAAACCAGGCCGCGCTTGACGCCATGACCATCGACGATTTCATCCCGTCCTATAATATTGCCGATGAGAGCGGAAACGTTGTGGAAAAAGGAAGGCTCATCCCCACGGAAAACTTCATCCGGCCCGTCACGCCCGGCGGCGGCTCCATCGTTTCCGTCATTACCCTTGACATGGCCACGCCCTCCGGGGAGATGGCCCGCACCGGCCTGGTGGCCGATATCCACCACGTCTACGCCTCGACCCAATCCCTGTATCTGGCGGCCACCATCGCCGAATATCCCTCCTACCGCGACGGCGGACCCGACATCCGATGGGTGCCGCCCGCGTTTAAAACCCAAATTTACCGGTTTGACTTAAACCAAACGCCCGTCACCCTTGTTGCCGAAGGCACGGTGGAAGGAGAACTTCTCAACCAGTTCTCCCTGGGCGAATATGAAAATGTGCTGCGCGTGGCCACCACCACGGGCTTTGCCTGGGACGGCAGTTCCTTAAATCATGTCTATTGCCTGGAACCCGAAGGCGATAAACTGGCCGTCATCGGCGCCGTCAACGATATCGCCCCGGGGGAGCGACTTTATGCCGCCCGTTTTATGGGGCCGAGAGGATTTCTGGTGACCTTTGTCCAGATTGATCCGCTCTTTACTTTAGATCTTTCCGATCCCCGCACCCCGTTGATTATCGGCGAACTCAAGGTTCCCGGATATTCAACCTACATTCACCCGTTAGGCCCCGACCATCTGCTGACCCTCGACCGGGATGTTGCGCTTGACGGCGAAACGCCCCTGGAGCAGGGCATCCAGTTATCAATTTTCGATATCCGCAACTTCGCCGATCCCCGGCTCAAATTCAGCACGATTATCGGCGACCGGGGCACATGGTCCGAAGCCCTGTACAACCACAAGGCACTGACCTTTCTGCCGGAACAGAACCTGATGGCCCTACCCGTCGACCTTTATGAAAACACCATCACCCCGGAAAACCCCTGGGATTATGGCGACCTCACCTTTAACGGACTTTACGTCTACCGGGTATCCGCGGAAGCGGGTTTTGATCTGCTGGGGCGGCTTCCCATGGAAACGTCGGGCAAGTATTATTCCGGATGGATGCGCGGTGTATTTATTGATGATTTTGTATACGCCGTAAACGCGGACATGGTGAAAAAAGCCGGCATTGCCGATACTTCCGAACCCTTTGAAACCTTAAAAATCCAATAATCCCGCGGCATCGCCCCGGAAACCATAGACGTTAATATGAACCGGCCATCCGTATTTGAATATTTTGATTACCGGGCGTTTTTAAAAGAGATGTTTCAGTACCGGAAAGAAACAACGCCCGGTTATTCCCATCGCTGTTTCGCGCGGATGGCCGGTTTTGCCGCGCCTAATTTTTTAAAACTGGTTATCGACGGGAAACGCAACCTGACCAGCGCCAGCATCGCCCAGGTGGCAAAGGGTTTTAAGCTGAAAAAACAAGAACGGGAATTTTTCGAAAACCTGGTATATATGAACCAGGCCGAAGACCTGGTGGAAAAGAATCATTACTACCGCAAGATGATCGCCATGACGCCCCGGGGCGGCATCAAAAAAATCGATCAGGCCCAGTACGACTATTTTTCACGGTGGTACCTGCCGGTTATCCGGGAACTGGTCGTGTTCGGGGACCGCTCACAGACCGCCGAACAGATCGCCGGCAGGCTCGACCCGCCGGTGCGCGTCAAGGATGTGGAAAACGCTCTGGACCGGCTCATGCAGCTTGGATTGATCCGCAAAGACGACCAGGGCCGATGGGAACAAAACGAGGCATTGCTGCGCACGGAACCGGAGGTAAAATCCGTTCTGATCGCGAACTTCCACAGGGAAATGATCCGACTGGCGGACACCGCCATTGAAAGATTTCCCGCGGCTAAACGGGATATAACGGCCCTGACCCTGAGCATCGATAAGGACCGCCTGGCCGAACTCAAAGAAAAAATCGCCGCATTCCGGCAGGAAATTCTCGAAAATTTCGCCGGAGACCCAAACCCGGATCAGGTGATCCAGATCAACTTCCAGGTGTTTCCCGTCACCCGAACCAATGCTAAAGGAGACCGGACGTGATGCGCTGTTTACCAATTGCCGCGGGGCATATGATCCGGATGCTGATCCTGGCCGCATGGGCATTTAGCCTGGGATGCGCGGGCGGCACGGATGTGGGAAATCCCGAAATGCGCTCCTTTGCCTCGGATACGGCCCTTGAGGATTATCTGGTTTCCCAGTATGCGAAAAGCGCCATGCCCATGGCCCGTCAGTCGGCTGCCGAGGACATGCCGCCCGGAGGGATTATCCCGGATACGGGTAAAGAGGCATCCGTAGATATAGATACGGCCGCCGGGGGAATGGATGCGGATGCGCCCGACAGGGCGGTCGCCGGCAACGGCTGTCTTTATGTGGCCGGTGAAAGCGAGGTCCGGATCATCTCCGCTCTCCGGCCCGAAGCCATGGAGCTTGTCGGCCGGATCACGGTAAAAGGTCGTGTGGATGCCCTGCACCTCAACGGAGAGCGGCTTGTGGTGCTGTATTCACCGGAAGGCGGAGAAGAAACGATACGGGGTGAAAATGACGACGGCAACCCGGAAAGCACCTTAGCGCGCAACATGGAGCAAATCGATACGGGTCTGCCGGACGGTTTCCCGACAGAAACCAGGGTCGGCATCCTGGTGGCGGATGTGCGTTTGCCCGATAGCCCGATAATCAATTATCATATTCAGGCCGATGGATACCGGCTGGCCTCCCGGATATCCGGCGGCTTCCTCCATGTGGCGGCCCGGTTCATGCCGGATCTGCCGCCGCTGCAACGGTGGCATGACGGCACGGAAAGCGGAGCCGCCGAAGCCCAGGATTATAACGCCCGCGCCCTGGCCGGTCTGACCATCGATGATCTGACCCCGTCTTATACCGCTTTTGACGGTTTCGAAAATCCTCTTTCCCAGGGACGACTGACAGCCACGGAAAATTATATCCGGCCGGCCGAGCCGGGCGGCGGCGCCATTCTCTCGGTTATTTCCATAAATATAGATGCCCCTGGACCGGATTTTTCAAGCATCGGCCTGATTGCCGACATCCACCACGTCCACGTTTCGTCAGATGCCTTCTATCTGCTGGCCATGGTTTATGACGACGATACGGCAGACATCTATCAAACCCGCGTCCATCAGATCGACATTGCCGGAGACGCCGCGCAGTATGCGGCCCATGGCCGGGTCAGAGGCCGGCTGTTAGATCCATCCGCCGTGGGACAATATCAGGATGTGCTCAGGATCGCTACCATCACCGGCCTTTTCCAGGACAACACCGCCGCCGGGCATATTTTTTGTTTAAAAAAGGAAAATGACGCACTGGCAATCATCGGTCGACTGGAACATCTGTTTTCCGGCCGCACTCCCGGAACCACCCGCTTTATCGGTCCGAGGGGGTTTATAACCAATGGCGAAGACAGCGACCGGATAACCATCATCGATCTTGCCGATCCCGCATCCCCGCAAACGGCCGGGGTAATGAACATCCAGGGCCCGATTGCCGGGCTTTTCCCTGTTTTTGATGATCTGCTGCTGGCGGTCGCTGAAAACATCGGCGACGATAAAAACGTTCCGGATTCTGGCCCGGGGCTCTGCCTGTCTCTTTTTGACATCAGCGACGCGTTTGCCCCACATCTGCGCCACGCGGAAACCATCAACGGCAACGGCATGGATGACTCCCTGATCTTCCGCATGCCCGGCGGCCCCCTGTTCCGGCCGGAGAACCGGCTCCTGGCCCTTCCGGTGGCCATCGATGACGACCGGCAAACGTCAGATACCCCTGAAATGGTCGGCCCGCATCGGTTTTCAGGTCTCTATCTTTATCAATTGTCGGATGAGGAAAAATTGGAACCCATGGGACGCCTGGAGCTATGGCCGGGGATGACCTCGGATATTCCGATTGATGAAGATGATCCACCTTTATGGATCCGCGGTATGCTGACCGATGATGCCGCCTATGCCGTCGGCCCGGACCGCGTGAGCGCCGGGAACATTAATCGCATGGGTGACGGATTGATAATCTACCCCCAGTTCACGCTTCTGCTGGAGAGATGATTCAAATAGTGTTGCCGAGCCCGCGTATCCGCTCCACATAGCGGTCGATTTTAAATTTGCGTTCCAGGCCGGCCGCGTTCATGTAACGGATTTTGCCGAAAACCGTCCGCTCGGTGAAGGGCCGGTCATGGCGGCCGAAGCACCAGGCCACGCCGGTAAACCCGTTGGGGTCCCGACCGTCGAGTTCATAGCGGTTGTTTAAGGCCAGCATGATCTCAAAGGCCGCCTCGGGCGCCGTGCTCCACTCCATAATTTTTTTCCCCCAGTACATGCGCATGTAATTGTGCATCCGGCCGGTGATCACCATTTCCATCTGGGCGGCGTTCCAGTAGGGATCATGAGTTTCGGCCCGCTCCAGGGCCCCGGGGCCATAGAGATAGGGCCGCCGGTCTTTTTGGTGATCCGCCAGAGTCCGTCTGGCCCACGCGGGCACGGCCCCATCATATCGGTCATATTCGCTGTTGTAATAGACGAAGTTGACGGCCAACTCCCTTCGGACCGCCACCTGCTCGATAAAGGCCGCTTTGGCCGCTTCCGGAGCGCTGCTCTCCCGGACCGCACGGACCACGGCCACCGGCGAAATATGGCCGAAATGCAGATGCGCGCTCAGATCGGACCGGCACTGGGCCGCCGGGTCCCGGGCCAGGATGTCGTAATGGGCAAGGGATGTGGAGACAAACTGCTTCAAACGAACCTCGGCCGCGACCTCGCCCCCAACAAAATCAGCAACCGGAGATACGGTTTTGATCGCAGCCGCCCGGGCCGCAAGTTTTTCCGGCTGGATGACGGGGGATGAATCAACGGTGTGGGCTGCGTTGGCGCGGGCCGCGTTTTTCATCCAGTATGCCGGCAAAACCACGGGATCAAGATAGGCATCCAGCTTTTTCATGATTTTTGAGCGAAGAGCCCGCGCGCCAACGGCTTCTTTCGGGTATGCCGCCGCCACCGGAACAATGCAGTCGGATTCCACGATGGTAAAGGCGCAGGTCAGTTCTTTGGCAATAGCATCTCGCCACTGACGCTGAATACGAAGATAGCCGGCATCGGCGACCACCCAGGCCGCCTGCCGGGCAAGGGCCAGGACGGATGCGGTCATATCACCGGTTTCAAGCACAAAAGGAATTCCCTTTTGCGCAAGCAGGCGCTGCACATCCGCAATCCCGTCGAGCATGAACCGGTAATGCCGATGATTGGCTTCGGGAAAATCCGGCGTCAGGACAAAGGCCACCTTGAGCGGCAGCTTTAATTGATTGGCTTTTTCAAGGGCAAAGCAAAGGGCGTGGTTGTCTGCCACCCGCTGGGCCTGCTGCATCCAGTAGCAGACATAACGGTCTTTGCCGCTTATGGACGGCGCGCCGTGATAATGTCGAATCCGGTCCGGATGAATCATGTTTTCAGGATAGGTGCGATAAGATGTACAGCAAAATAATGGACGGTGTCGTAAAAAATCGAATTGATGATGTGCCGGCAAACAGACGATCCTATCTGACATCGTATAGGATGATATCCATTAAGCCGTCATTATCGTCATCTTCGCCGTTCTTTTCCCGACCGACAATAATACGACGCGTTTACCAACCAAGGGGTGCTCCCGTTGATTGATTTACAACATTTTCATCTTTTCAGTCAACTTTATCGATTCATGCAATTGTTAAAGGCCGTGAAAAAGGGTTAATTTTGAGTTTCCCGTTTCAAATTTCCACGCCCCCGGCGCTGTTAAGCAACACGCTGCCGCTTGACACGCAAACCGATTCATGCGATACCACTTTGTAAAAAATCAGATTGCTATCATCATTTTCTAATTTAAAAATCCATACTTTTTTATCAGGAGCAGCCAATGCCCGGTTTTGAGATATTTGGTGAGGAAGAAAAACAGAGTGTCATGGATGTTGTCAATACCGGCGTGCTTTTCAGATATGGTTTTGACGCGGCAAGAAAAGAGATCTGGAAAGCAAAAACTTTTGAGAAAGAATTCGCAAAATATATCAGTTCCAAATACTGCCTGCTGGTATCAAGCGGCACCGCCGCGCTCAGCACCGCGCTTGCCGCCTGCGGCGTCGGCTGCGGCGATGAGGTCATTGTTCCGCCATTTACATTTGTCGCCACCATTGAAGGCGTTATTTCCGCCGGGGCGGTTCCTGTTTTTGCGGAAATAGACGATACCCTGTGCCTTGATCCGGATAAACTGGAAAATTATATTACCGAAAAAACCAAGGGCATTCTTCCGGTTCACATGTGCGGCGCCATGGCCCGAATCGACAGGATCAGGCAAATTGCCGATAAGCATAAAATCATGCTGATGGAGGATGCCTGCCAGGCAACGGGCGCGCATCTAAACGGCAAATATGCGGGTACCTGGGGGATTGTCGGGTGTTTTTCATTTGATCCCGTAAAAACCATCACCTGCGGTGAAGGCGGATGTGTTGTCACCGACGATGAAAATATTTACAACCGCGCCGACGCGTTTCACGATCATGGACACGACCATATGGGAAATGACAGAGGAAAAGAGGGGCATGAATTGTTAGGCGTAAACTATCGCATCAGTGAACTCAACGCGGCCGTGGGCCTGGCCCAACTTAAAAAATTAAACCGGATCATTGAAACCCAGAGACAAAATCACGCGCAAATTGCTGCTGTAATTAATGAATTTCCCGAAATCAGACTCAGAAGCGTGCCGGATCCGTCCGGCGATTCCTGCACATTCATCAATTTTCTGATGCCGGATGAAGATACTGCCAGAAAAACCGCTTCAGCGCTTG
>Ga0351955_1057_pt1 | contig 10564 bp, 5 predicted proteins | sample BONcelT113001D15_FD_205812 | JGI IMG/M metagenome (GOLD analysis project Ga0351955, IMG submission 205812) | Enriched cells from coal bed in the Powder River Basin, Montana, United States - BONCAT cells T11 rep3 HSBNCT.T11.300.1.D15 ...
CGCATTCAGCCGTCACAACTGGAACTGGTCAAAGTCCCCATCCCCCCGCTACCTGTTCAACAACAAATTGTGGCGCATTGGAAAGAGGCGAGGCAACATCAGAAATCGGCAGAAAAGACGCTTATTAGTCTGACCATCGATCTCCAATCGTATCTTGTCAAGCAGACCCGGTCTTTCGAACAGGTAGCCCGGTCTAAAGTGTTTCTCGCCAACTATGCCAAAATCCAACAATGGGATGCAAAGGCTGGTCGTGCAGCGGCCTTTATTGCTGCCAACCCTGGCTTTGTGAGGCTTGGGGCCTATGCGGAAGAATGCTCGGAAACCGTCAAGCCGTGGGAGGAACCTGAAAAGGAATGGCCGATTTACGGCGTTAATAATAAGGAAGGAGTTTTCCTAAGCGCACATCAACGAGGCGCCAAATTTAACGCACCATATAAAAAAATCGAAAAGGACTGGTTTTTTCATAATCCAACACGGGCCAATGTCGGCTCTTTGGGGATTGTGCCGAAGGTTCCTGAAGATGCCCTCACCAGCCCTGAATATCAGGTGTGGCGGCTAAAAAGCGGGTATTTGCCCGATTTTATGGCTTTGCTGATCCGCACAGATTACTTCTTGGCGCTCGTTGCCTTCAATCGGGTGGGAGGTGTCAAGCAGCGGATGTATTATGCAAATCTCGCTGAGATTAGGCTGCCCATGATTAAGACTGAAGTCCAACAAAAATATGCAATAAAACGACAAGAAATCCTAAGCCGCATTTCGCAGGCCAACGTGATGCTAATTCAGAGAAAAAGGGAGATCGAAAAAATGATCCTCGGCACTCGCTCCGTGGAGAATTATTAAAATGCCCTCAGCCGGTCAACACATCGAATTCGAAGGCTACTTCGCCGAAGGGGAGTTGGGTATTTTTAAAATCATCGCAATCCTGCGAGGTGCTGGAGCGCCACTTTGATCGAGAGGATTTAATTATGAGCAACTTAGATTCAATGGCGAATGCCCTTAAGCTGCCTTCAGGTGCGCGCTTCTATCGTTGCGCACTTCAGGTGAATCCGTTTGCGTATCTCGAGCGCCACAATAAACCAACGATGTACAGTAATGAAGCGGATTACAATGCAGCGATCATTGAGGCATGTCGCAGGATCGGTATTGAGGCGATTGGGATCACAGACCATTATCGTGTGCGGTCGGCACAATCGCTCATCGAGGCTGCGCAATCGGCGGGTATCATCGTATTTCCCGGTTTTGAAGCAGTCAGCAAAGACGGTGTACATCTGCTTTGCCTGTTTGACCCTTCCAAGGATATCCATTCCTTGGAACGCATCCTTGGGGATTGCGGCATCCATGGGGATGAAACTGCCTCACCAGCAGGAAAGTACGATGTGATTGAGTTTTTGAAAGAATCCCACGAATGCTGGGGAAGTATTTGTATCGCTGCCCATGTAGCCAGCGAAGGGGGGCTCTTACATCGGCTTTCCGGGCAACCAAGGGTAAATGCCTGGACCTGGCCGCACATGTTGGCCTGCGCATTGCCAGGTCCGGTTAATGACGCTCCCGAAAGTTTGCGACCTATCATACAAAATAAAAATCCAGACTATCGTCGTGATCGACCAGTTGCGGTGATCAACGCGCAGGATGTATCAAGTCCGGAGGATTTGGAAAAACCCGGTTCTTCCTGCTGGATTAAGATGTCGGATATTACACTGGAGGGGTTGAGGCAAGCCTTTCTTGATCCGGTTTCCAGGATACGACTGGCCAGTGACCCATCACCGGAAGAGCATACCGAGTTCATCGCCATGACCTGGCAGGGCGGCTTTTTGGATGGCGCGGCCATTCATCTCAATGAGAATCTCAATGTGCTCATCGGCGGACGGGGAACCGGCAAATCAACCATCGTCGAAAGCATCCGCTATATTCTTGGCATGGAACCTCTCGGCGAAGAGGCCCTCAAATCCCATAGCGGCATTATCCGCCAGGTCCTGAAAAGCGGCACAAAGATATCCATGCTGATCCGATCTTATCACCCGGATAAGCGCCATTACCTCATCGAGCGGACGATACCCAATCCGCCGGTTGTCAAAGACGAGAGCGGTAATGTTCTCAATCTGACGCCTGCGGATGTGGTTCCACAAACCGAAATATACGGCCAGCACGAGATTTCGGAACTGACGAAAAGCCGGGATAAACTCACCCGGCTTCTGGGCCGTTTTATTGAGCATGATGCCGACATCGTAAAACGAAAAAGCAGCGTCCGCCGGCAATTGGAGCGATCGCGCACGCGCTTGATTGAAACGCAAAAGGAGCTTGCCCAAATTGAGGAACGCCTTGCATCGCTGCCGGCCCTTGAAGAGACGCTGCGGCGGTTTCAGGACGCCGGTCTTGAGGAAAAGCTGAAGGAGCAAAGCCTGCTGGTACGAGAAGATCAGGTGCTAAAAACCGTAGAGGAGCGCATAACCCCCTTCCATGAAGTGCGCCGCCAACTCACGAATTCACTGCCCATCGATTGCGCGTTTCTTTCTGAAAAAGCCCTCGCCGATTTGCCGGGAAAGGATATCCTGAGTGGGGCAAACGGCATATTGAATCAATTGGCCGAAGAAATGAAGCGAGTTGCTTTAGAAATACAACAAGCGATTGAAGGGTCGCAGATCGGGTTGGACGAGATACGTAAGCAGCACGAGGAACGGAAAATCGCGGTCATGAAAGCTTACGAGACCATCTTGCGTGACCTGCAGAAATCCAAAATCGATGGCGAAGAATTCATCCGCCTGCGACGACAAATTGAAGAGCTGCGTCCGCTGAAGGAAAGACAGACGCTGTTGATGCGCGATATGCAGGCGCATGAGGCGGAGCGACGTAATTTGCTCTCCGAATGGGAGGATGTCAAAGCCGAGGAGTTCCGGAAAATCGAGCGTGCCGCGAAAAAAGTCAGTAAAAAACTTGAGGGCCGTGTTTTGGTCGATGTGGCTGCGGGCGGCAACCGGGAGCCACTGTTTCAACTCCTCCGTGATCAGATCGGTGGTCGATTATCCGAAGCGATCGAGACCTTGTCAAAGAGTGCGGATTTTTCATTGCCGATCTTCGCTTCAGCGTGCAGGGGTGGCCGGGAGGCGCTTTACCGACAATTCGGAATTCCCTCCAGCCAAGCCGAGCGCATCGCCCAGGCAAAGCCCGATGCCATTATGCAAATCGAGGAGTTGGAATTACCGCCGACCACAGCCATCAAATTGAATGTCGCCGCTGACAATCAGCCCCCCATGTGGCAAGCACTCGAGGATCTTTCCACAGGCCAGAAGGCGACGGCGGTTCTCCTTCTTTTGTTGCTTGAGTCAAATGCGCCTCTGGTCGTGGACCAACCTGAAGACGATCTGGATAACCGTTTCATTACCGATGGCATCGTTCCAAAGATGCGAGAAGAAAAGCGTCGCCGGCAATTCATTTTTGCCACCCATAATGCCAACATCCCTGTTTTAGCCGACGCCGAATTAATCGTGGGGTTGACAGCCTATGGCGAAGCGGACCAGGGTAAAGCCAAGATGCCGCAGGAGCATATGGGCTCCATCGACACAAAGGCGGTCCGTGAGATCGTTGAAGAGATCCTCGAAGGAGGCAAGGATGCTTTTGAAATGCGCCGCTTAAAATATGGATTTTGAGGGATACGGATATGACAAAGACAGAGCTGTTGGAACTTATTAAAAATCTTGAGAACTCGGGTGTTGAATTCAAGCGAGATACCATAGACAATCGGGCACTGGCCAAAGAGCTGGTTGCATTTGCCAACTTACAGGGTGGTCGCGTGATTCTTGGTGTAGATGATGACGGCAGCGTGGTGGGGTTAACCAGGGACCGCCTGGAGGAATGGGTAATGACCACCTGTCGGGACAAGATTCGACCCGAGTTGATCCCATATTATGAAGTCATCCGTGATGTGGAGCCGGGCAAGGATGTGGCTATTGTTCAAGTCGACCGGGGGTGGGCGGTCCATCATGTGTGGCATAATAACCATCGCAGTTGGTACATTCGTGTTGGAACACAAAGCCGCGAAACCAGTTCCGAGGAGCTGGAGCGATTGTTCCAGCAACGTGGGACTTTCCGATTGGAGGTTCGCGGCGTATCCGGCTCCTCCCCCAATGATTTTGACTACCGCCGTTTGAACGATTATTTCCAACGCATACGTTCGCAACAAACGCCAAGAATCGATGATACCGATACTTGGCAAAACCTGCTTCTGAACACGGAACTCTTGATTGAGGAGGATGATAGGAAACCAGCCTCTGTTGCGGGTTTATTGCTGTTCTGCGCCAATCCGAATCGTTTTTTGCCTCAAGCTGGAATTGATGCAGTCGCCTATCCCGGCAAGGAAAAAGATTATGCCGCCAAAGAGCGTCTGTCTATTCGCGGCCCGATGACGGCCCTGTTTGGTAGCGAAGGTCTAGTTGAGAATGGAATCGTTGAACAAGCTGTCGAATTTGTAAGGAGAAATACGGGGGTTGCCGCCACACTTGCCGACGGCGCGAGACGTGAACAGAAATGGGCATATCCGGAAGAAGCGGTCAGGGAGACTATTGTCAATGCACTGGTGCATCGGGACTACCTTTTGTCGGGCACGACAGTGGAGTTGTCTATCTACGAGGATCGGTTGGAGGTGATTTCCCCGGGACGTCTTCCCAACGGCATCACACCGCAGCGAATGATAGCAGGCTGCCGTGCAGCCCGTAATCAATTGCTTAAAGATGTTATGCGAGACTACAGTTATCTTGAACATATGGGCATGGGAGTGCCTCGGAAAATCGTCAAAGAAATGCAGAAACACAACGGGACATCACCTGACCTTATCGAGGATGGAGAGCTTTTTATGGTAAGGCTCTGGAATAAATGATCAATTTTGAAACAGCTGCCTGGCGATAGAGACATGCGCAAATACCAATATTTCGAGTTTTTCGCCATCAGCCCCAAAGGGAGACTACCGAGGAATCCACGGTATCCTTACCGCCTCATCGGAAGCGTTAACGATCTTTGATAACCGATTGATATTGAAGTATTTTGATTATGAGCGGCAGAAAAAGAACCGTTATAAAGAGGGCTGCACACGGAGAGCCAACGCATTTAATGTCGCCGCCTTTCGCCCCGGCTATGGTTAAAAAGAAGATATCATGCCACAGTCTCTTGCGATAAAGAAGTTCCGGTTTCTCCTGGTCGCCCTATTGCTGGCCTGTCTGGTTGCCTGCGCGGGCGCGCCTCCGACGGTAAGCCCGCCGGAGCCGATATCCCTGACAATTCTTTTTTTCAATGACCTGCATGGCCATCTGATGCCTTTTGAAATCAAGGGCGAAAATGGGGTGGAGGAGGTGGGCGGCATCGCCCGCATGGCGACCCTGATCCGTCAAATCCGTAAGGAAAACAGTCATAACCAGACGCGCACGCTGGTGCTGGCGGCCGGCGATATCCTTCAGGGCACGCCCATGTCCACGGTTTTCAAAGGCGAACCCGACATCCGATGCCTTAATGCCATGGGAGTGGATGCCATGACCGTGGGCAATCATGAATTCGACTTCGGATTTGATAATTTCTTAACGCTCAAAGAACAGGCCGCTTTTCCTTTTCTGAGCGCCAATATCGTCTATAAAGACAGCGGCCGTCTGTTATGTCAGCCGGCATTGGCGGTGACCCTGGCAGGCAATGTGACCCTCACCGTCATCGGCGTCACCACCCAGGAACTGCTGACCACCACACAGGCTGAAAATGTGGCCGCGCTGGACGTGCGCGATTCCGTGGCCGCCGTTGCCGACATTCATGCCGAAGCCGCTAAGCGCGGGCCGGTGCTGCTGCTCTCCCACAGCCGCCAGGAAACGGACCGCCGAATTGCCAGGGCACTGCCCGATCTGACCGCCATCATCGGGGGCCACGATCAGGTGCTCTTGTCGCCCTACGGCATCGAAGGTCGCGTTCCCATCCTGCAGGCCTTTGAAAAAGGGCGCTATCTCGGCCGCCTGGATCTGCGCATCGATCCGGTTTCCAGGCGGGCCAAACTCATCAACGCCGACTACATCAAAGTCACCGCCGATATCGCGCCGGACCCGGAGATCGACGCCATCGTAAACGATTACAACGCGCGACTGGGAAAGGAATTCAAGGAAGTGATCGGCCGTTGCAACACCTTCCTGGACGGCGAGCGCGAACGCATCCGCTATCAGGAAACCAATTTAGGCAATTTCGTCACCGATATCATGCGCGCCCATACCGGCGCGCAGATCGCCATGATCAACGCCGGCGCCCTGCGGGCCAGCATCAAAGAAGGCCCCGTCACCGTGGAAGATGTTTTCAAAGCCATGCCCTATGACAATGAACTGGTGCGCGTGGAGCTGACCGGCGCTGAAATCAGGCAGGCCCTGGAGCGGAGCGTACGCGGCGACAAAGGAGAAGAAGACGGCGGTTTCCTGCACGTGGCCGGCATCACCTTCGATTTACGGGACCGGACACCCGAAAATATACGAGTAGGCGCCCAGGGGCGGCCCCTGGAACCGGATGCTGTCTATTCTGTGATAATCCCCGATTTTCTGGCCTCCGGAGGCGACGCCCATGTGATGTTCAAGGACAAACCGCACATCAGGACCGGATCGCCCCTTCGGGAGCTGATCGTCGATACCATCCGTCAGCGCAAGGTCATCACGGCGGCCACCGAGGGCCGCATCCGCCGTTTGGAATAACGGAGTTTCCGTTAAACGGCCCAAAACAGCTTCATGGCGATATGCCCAAACTTTCATCCGGTATGATCCGCCCGTTTTCAACGTCCTGTATGCCTTTTTGTCCCAGATCATCCCCTATGGCGATCCGGAACTGGAAATGCTTTACAGTTCCGGAAGGTTCCTCCTGCCGCATCTGCCCGTCGACCGCGATCCGCTGACCATTAAGCTGACCGACAATGTGGCGCTTCAGTACTACCGCATGGAGCGCATTTATTCAGGGGGCATCGAAGTCAAGGAAGGAGACCCCCAATATGTGAAAAGCCCCACGGATGTCGGCACCGGCAAGGCCAAGGATGAAAAGGCGCCGTTATCAGAGATCATCCAGGTGCTCAATGACCGGTTCGGAACCGACTTTTCCGAGGAAGACCGCCTGTTTTTTCAACAAATCAAGGAAAAAGCCTGCAAAAACGATCAGGTCATCCGGACGGCCATGGCCAACCCGCTGGACAAGTTTGTGCTGGGAATCCGCAAGCTGGTCGAGGACCTGATGATCGAGCGCATGGCCGAAAACGACAAGATCGTTACGCGCTACATGGCGGACCAGGAGTTTCAGGGCGCCGCCTTTCCCATTCTCGCCAGAGAAATTTTTGAAACCGTGCGATCAGCGGATGAGCGGGATTTGAGGGGTTAACCATTGGGATCAGGCTTAAAATGGTATCTCAGGTTGTTGCTATCGAAGCGACTAACCTTTCAATCGGCCGACATAAAACCTTTCATTTGGCCGAACAATTGACTTCCAAACAGACGCCATGTTGGCCACGGATCGATTTTACCGATGATCGCTAAGGCTGCCTTTTTATCGCCACGGTGCATCGAAAACCGGTTGACGAAATGATCCTGGCAGTAAGTTCACCGAAAACCGAACAGCGTATCATCGAGCTGATACGGCAGGATCCATACACGACCACCGAGGCAATGGGCGCAATTCTCGGCGTCACCAAACGAGCCGTTCTAAAGCAGGTTAATAAACTTAAATCATAGCACCGTCTCCGTCGCGTTGGTCCAGCCAGAGGTGGCTACTGGGAAGTAATGGAATGAGGAAAGTAATCATCCCGTCAGCAACGTCTGATCGATTCCCCAGATATCGGCGCAGTATTCCCGGATGGACCGATCCGATGAGAATTTGCCCATGCGGGCCACATTGAGGATCGACATGCGGGTCCAGCGGTCCTTTTCCTTCCATGCCCGGCCGACCTTGTCCTGACATTCGATATAGGATGGAAAATCAGCAAACAGAAAATATTTATCCTGAAAAAACAACGCGTCGGTCAGGGGCCTAAATAGATCGGTATCGCCTCCGGAAAAATGTCCGGACACGATCAGGTCAACGGCCTCCCGCAGCTCCGGGCAGGCGTGATAATGATCATAGGGATAATATCCCGATGATTTGAGCGCGCTGATTTCATCGGCGGTGCGGCCGAACATGAAAAAGTTTTCTTCCCCCACTTCCTCCCGGATCTCCACGTTGGCGCCGTCCAGGGTGCCGATGGTCAGGGCCCCGTTGAATGAAAACTTCATGTTGCCGGTGCCGGATGCCTCCAGACCCGCCGTGGATATCTGTTCCGACAGATCGGCCAGGGGATAGACCCGCTGGGCCACTTTCACGTTGAAATTGGGGATAAACACCACCTTGAGGCGATTGCTGACCGCCAGATCCGCATTAACCACATCGGCTACGCAATGGATCAGCTTGATGATCAGCTTGGCCATGAAATACCCGGGCGCAGCCTTGCCGCCGAAGATGAAGGTGCGGGGTGGAACGGCGGACTTTGGATTTTTTTTCAGGCGGTTATACAAGGCGATAATGTGCAGCACGTTAAGATGCTGGCGCTTGTATTCGTGGATGCGCTTGACCTGGACGTCAAAAAGGGATGCCGGGTCGACTTCAACACCGGTCTGCTGCAGGATGTAATGGGCCTGATCCTGTTTGTCGTCCAGTTTGACCTTTCGCCACTGTTTCAGGAATTCGGCATCATCGACAAACGCCTCGAGTTTGCGCAGTTCTTCGGCGTGCATGATCCAGCCGTCGCCGATGCGGCCGGTGATCAGGGCCGTCAGCCGGGGGTTGGAAAGCACGATCCACCGCCGCGGGGTGACGCCGTTGGTCTTGTTGGTGAATTTCCCCGGAAACAATTCATCAAAATGCCGCATGGTATATTTTTTTAAAAGCTCGGTATGGAGCGCGGCCACGCCGTTGACGGCATGGCTCCCCACCACCGCCAGATTGGCCATGCGGACGAATTTTTCACCGCTTTCATCGATAAGGGAAAGGGGTTCGAGATCAACGGGATTTTCCCGATTTAACTGGATGATCTCATGAAGAAACCGGTGGTTGATTTCATAGATGATTTCCAGATGACGCGGCAGGACCGAGGCAAACAGCGGCAGGGACCATTTTTCAAGGGCTTCGGGGAGCAGGGTGTGATTGGTATAGGAAAAGGTGTTTTGGGTAATATGCCAGGCATCTTCCCATGTCATTTGATGCTCGTCCATCAGCAGCCGCATGAATTCGGCCACGGCGATGGCCGGGTGGGTATCGTTGAGCTGAGCCGCGAAACCTTCGTGAAAATTATAGAGGTTTTTCTCCTTGAGCAGATGCATTTCAATAAGATTTTGAAGTGAACAGGAAACAAAAAAATACTGCTGCTCCAACCGGAGCCGTTTTCCCTGGAGCTGCTCATCGTTCGGATAGAGCACCTTGGAGAGATTTTCGGCCGTCACCTTGTCCTCCACGGCCCCGTAGTAATCCCCCCGGTTGAAATCCTCGAAATCAAAGGATTCCGGCGATTCCGCCTTCCATAGCCGCAGCATGCTGGAAGCTTTGACCCGGTACCCGAGGATGGGGGTGTCATACGCCATACCCCGGACCACCCGGCCCGGAACCCACCGGACAAAATACCCGCCGGCGGCATCCCGGCCATGTTCGGTGTGGCCGCCCAGCTTGACGTCATAAATCCGCTCGGGCCTTGGGATTTCCCAGGGATTGCCCAGTCGGAGCCATTTATCGGTGAGTTCCACCTGCCAGCCGTTCTTGATCTGCTGGTTGAAAATTCCGAATTCATAACGGATGCCGTATCCAATGGCAGGAATTCCCAGGGTGGCAAGGGATTCCATGTAACAGGCCGCCAGTCGCCCCAGGCCGCCGTTGCCCAGGCCGGGCTCGGATTCAAGATCGATCAGGGCATCGAGATCCAGCCCGAATTCCCGGACCGCTTTTTTCATGGTGTCGTAGAGGTCCATGTTAATCAGGTTCGTGGCCAGATGCGGCCCGGTGAGAAATTCAGCGGAAAAATAGCAGACCGCCTTGATCTTCCGGAGAAAAAACTTCTCCACCGAATCGACCCATTGTTTTAACACGCGGTTTCGGACGGTATGGGCCACGGCCATGTAGCAATCATATGGCGTGGCCGTTATCAGGGGTTTGCCGATGACATAGAGCAGGTTTTCCGCAAGATCCTGCTTGATATCCTCGATATGCCGCCCCGTGCGGACTTTGGCGCGGGAACGCCGCTTCTGATCGATCTGGATTTCAAGGTTCATTTCCATAAACCCCTCTTTCAAACATTAATGATGTTTGCCTGAAGGACGCAGTGACCCTGATCTGTTACCGATTCCCTAACATATTATTATCAGACCGGATAATCAACAGCAAAAAGGCGAAGAAAGTCTCCCCCCCAAAAAAATCCAAAAAAACTTGACAACGGTTCGCGGTGGTGTCAAAAGGCGATTTTCGATCTGATTTTTTTCGTATTGCGGATGTCGCAATCCTGCTTGCTCAAAAGGCGGGTTTATTATATATAAAGGCCTTGGGGGAAACCCCCTCAGGG
>Ga0351955_1049_pt1 | contig 10517 bp, 10 predicted proteins | sample BONcelT113001D15_FD_205812 | JGI IMG/M metagenome (GOLD analysis project Ga0351955, IMG submission 205812) | Enriched cells from coal bed in the Powder River Basin, Montana, United States - BONCAT cells T11 rep3 HSBNCT.T11.300.1.D15 ...
AACGATTTTTTGACGGGAACGCTGTCCGCAACCGAACTGGTGGAATTGGTGGACCGGATCGATGGCTTTCTCGATGCCAGAATTTGGGCGACTGATGCTTCGGGACGATTGATTGTCATGTCTTCGACTCCCCGACGGATGCGCCAGGAACTCCAGGGACAGCTTCCGGGGCCGAGTCAGGGCCTGCGCTCAGGACAGGGACAAGGTTTTGGGACGGGTTGGGAGCCTGCACAGAGATTCATGGACCCTGGAAGCCAACCGACGACGGGTGACGGTTCTGCTGCCGAAGGGAGCAGAATTCGGTCTTCGACTGCGATCAGAAATCTGTTGAAAAATATCCAACCGGTTTTTGACGGTAAAGTATTGACACGGACATTTTTCCACCCCTATTATGGAGAAGATATGATGATCGTCGCCGTACCGATCGTCGGCGCGAACGGCGCCATAAACGGAGCGGTTATCCTGAATGCTCCGGTTCAGGGCCTCAATCGTTTTTTGACCCAGATCTACATGGCCATCGCATTGATTGGGTTATTGGCCCTCGTGCTGACCCTGTTCGTTGTCCGCAGGCTATCCCGCGGGATCGTCAAGCCACTCCGTGAAATGGAAGAAACTGCCGCGTCGATGGCGCAAGGCTGTTATGACAATAGGGTTGAAATCACCACCGAAGATGAAGTGGGTCAGCTGGGCTCCTCGATTAATACGTTGGCTCAGGAACTGGGACGGTTTGTTGCCCATACTGAACATACGGAAAAGCTGCGACGGGATTTTGTCGCCAATGTATCCCACGAACTAAGGACTCCATTAACGATTATCCGCGGTTATACCGAAGCGTTGCAGGATGGAACGGCCTATGGAGCGGACCAGACTGGCCGCTTCACAAAGCTGATTGTCGGCGAAACTGAACGGCTTGAGCGTTTGATCAATGACCTGCTTGAACTTAGCCGTCTTCAGGCACGGCAATATGTCATGGATGTCGAGCCGATTCCACTGACCGAAGTGGTGGACAGCGTAGTTGCCATGCTGGGTGAAAAAGCGGCAACCAAAGGAATAGAGCTTTCCTGGCGGGCAAACAACGTCATTCCGCCTGTTTCCGGAAATGGGGACCGTCTGGTACAATTAATGCTGATCCTGCTGGACAATGCGATCAAATACACTCCGGCGGGCGGAAAAGTATCGGTGGAACTTGCCCGGGAGCAAGAGAATGTTAAACTGACCGTTGCCGATAATGGCGCAGGAATTCCGCCGGAAGACCTGCCCTTCATCTGGGAACGCTTTTTCAAAGTCGATAAGGCCCATTCGCGAACAAACCATGGAACCGGGCTCGGTTTGTCGATCGCCCGGGAAATCATCGACAGGCATGGCGCGAAAGTCAATGTCGAAAGTGAGCTTGGCAAAGGGGCAACCTTTGTGCTTCAGTTTCCGGTTGGCGCATCACAGGGTAAATAGCAGGGAGGAATTTGGTTGATAGGGTTTACGAAACTATTATGCGGAACAGCGACGATTTCAAATGTCATGCGGCAGCAAAACGGTCAGGAGCCGATGCAGGCGGGCCTGCTCCAATTTTCTTCCGACCGGGCGCCAGTCGTGGTCTGGAATATCACTTCCCAGTGCAATCTAAAATGCAGGCACTGTTATATCGAAGCCACCGAATCGGCGATTGCCAATGAAATGACGACTGAAGAAGGCAAGGCTTTTATTGATGACCTGGCGGAAATGAAAGTGCCGGTGTTGATGTTTTCCGGCGGCGAGCCGCTGGTTCGGCCCGATTTGTTTGAACTGGCGGCCTATGCTGTGGAAAAGGGTCTGCGAATCGTCCTGTCCACCAATGGGACGCTTATCGATGATTTAACCGCCAGACAGATAAAACAAGCCGGTTTTCAGTATGTGGGCGTCAGTATTGATGGTTGTGAAGACATCCATGATGAGTTTCGCGGTGAAAAAGGAGCCTTTAAGGCCGCTATTGGCGGAATTCGAGCGGCTAAGGCGGCGGGAAACCGCACCGGAGTTCGTTTTACGCTGAATAACTTCAACAAAAAGGACCTACCGGCAGTTATGGATCTGATTGAACAGGAAAAAGTCGACCGATTCTGTATGTATCACTTGGTTTATGCCGGACGGGGCAGCGATATGAAGAGCTATGACCTGCCGACGGAGGAGAAGCGTGAAATCGCCCGGTTCCTGATTGAAAAGACCTTTGATTTTGACCGGCGCGGCGTTGAGATAGAGATTCTGACCACCGACAATCATGCAGACGGCCTGTTTCTGCTCGATTATGTCACCAAAACGAACCCCGGGCGGGTTGAAGAAGTGCGTCAACTGCTGGAATTGCATGGCGGGTGTTCGGCCGGCGACCGGATGGCGGATGTCGATTTTCTAGGCAATGTTCATCCGTGCCAGTTTTGGAGCGATTTGACTCTGGGCAATGTCAGGGAACGCAAGTTCAGCGACATCTGGAGTGATCTGGAGGCCAACGGCGGGATTCTGAAACGTCTGCGCAGCAAACCGGAGCAACTTAACAATCAGTGCGGGGAATGTTCGCAAAACCGTTTGTGTGGCGGCTGTCGAATCCGCGCCTCGGTGGACGGTGATATCTGGGGTGACGATCCAGCCTGTTTCTGGATTGATCCGGCGAAAGAAGATCCTTTATGCTGATTTCCTGGAATACCACACAGGCCTGCAATATAGCCTGTTTGCATTGTTACCGTGACGCAGGAGACAGTCTGCGCGATGAACTGACGACAGCAGAAGGGAAAAAATTGCTGGATGAAGCGGCGGCCTGCGGGTTTCGCATCTTTGTGTTCAGCGGCGGAGAACCCTTGCTTCGTCAGGACCTGACCGAGTTAGTCGGCTATGCCAAATCGATTGGCTTGCGTCCGGTGCTGGGAACCAACGCAATCCTGCTGACAGCGGATAAAGTCGCCGAACTGAAAGCGGCGGGGCTGGCGGCGGCAGGAATCAGCGTCGACAGTGTTTCGCCCGAACGGCATGACTGGTTTCGCCAGTCTGAGGGAGCCTGGGCGAAGACCCTGGAAGGAATGAAGGCCTGCCGGCAAGCCGGGTTGCCGTTTCAGGTTCATACCACGGTGATGGACTGGAACGAAGCGGAAGTATTGGCGATTACTGATCAGGCGATCGAGTGGGGCGCCATCGCCCATCACATTTTTTTTCTGGTTCAGACCGGTCGCGGCGACAATATCAAAGACCGGAGCCTTTCAGCGGGACAGCAGGAAGCCTTGCTGGAACGGATACTGGACAAACAGCGCGAAGTTTCAATCGAATTGAAACCGACCTGTGCGCCGCAGTTTATGCGTATCGCTGCCCAAAAGGCAATGCCGATGCGATTCAGCAAGGGCTGCATCGCCGGAACGGCTTATTGCGTGATCCTGCCTAATGGCGATCTGCAACCTTGTCCCTATTTTCCGCTTAAAGCCGGAAATGTCAGGGACGCCGGCTTCGCAGAACTTTGGCGGGAATCGCCGCTATTTCTGAATTTGCGCAATGCCAGCGCCAGCGGCCAGTGCGGCCGATGCGGTTATCAGGAAATTTGCGGCGGTTGCCGGGCCCGGGCCTGGTACGGATCCGGCGGTGACTACATGGCTGAAGACCCCAACTGTATCTTTACCGGGAATTAGAGGAGGCGGACTGAATGCTCAGAGGAGTGCGCGGAGCTACGACAGCCATTTCAAATGAACCGGAAGCGATTCGGGCGGCGACTCGGAATCTGTTGGTGGCGTTGTCTAAAGCCAACGCCCTGAAACCGGGCGATATTGCCGCAGTAATATTCAGTTCCACGCCAGACCTGAATGCTGCGTTTCCGGCATCGGCAGCCCGTGAACTGGGCTGGGGCGAAGTGCCGTTGTTCGGCACGCAGGAAATCGACTGCCCGACAGGGATTGCTCTTTGTGTGCGGGTGCTGGTTTTGCTGAACACGGATAAACCTCAACATGAGATCCAGCCGATATATCAGGGGGGAGCGGTGGTGTTGCGTCCGGATTTGCCTTTAGCCGAGATGCGTTGAGATTTCGTTGAAGCCGGAGTTGAAACTTTAGCAGAAACTGGGCCCGAAGATATTCAACAGAAATTCCGTCGGAAATATTACAAGAAAAGATAGGAAATACGCATGAAACAAATTGAACAAAAATTGATTACGATTGCTGTGCCGGTTTTTAATGAGCAGGACAATATCGCCGTACTGCATCAGGAAATTGTCCGCTATATGGAACCTTTGCCCTATCGGTTTGAACTGATTTTTGTCGATGACGGTTCGCGGGATGCGACTCCGCTCATCATCGACCGCCTCACCCAGGAAGACGACCGGGTGCGCGGTTTGATCCTGGCCCGGAATTATGGCTTTCAGACGGCTTTGACCTGTGGCATGGAGAATGCCCAAGGAGATGCCGTCATTACCATGGACGGCGACCTGCAGCATCCGCCGGCGATGTTGCCGGAACTGATCGCCCATTGGGAAGCCGGAGCCGAGGTGGTTCAGACCGTCCGCAAAGATACTGAAGGAGCCACCTGGCTGAAAAAATGGACTGCGCGATCTTTCTACCAGTTGATCAATGCGATTTCAAAAATCCATATCGTCGAGGGCGGTTCTGATTTTCGGCTGCTTGACCGCAAAGTGGTACTCGGTTTTCGCCGCTTTGGCGAGCGGGCAAAATTTATTCGCGGCATCATCAGTTCGATCGGTTATCGTCAGGTTCAGGTTGAATTCGTTGCACCGGCCCGGCGGGCCGGAACATCCAAATTCTCTCTGGGGAAGATGCTGCATTTTGCCCTCGATGGAATCACTGCCTATTCAAAGCTGCCGCTGCGGATCGCTTTCTATACGGGGTTGTTGCTTGGCGCGGGCAGTTTTGCCTTGCTGGGACACGTGCTGTTCATCAAGTTTTTTACCGAAGAAGCTGTGCCTGGTTGGGCCACGACTTCGGCCAGCATCTTTCTGCTTGGCGGGCTGCAATTGATGGGAATGGGTATTCTGGGTGAATATGTAGGGCGGATTTTTGAGGAAGTTAAGCAACGGCCTCTCTATTTGATCCGCGACGAACTGGGGAAAAAATAATCTCAAAGTTTGCAGGAGTTTTTGCCTTTCCGTAGAATATATGAAACCGTGAGCTTTGAAGATTGCCGAATCCAGCTCAGGTACGGGGGAACCATTTTTGGGGTGAAACTCGGAATGCCGAGTAGGGTGACTCTAACCCTAACCCGTCAGCTAACCCCGGAGGCTAAAGAGAGGAGCCCTGTATTTGCGCATTGTTCGTGTTTGGTTGGCTTGTGTTACTGCGATGGTAGTGTTGATTTCAGGGGTCATGGCGGCGCCGATTCCGGCGCCCATCGAAGCAAAAACGGCTGTGTCAGCAACGGCTGCCGCAGCACAGACTGCGGTAGCACCGGTCGAACCGATGCAGATCGGAGACCGGGGCGATGAAGTCCTTTCGGTTCAGCAAAAAATTTCCCAGATGGGCTTTGCGGTCGGTCCCCTCGATGGAGTTTACGGGAATGTGACAGCCGAAGCTGTCAAAATGCTGCAAAAAGAAAAAAAGTTGCCGGTGGATGGCAAAGTAAGTCCCGAGTTGTTCAAGACCTTGGTCGGCAGGGACCTGCCGGTCAGTCGCGGCGCTTCGATAGAGATGGTTCGCAGGCTGATCCAGACCAGTTTTCAGTATATCGGAGTCCCTTACTGGTTCGGCGGAACGACTCCCCGCGGTTTTGACTGTTCGGGATTCACCCGCTATGTGTTTGCCAATATCGGTATCCATCTGCCACGGTTGGCTGATTCGCAGTTTTCCGTGGGCAGGCCGGTTTCAAGAGAACGATTGCAGCCAGGCGATCTCGTTTTCTTTGAAACGTATGAGCCCGGGCCGTCACACGTGGGGATTTATCTCGGCAACGCACAGTTTATCAGCGCCACTTCGAGCCGCGGCATCGCGGTCGCCGATTTGTTTGGTCATTACTGGGGCGAGCGGTATCTGGGAGCCCGGCGGGTGCTATAGCGGGGAAACAGTTAAAGGACCGCAGTCAGTGCGGTCCTTTTTTCTATTTTATACAGATTGCGATTTAAACGATGATGATAAAAACCGGGGGGTGCGCGAAATGAACGAAACAAGAGAAAACGCCTGGCAGAGTTTGCGCCGGAATGTGACCAGCGAGGTGCTGCTGAAGCATTGTCTGGCCTCGGAGATTGCCATGCGGGCTTATGCGGAGAAATTCGGCCAGGATGTTGAATATTGGGGTTCAGTGGGACTGTTGCACGACGTCGATTTTGAAAGATTTCCCCACGAACATCCGCATCATGCCCGCGAAATTTTGTCTGCCGAAGGATATTCGGACGCTTTCATTTTCGACGTGGAATCGCACTGCCGGGTCTGGGACGGGGACCGCAGTCTGTTGCAGAAGACATTACTGGCTGTCGACGAGATGACCGGGTTTATCATTGCCTGCGCGCTGGTCCGTCCGGACCGCAGCCTGGAGCATCTCGAAGTCAAATCGGTGATGAAGAAAATGAAGGATAAAGGCTTTGCCCGGGCAGTCAACCGGGAAACCCTGACTCAGGGGGCGGCAGAAATGGGCGTCGATTTTACCGAACACGTTGCCTTTCTTATCCAGGCGTTGGCTACGGCGGTAAAGCAGCCAGAATATCAGGAAATCCCCTTGATTTAAAAGGTCGGTTAACCTGACAGAACGGAAAAGTAGCTTAAAAAAAGCTATTCACGGTAGAAGTCGTCCCACCGGAAATACAAAATCGACAGGATCAACAAAAATACGATCCCGATGTCACCAATATAGGGTTCCAGAAAAATTCCCCCCCGTCCTCAAACCGAAATAAGTATATTCATATTATAGATTATTTGAATATTTTGGAATAGTCATATTGTTGAAAAAGAGGAATTCTTCATTAAATGTTGAAATTTTATCCATATGAGTGGAGCAAGCAGAATTAATCCTTGGGAGCACCTGATGGAGGAGCCGCAATAATGGCAAAAAAACGTCTCGGCGAAATTTTGGTTGACGCCGGCAGGATAACTCCTGAGCAATTGGATAAGGCATTGTCGATTCATAAGCGATCCGGTGACCGCCTGGGCAGTGTCTTGATTCAGCAAGGTTTCATCACAGAGATGAACCTCCTGAGGGTTCTGCAGCAGCAACTGGGGATTCCCTTGGTCGACCTGTCGGCAATGATGCCTGAAAAGGATGCCGTAAATCTGATTCCCATGTCGCTGGCCGAAAGACATCAGGTCATACCCATTCGCAAGACCGGCAACAAACTGATGGTGGCGATGTCAGACCCCACCAACTTTTTTGCCATTGATGATCTGGCGATGGTCAGTCAATGCGAAATTGAACCGGCATTGGCCGCCACGATCGATATCCAGCGGGCGATCGACCAATCCTACGGCGTCGTCGACCTGGTAAAAAAGTCAGTCAGTCAGCTGCAGAAGGAAGATCCGGATTACCCTTCAGAAATAGAGACTTCAGAAGACGCCCCGGTGATCAATATCGTCAATTCGCTGATCAGTCAGGCCGTGAAGACCGGCGCCAGCGACATCCATATCGAACCGCAGGAAAAGGGGTTGAGGATCCGTTTCCGCATTGACGGGGTATTGCGCGAAATGACCGTTTTCCCTAAGCATACGCAAAACTCAATCATTTCCAGGGTTAAAATTATGAGCAACATGGACATTGCCGATAAGCGCGTTCCACAGGACGGAAGGGTTCAGGTTCAGGAATCGGGACGACCGATTGACATCCGGGTTTCGTCGTTGCCCACCATTTACGGTGAAAAGGTCGTCATGCGGATACTGGACCAGAAAGCAACGGTCCTTGATGTTGAATTGTTGGGGTTTACGCCGGCCAATCTGGAAAAATTCCGCAAGATGTACAAGAATGCCTATGGGATGATCCTGATCACCGGCCCGACCGGATCAGGCAAAACCACGACCTTGTATTCGACCCTGACGGAGCTGAATTCGCTGACCAAAAATATCATCACGATTGAAGACCCGGTCGAATATCGTCTGGCAGGAATCAATCAGGTTCAGGTAAACAATAAAGCCGGAATGACTTTTGCCAACGGACTTCGTTCGATTCTGCGCCAGGACCCCAATATCATCATGGTCGGCGAGATCCGCGACAAAGAAACGGCCGAAATAGCCATTCGTGCTGCTTTAACCGGCCATCTCGTGTTGAGCACGCTTCACACCAATGATGCCGCCGGTGTGATTACCCGCCTGATTGACATGGGGATAGAACCTTTTCTGGTCGCTTCTTCTGTTTTAGGCTGTGTGGCCCAGCGGCTAGTCCGGCAGATTTGCCCGGAGTGCAGGGAACCGTATACTCCCGTTGCGGGATCGCCGGAATGCCTGATGCTGCCGGAAAACGCAGAAACCTGCGCGATGCTGCACAAAGGCAAGGGTTGTGTCCATTGCGGCAATACCGGCTATCGGGGCAGATTGGCAGTGCATGAGGTCATGCCGGTGTCTGCCGCAATTCGCAGTCTGGTTGTTCAGCGATCCTCTGCAGCCGAAATCGCAAAAACGGCGATTGCCGAAGGAATGCAAACCCTTCAGCAGGATGCGCTGGGGAAAGTCCTGACAGGAAAGACCAGTCTGGCTGAAATGATACGAGTGACTTATTCCGACAATGGCTAAAGCTGGATCGAACCCAAAGACGGGGACGGGAGAGTACAGGGATGAATTTGGAATCGCTATTGCATGAAGCCGTGAAACAGGAGGCTTCCGACCTGCACCTGACGGTCGGAGTCCCGCCGATACTCCGCATCAACGGGGAATTGATCCGGCTCGACTTGCCGCCGCTTGGCGTAGCCGATACGGTGAAACTTTTTGAAACGGTGGCCAATGAGGAACGGCGTCAACAGTTTCTGCAAAATGGTGAGGTTGATTTTTCCCATACGATATTTCACCTGAGCCGTTTCCGGATCAATGCTTTCAAGCAACGAGGCTCCGTAGCGATCGCCGTGAGGATTATTCCTGAGCAGATTCCCACGATGGAAGAACTGCGGCTGCCTGAAGTTATCAGCAGCCTGGCTGACAAACCGCGCGGCCTGGTGCTGGTCACCGGCTCGACAGGCTCCGGAAAATCCACGACCATGGCAGCAATGATCGATTTGATCAACAGTCGCCGGGCCTGCAACATATTGACGCTGGAAGATCCGATCGAGTATCTGCACAGACATCGGAAAAGCCTGATCAATCAGCGCGAAGTCGGCTCCGACACCCGGACTTTCGCCAGCGGGCTAAGAGCGGCCCTGCGGGAAGACCCGGATGTCATCCTGGTCGGTGAAATGCGGGATATGGAAACGATCAGCATTGCTGTCCGCGCAGCCGAAACCGGCCATCTGGTTCTCGGCACCCTGCATACCTCGGATGCGCCGCAGACAGTCGACCGGATTATTGACGTGTTTCCCGCAAATCAGCAGCAGCAGATTCGCTCCCAGCTCTCACTCACCTTGCAGGGGATCATCTGTCAGCAACTGCTGATCCGTCAGGACCGCCAGGGGCGGGTGGTCGCCGTGGAGGTCCTGGTGGTCACGCCGGCGGTCAGGAATCTGATTCGGGAAGGGAAAAACCACCAACTGCTTTCGGTGATTCAGACCGGCGCTAAGTATGGCATGCAGTCGATGGACGTAGCCCTGAGGGACCTTTGCCGGGACGGAATTATTTCCGATGAAGAAGCCTTAATGTATGCGCATGATCGAGAAAACTTTCTGCGGTTAAGAGGAAGCCCGTCGAAGGAGAACTATGGCAAGGCAATATAAGTACAGGGCGCGCGATAATAAAGGACAACTGTATAACGGGATCATTCTGGCCGATAACGAAAGCGGCGTCGCCGGACATATCCGCAACAAGGGCTTCTATGTGACCGGGATCGAAGAAGCCGCATCTTCTCAGGATATCGGGGTCTGGCTGCGGAACCGCCATCCGATTAAAACCAGGGATTTTTCGCTTTTTTGCCGCCAGTTCTCAACGATGCTCGAAGCAGGACTGCCGATGCTGACCTGTCTGCGCATTTTAACGGAGCAGACGGAGAATCCCCGCTTGAAGGACAATCTGCAAACCATATACAAAAGCGTTCAGGAAGGGACTTCGTTGGCCCGGGCCATGGAGGAGCGGCTCAATGTTTTTCCCGATATCATGATCAGCATGGTCGCGGCCGGAGAAATGGGCGGCGTACTGGATGTAGTGATGCAGCGGCCCCAGCACGAATGGACTCATTGCCAGAAACAACTGGAGCATTGCGATGCCGGTCAATATGAGCAGGATCCGTGCCGTATTGGCTGGATTCCATTGTTTGTTCCAGTCTATGCCGGACAAGCGATGGCATAACCGATTGAAAAACAGCAGTGCGAGGCTGATGGATAGCCACAGAACAGCCACTCCGGCAAAGATCGCCCATTCCGTTTTTCCCGGGAGCTTGTCGGGACGCCAAACTAAAGAGAAGGAAGTAAAAACAACAGAAATCGAAATCAATAAAAACTGCAATCTGCTGCCGGT
>Ga0351955_1058_pt1 | contig 10486 bp, 13 predicted proteins | sample BONcelT113001D15_FD_205812 | JGI IMG/M metagenome (GOLD analysis project Ga0351955, IMG submission 205812) | Enriched cells from coal bed in the Powder River Basin, Montana, United States - BONCAT cells T11 rep3 HSBNCT.T11.300.1.D15 ...
TCCCGCGAATCCGGAGGTCCATCGTCTCACCACGGCACAGGAAATCTGGGATGATACGGACGGCGCGGTGGATATCCTGGTGGGCGGGGTTGGCACCGGCGGGACGATCACCGGGGTCGGCGAGGCGCTCAAGGCGCGGAAGCCGGGTGTCAAGGTAATTGCCGTGGAGCCCTTCGACTCGCCGGTCATCTCCGGCGGACAGCCGGGGCCACACAAGATCCAGGGTATCGGTGCCGGCTTCGTGCCTGATGTTCTCAATACCGGGATAATCGACGAGGTTATCACGGTCAAAAATGAGGACGCCTTTGCCGCTGCCCGGCGGCTTGCCCAAGAAGAGGGGCTGCTCTCGGGGATTTCCAGTGGTGCGGCGCTCGTTGCTGCGCTGGAGGTGGCCGGACGGCCCGAAAATGCCGGAAAGCTGATTGTGGTGGTGCTTCCTGATACTGGGGAGAGGTATCTGTCCACTACCCTGTTCAGCGAGTAATTGTGAGCGGTTGGCGCTGTCTGCCTGGGAGATGCTTGGAAATAGATTTGGGTTTTGCCGGATTTACCGGAGACCTTGGGGGTAGGGCGGAGATGGTAGGGAAATAGATTTGTCAGCTTGAGCTGAGACATACCCATGAAGTATTGAAAAGGGACATTACACACTTGTACGGAAAAGTGTGTGATGTCCCTTTTTTGTTGTTGCGTTCATCACAAATCCAGTGGGCTTTTCGGTTCTTTCACGGTCCTGACCGGGACGCAATGGGTGTATAATCATGCAAGACAGTTTTATACTTCCGTTCCGTATTTCGGGGAGTGTTGAGATGGTCTGATATGCAACAAGCTGAGCACTTGGACGAACAGTTTGCGATAGCTTTTATTGACAAACAAGGATACCTTGCTAAGGTATTTTTTGGAATAACAAGGATCATTTGGCCTTAAAGACAAGGAATAGCAAAATGAAAACAATATGCTTCGCCAATATACTCTTGCTATTTATATGCTCTTACGCTACTGCCAGTCAAATCGGTTTCAGGGACATGATAATCGGGATGGATCGGGTGGAGCTGATAGTCAAGTCAGCCGAGAAACTTGTGGAGTGTAGAGGAGACGTATGTGAATACAGTTCTTCGGTGAAGGGTTCCCCTGTTTCAGTTAACTGCTACATCAAAGACGAGAAATTGTTCTTTATACGAGTCGAATTTGACCCGTCAAATTACAAGGAAATAAAAAGCGCAATGAAAGAGAAGTGGGGCGAGCCGAAAAGCATAACCAAGGACAAACTTACAAACCTTTTCGGAGTATCCGTTGCAAGTGAAAACCTACTGTGGCTACCGCCAGACGGCGTAGTTATGATGAGCCAATATGGGGATTTGACAAAAGGCGTGGTCACTATTGGAGGGCAAGATTTCCTTTCCACTTTCAACTCTTACCGTGCCGAAAAAAAGAGTGGGGGTGGCTTCTGATGCCCTTCCAACCGCACTTTACAATTCCAGACATCTACAAAACCTCTTGATACACATAGCAAACTACCCCCCCCGCTCAGTCCTAGTGCTGCGCGGGAGGATAGTCCACCATGGCTCACAAACGCGACAAAACTGGGCACTGGGAAGAAGACGTATCACTGTAACACCTCTCGCTCATGCCAATAATACGGCTTTTCGTAAACCACATTTGCTTTCAGCTTCAAATTATCTTCCAGCTTCCGTATTTCTTCGTCCTTCTCAATCAGAAGCAATTTAACATCTGCCATCTGCATTTTCATTTCCGCAAGGGCATCATAAAGATCGGCCAGTTTATTCTTGGTTTCGGCTTTATCCAGTGAAACGCCGCTTTCCCTTAGAAACTTGGCAATGTCTGTTGCCGTTTTTAATCCTGACAAAACCGATGCAATCGTAGGTATATCCATGACCCCATTCCCCTGCTCTCACCACAGTTTAATTCCTCTCATTTACATACCACAATTTGATATCGATTAAAACCCTTCGTCTGTCCTGAAATATTCATCATGATGGTGTCAGGTCTCCACCTATGACAAAGAAACGGAACAAACATTAACTGAACGATGGCATCAAACTGAGGAGGAAAAAGTGGGAAGGCCGTTGCGGATAACGTATCCAGGAGCGCATTACCACGTCACCTCACGCGGCAATGAGCAAAAGGATATTTACAAAAGTCGTCGAGACAGGGAGCAATTCTTATCCTACCTGGAATCGTCAGTAACCCGCTATGGGGCAAATATTCACGTGAAGGTCTATGGGGCCCTTCACATATTCACATTTGAGGGAAAGATGTTCCAACTCTCGTGTCGACACGGTCGCGGCGGAAAACCTGCCGCACCAGTCACACTCATAGTCGTTGGAAGTGCCATTCAATTTTTCTCCTGCTACGTCACCTAGTTTGTAAAAAAACTTGCTTTCTGGAATAATTTCTAAAATTAAAATTTGAATTTTGCATAAAATATGCAATAATTGGCCATAGATTTCATAAGAAAGGAAATCAGCCATGCTAATCGAATTCAGCGTTACCAATTTCAAATCTATCCAGACAACACAAACTCTCAGTATGGCGGCCAGTTCCACTTCCGAGTTGAAGGAGCAAAATAGCTTCATAACGAATGAGCAAGCTATGCCGCGCCTGCTTCGTTCCGTCGCTATCTACGGACCAAATGCATCCGGGAAAACTAATCTATTGCAAGCGATTGATTTCATGGAGAGTTTTGTCACTCAGTCATCCAAGGAGGGGCAGGAAGGGGAGCCCATCGATGTTAAGCCATTCCTTTTCAATGAGGTTAGTCGCAGTGAACCAAGTGAATTTGAGGTGCTGTTCCTGCAGGAAGGGATTCGGTACCAGTATGGATTTGCCGTCAACCGTACGCGTGTAACCCACGAGTGGTTGATTGCCTATCCAGAAGGACGTCCTCAGCGCTGGTTTGAAAGAGAATTCGACACATCTGCTGACAAGGAGACTTGGTATTTTGGTAGCAAGTTCAAGGGCCATAAAGCGCTGCTTCAAGAAACAACGCGCAGTAATGCGCTGTTCCTATCCACAGCTGTACAACTAAATAACGAACAGTTGAAGCCGGTTTACAATTGGTTTCATCAAAAGCTACATACCATCAGTGTGGGTGGCCTTACACCGGGATTTTCAGCCTCTTTATGTAAAACAGAAGCAGGTAGAAAAAGGATTCTTGAAATGCTAAATGCGGCAGATTTGAGCATTAGAGATCTAAAGGTAGAGACGATAAAGTTTGACTCATCCGACCTTCCATCCGACATGCCAGATGCAATTAAGGATATGATCGAGAAAGAGTTTGATGGTAAGGAAATTGGCGAGGTTAAATTTATTCACATGGTTGCAGGAACCAAAGAATTGGTTGCTCTTGACCCCGACGATGAATCTGCCGGGACAAGAAAGCTGTTTACCCTTGCCGGTCCTTGGCTTGATGTGATCGACAATGGTCATGTGTTGTTTGTAGACGAACTTAACAACAGCATGCATCCGCTGATGGTACGCTTTCTCATCAGTCTAATTAACAATCCGCAAATAAACCAGAAAAATGCGCAATTGATTTTCTCGACCCACGACACATCAGTGCTCGATAATGATCTGTTACGCCGTGACCAGATCTGGTTTACGGAAAAGGATGCTACGAATGCAACCAGGCTATATCCACTGTCAGACTTTACCCCTCGAAAGGGTGAAGCTCTGGAAAAAGGCTATTTGAAAGGGCGTTACGGGGCGTTACCATATATCGGCGAAATGAGGTTCTGATGGGTTCGGATGATCTTTTTCATAAGCGCAAACAGCGGGTTGCGGCGTCTCTGAAACGGAAGAAAGCAAGGATAGCGCCGTATGATAGGGTGCTAATAGTATGCGAGGGAGCAAAAACAGAACCAAACTACTTCAAGGAGATACGGGATGCCTACCGGCTCAGCACTGCCAATATAGAAATCTGCGGGGAAGAGTGTGGTTCAGATCCGCTTAGTGTAGTCAAATATGCCATCAGAAAATTCCGGGAAGATAAGGATTATGATCGTGTCTATTGCGTGTTGGATCGGGATAAACACGCAACTTTCGATGCTGCCATTGACAAGTTGGGTCAAACAAGGCTGGGGAAAGACGTTGTTTTTAAGGCCATAACATCAGAACCCTGTTTCGAGTTCTGGCTGCTGCTTCATTTTGGCTACACTACTCGACAATTTTGTGCTCCAGGTAATGCCTCAAACTGTGAATTGGTTATATCTGAGTTGAATAATAGGAAGCTAATTCCCGGATATAAAAAGGGTGCCAGCAATATCTTTGACTTAACAAGAAGAATGCTTTCCGACGCAATTAAGCATGCTCAGCAATTACAGAAGCACAATCACGCAGTTGGCTCCAGCCATCCTGCAACCAACATGCATGAGCTTGTAGAATATTTAATCAGCCTTAATACCACTCTAGTGTGATTCCAACCACGCGGCGGCACGCGGCCTCCGCTTCGCTCCGTCGGTGCGCCCCGGCCCCGTTGAACGGGAGGCTGAGGGGACGCTGGTAAGTTATGTAACTTATTGAGCAAAAAGGCAGTTTTCCAACACTTATAAGGCCCCGGTCCGTCAAGGGCAAAAATAGACCCTAACGATTTTGAATCGTTTTTTTTGAATGAACCGAATCAGTAGTTTCCCTGTTCCGACTTGGATTTCTAAATAACCGGCATCAGGCACTATCCGAATGGGGAAAGGTCCTGCACCAAACACCTATCGAGGCTCACACCGCTGCGGAGACAGCACCTGCAGCGGTTGCGAAGGCATTGCCATCGCGACCTGGAAACTATACCGTACCCGCGCCGTCCCACTCAAAAAGACGGGATTGCTCCTTTCGGAGCATCGCAGTTAGTGCCGGGCTCTGGCGAGGGGCAGAACACACTGAAACTGCAAGAATTCGACTCATGTATGAAAGGAGCGGGACGGAGCTTTAATCAAAGCTCGGGAATGCCGGGACATTCGGCCAGCGACCGGTTCGCGTTCAGAAACGCGCCGAATTGTTTTGCACGGTCGTGGTTCAGGCTCGCCCCATGCGGCTCCAGTTGGACATTGTGACTGCTTCCGTCCCCTCCAGCCCTATGCCGTTGCCATGAATTTCTCCAGATTGAACGGCACGTTGTTTTTCAGCATGTAGTAGATCGCCCTGGCCAGCTTGTGGGCCACGATACCTATGGCCTTTCCCTTGCCGTGCACCTTGGCAAGGTTATCCACCAGTTTCTTGGCCGGAGGATTGTAGCGGATAAAGAGCACTGCCGCCTCGGAAAAGGCCCATTTGAGATGGGCATTGCCGATCTTGGCGCCGCCGGTCCCCTTCTTCTTGCCGGCCGATTCGTGGCTACATTTCACCAACCGGCAGTAGGATGCGAAATCCTGGACCGACTCGAAGCGGTTGATGTCATGAATCTCGTAGAGCATCACCAAGGCTAGGATTTGTCCTACGCCGTGGATGGAGCGCAGCAGCAAGAGAGAGTGCCAGTCATGGCGGCGAGCAGTCTTCTCGATGTCCCATTCCAAGGCTTTGAGCACGTCGTCATAGGCATCTATCATCGCCAGATCGACATGCACGATCTTTTTTACCTGCGGGTCGGGAAAATGCTGGGTAACCCCTTGCCGGTTGCTCTCTACGGAAAGGTTGACGCCGAGTTCCGGCAGATTGTACTGAATGGCCGTATTGTGGATGTGGGCATAGAGCTCAGCCCTCTTGCGCACCAGATGGGTCCTGCGTCGGAGCAGGTCGCGGGTGGCGCGCATCTCCGGCGGGTAGACATACGCCACGGGAAAAGAGCCGCCGCGCAACAGCACCGCGATCTTGTGGGAATCGATCTTGTCATTCTTGGCTTTCCCGCCATGAATGGCTTTCATGTAGAGGGCATGGCCTAGGATGAATTCGATTCCTTCCTTACTGCACAGATCGGCGAGCCAGTACCAGGCAAACACGCATTCCACGCCGATCACCAGGTCGTCACGGAAAGGCGCTACGGTTTTGAGAAAGGCTTCCGGAGAACTGGCGATGTTGCGATGCAAAAGCACATTGCCCTCCGCATCCAGAATGCAGAGAAACATCTTCCGGGCATGAAGGTCGATTCCGCAGTAGTGTTTGTGTGATTTCGTGTAGAATCTCATGTGTAAGGCCTCCTTTGGAGAATGGGTTTCGCCAAAGTCCAGCATACGCCAAAAATGCGTATGCCCAAGGGGGGCCTTACATAGTATCCAAGCGCAACAGCGGTGAACCCACTGTACTCTCAGCGTTATTTTCAAAGGAATCATATGTTAAAAAGGATGCTTGATTTTGGTGAGGACCTAGAAAAGCTCGAAGCGCTACTCTATGAACTCTCGGCATACGAAGGGTTGTTGATGAGGATTGGGGGGTTAAGCCGTGCCCTTAGAAATATGGACAGTAAGCATGCCGATGATGCGGATGCAATTTTTGGAGAGTTTTCTGAAAAACTTGCAGCGTGCGTCAAAATCGCACCTTTAGTTGACAGAGAAGTAGCAGATAATCTGAAGGTATTGTTAAACCAGACAGGAATTGAGAATTTAATTACACAACTGGGAGTTCGTCTAAGAATAGAAAGCAGGAGAAAATACACATTCCGCCCTAGTACTAGTATATTAGGATCCTTATTTCCTCCTAAGGGTATTCCAATATTTGCTGACAAATCCTTGGATATGGAAGCGGTAATTGTTTACATAAAGCGCCTGAAGTCATTGATAAAGCTACTTTCAAACGACATGGCTAATAGGATAAATACAGACGACGAAGTTTTTAAGCCTAGCAACATTAACGTTAACATAATCGTCACTCAGATCGATTTGGCCATTGATAGCTTGTCTACCAGCGAGGCAGTTACTCCATCCGAGAAAGAAAGGTTAATTTCCTATTTGCAGGAGGCAAAGCTTGAACTAGCCTCCCCCACCCCATCATGGAAAAAAGTTGTCGGTGCATTGGTAATCTGCGCCACTATCATTAGTGGCGTATCTGACGCGCCTCAAGCAATAGAAAATATCAACAAGGCCATTAAACACATACTTGGTAAATCTGTGGAAAGAACGCTGCCGAATCTGCTGCCTAAGCCAATAGACGGCCGTGACAAAATCGACCCTTTACTACAGATAGCTTCAACATAACAAGCGGCGGCACGCGGTCTTCGCTACGCTTCGCCGGTGCGCCTTGAGACGTTGAACAAAGGAGAAATATGACAGAGAACATTTTTACTGCAACAATCGATTCTAGCGCGATCAAGTCGGAATGTGGACATTATCGTTATGTCCTCAAGAGGGTTTGGGAACCGACAAAGGTTCTCGGTGCATTCCTCTGCGCAAACCCTTCAAAAGCAGATCACTTACTGCTTGATGCAACTGTGTTTAAGTGTATGAATCTCGCTGTACAGTGGGGTTGGGGCGGTTTACATGTCTTAAACCTTTTTCCGCAATATGAAACAGATCAGAAAAAACTGGTTCATGATGAAGGGACCGACAAGACTAACGCCGAATATGTAACCAAAATTTTCAAAGAAGTAGAAACAATCGTTATCGCAACAGGAAATGCGCATCAGCAGCGCTTGAAGGAACTGTTACAAGGAGTCGCACCAAACAAACTTTGTTGTCTCAGAAAAAATAAAGGAGGCGGGTTTCTGCATCCATCACGCATTAAACCAGAAGATTTCAAACAGCCCATAAAGATTGACTTTCTGCAATGAGCTGTCAGTAACTTGTTTTATTTACTCTTATTTGTCACTAAACCAAAAGGGAGCAACCATGAAAGCAATGAAACTTCAATTAGTGTTAATTTCTCTTTTCTTTACTGGGTGTGCAGGCTTGAACGGACCATGTGGGCCTTTTGCAAAGAATGGCACGCTTTCCCTTTCTAAAAACGGCGTTTACGCTAATAAGTGCCAAGTTAGTTACACTATGACTAACAATTCCGACGGAATATTTAAACCTATCGTGGTTACAAGGGTTTTAGATAAGCAAGGCAATACTTTGGGCCAGGATACAATTTATTTTGATATTATTGACCCAGGTAGAAGTCAAAAAAAGACAGGTTTACACTATGACTGTAGTGCTCTTAGTGTAGTTGAAGTTTTAGGAAATGCTTATTATCCAGGCGGTCAATCAATTTGCGGTGTTTCAGGGAATACTTATAGGTGGTAAACCAGCGGCAAGAACATCAAAGATTCAACCAACGGCAGCACCGGTCAGCGGGAAAAGCCCCCGCCGAGCCGGTGTGCCTTATCACGTTATTCGGGTAAGGAAGGCGTATAAATAATTGACAAGATAACATGTCTGGTAGATCCACAAAAAGGTGTGAATATGAAATGCGTCAACATTATTTTGATTGCTGCCATGTTCTTTATAACCGGATGCTCGCCATTTCGTTATGATGCTACTTACAATGGAAGAATTATAAACGCGGATACAGCGGAACCCATTGAGGGAGCCGCGGTTCTTGGGGTCTGGTATAAGGAATACCTGGGACCGGCAGGAGAGATAAGTGCGTTCCATGACGCCAGGGAAAAAAAACAAAGAGGTGTCAAAACAAAGAGGTGTCAGAGCTACACGATTCACACAATGAAAAGCGCAACGTATATTAAAGTAGCTGATTTGCCGAGGTAAACCATGGGCAGGCAACTGCGAATTGAGTATCCGGGAGCTTATTATCATGTCACGGCAAGGGGTAATGAGCGGAAAGATATCTTCAAGAGCAACCGAGACCGCGAAAAGTTTCTGGAATATCTTCAGTCTGCGGTTGAAAGATATGGGGCGATCATTCATGTCTGGTGCCTTATGAATAACCACTATCATCTACTGCTGGAGACGCCACATGGGAACCTTTCGCAGGTGATGCAGCATGTAAACGGTGCATACACGAATTACTTCAACACCAAACGAAAGCGGTCGGGGCACCTGTTTCAGGGAAGGTATAAGGCAATATTGGTGGAAGCCGACGAGTATGCTGTTGAGTTGTCGCGATACATTCACCTGAACCCGGTTCGGATTAGTGCGGTTGCCGATCCTGTGAATTACCGTTGGTCAAGCTGTGCTGACTATGCCGACTTTCGAAAGCCTCCCAATTGGTTAAAGCGTGACTTCATTCTTGGGTTTTTCGGCACTGCAGAATGTGATGCGATACCGAAATATCGGATATTTATAAATGATATGCTCGGCAAGGAGGCTGAAAGTCCGTTGGTACAAGCTGTTGTCGGCACGATTTTGGGAACACCCGAATTCGTGGAACGGATACAGGAAGAGTACGAGGAGCGAATGCTTCAGGACCGTAACCTCCCCATGCCGCCACGGACAACGCCGAAAGTGGACCTTGAACGAATAGTTGAATCAGCGCAGGCAGCTTTCGGAGAGCGGAAGCGTCAAGCTGAAAGGGTCGCAATCCACTTGGCGCACCGTTACAGTGGCCTGAAGCTGCGGGAAATAGGAGCGCGTTTTGGTTTAAAAGATTCAGGTGTGTCTGAAGCAAGTCGTCGTGTTACGAAAGAGTTGGCAAAGGATGAGACATTTCAGCAGGCCGTCGAAAAACTGAGGAAAGAGTTGGTTATGTGAAACGTGTAGCTTTGACACCATTATCTTTTTGGTTAAGTGAAACGTGTAGCTTTGACACCATTATCATTCTTGACACCATTATCTTTCAAGGCGCAACCTTCTGATATTCTTGCCCGGAGGAACTTATGGAACAGATCCCGACACTTTTTATCGTAACGTTTACGACCCTTCTGGCCATGATCAACCCGCTGGAATCCATACCGGTCTTCCTGAAGCTTATGGAGGGAAAGGACGACAACGCGCATCGACAGGTCGCGCGGCGCTCATGCTTCTATTCACTGCTGATGATGCTCTTCTTCCTCCTCTTCGGGGCGTTAGTGCTGAAGATATTCGGGGTCCCGCTCAGCATGGTCCGCATCGTGGGAGGGATTATACTCGTGAAGATTGGCTTCGAGATGTTTCTTCCTTCCTCGTCGGGAGGGTTGTTCTCCTCACCCGGCGCCTCCGACGGACAGGCCGGTGACAGCGCCTTCGTACCTCTCTCGATACCTATCATGTTCGGGCCGGGCGCCCTGGCCACGGTTCTGGGGATGTCCTCCATGGTGAAGAACCCCATAGCCAACCTGGGCCACATGACCGCGATCGTCCTTGCGATTATCGCGACCATGTTCGTAACCTACCTTGCCCTGATCTATGCCCGCGCAATTCTCGGGAAGATCGGCGCAAAGGGTGTCGATGCGGCAACGCGGCTGGTCGGCTTTTTCGTATCGGCCATGGGGATGGGGCTTGTCTTTCACGGTCTGGTGGAGGTGCTGCAGCTCTACGGGATAATCGCTGCGAGTCAGGTAGCATGATCCCTGTTATCCAGGACATAGTTGGGTCAGGATTGCAAAGTTGGTGAATTCTGGGGACATAATACAGATAAAATCATGCCACATGTGAATTCTGGGGACATAATACAGATAAAATCATGCCACATG
>Ga0351955_1060_pt1 | contig 10422 bp, 9 predicted proteins | sample BONcelT113001D15_FD_205812 | JGI IMG/M metagenome (GOLD analysis project Ga0351955, IMG submission 205812) | Enriched cells from coal bed in the Powder River Basin, Montana, United States - BONCAT cells T11 rep3 HSBNCT.T11.300.1.D15 ...
GGCGCCGAAAGCGATTGAGTTGGATGTTGCGGTGCCGTCTGCGGTGAAGGCGGAGAAGTAGGTGTAGGTAAGAGACTAGGGCAAGTTAAGGGTCCGGAGAACAGGGTCCAGGGTCCAGAAGTGTTGCTAGTAGACTCCTATATCCCCTCTCCCCTGGGGGAGAGGGCCAGGGTGAGGGGGTCACTTACATCCTAGACCCACAATATTGTGGCAGTAGCTTAAAAGTGGATGATCTACAAATAAGGTAAATAATGAAAGAAAAAATACTGGTCTTAGGCGTTGGAAACTTAATACTGAGCGATGAGGGGGTCGGCGTGCACCTGGCGCGCCGCCTCCAAAAAGAGAGCCTGCCGGACTGCGTCGAGGTGCAGGACGGCGGCACCCAAGGGCTCGAGCTCTTGGGCTACATGGACGACGTCGCCAAGCTCATCATCGTCGACTGCGTGAAAGCCGGGGCTGAGCCGGGAAGCATCTTCCGCTTCGAGCCCAACGCGGTCGACGTCATCCCCAAGAAATACAAGATATCCTTCCACGACCTCGGGATATACGATTTCTTGCGCCTCGCGCAGGCCATGGATATCCTGCCGCCGACGGTCATCTTCGGCATGGAGCCGGAGACCTTTGGGTGGGGCGAGGAGCTATCACCACCGGTCGAGGCGAAGATGGACAAGCTTAAGGAGTTTGTGCTGGCGGAGATTGAGGAGAGCGTGAGGGCGCTTGAATCCGCACGCCCACCGATTAGCGCTTATTAGAGTCGGCGGGCATCTATTTTTCGATGTGCTATATTTCTTTGGCTCTGCGTTCGGCTATGCTCGAGCCTGGATTGTCGCGAAAGTTGTGACGAGAGCACAGCTTTATTTTTAAATAGCGTGGCCAAGCGGTAAGGCACCGGTTATTGTAGGTTCGAATCCTTTTCCCCAGCCGCTAGCCTAGCTATTTGTGGTAAGACCCTTTTGTGCGCGAAATTAATATTTGCATAGTAACGGCAAGTTTGTTCCGTGCAACTTTAGTATGTTATTATAGTAGTAACTTGGCGTTATTCCTCGGAGGCAACGTGAAGCTACGTTCATTCCTCTGTCCACTGATTATATTGATAATAATTATTTCCACCGCCTTAATAGCTAGTTCTTGCTCTAGCGCAAGCCGGGGTGATATACAGCCGCAACCGGAAAAACAGGCTAAGCTTAGCATAACAACAAAGCGGATTGACCTATCTAAGGGACCAGCGACCAGGTTCGGGTATCCAATCCTGGCTTTAGATGCCGATAGAGATGGAGTTGAGGACTTGCTGTGGACGGATACACAGGGAACATTCTTCTTATTGAAAGGCAGCGCAACAGAATTCTCGGAAGCTGAGAAAGTAGATGTTTTTGCGCCTGAAGACGCAGGCGGCTTTCACTTTGTTGCCAGAAAGCTATTTAGCCCTGATGAGAAGTATTACTACATCCTTGCTTCATCCAGCAAGAAACTGGTTCTTTTAGATGCTGCAAACCTGAAGTTAAAGGAGGTTTTTAGTGATACAGAAACAACCATTTCTCTTTCGGGAGTTTGTAATGACATTGCTCTGTTTGGCTCCAACATCGATGGGGATGGCAGAGAAGAGATTATAAATAATGCGAACGTATATGAATGGGACGGAGAGCGTTTTAGTCTAAACTATACGCTGCCGCATACCGGTGGGCATAGCCAAGAGACTGTCTTCGCCGACATCGACGGGGATGGAAGCGATGAGTTGGTAACGAACGACCGGGAACATGGCGGCAAGCAGCTTAAGGCAAGTAGGCTTCAAAACGGTGCTTGGGTTGAGGTGCCGGTAATCACTGATGAGACTCAAACCAATGAGGTTTTTGTCTTAGGCGATATTGACGGGGATAGTACCGATGAAATCACGGCGGTTGTCACAGGTGAGGATGCGGTTAGATTAGTTATCTATAAATATCATAACGAAGCTCTAGTCAAGGTCTATTCCGGGAACTTCACAAAGCCGTGGCGGGAAAGGCAGCATTCTGAGCAAATAAAGTCTGTATCTTATAGTGATATAGACAATGACGGGAAGACTGAGATCTTAGTGACGACTGAGGACATGATATTTGACCCATTGAAACCCGGCTACGATGTCGAGTACAGGTACTTGCTTTTCGCTTGGAAAAACGGCGAGCTCGCAAAACTGGCGAAAGACGAAATCATCTATCCCCGAGTTATCACAGGTAAATCGAGCTTTTTAATCGTAAATACTGTGCCTGATAGCGGAGAGAAGCTGCGCAATATTGATAAGATTTATAAGAAAGAGGAGCTGCAGGTAACTGAGATAACCTACAAATAGAGACAATCCAAAGTATGACTATATAAGTCAACCTCATGTTGGTGGGGACACCAGGCAAGGGATAGCGGCATGTACTTTGTTTGTTAAACATACGTGTGATAATTTGCTTAATAAGTTTAATATATTCCCAACTCAGCTACATACTTCACCAGCTTCTCCAACAACTTAAGGTTTGAATAGCGTCCATGGAGGACAGCAAAATATTGACCCCTAAATTATGGCTTTGACAAGCCATTTTATTTTTGCCTAAAACGTGAACCCCGGAAGGATTCGAACTTCCTAAACAATTCTTAGATATGGGCTGAGAGGGATTTTGTCTTCTTTGATGATTTATCCATGCCGAGGTATCTGCTAATATATTTTTATAAGCACTAACTCTACTGTTATGGGTTTGGAAATCAACTTCGCAGGAGTAGGCCGCACGCTCAATAAATTCCCCAAGAGAGGCCGAGTTGTACTAGAGCTTGGCAACCTAAACATTCGTGAGCTTTTAGTAAGGGATTACCGTATTATTTATGGTGTTGAAGAATCACGTGTTGTAATATTAGCGCTTGTTCATGGAAAGAGAAATCTTAAAAGATTTTGGAAGAGAAATAAATAGAATCGCCTTTTGCATCTAAGGCGGGTTAGGGCGCCGGCTGCCTACGGCGACTGGCGCCCAGCAGTCAAGTCTTCAACGCCTATATGGCGGATGCACTACGCTGCATGCAACGGTTAAGCCGCTTCCTGCGCCCTCTTCTTGATATGTTCGACTGCCTTGCCAAGTTCCTGCCTGAACTCTTCGCGGCTGTAATCAACACCATGCAAGTAAGCACTGGCGCCGGTTACGCTATTGGCAACCCAGCTGGCTTCCTTGATATGCTCGTCACTCATTCCGCTCAGCGCTAACTGCGCCGTATGGAAGGGAGTTCAGTAGGGGCAGTGGATGGCCGAAGCTGCACCAAATGCGACCAACGCCTTGTCACGCGCCACAAGCTTAGTGTCGCTAAGCACCCAACTAATCGTGGCCCAGTATTGATCGAGCACTGTATCCGGCATTTCACTCATCCATCCGGGGACGAAACCGAAAGCTTGCTCAACTTGTTCGATGATCTCCTGCCTATTCATTCGACACCTCCTTCAAACTGGTTTTTGATATGCGTAAAGCTATTTACCCAAAGATGTTTTGTACGGAACGGATTTTGAAATCTGTTCCAGCGACCGATCATGGTGAAGTGTTCCCAGCGAGTGCGGGGATGAACCGATTATTGGTGGCGGGGGTGGATTGAAACAGGTTTGATTTGTATGTGTTGTCCAGCGTCGCCTCTTATGCAGGGATGCTCAAATTCCCAGCATTTGCTGGGAATTTGGTTTGACACCGTAACATGGATTTAATATAATTGTCACACAACTGAATATTTTGGCAATGGTGCCAACAGACCAAAAGGTTTGTTGGCTTTTTTGTCGCAAAATTTTAATTTTAGCTGCAGGGCTGCAAGCGGCCCGGGACACGGGGCGTGACGGGATATGATGTGAGCGCCGGCCGTTGCGAACGGGCTGGCAGCACAGCAGCAAACGACGAAAACCGAACTATGAATCGTGGGCCATATGCCATGAGCTACGAGCCAACACAGGAGGTGCGCTATGCAAGGTCGAATACACCGCCGGAATATATCCGGATGCGGTTTAGCGGGAATGATGAGTGAGGATGGCCGGCCGATGAGCGGCGAGGGCATCATCCGCTCGATGGAAGTATTACACGACCGCTCGAACGGTCTGGGCGGCGGTTTCGCCGGCTACGGCATTTACCCGCATAAGAAAGACCATTATGCCTTACATATCATGTACGACGACATCAAAGCCAAAGAGATGACCGATGTGCTTATCGACGAGTGGTTCGATGTCGACGCGGAGGAGGTCATCCCGACGAAGAAGGTCCCGGGGGTCGGCAAAGGGCCGCTTCTCTGGAGATATTTTGTAAAGCCGAGAGCCGATTTCGAAGATTGCGGCGTGTGCGAGGAGGATTACGTTATCGACGCGGTCATGCTCGTTAACTCTACCGTCGCCGGCGCGTTCATCTTCTCATCGGGGAAGAACATGGGTGCGTTCAAAGCGGTCGGCTTCCCGGAGGACGTGGGCAAGTTCTATCGCCTCGATGAGTACGAGGGCTACACCTGGATAGGCCACGGGCGGTTCCCGACGAACACCCCCGGATGGTGGGGTGGGGCGCACCCGTTCACCATTCTCGACTGGGCTATCGTCCACAACGGCGAAATATCGTCCTACGGCATCAACAAGCGCTATCTCGAGATGTTCGGCTACAAATGCACGATGCTCACCGATACCGAGGTCGTCGCATACTCGTTCGACCTGTTGCTGAGGCGCCACAACCTCCCGATAGAGATGGCCTGCAAAGCGCTGGCCGCTTCGTTCTGGACGGATATCGACCGCATGAAAGCACAGGGCAAGCCGGTCGGCGATGTCTATGAGGCGCTCAGGATGGTTTACGGCGGCGGTCTCTTAAACGGCCCGTTCGCTATCATCCTCGGCCACGCCAACGGCATGGTGGGTTTGAGCGACCGCGTGAAGCTGCGCCCGCTCGTCGCGGCGAGAAAAGACGATATGCTCTATATCGCAAGCGAGGAGTCGGCGATTCGCGAGGTCTCGCCCCAGCTCGATAAGGTCTGGAACCCGAAAGCCGGCGAGCCGGTCATCGGTGAATTGAAAAATCCCGTAGCAAAAAAAGTAACAGCCCGTGAGTTAGAGGAGACGGTGGCATAGATGAAGACATACCAGCTGCCCGAAGTAAGAATAGAGCGTGATAAAGATAGATGTATCGATTGCCAGGTGTGCGTTCGCCAGTGCGCGTTTGAGGCGCACAAGGTGGACGAGGACGGCGAAGTCTACAGCGAGGACGAAAAGTGCGTTGCCTGCCAGCGCTGCGTCTCGCTGTGCCCGACAAACGCTCTGGCTATTAAGGATAACACTCCATTTGTTAAAGATAACGCCAACTGGACCGCCGAGACACAGAAATATATCTGGAAACAGGCGGAGACCGGCGGCGTGCTCTTGACCGGTATGGGTAACCCGAAACCGTACCCGATCTACTGGGACCACATTTTATTGAACGCAAGCCAGGTCACCAACCCATCCATCGACCCGTTGCGCGAGCCGATGGAGCTGAGGACCTATCTCGGCAGCAAGCCGGATAATATCCATATCGAGATGGTCGACGGCGAGCCGGTGCTCAAGACAAAGCTCGCGCCGCAGCTTATGGTGAAGACGCCGATTCTGTTCTCGGCGATGTCATACGGCGCGGTCAGCTACAATACATGCCAGGCGCTGGCCCGCGCATCGAAAGAGCTCGGCACCTTTTGGAACACGGGCGAGGGCGGCCTTCACAAGAACCTTTATGAGTATGGCCCGAACACTATTGTCCAGGTCGCGTCGGGTCGCTTCGGTGTCCACAGCGAGTACCTCGATGCGGCGGCCGCGATCGAGATCAAGATAGGCCAGGGCGCGAAGCCCGGCATCGGCGGGCACCTGCCCGGTGAGAAGGTGGGCCCGGCGGTCAGCCAGACCAGGATGATACCGGTCGGCTCGGATGCGATATCGCCCGCGCCGCACCACGATATATATTCTATCGAGGACTTGAGCCAGTTGATTTTCAGCCTCAAAGAGGCGACCGAATACACGAAGCCGATATCGGTGAAGATATCGGCGGTGCATAACGTGGCCGCTATAGCCAGCGGTATCGCCCGCGCGGGCGCCGACATCATCGCGATCGACGGTTTTCGCGGCGGGACCGGCGCGGCGCCGACGATGATACGCGACAACGTCGGTATCCCGATAGAGCTTGCGATAGCGGCGGTCGACACCCGCCTGCGCGAAGAAGGAATCCGCAACCGGGCCTCGGTTATCGCGGCCGGTGGTTTTAGAAATAGCGCCGATGTTATCAAGGCGATAGCGCTCGGCGCGGACGCCGTCTATCTCGGTACGGCGGCGCTGGTGGCGATGGGCTGCCATGTCTGCCAGAAGTGCTACACCGGCAAGTGTAACTGGGGCATCGCGACGCAAGACCCGCATCTCGAGAAGCGCCTCAACCCGGATGTCGCGGCGGAGCGCGTCTACAACCTGGTTCGCGGCTGGTCACACGAGATAGCGGAGATGCTCGGCGGTATGGGCCTAAACGCAATCGAGTCGCTGCGCGGCAACAGGCTGCACCTGCGCGCGATAGGCCTCTCCAAAGAGGAGATGGACGTCCTCGACCTGCAGGTCGCAGGCTCGCCGATGGCGTAGCCATCGAGAAAGTAGAGAGTAGAAAGTAGATTGAATCATCGAGGGATTGTTTGAAGGATGAGGGTTAGGCTAGAGGTAATAACTTAGACGCCTGCCTTGAGGCTGATAGCTAATAGCTAATGGCTAACAACGATAGACCAAAGGCACAAAGATAGCCTTTTGGAAAGTGTAAATGGTAGCGGATGGATGGTGTGAAAATGAAACGAGTTTATGCGAAGGAAGAGGTGTGTATCGGTTGCAGGCTGTGCGAAGTCCACTGCCTTACCGAGCACTCCCGCTCGAAGAACATAATCAAGGCCCATAAGAAGGAGTTTCCGCGGCCGCTGGCGCGCGTGCTCGTCGAGGAGCTGCGGCCGGTATCCTTTGCGGTCCAGTGCCGTCATTGTGACGAGCCGCCGTGCGTCGAGGCGTGCATAACCGGGGCCATCACAAAGGACGAGAGCGGCAAGGTCGTCCATGATGAAGAGAAATGCGTCGGTTGCTGGACGTGTGTGCTGGTGTGCCCCCACGGAGCCCCGCGTCGTGACCTCGAGCGCAGGAAGGTCGCCAAGTGCGACCTCTGTCCCGACAGAGAAACCCCGGCCTGTGTGGAGATGTGTCCAAACCGGGCCTTAGTATATGAGGAGAGGTAGATAGAGGTGAGTTACGTAATCATCGGTAATTCGGTGGCGGCGGTCGGCGCCATCGAGGCAATCCGCAGGATAGATAAGGAAACCCCAATCACTGTCGTATCGGACGAGCCGTATCCGGTCTATTCGCGTCCGCTCATCTCAGAGCTCCTCGCGGGTCAGGTCAAGGAAGATATGATGGGCTACCGGGCACCCGACTTCTACGGGCGCAATGGTGTCGAAGCAAAGCTGGGTGCGCGCGTTGTCTCTATCGATTCTGCAAAAAAGACGATCAAGACCGGGGACGGCGAGGAAATCGCCTATAGTAAGCTCCTCATCGCGACGGGCGGCACACCGTTCGTCCCGCCGATGAAGGGCCTGGAGCTCGGTCGCGTGATGACCTTTATCAAGATGGATGACGCGAAGAGGATAGAGGCGATGCTTCCCGAGCTGAAGCACGTGGTCGTTATCGGCGCGGGCCTCATAGGGCTCAAGGCGGCGGAGAGCTTGCATCACCGCGGTGTCAAGGTTACGGTCGTCGAGCTTGCGAACCGGGTGATGGCGACGGTCCTCGACGTGGAGGCCGGAAAGGTCGTCCAGGACGCGCTTGCGGACGCGGGTGTCAATATTATCACCGAGGACACGGTCGACGAGATTCTCGGCGACAATATGGGTCTCGTAAACGGCGTTAAGATGAAGAGCGGTGAAGCGCTCGACTGCGACGCCGTCATCGTCGCGATAGGCGTCGTGCCCAACGCGGCGTTCGCCAAAGAGAGCGGTGTTACGGTCAACAGGGGAATTATCACCGATGACCATATGAGGACAAACCTTCCCGATGTCTATGCGGCCGGTGACGTTACCGAGGGATTGGATTATCTGAGCGGCGATAACCGGGTTATGCCCATCTGGCCGAACGCCTACATTCAGGGCAAGGTAGCCGGTTTCAATATGGCGGGCGAGGAGCGTGTGTTTAGCGGCGGCCTGGCCGTCAACTCTATCGAGCTTTTCGGTGTGCCGGTCGTTACCGCGGGGCTGTCCAACGTGGAGTCGGACGAGCTCGAAGTGCTGAAGAAGAGCGAGGGGAAGACATACCGGAAGATCGTCTTGAAAGACAACAAGGTCGTCGGTGCGGTGCTTGTCGGTAATATCGACCGCGCCGGGCTGGTTACCGGCCTTATCCGCGAGCAGATAGACGTAGGCGAGATGCGCGAGCGCCTCCTTGCCGACGATTTCGGGTATATCGACTTCCCCGTTGAGATACGGAAGGAAAGGCTGGGTGTGGCTCAATGATCATAGACGCGAAGGGATTACACTACCGCGAGCTTAATGAGAAGGTGAGAGAGGCGGTAGCGGGCGGCGAGGCGGATATCACGCTCAAAAACGTAAACGGCCAGCGCTATATCGCCGACGCCATCGACACCCCGGTTAGCATAATTATCGAAGGCGTTCCGGGGAATGACCTCGGCGTCTATATGAGCGGCCCGAGCGTTGTCGTCCGTGCAAACGCCCAGGATCACATCGCCAACACCATGAACGAGGGCAAGATCATCGTCCACGGGGATGCCGGAGATGTTCTCGGCTACGGCATGCGCGGCGGCAAGGTCTTCGTAAAAGGCGACGTTGGATACCGTGTTGGTATCCACATGAAAGAGTACAAGGACAAGGTGCCGGTGATGGTCATCGGCGGCAAGGCGCGCGATTTCTTCGGTGAGTACATGGCCGGCGGGACGCTTATTTTACTCGGTCTCGACACCGGCGGCAACGGCCAGGAAGAGATAGCGGGCAACTACTTCGGTACCGGCATGCACGGCGGCGTTATTTACCTCAGGGGACGCCTCGATGATTACCAGCTTGGCAAAGAGGTCAAGCAACTAGAGCTCGATGATGAAGACCGCAAGGTTCTTAGGGAACACGTGACCGAGTTCGCCGCGGATTTCGGCCTGGACGCCGAAGCGATACTCAAAGGCGATTTCGTCAAAATAAAAGCGGTCTCGCACCGCCCGTACGGGAATCTGTACGCATATTAGTAAGGTGTGGGTAAGAGACGTGGGTAGGAAGCAATTAGCCGTCAGCTATCAGCTTGTGGGTGAGAGACGTAGGTGAAGCAGGTACCCGTAGCTCAGCCCTTTAGGGCTGACAAACGCGTGTGTAGATGCGCTATCAGGGCTAAAGCCCTGAGCTACGAGGATAGATGTCAGGGAGGGCCAATACCCTCACTCTAGACCCACGTGCTGATAGCTATTTTGTGCTGATAGCTGACGGCTGACAAGCTGATAGCTTTTTATACAGATCGTGCTGTGGTCTTCTTGAGCGTAATTGAACGTAATCAAGTATAAAGCCACAGCACTTTTGGTTTGCGATAGTGTTACTTATCAGGCAGGCTTTTGCCGATAATTTTTGTGTGATGCACTTTCTGTTACAATATGTTCGAAATATTGTAAGGAAGCGATTATGAGAACTGTTATAGTAAAAACCGAAAATATCACGTTAAAAGAGCGGTTGCTGATAGACCTCACGTCGCTCGGCTATCGCGTGCTGACATCGTTCCAGGACAATGCCGATATATTCGTCGTGGATAGGGATGAACTGCTAAAGATTGTAAGGTTGGATGAAAAACAAGGTATTGTTATCGCTGTTCTCGACGGCGTGGTAAACGGCGCGCTGGATACCCTGCTCGCAGCGGACGATGTCCTTATCTATCCGTATAGCGTTCATGAGCTCGAGCTGCGCCTGAACCTAGCTCAGATGAAGCACGGTGGCTTTGAAGCGGGCGCAGGTGAAAACATATTGTCCGCGGATGGCATGACGATAAACTTCGAGAGCTATGAGGTGACGATAGATGGTCAACCCGTCGACCTTACCTTTAAGGAATACGAACTTCTCAAGTGCCTCATCTCTCACAGGGGCAGGGTCTACACCCGCGACCAGCTTCTGAGCCTGGTCTGGGGATACGACTATTTCGGCGGTACCAGGACGGTCGATGTCCATATCCGTCGCCTCAGGGCTAAGCTGGGCCGGTATGAGTCCCTCGTCGAGACGGTAAGAAACGTCGGGTGCCGGTTTAAAAAGTAGGGACAACGTCGCACGCGATGTTGTCGATCATCCACATCTATAATCTCTACTTTCATCTCCTACCCACATCTTGACCCATGACCCCTGTCCCTTGACCCTTACTACCCACGTCTCTTTCCCTAACGTAACCACAAATTAACC
>Ga0351955_1061_pt1 | contig 10413 bp, 9 predicted proteins | sample BONcelT113001D15_FD_205812 | JGI IMG/M metagenome (GOLD analysis project Ga0351955, IMG submission 205812) | Enriched cells from coal bed in the Powder River Basin, Montana, United States - BONCAT cells T11 rep3 HSBNCT.T11.300.1.D15 ...
ATACGGTTGAGCTCCTGGTATTGGGATTCAAGCTCGAAAACCTCAGCCTGGGCCTCGGTAAGTCTCTGGCTGAGGCTTGAAATTTTTTCCGGTAAGAGTGTTTCACTATCTCCAACAATATATAAACCATGCTTCTTTTTATATTCCTGAAGTATTTTTTCGCTGGTTTCAAGGTGTTCACGCTGGGCTTCGGCCTGGGCTTTCATCCAGTCGATGGTTTCATTAGTTGATGCCATGCGCATTTCCAGCAGAAACCGCTGGTAGGCGGATGCCACGTTATTGACGATTTTTTCCGCGAAAAACGGGTTGGGCGAGATAAAACCAACCTCGACAATATTGCCTTGAACATTCCCTTCCGCGGCCACAGGCTCAACGGTAATAGCGGCGCTTATCATCTCGGCAAGGGACCTGATTTTCTGCTCCCGGATTTCCGCTTCACTGAGTTGGCCTTTATCCGCGTATGGCAATACCGTTTGCGGCGCCTGGCCCAGGCCGGCCAGTTGCATCCCCATGCGCGTATATTCCTGAAGCCTGTGTTTCAGGCTCTGGATAAACGAAAGGTCTGATTGCTCAGCAGGGAAATATTGAGAAAACGTTTCATCCAGGTTGAGTCTTCGCACCACTTCTTCAGCGACCCGGCTGCTTTTAATAATCTGGGTCTGGGTAATAAGAAAACCGGGATCATACCTGAAAAACTCGCCCGTCAGCAGGGCGGGATCTTGATTCCTTAAAAGAAATGCTCAACGGAGAAATCCAAACCGTTATTCAATCGATCAATAATAAATATGAACTGGCAAAAGAAAAAGAAGGCAGTATTTTACGCCTTTTTAATGATGCGAAACTGGAAGCGTCCGCCATCAGCGATAAAATGTTCGAATTTGAGATGATAAATCGTGATGTGGCCGTGCACCGGCTTTTATACGACCGCCTGATCAGCCGGATTAAAGAATACGACGCCACCGACAGCAAGGCAACCATCGATGTCTGGGTTGTCGAAAAAGCCCGCACTCCTGATATCCCCATAAACACCCACCGGCCCCTGCGGATTATATTTTTAGGCCTTGTGGTGAGCCTGATGGCAGGCATCGGCCTGGCTTTTTTCCTGGAACAACTCGACAACACGATCAAAACCGCCGATGACGCGGAAGCCAGAACTGAAATTCCGGTTCTGGGAATGGTGCCGTTTGTTCAGGACAAAGAGATGGAAATTCAAAAAATTGTCCATCAATTACCGCTTTCCATCGTCTCGGAAAGGTATAAGGCCATTCGTACGGCCGTTTTATTATCTTCATCGGGCGTCCAGACCCGGAGCATTTTAATCGCCAGTATGGTGCAAAAAGCCGGCAAGACGGTAACGGCCGTGAATCTGGCCATTGCACTGGCGCAATCCGGGCGGCGCGTCATAATTATTGACGCGGATATGCGGCGGCCGCAATTACATAAAGTATTCGGCGTGGATAACAAAGAAGGCCTGAGTAGTTATTTGTCGGGAGAATCCGGTCTATCGATTTTTAATGCCGAAGAATCAACATATCTGCATATTTTAACATCCGGTCCGGTGCCGCCGAATCCTTCTGAACTGTTGAGTTCAAAAAGGCTGGAAGAACTGCTTCGGCAGTTACAGGCGGATTATGATTTTATTGTCTTTGACTCGCCGCCGATGATCGATGTCACCGACTCCATTTTAATCGGGAAACTGGTCGATCAGACAATATTGATCGCCCGATCCGGTGTTTCCACGTATGAATCCCTGAAACAAGCAGATAAAATATTAAAAAGCATCAACGCAACGCTTCTGGGGATGGTTGTCAATGCCGTGGATGAAAAAAAACAGAAATACTACTATTATAAATATTATGGTTCCTACGGCGACGGATATTCCGACGAAAAAGCATCCGTGTCATGACGACAGGAGCCATGGTCGACACGCACTGTCACATCCTGCCTTACATGGATGACGGCGCTGCTGATCTTGACGAATCCATCGCTATGGCCAAAATCGCCGCCGAAGACGGCATTGGCAAAATCATTGCTACACCGCATATCAGAGATCGGGGCTGCCATCCGGAACAGATTCTCGAAAACGTGGAAGCCGTAAATCAACAGCTCCAGAAAAACGATATCCCCGTAAAAATCTATCCCGCCGCCGAGATTTCAATCGGACTTGATCTTCCTTTATTTTGTCAATACACCATCAACCATACCCCCTACATCCTCATCGAACTTCCCTTTGATCACCTCCCCTTTTTCACGGATAAACTGTTAGCCTGGATGCGCGCGGAAGGATTATGGCCGATCATCGCCCACCCCGAACGAAATCACGGTGTGATGCGAAATCCCGCGGCCTTTATGGATAAACTTCTTCCGGGAATATACCTGCAAATCACCGTGGGGAGCCTGACCGGCGACTTCGGCGCTGAAGTTCAATTATGCGCGGAAATGCTGCTGGAATCCGGAAAAGTCAATATTATCGCTTCTGACGCCCATTCACGAAAAGCCCGGCCCCCGATACTGTCAAAAGGATTTGAAATCGCATCCAGGCGGATTGGCAGGCAGGCGGCATCGCGATTGGTATGCGGCAATCCGGAAAAAATTCTGGCCGGCAGGAAAATGGACTGAATAACCACCTTTCAGGTGAATAAATGCTCCAAACAGCATACTTCCTCTTTCTCTTCACTTTAATTTTCGCGCCCCTTGCATTTGGCACGGTCGAAACCTGGGCCTACACCATCATGGAACTGTTGATCTGCGTCAGCGCCCTGTTTTTATACTTGTCGCACCGTCAAAAAAGCCTCTACACGGCGCCGGGTATTATCCCCCTGCTCCTTGTCGGCGGAATGATTCTATTCCAGGTCATTCCGCTGCCCAGCGGCCTGGTGCGCCTGATATCGCCGGAATCATATGAAATTTACCGAAACACCGTCGGGGTGATTGCGCCGGTGCACTGGATGACCATTTCCATTTATCCGGGCGCAACCCTGGCAGGATTTCTCAGGTTCTCATCCTATGTCATATTTTATGTCATTGCCGTTCAATTCCTTTCCAATGCCGCCTTATTGAAAAAAAACCTCGCGGTGATCGCCTGTTTTGGAAGCGTATTGGCATTCTTTGTGATTATTGAATTTTTTACCGGAATTCTGGGGTATCCCCTGCCCCATGATAAAATTTTATGGATCAGGGATTCGGCCCATGGGGCCGGGTCCATCGGCCCTTACGTAAATCGAAACCACTACGCCGGCTTTGCGGAAATGGTATTTCCGCTGGTTCTGTCGTTGTTTCTGATTTACCGGCCGATCACGACACGGCTGGGATTTAAAAAACGGTTTGCGGATTTCTTTCTGCAAAATCGCATTCATCTTCATTTTTTATACGGCACTGCCGCTGTTCTGATCGCCACTTCCCTTTTTATAACGCTTTCCCGGGGCGGTATTATTTCCTTAACGCTCTCCATGGGGCTGCTGGCCGTATTTCTCATCCAAAAGACCCGACAAAAGGGAGCGGGCTGGGGCATCGCCATTATTTTTGTGCTGGTTTTAGCCCTGGCCGGAACAGACGCCTGGGATATGATTCTTGAACGCTTCGGCAATATTCGCGATGAATCCGGCCAGTTTATCACCGGGCGGCCTGTTTACTGGAATGACAGCGCTGAAATTTTCAGGGATTTCCCGTTGTTCGGCGCCGGTATGGGCACTTTTGAACATGTTTACCCCAAATACCGCACCTTTCCCGGAACAGCCCGTTTAGAGCACGCGCATAACGATTATCTCGAATTTTTATCCACCGGCGGAATCATCATCTCCGGTTTGATGCTGTGGGCAATGATCGTCATATTATATCAATCCTTACAATCCTGGAAAAAACGCCGGGAATGGTATGCGATATATCTGTTCCCCGGCTGCCTGGCGGCGATTTTCTCGATTCTGCTGCATTCATTTGTGGATTTTAATATGCAGGTCGGCGCCAACGGTCTCTATTTTTTCTTTCTACTGGCCATGACGGTTTCCGCGGCCAACACCCGGTTTCGATACGGGCGGCAATCGACGTACCTGAAAATTTCCACGGTAAAATTTTATATTCCACTGCTGGCGGCCTTATGCCTGATGATGGGCGTGGTTTATGTAAATTTCGGGGCATTGCTCGGAAATCTGCATTCATCAGGCTATCAGGATCTCGACTTTTTTTCCCTTGAAACTTCCGATAAAAACCTTCGCATGGCACATCAGTCGCTTCAAGTTGCCGCAAAATCGGATTCCTTAAACCCATCGCATTATCATCTACTGGCCAATATTTCGGTTTTGTCGGGACAGGCGGATTCAGCCCTGGCCTACTATATCAAAGCGCTCAGGCTGGCGCCGCTAAATAGTCAATATCTTGGAGATACGGCTTTTTTTATATCAAACAGGAAGGAAGCCAAAGTCGCGGACCATTTGCTGCGTGTTTCAATTGAATATAACCGCAATGATGTATCAAATTATTTAAATTACGCATCCTGGCTTTTTGAAGAGAATCGGGTGGAAGAAGGAACCCATATCCTGAGATCAGCGATGGCAATGGATCCGGCAACTACTGATGTATGCCTTGCGCTAATGGCCTGGTACGGCCTGGATGAAGACCGGATGAAGCTTGCGCTGCCGGATCGGGTGAGGCCCCACCTGCAATTTGCGGATTACCTGCTTTCAAAAGGATCGCATGAGAAGGCGGAAACCGCATATCTTGAAGCGCTGTCTTTTTTACCATATGAAACCGAGATAAAAAAAGATTTTTTCATGAGAGCCTACCGGTTTTTCCAGGGGAAAAAAGAATATGAAAACGCCCTTCAAATTATCCGCCATGCGATAGCCTATTTTCCGGATGATCCTCAATTGCATCACATTGCCGGCAATCTTTATCAGGTGCAGGACTGACGGCTGTTCTCCAGAAGCCTTTCAGATGGAAACCTTCCGTCGTGGTCAACAGCCACGGATTATACGACGCGAACACCAGACAACGTAACGGCGTACAGACTCCAGGCGTCTGGTTGTCGTGATTCGGGAGGCGCGGCCATCGGTCGCAATTACCTTGCCGAGCACATGGGATGCATTCAGCAGGGGATCCGGCCGATTCCCATGATCCGCCATGGTCATGAGTTTCCATTCACCCCGTCGCCAAACGTATCCCAGAAAACGATGCAGCAGCAGACGTTTTTGATACGAACAACGAAAGGCCAGTAAATCTCCCGGGACGAAGAATCCCGGCTTTTTCAGCCGAACTTCCGCCTGATGGCCCACATCCGGTTTCATGCATTCTCCCGCCACCCGCAACACAATTTCTTCACCTTCGGCCAGGGCAGTGGTCAGACAGCCATCAGGGCCGAGTATGCTCTCGAGATAATCAGGGTTCATATTGCTTGCGGCTCCCGCAACTTTTGGCGCAATTTTCCTCCACCGCCAGGCAGAACAGCGGCGCTCCGAACTGATGGTGTTTTTTCCCGTCAAACACGGTTGCCGCGTCAATGGCGCGCTGCCGGGCGCGGACGAACAGTGGTGAATGGTTCCATATTTCCTCAATCGATTGGTGATGCAGATTTCCGGCGCTTTCCAGCAGGTGCATACAGGCCTGCACATTGCCGTAAGGGTCAATCACGACGCCAACCAACCCGACACTGCATGTGGCCGGCTTTTCGAGGCCGGATTCGGAGGTAACCTCCGGATTCAGACTGTCCTTTGTCTCAGCGGTTGTGCGCCGTGGTCGGCGGGCTGAAACCAGGGCCTTTATCCGGTCCCAGGTTTCCCGGGACGGCTGGATGGAGAGAGGGGTTATATCTCCGTTGTCCCTTGGCGCCACGGGGCCCTGGAAGCGCAGGGGCGCGCCAAGTTCATCGCCCAGGGCGGCCATCTCCTCAATCTGGTGTTCATTCCAGGCGGTCGGCGTGGCGACCGTGACGCAACGCAAACCGGCGGATCGCGCGTAACGCAGATGACGGATCAATCGATCAAAACTTCCGGTGACACGGGTCTGCCGATCATGGACCTCGGCGCAGGCGCCATGGAGGCTGACTTCGATCATGTAAGGATCAACTTCGTGAAGCAGCCGTTCAATATTGCGGGAATCAAGCGTATGACCGTTGGTGCGGATACGGATCACGAAGCCGAGTTCGCGGGCGATGCGACCGATTTCAAAAAAGTGGGGGTGAAGCATCGGCTCGCCGCCGGTCAGCATTAAGAAGAGGGTTTGCATCCGCGCCAGATCTTCGAGCAGGATTTTGTAGCGGCGGAGGCTCAGGGATGAACCCTGTTTCCCGCGGTCGTTGTAACAATAAAAGCAATTCAGGTTACAGTGGTAGGTGAGTTCCAGCGTGACATCATGCAGCAACCTCTGGTCTCGCACCTTCCGCAGTATCGTGTTACGGTACATTCATATTCACCCTGCGGTCGGTTCTTCGCCCGCGGAGGCGAGCGTGTCGATGGCCTGCTCTTCGCGCAATTGATCCAGAAAAAGTAGTACGTCGACTCGCGCCCGCGGGGCATCCACCTCAAACGCGCACGATACCGATTCGGCCAGTTCCGAAACCGTTATCGCCTGCCTGTCAAGTTCCCGGACAATATATAGAGCCACTTCGTTTACCACCATCACACGCCCGTTTTCCAGATGCACCAGCACACCCTCATCATCCACGGCGCGGTAAAGCACGCGATCGGACAGGCGGAATCTTTCCTCGCTGTTCGGGTTTGTTTCAGACATTTTCATAGCATCTCAACAGGGCGCTTATGATCGCCTCAAAGGAGTCTTCTTTCGCCACGCCCAGGCGGATGACCGGGGAATGGAACACGAGTCGGGTCAAGAAATCCATCAGCGCCGGGAACTCCCTGGCATCATCGTTCACGTAGGGGCAGCCGGTCAACAATCCGGCCACGCCTTCGGCGGGGGTCACCGGTATCGCGGTCAGACGCGACGCTTTTTCCAGCAGAACAAGGCCGCCGAGCGGAAACGACCCGCATCCCGAAAGGTTCTCCGCACGACGACCGAGCTCGCCGGAAAAAGGTACTTTATGGGCTCGGAAGCCACCATTCTCAAAGGCCACCAGATTAATGTCGTCACTCAACACGTCGGCGCCGGCCGCGATTGCCTTGCGCGCCAGAGTGGTCTTGCCTGCGTTGGATCGTCCGCTGAACAGATAAGCGTTATTCCGATACAACACGCCGGCGCTGTGCAGCAGAGCGCCGCCTTGGTCGAGGACATGGTGAGCAAGCAGGATACGCAGAAAATTTTCCAGGACCCCGGATCGTGAAAGTTCCTCTTCTCTTGCGACCGACAGGGTTGCCTGAATCGGTGAACGTCCGTCGCGCACGAAGCGACCTGAAAAATCAAGCCCGGTAATCTCGATTTCACCGCCTGAGCGCCGTTTATTCGGCGCGTACTGGCCGTTGACGGTAAAAAGTCCGGACGGAAACCCAAGGGGTTGATCCAGCCGACCGGCAAGACAGACCACGTCCGCTTTCCGGGACGCCCTGCTCCGGTCAGCCATAAACGATTCGTAATGCCGAACAATAGCCCGCTGCTGCTCGCCGCTCAGACCATCAATCCACACCATGGTCATCGGCAGGTAAAGACGAACAACCTTCTCACCCCACAGCCGTGATGCGTTAGCCATAAAACAAAAGTCTCAAAAGTCGACCTCAAGACCCCGGAGGAAACATAGGGTTGCAAGGTGGAATTGACTTGCCGGGACCGGTAGTCCCGTCACAGATCCCGGCGGCGAGCTCAAGAAGTTCGCTGCTGAGAAGACGCGGCGGGGCATAACGACGTCGCATCCCATTGTTCGATAAAGGGGCGCCCTGTTCACGGGAGAGTGCGGTTGTTGCCGGTTTCCGATCCGTCCCTGACCCTGGATGTTTATCTGGAATAGTTTTTTTGTTCATCCTCTCACGCGTCCTATATCAATTTAATGTTTCAGCATTGACTTTCCGGTTACGCCGGAGTTGCTCCATACTGACCGTTGAACCGGAGAACCGAGGACCTATCGCGTTGATACGGCAGGGTCGCCGATCACCGAATAGATCGGCGCCATAAAATCTTTTATTTGTCTCCTGGTCACCTGTTTTGCTTCCACTATGGACTCACCGACGGTAAGATATCGTCCGAAAAGATGGTCGATAAATGCGCTTCCCAGAATATGCGCGTCTTTATTCAGAGATGCCCCTGAAGGCGCCAGCACGGCGATGGCCCCGCCTTGCGGATTGAGCACCAGGGTGCTCATAAGAGAACGCGTCCCCGGCAGGGCGTCTGATCCCACGGTGCAGGTCAGCGCGGCGAAAACCGGATAGATGGTGTTGTTCAACGCGGCGGCTGCATTGTTATTGAGGAAATTTTCCCCATGATTGCCGAGTTGTGTTGTACCGCCATGACCGCTGTAGGAGATAAAATCGGATTCCCAGATCCCCGAACGGGTCAGATTGGCTTGCACTTTTCCGGAAGGATGATAGAGCTTTGTGATGGATGCAAAATTCAACCGTTGCAATTGCGCGGCCAGTCGGTCGGCATCGGCGTGGAAATTGCCTCCCATATCCGGATCATCGGCGACGATCACGGCACTGTATATCGTTCCAACGCCAGACTGCCAATCGTGTGAAGAAAGTTTATCCACATAAGCCAGCCCTTCGACATCATTGGTTATGGGCAGCCGGCCGATCGCGAAAGGCGCCACGCCGTCTTCAACCCCCAGCAGCCGAGCGTCGGAAGCCGCGATGGCCCATGGGTTGGATGTCATGAGGACCGGGAGGAAATTGTCTCCGTATCCCATGCGATCCTTACGGTCCAGCGATCCCTTGCCGATCAGCGTTACCGCCGATGGCGCCATGGACCAGCGCGTCCGAACATGGTCCATAAAGCGACCGATGGCAAATGGGTCCGCGCGTCCGGCGCTGAAATTCTTGAAAATGTCATCCAGCCAGACGACTTTGACGGGGCCGTAACGCATTTGGCGGCTTTCGGCCAGTGCCTGCGCGGTTCCGGCAAACACTCGCGGCGCGATGATCAGATAGTGGGCACTGTTGTCCGTGGTCGTCAGGTCCGCCTGTTCACGGGCGTCAAGCGTCGGTATCAAGACAGAAGACGCTTGGGCAATCAGATAGTCGTTTCCCGGATCCGTCTCAAAAGCGACCGCCCACCCTCCGTCCCGGTCGTTGTAAATATTAACATCTCCGCGCAGGACGGCGTTTCGAACCGGTGATTCGATCACCAGAATATCCGGACCGTTAAAACCGGTCACCTCCTGGACTCCCCCGGCGACGTCGCGCATCCACAACTGTCCGTTATCGGCCGCCACCGGCAGACGCAGGTACTCGACCGCAATTGACTCCAGCAATTGCCCCGGAAAAGGGCGGCTTGCATCGTGTTCGCTGTGCAGGGTCAGGGTGTTGGCGCCGTCGGCGTTAAACAATGCCTGATCGAACTCCACCAAAAGCTCCGCGCTGCTCAGACCGTCCCACGCGAGCGGCGAACCCACCGCAAAACCATTGAGTGTCGCGGATACAAGATGATCATCCCCGGGGTACATATCGGTGAAGCCATGCAACCGGACGCATATCCGGGCCGTTCCGGAAGCAGCCGGGTCGGGGATATCAAGGGGGATCTGAATTTGCGGTCGTATCGATCCGTAAAGATAATCCCAGAACCAGTAGCGGGCATCCGGATTCGAAGGATCCAGCCATAGCATGAACATCATTTCCGCTTCTTCTTCAAACCGCAGTGTCTCGCGGAACGGCGTCGGATGCCCGGTCGATATCCGTCGCCGGGAGTTGCCGCGTTCGATCATGCGTTGCGGGTCGGGCGTCCGCCTCTGCCGCAACTGGTAGGCGTTTCCTTCCGCGTGAAACGTCTCGTAGGCCTCCCCGGCAAACAACAACCGCCCGCGAGCGGCATCGTAATACCAGGAGACGGCTTCCCCACCGCTGAAAAAACTCAGGCGACCGCTATTGGCCGCGCTCTGCAGCTGGCTGAAACCGATTCCCGTCTCGGTGGAGACTTCGTCCAGACATATGCTGTAAAGACCCGGCGCGTCATTATAAAACCACAGCGACATCTGATCCCAGGGAAGTCTTTCACGGCCGGTTTGCGGATGGCCCTGCGTGGCGGATGAACGTCGCTGCTCTTTCGGCAGTTCAAGCTTTTCCGGAACCCGGCGCCGGGCCACAAAACCCTCGGCCAGCGGTTGCCACTCCTCCCATACCGCGCCGTGAGGAGGGGGCGTATGCGAAAGCAGGGTCGGATTCGGTTCGGCCATGGCCGGCATGAACCCGACCAGCATCAGACCGCACGCGACCGGCAGGTAGAGGCGCAATAGATTCTTCATGGTGTTTCGTATTATATTCATATTCTAGTCTCCCTGCTAATAGACCGAGTTCCCGACCTGCAGATCGAATGGACCGTATTCGC